>WNFN01027963.1_pt1 | contig 25415 bp, 22 predicted proteins | sample 5400161 | NCBI WGS metagenome assembly WNFN01 (sample SAMN13153353, study PRJNA577476) | soil metagenome | isolation source: 80 cm saprolite on Douglas fir-dominated hillslope | place: USA:California | collected 2013-09-17 | reverse complement strand
TCTTGGTCGCGATGTCGTGCAGCACGCCGTAGCGCATGTCGATCGCGTAGTTCAGCCGGAACAACCGGCCGGGCGTTTTGAACTTCTGCGAAAAATACTCGAACATGCGCTCGCGCCCGACGCAGGATTGCGCGTATTCGCCGGGCGGATTGGGCGCAAGGGCCTCATTGGCGCCCTTTCCATTCACCGGCACGAACGGATAGACGCAGCCGGTCGAGAACGCCACGATCCGCTGACGACAAAAGGCCTGTGCCACCAGCGCGGGGACATGGGCGTTCATCGCCCAGGTCAGCGACAGATCGCCCTCCGCGCCGAACTTGCGCCCGGCCATGAACACGATGTTTTGCAATTTCGGCAGCGCCTCGATGGCGGATTCATCGAGCAGATCGCAACTGATCGTTTCAATGCCGCGGGCCTCCAGCCATGCCTTTGCACTCGCGTCGCTGAAGCGCGCGACGCCGATGACGCGGCGGTCGGGCAGGGCGGCTTTTGCCAGTCCCGCAAGCGTCGGTCCCATCTTGCCGGCAACGCCGAGGACCATGATGTCGCCTTCGACCTTTTGCAGGTCGTCGATCAAGGCCTGGCTCGGCCGGCACAGCAACTCGTCCAGCGCCGCGATATCGGAGATGGTTTCCGGCAAATTGTCGCGCGTCAGCAGCATATTTCTTCCCACACGTTTCATTGCAGCCGTACGTCCCTGACCACGAACAGCCGCTCAAAGCCCAGCACCAGCCCGTAAAGCGCAACCCCAAGCAATGTCAGAAGCACCACCGCCATCACCATCGCGGGCGTGTCCAGCGAGGACTGCACCTGGATCATGAGATAGCCGAGCCCGCGTTCGCTAGCGATGAACTCGCCGACGATGGCGCCCGCGACCGCCAGGATGGCGCCGACCTTCATGCCGGAAAATACATAAGGCAACGCGCCCGGCAGCTGGATTTTGCGAAACAATGTCCAGCGCGAGCCGCGCAGCGATTTCACGAGATCCAAGAGATCAGGCTCGACCTCGCTCAGCCCGCGCGCGGTCGTCAAGAGGATCGGGAAAAAGCAGATGCTGAACGCGATCAGGATATTGGCAAAAATGCCGTAGCTGAACCAAACGATAAACAGCGGACCGAGCGCTACTTTCGGGATCATGTTCAGCGTGACGAACAGTGGCAACAGCAACAGGCTGACCAGCGGCGACCAGCAGAACAGCACTGCCAGCGTGACGCCGACAAAAGCGCCGAGGCAAAAGCCGCCGAGGATTTCTACCGCTGTAACGACCACGTTGGAGAGCCAGGCGTACTTTGATGAGCTCAGCGTCGCCAGGGTGGCAAGCGGCGAGGGCAGGATGAACTTCGGCACATGAAAGGCGTCGACCAGAACCTGCCAGAGCACGATCACGGCGAGATGCACGATCAGGATGATCGCCAGCGATCGGGCCGAGCGCATTCCGTCTGTCAACAATGTGAGCTCCCTCAGTCGGCCCCGGCTTGCGAGCGATTAAAAGATCGACCCAATCTATCCCGAACCCATCTACCTTTCAACCATCTGGTTGATTGAGTGTACCGTCATTGCGAGCCAACGGGTCCGCGCAAAGCGCGACCCGATGACAGGCTCCGCGAAGCAATCCATGGCACGGCATAAAGAAAGCTGGATTGCTTCGTCGCTGCGCTGCTCGCAATGACGGGGGGACACCTATGGCCGCAGCGCCTGCATCACGAGATCGACCACGTGTTTGCGGCGGGCCCGCCTGGCAGCCGCGCTCGACAGGTCCTTGCCGAAGATCGCCGACAGCGTTGGCGTGTTCGAAAAGAAGAAATAGCTTAAGCCCGCGATCGAGATGTAGAGATGGACCGGGTTGATGCCTTTCCGAAAAGTGCCGGCCCGCACGCCTTGGCGCAGAATCGTCGAGACCATGCTGACCAGCGGTGAATGCATGTCCTCGATCTTTGATGAGGCGCGCACGTGTCTGGCGCCGTTGCGGTTTTCATCATTGAGCAGCACGATGAAATCGGGATGCAGCGCGAGATGGTCGAACGAGCTCTCGATCAGCTTCTTGATCGCGCGGTCCGGAGGCAATCCCTCCAGATTGAGCTTGCGTTCCTGGGTGCGGATTTCCTCGTAGACCCATTCCAGCACCGCGAGGTAGAGCGCGTCCTTGTCGCCGAAATAATGATAGACCAATTGCTTGTTGACGCCGGCGCGATCCGCGATTTCATCGACGCGCGCGCCGGCGAGGCCGTTTTTTGCAAATTCGCGGCGCGCCGCCGTTAGCAACTTCCGGCGTGTGGCGGCCGGATCGCGGCGCTGCGGTTTGGTACCGTTTGATCGTTGTTTGGGCATTTCCAACCAGACAGTTGACAATTCGGTCCGTCCCTTGTTGCATTGGTAGACCTGTGGACGCGCAACGACAAGGCCGGGAGAACGGTCAGAGCCAGCCGCACGATCAACCACAAGCGAGGAGAGTGGCCATGAAGTGTTTTGGGATTGCGGGATTGGCGCTCGCCCTGCTGGCGTCCAGCGCTGCTGCCGACGCCGCCGAGTCCGTCAATTTGATCCTGAACTGGACGCCGACCGCGGACCACTCGCCATTCTATTATGCCAAGGCACAAGGCTGGTACGAAAAGGCCGGCATCGATCTCACGATCGAAACCGGCAAAGGATCGGGAGTGTCATCGCTGAAGGTCGGCTCCGGCGGCTCGCCGTTCGGCATCGCCGATCTCGCGACCATGCTGGTGGCGCGCAGCAAGGGCGCCGATGTGGTGGCGCTGATGAGCATCTACGCCAACACCGGGCAGACCTTCTATTGGCTGAAGAGCTATGGCGTGAACGGCGCGAAAGATTTTCCGGGCCACAAGATCGGCAACCCGCCGGGCGATGCCTCGCGCGTGATGTGGCCGGCGTTTGCGAAGGCCGCGAGCATCGCGCCTGACTCGGTGAATTTCGTCAACGTCGGGCCAACCGCCAAGATCGCGGCGCTGAAAAGTCACACGGTGGATATCATCAGCGATTTCTACAACGAACATGACCTGAAGGTGATCGAGTTCGGCAGCGACCTCGGCTATGTCAATTGGAAGGACATCGGCCTTAACCCTTACGGCAATTCCTTGATCGTCAATGGCGCGTTTCTGGAGAAAAATCCAAAACTCGTCGAGGATTTTGTGAAGATCAGTCAGAAGGCGTTCGCCGCCTGCGTCGCCGACGTGACGCCCTGCCTGAAGGCGCTGCTCGATCAGGTGTCGGGTCTCGACAAGGAAAATCAGGAGCGGCAGTGGGAACGCATCAAATTCCTGATGACCGACGATTTCACCACGACCAAGGCGCTGGGCTGGATCGATGCCGAGCGGATGAAAAAGGACTACGAACTGGTGCAAACCTATCTCGGCATGGAAAAACCGTTCGCGGTGGAAACTGCGTTCACGACCAAGCTGCTTGATACTTCGATCAAGATGGACGCGAGCAAGGTCAAGAAGTGACACCGATGCGCTTCTCGTCATGCCGGGGCTTGTCCCGGGCATCCACGTCTTTGCTGTACCTGAAGAGAAGACGTGGATGGCCGGGACGAGCCCGGCCATGACGGAATCCTAACTATTGCGCCGTCATGCCCGATGCCTTGACCACCGCCGTCAATTTCTCGTAATCCGCCGTCATCAGCGCGGCGAGGTCGTTCAGCGGCATCGGCTTGCCCGGGATGTCGGCGACGGAGAGCTGGCGCTGAACGTCGGGATTTTCCAACGCCTTGTTGATCCCGTCATGAATTCTCTCGACCAGCGCGTCCGGTGTCGCTGCTGGCACGTAGATGCCATACCAGGACACATAGGACGCCCCGGGATATCCGGCTTCGGCGATCGTCGGTACATCGGGAAGAGCGGCTACGCGTTTCTCCGTGAAGACCGCCAGCGGTTTTATCGTGCCGTCCTTGATGTGCGGCAACGCCAGCGCCAGCGAGACGACCTCGAAATGCATCAAATTGGTCATCAGGTCGACCAGCGCCTGGGGCTGACCCTTGTAGCCGATATTGGTCAGTTTGATATTCGCGGCTTGGAACAGTTTCTGCGCGACCAGATCGATCGACGAACCGGTGCCGGGGTTGCCGAAATTGAGCTGGCCGGGTTTGCTCCGCGCCAGTTCCACGAATTCGCCGAGCGTCTTGACCGGCATAGTCGGATGCACGACGGCCACGCTCTGATTCCAGATCGCAAGACCGACGCACTTGAAATTTTGCATCGGCTCCCAGCCGGCATCCTTGTATAGCGTCGGGTTGACCAGCACCGAGGTGCCGGTAACCAGCCAGGTATAACCATCGGGCTCGCTTCTTGCGACCAAAGCCGTCCCGATGTTGCCGTTGGCACCGGGCTTGTCTTCCATCACGATCGGTTGCTTCCAGTCGCGACCGACCTGCTCGGTCACGGCGCGCGCGACGATGTCGACAATGCCGCCTGCGGGATAGGGGACGATGATGTGGATCGGCCGGCTCGGATAATTGCTCTCGGCCAGCGCGCTGGGTGCACCGAGGAGCAGCATCGCGGCGAGGCTTGCGACAAAACCAAACGGCGCTCTCGCTTGGCTCATGTTTCCCTCCCAGTTTGCCGCATCGCTGGTACGGCTTTGCACTCTCAGTTACTGCACCGCACCTTGCTGGTCATCGGCCACAAGTGAGCGCATGGTAATCGATATCGGGATGCGATTAAATGAGCTCTTCAGCAGCGAGAGGGGAGGATTCCGATGACCCAGGCCGGCATCAGCGCAGCGCCGAACGGAGCAGCGAAGGAGAGCGCTAAAGACGCCTCCGCGTCGGTTGTCGCGCAGCAGGCGGCGATGCTGAAAGCGCTGCCGTTCTCAGACACCGGCGATTTCGACGATGCATCGCGCGGCTTTCTCGGCACGCTGGAACATGCGCGGATCACGTCGCCGCAGGGCAGGGTGGTCTGGAGCCTCGAGCCATACGGTTTCCTTTCCGATGAGAAGGCGCCCGCAACCGTCAACCCAAGCCTCTGGCGGCAGTCGCGCCTCAACATGAACCACGGGCTTTTCGAAGTGGTGCCCGGCATTTATCAGGTGCGCGGGCTCGATATCGCCAACATGACGCTGATCGAGGCCGACATGGGCGTCATCGTGGTGGACACGCTGACTTCGATCGAAGGCGCCCGCGCCGCGATGGAGCTTTATTTCCAGCATCGCGGAAAACGGCCGGTGGCCGCTGTGATTTTCACCCACACCCATACCGACCATTGGGGTGGCGCGCGCGGCGTGCTCGATGACGAGACGCTGGCGAGCGGCAAGGTCCCGATCATCGCGCCCAATCTCTTCATGGAGCATGCGGTCTCGGAAAATATCATCGCCGGCCCTGCGATGCAGCGGCGCGCGCAATATCAGTTCGGGCCGTTCCTCGCCAAGGGGCCGCGCGGGCAGGTCGATTGCGGCCTCGGCAAGTCGATGGCGGCGGGCGCGGTTAAGCTATTGCGCCCGACCGATCTGATCATGGCGACCGGCGACAAGCGCAGCATCGACGGGCTCGAATTCGAATTCCAGATGGCGCCGAACTCTGAGGCGCCTGCGGAAATGCATTTTTTCGTTCCGCGCTACAAGCTTCTCAATCTCGCGGAAAACTGCACGCATAACTTTCACAATCTGCTGCCGTTCCGCGGCGCCGATGTCCGCGATGCGCTCGCCTGGTCGAAATATTTGAATGAGGCCCTGCAGATGTGGGGCGGCAAGGCCGACACGATGTGCGGCCAGCACCACTGGCCGGTGTGGGGCGCCGAGCGCATCGACAAAATGATCCGCCAGCAGCGCGATCTCTATAAGTTCGCGCATGACCAGACCATCCGCCTGATGAATCACGGATTGACGGCGACTGAAATCGCAGAAGCGATAAAACTGCCGGCGAGCCTCGAGGGCGCGTGGCACGGCCGTGGTTACTACGGCCATATCCGGCATAATGTGAAGGCGATCTATCAGAAATATCTCGGCTGGTACGACGCCAACCCGGTCAATCTCGATCCGTTGCCGCCGGTCGAGGGCGGCAAGAAGTACGTCGAGTACATGGGCGGCGCGGACGCGATCCTTGCGCGTGCGGCGAAGGATTTTGCGAAAGGCGAATTTCGTTTCGTAGCCCAAGCGGTGAGCCATCTGGTGTTCGCCGAGCCCGACAATCAGGCCGCCCGCGTGCTGCTCGCGGATACTTTCGAGCAGCTTGGTTACGCGGCGGAGAGCGCGACCTGGCGCAATGCCTATCTGTTCGGTGCGCAGGAGTTGCGGCAGGGCATGCCGAAGGCGCCGCCGCGGCCGCCGATGCCGCGCGAGACGCTGGCCGCGTTGCGCACCGGGCAGCTCAACTGGAGTTTTACGGATACGAACGAGAGTTTTGTTCTCACGCTGGAGAATTGCGCACTGACCTATGTCGAGGGCGCACAGGCGCCGAATGCGGACGCCAGCTTCGCGTTGGCGCGTGCCAGGCTTGATGAGGTCGTCGCGAAACAGACGAGCTTTCCGGAAGCGGTGGCGAGCGGCAAGATCAAATTCACCGGCGACGCGATGCGGCTTGCCGAGTTGATGGCGCTGATGGACGAATTCCCGCGCATGTTCGAAATCGTCGAGCCGAAGCGGACGGCGGTGAGCTAGGGGAAACCGTCATTGCGAGCCAACGGGTCGGCGCAAAGCGCCGCCCGATGACAGGCTCCGCGAAGCAATCCATCGCGCCGCTCGGCGAGCCGAAGCTGGATTGCTTCGTCGCTTCGCTCCTCGCAATGACGGCGGAGGGTTGCGCGCCAAATTCCGAACATCGTAGCCCGGATGAAGCGAAGCGTAATCCGGGAACCAACGTGATGCCGGCCCCCCGGTTTTCGCCTCGCGTGCGCCGGGCTACGCCGCTCCTGGCAGCGCCCTAAATCCCGAGATACGCCGCCTGCACTTGCTTGTTGTTCGCAAGCTCCGTGCTGCTGCCGTGCATAATCACGTTGCCGCTTTCCAGCACATAGGCGCGCTGCACCAGCGACAACGCGCGGCTGACATTCTGCTCGACCAGCAAAATGGCCGTGCCCATTTTGTGGATTTCGCCGATCTTTTCAAACGTCACGTCGGTCATCACGGGGGCCAGGCCCAGCGAGGGTTCGTCGAGCATCAGGAGGCGTGGTTTCAGCATCAACCCGCGGCCGACGGCCAGCATCTGCTGCTCGCCGCCGCTCATGGTGCCCGCGAGCTGTTTTTTGCGGTCGGCCAGTCGCGGAAAAATGCCGTAGACCAGCTCAAGCGTTCGGCTGCGTTCGGCCTTGGCCTTCGGCACGTAAGCGCCGATCTCGAGATTTTCCTGCACCGTCATCTCGGGAAAAACCTGACGTCCCTCCGGGACATGGGCGATGCCCAGTTCGGGAATCCGGTGCGGCGAAAGCGAAGCGAGATTGGTGCCCGCAAAAGTGATCGCGCCGGATGTCATCTTCACAAGGCCCGAGATGGCGCGCAGCGTCGTGCTCTTGCCGGCGCCGTTCGCGCCCAACAGGCCGACGGCTTCGCCTTCGGCGATTTCGATGCTGACATTGCTGATCGCGGGCACCGAGCCGTAACTGGCGCTCACACCTTCTAACTTGAGCACTTAGGCTTCTCCTGCGGTCGGCGCGTGCACGTAGCCGGAGCCCAGATAGGCGCGGATCACTTCCGGATTTTCCACGATCTCCTTCCGCCATGATCGCGCGCATCACATGTTCGACGATGACGATGGTCAGCCCGCGCTGCGAGAGTCTTCCGACCAGCGCCACCGCCTGATCGATCTCGGCTGGATTAAGCCCGGCCATGACTTCGTCGAGCAGCAAGAGCCGGGGCTGCGTCGCCAGCGCGCGCGCCATCTCGAGCCGGCGCTGATCGATGGTGGTCAGATCCTTCGCGGCGGTGTGCTCTTTGGCCGACAGGCCGACGAACTCGATCGCCTCACGGGCCTTTTCGCGCGCTGCGACAACATGCCGGTCGCGCAGGAACGCGCCGGTCATGACGTTGGCGAGCACCGTCATGGCGCCGAACGGTTTTGCCACCTGGAAGGTGCGCACCAGACCATGCGCGCAGATGTCGTGCGGTTTCAGGCCCACGATCTCTTTGCCGAAGGCCAGGACCGAACCCTGGTCGGGCCGGTGAAAGCCGGTGATGAGATGAAAACTTGTGGTCTTGCCGGCGCCGTTCGGCCCGATCAGGGCGAGCGTTTCGTTTTCCTTCACCGTAAAGCTGACGTCTTGAACGGCGCGCAAGCCCCCAAACCGCTTGCTGAGGCCGCGAATAACGAGCGCGTCTGCCATAGGATGCCCATTACGCCCGCACCGGTTTGCGGCTGATGTAGCGTTGCCAGGCTTCGCTCATCATGCCCATCAGCCCGGTCGGCCGCCACAGGATCACCGCCATCAGGATCAGGCTATACACGGTCAACTGGACGCCGCCGATCGAGCCGCCGAGCCAGCTTTGCAGCAGCGTCGATGTGGTTTCCAACAAAACGGTGCCAATCACAGGGCCCCATAGCGTCCCGATCCCACCCACGATCGAGACCAGCGCGGCCTCGATCGAGATACTGAAACTGAACGCGGTGGCCGGATCGATGAAGTAGATGTATTGGGTGTAAAACGTGCCGGCGAGCGCGGTGAGGAAGGCGCTGATCATGTAGATGTCGCGCTTGATCCGCGGCGCGTTGACGCCGATCGCTTCGGCCGCGTCTTCATCCTCGCCGATCGCGACGAGATAAAAACCCATCCAGGATCGTTCGATCAGCCAGGTAATCGTGAGCCCGACCGCAAGCAGGCCGAGCACCACATAGTAATACGACGCCTTGGTCTCGAACTGCATCATCAGCGGTGCGCTGCCGAGGTTCGGAATGGTGGTGCCCTCGGCACCCCATGCCAGATCGCGAAACTTTAAGAAAATCAACATCAGCGCCTGCGCGGTTGCGATGGTGGCAATCGTAAAATAGGGGCCGCGCAGCCGAAAACACAGCCAGCCGATCGGCAGGCTCGCCAACATCGCGACAACGCCGCCCGCGATCATGCCGATCCACGGCGAGATGTTGAAATCGATCTGCAGGATGGTCGAGGTGTAGGCGCCGAGCCCAAAATAGGCGGCATGCCCCAGCGAAAGCTGTTTGGCATATCCGCCCATCAAGTTCCAGGCGACGCCGATGAAGGAAAACAGCAGGATCCGGATGAAGATGTCGACCGCAAACGAACTCTTCACCACCTGCGGCAATGCGATGAGAACGGCGACACCGATCGCAAGAATGACGAGGTTACGCGTGCGAAAACCCTGCGTCATCATCGCGCTTTGCCTCCAAGCCCGGTCGGTTTGAAAGCGAGCGTCAGCAGCAAGAGAGCAAACACGACGATCAACCCGGAATCGGCGCCGACATATTGAATGCCTAAGGACTCCGCGACCCCCATCAACAGGCTGGCAACGAGCGCGCCGATCACGTTGCCGAGGGTGCCCATCACCACGGCGACAAAGGCCATCAGCACAAACACCTGTCCGACGAACGGATAGGCCGAGTAAAACGGCATCAGCAGCGAACCGGCGGCGCCGGCCAGCGCAAGGGCGATGCCAAGGGCTACGCAAAACACCCGATTGGGGTTGATCCCCATCAGCATCGCCACGTCGCGGTTTTGAGCAGCGGCGCGCATCGCCTTGCCGAGGTCGGTGGTATGCAAAAACACCCACAGCGCGCCGCTCAAAAACATCGCGACGACAAAGGCGATGAGCTTTGCCACGGGAATGTAGAGCCCGCCGATATGAAAAGCCTCATCGGAATAGGAGGTGTGAACGGTCCGGTAATTCGCGCTGAACAGCATCAGCGCCAGATTGAGCAGCAGCAGCGACAGCGCGAATGTCAGAAAAATCTGGGGCATGTCGTTCGGCCCCAAAACCCTGCGGATCAGAAAATGCTGGACCAGGACACCGATCACGAACAGCACCGGCATCGACACGAACAGCGACAGCAGTGGATCGATCTCGAACTGGTTGGCGAGGAAGAAGGAGATATACATCCCGATCATCACGAATTCGCCCTGGGCGAAATTGACGATCTTGACCACGCCGAAGATCAGCGTGACGCCAATGCTGACGAGCGCGTAAATGCCGCCGATGAGCAGGCCGTTGATGACGGCCTGGGCCACTGTCTCCCACATCGATGTCTACCGGCGTTCAGATTTTCATCAGCGGCTTGCGGGCGTCTTCCTTCGGGAACACGCTGGCGAGATCGCCGTTCTGCCACTGCACGCCGCGAGCGTCGACAGCGCCTCGCGCACCTTTTGCGGATCGGGGGAGGCCGCGCGCTCCAGCGCGTCGGCGATCATGAAGGTCTGCGCGACCAGGCCGCCGGCATATTCGAACAGGAATTCGCCGGTGCGCTTCTTGTATTCGGCATTCACCTTCTCGGCGTTGGCGTCCATGTCGTGGTTCCAATGCGCCACGCCTTGCAATCCTTCGGCGAGTTGTCCGACGTTTTTATAAAAATCCGGAATGACAAAACCGCCGGAGCCGCCGTTGATCGCGATATTGAGGCCGACCTGCTTGACGGTGCGCACGATCAGGATGAGGTCGTTCAGATAGGACACCGAGAACAGCGCGTTCGCGCCTGACGACTTGACCTTGTTGATCAGCGGGCTGGCGTCGGTGAAGCCTGCCGAATAGGGCTCGAACATCACGATTTCGACACCTTCGCTCGGCGCGAGTTCCTTCAGCCCGTTGGAGGTCGAGGTGCCGAACGCGGTATTCTCGAAGATGACGGCAACTTTTGGCGTATCGCTGACGAGTTTTGCCATCTGCAACTGCGCCCGCGCAAACTGCGACGCCCGCGCGAACGGCGTAAACGTGTAGGTGCGGCCCTTGTTGAGCTGATCCGAACTCGAGCCGGTGATCAGCGGCATTTTCGCGCGCTCCGCGACTTCGCTTGCGATCAGCGTCAGGTGGTGTCGCTCTGCACGTCGGAGATAATCAGATTGAGCTTGGCGCCGCCGAGCGATTTGATGCCGCCGGCATCGTTGACCATCTCGGCCGCGAGCTTGGCGGCGGCGACGCAGCCGACGCCGATCTGCGCCATGCTTCCGGTGGTCGGATAAAGCGCGCCGATATTGACGGGATCGGCGGCCCAGCCGCGCAATGGCACGGCGCCGAAGGCGCCGGCCGCAAGGATGCCGCCGGTCTTCAGGAGAAATTCGCGGCGGCCTTGCCGCATCGGCAAAGCCCGCTTCACATCGGCATTATTGGTAACAGAAGCCTTGCGATCTTTTTTCATGCCGTTTCCCCCTGCGCGATCACGGCACAGGCTGTTGTCCGCCGTCCGCTCGCTTTTTGCAATGCTAGCCCTATCCAATATTGTTTACAATACGGTTTTCGATATTATTATCAAAATTGAAACCGCCGGCGCGTGATGCCGTTGGTTGCGCGGGGCGGGCGGGGCGCGCCTTCCAAATCGGGGAAATGATGGCCGGAAAACCACGCAAGCACGCGATAGGCCGATTGCCGAAATCGGTTGCGATGCCATCGTCGTCTGCGCGCGAACCGGCCGCTGTCGTCATCGCAAAGCGCATCGAGGAGGACATCGTGCTGGGGCGGCGTCAACCCAAAGAGCGCCTGGTCGAGCAGGATCTTTGCGACCTGTTCCAGACCCATCGCGGCGACGTCCGGCTGGCGCTGTTCGAGCTCGAAAAAAAGGGCATGGTGGAGCGCATCCCCAATCGGGGCGCGCTGGTGCGCGGATTGACCCCGCTGGAGGGGAAGGAAATCTACGCGGTTCGTGAAGAACTCGAAGTGATGGCGGTCCGCATCATCCCGTTTCCGGTTCACGCCAAAGATATCGAGAGGTTGGAGCAACTGCAGCGGCAGCATACCGCAGCGGTTGCCGCCGGCGACTTGCTGACGGTGTTTTACAGCAACCTCAGTTTTCATCAGGTGCTGTTCGGTCTCTGCGGCAACGCCTGTCTGATCGAAACCATCGATCTACTGGCGCAGAAGGTCTACGGCATCCGATCTTACGCCAATGCGTTTCCCGAGCAGCTCGATCGCGCCCGCCGCGATCATCTGGACATGATCAAGGCGCTTCGCGGTTCGCGCCGGGACGACCTGGTGGCGTTGACCCGCCGCCACCTCCGGCCGTCGCCGGAAGCCTATATAAAGGACTACGAGCGCCGCTTCGGCAAAGCCGACTTGGCGCCCGCACATTAGGTCGCTACGCTATTCGGCGCTGCTCACCAGCTTGATCCGCGGCTCGGCCGCCTCCATCAGGCCGCGATAGGTGTCAAGATAATCGAGCGCCATGCGGCGCGCGGTAAAGCGCGCCTCGAACTGTTTGCGGATCGCAGGCCGGCTTAAGCCCGAGAGGCGATCGACCGCGGCGACCGCGCTGGCTTCATCTTCGACGACGAAGCCGGTCAGACCATCGTCGATGATCTCCGCGACCGAACCGCGGTTGTAGGCGATCACGGGCGTCCCGCATGCCATCGCTTCGATCATGACGAGGCCGAATGGCTCCGGCCAGTCGATCGGCACGAGCAGCGCGATCGCGCCGCTCAGAAACTCTGATTTTTCGGGATCGCCGATCTCGCCAATATATTCGACAAGCGGGTTTTGCTCGATCAGCGGGCGAATGAGTTCATCATAATATTCCTGGTCGGCCCGGTCGACCTTGGCGGCGATTTTGAGTGGAATGCCGCATCGGGTCGCAATCTTGATCGCGCGATCCACGCCCTTTTCCGGGGCGATGCGGCCGAGCACCGCGAGGTAGCCGGGCCGACAGGGTTGCGGCATCAGCAGATTCTCCGGCAAGCCGTGGTGGATGGTGCGTATCCAATTGGCCTGCGGCACCGGCCGCCGCTGGGCGTTGGAGATCGAAATCACCGGAGCGAAAGGGAAGGTATTGAACACCGGCTGGTGCTCGGGCAGATCGAGCCTGCCGTGCAGGGTGGTCACAAACGGGGTCGGCTGCCGGGAAAACAGCGACCACGAAAAATAGTCGAGGTGGAAATGCAGGAAATCGAATTCCTCGTCGTCGCATTTCTGCCGGACCCGTTCCAGCATCACCATGTGCAGCGCGTAGGGGTCGAGGACAGAGCCGTCGAGGCGCAGTGCCCTCGGCCAGGTCGCGTCGAGTTTTGCTGAAGTCTGGGAGTCACCGCTGGCGAACAGCGTGACTTCATGTCCTAGTGCAACGAGTTCCTCAGTTAGCCAGTGTACCACCCGTTCGGTGCCGCCGTACAGTTTGGGGGGAACAGCCTCCGTCAGCGGAGCAACCTGCGCGATGCGCATCTATAGTCTCCTGTCGTAACCATGGGTGAATAAAAGCCCCGCCTCGCGATGGCACCGGCATGCCCGAACAAGGGAACGTTTCCGCATGTGCGAAGTTCCCATATGCGCGCACTTCTTCCACAGCGTGGTCTTGCTCATGCCATCACGTCCGATCAGACTTTCGTCGTCGTCATTGCTGCACAATTGTTGCGCGGTGATGGCAGCACGACGGGAACTGAAACGGCGTTTTCGGCATTCCATCGCTTAGGGCGGGTCTGGCTAGGTTTTTCCTTCTCCTCCAACGGGTTTTGCAAATACATGGACAATCTTTCAGGATACGCACATCGTCCGCTTGCGTTCGTGCTGCGCTATCTTCGCCGGCGTCTTGCATCGCATGTCGTTATCCTTGCCGCCGTTGTTGCAGCGGTTGCTTGTTCGGTAGGCACACAATATGGCGTGAAGTATCTGGTCGACGGATTGTCGGCCGGTCCGGCCCGCGCGGGCAGCGTATGGCTGGCATTCGTTTTTCTCATGTCACTGATCGCCGCGGATAATTTCCTGTGGCGGATCGCGAGCTGGACCGCGAGTTTCACCTTCGTCGGCGTCACCGGGGATTTGCGTCGCGACATGTTTCGCCATTTGACCGGTCATGCGCCGAGCTATTTTTCCGACCGGCTGCCGGGGATGCTCACGAGCCGCATTACCGCGACCTCGAACGCGGTTTTCACGGTCGAAAACATGTTCGTCTGGAACGTGCTGCCGCCGTGCATCGCGACGATCTCGGCGATCGCACTGATCGGAACCGTAAGATTGCGATGTTCCATTTGGCGGCCGCGGGAAAACCCCTGCATGACGACTTCGCGGACAAGGCCGCGGCGGTCGATGGCGAGATGGTCGATGTCATCAACAACCTGCCGCTGGTGCGGGCGTTTTGCGGCTTGAGCTTCGAGCACGACCGGTTCGACGCCACCGTCAACCGGGAGTTGACGGCGCGAGGGCGCAGCCTGCGGTATCTCGAAAAGCTGCGGCTCACCCATGCTGGGGTGACCGTCGTGCTGATCATCGCGCTATTGGCCTGGGCGATCATGCTCTGGCAGCGCGGCGGCGCTACCACCGGTGACGTCGTGCTGGTCTGCACGCTCGGCCTTTCCATCCTGAACGCGACGCGCGATCTCGCCGTCGCGCTGGTCGATGTCACCCAGCACATCGCCCGCCTCACCGAAGCTCTCGCCACCCTGTTGCTTCCGCACGAACTGCGCGACCACCCCGAGGCCGAGCCGCTGGTCAAGAGCGGCGCGGCGATCGCCTTCAACAACATCGCATTTCACTATCCCGGTGGACTTCAGGTGTTCGACAAATTCAGCCTTCGGATCCAGCCGGGGCAGCGGGTCGGGCTGGTCGGCCAGTCCGGCGGCGGCAAATCCAGCCTGTTCGTGCTGCTGCAACGGTTCTACGACGTCCAGCACGGCTCAATCACGATCGATGGTCAGGACATCTCCAGGGTCACCCAGCAAAGCCTGCGGCAGGCGATCTCGGTGGTGCCGCAGGACATCTCGCTGTTCCACCGCTCGATCCTGGAAAACATCCGCTACGGACGGCCGAACGCGACCGATGATGAAGTGCTGCGCTCGGCGATCGCGGCGCGCTGCGATTTCGTCGAAACCCTCCCGGAGGGGCTTGCGACCATGGTCGGCGACCGCGGCGTCAAATTGTCGGGCGGCCAGCGGCAGCGCATCGCGATTGCGCGCGCGTTTCTGAAGGACGCGCCGATCCTGCTGCTCGATGAAGCCACCGCCGCGCTCGACAGCGAGTCGGAGGAAGCGATCCGCGAAGCGCTCGGCCGCCTGATGCGCGGGCGCACCGTCATTGCGATCGCCCACCGCCTCGCGACGCTGCGCAATTTCGACCGGGTGGTGATGCTCAAAGCCGGCAAGATCATCGAGGACGGTCCGCCGGACCGCCTGATGCAGGGTCAGGGTCCTTACCGCGAGCTGGTAACGCGGGAAATGAGCCGGCTTGCAAAACACGCGGCTTGATGTACGGCGTCGAGCTGGTTTCGGAGCAGCCGTTCTACATCCCGATGACCGGGCCGGCGGCGAGGCCACGGCGCTCGCTCAAGCATGACGATACCTTCATCGTGCTGGACAGCCATGGCGACATCGGCGCGTCGGCCGGCGGACCGGACGGCCTGTTCAACGCCGACACCCGCTATCTCGCCCGATTGGAACTGGTGCTGGATGACGTCCAGCCGCTGCTGCTCGGCTCCAACCTGCGCGATGATAATTCGGCATTGACGGTCGATCTCACCAATCCCGATATCTATCGCCACGTCCGGATCGTGCTGCAGAAGGACATGCTCCACATCGTCCGCACCATCTTTCTGTGGCGCGGAACGGCCTATCAGCGGATCGGCCTGCAGAACCATGGCGACCGGCCGGCGAGTTTTGATGTGACCTTGCTGTTCGACAGTGATTTCGCGGATCTGTTCGAAGTACGCGGCGAAAAGCGGCCGCGCCGGGGCATCGGCTCCAGCAGGCTGCTCGGTCCCACTGACGTTGGCTTTGAATACAAAGGGCTCGATGGCAAGTTGCGCACCACGGCGCTGCATTTCGATCCGCGGCCGACGCGCCTTGCGGTGAATGCCGCGACCTATCATCTCGATCTGGCGCCGAAAGAGTGCAGCTCGTTGTTCGTTGCCGCATCCTGCAACAAACCGGCCACGGTGAAGCCGGCGCGGTTCTTTCAAGGGCTGCTGGCGCATCACCGCGAGATGCGCCGCTCGACAGCCGGTGCCGCCAGCATCGAGACCTCGAACAACATCTTCAACGAGGTACTGTGCCAGTCGATGGCCGATCTCAACGTGCTGATGACGGATACGCCGCAGGGACGCTATCCCTATGCGGGGATTCCCTGGTACTCGACGACCTTCGGCCGTGATGGAATCATCACCGCGCTGCAAATGCTGTGGATCGATCCGCGGGTCGCGCGCGGCGTGCTGAGGCGGCTCGCCTTCTATCAGGCCAAAACCGTCGATCCGCTCGCCGACGCCGAGCCCGGAAAGATCCTGCATGAAATGCGGGGCGGCGAGATGGCGGCGCTGCGCGAGGTGCCGTTTGCGCAATATTACGGCAGCGTCGATGCGACGCCGCTGTTCGTGCTGCTCGCCGGTCTCTACGTCGAACACACCGGCGACGTGGACACGCTCGCCGAGCTGTGGCCTGCGATCGAGGCGGCGCTGGGCTGGATCGACGGGGCAGGCGATCCCGACCGCGACGGTTTTGTCGAGTACCGGCGCGCGTCCGAACAGGGCCTCGCCAATCAAGGCTGGAAGGATTCCTACGACGCGATCTTTCATGCCGATGGCCGTCTCGCCGAAGGCTACGTCGCGCTATCGGAAGTGCAGGGCTATGTGTTTGCCGGCAAGCGGCTGGCGGCGCGTTGCGCGTTGCGGCTTGGAAAAATCGACAGGGCGCAGCAGCTCGAGGCCGAGGCGAAGCTTCTCGCCGAGCGTTTCGAGGAAGCGTTCTGGTGTGACGACCTCGGCACCTACGCGCTCGCGCTCGACGGTGCCAAAGAGCCGTGCAAGGTGCGCACATCGAACGCAGGCCAACTCTTGTTCAGGGGCATGGTGCGCGCGGATCGCGCCCGCCAGGTCGCCGCCGATCTGATGCGGCCGCATTTCTTCTCAGGCTGGGGCATCCGTACCGTGGCGCATGGCGAGGCGCGCTACAATCCGATGTCCTATCACAATGGCTCGATCTGGCCGCACGACAACGCGCTGATCGCACTGGGGCTATCGCGGTATGGCCTGAAACGTTCGGTCGAACATGTGTTCGAGGGTCTGTTCGACGCCGCCGCCTACATGGATTTGCGGCGGCTGCCGGAGCTGTTTTGCGGCTTCCGGCGCGAGAAGCGGCGCGGACCGACGCTCTATCCCGTTGCCTGCGCGCCGCAGGCATGGGCGAGCGCGACGCCCTTCACACTGCTGGAAGCGGCGCTCGGTCTTGAATTTGACGCCCAGCGCGGCGAAATTCGGCTGCGCAATCCGCGCCTGCCGGCCTTCCTCAACGAAGTGGTGCTGCGCGATCTGCAGCTCGGGCCTTCAAGCGTTGATCTCTGTGTTCGCCGCCACGGCGACGATGTGTCACTGGAAGTGTTGCGGACGCGCGGCCAGATTCAGGTGTCGATCGTGCTGGCGCAATGATCTGCCCCTCACGCAAGGCCTGAGCCGCGTTTGAACTTTGATGTCCCTTCGGGTCGAGCACTTCAGGAGGCCGTATGCGCCCAAGACCTCTGTTCGCGTTCGTTGCAGTCGCATTTGCGATCTCGGTGGCTGCCGCATCCTGGGCGGACGAGAACCCTGCCACACCGCCGGCGGATCAGAGCTCGCCACCGCCGCCCCAACCGCAAAACACTGCGCCCCCGGCCGCGCCGAAAGAGCCAGCGCCGCCGCCCTCGGTCACCATCATCGGCGCAAGAGAAGCACACGGCGTGCTCGGCCGCGACGTCCGCAGTGCGGCGGACGAGGACATGGGGCGCATTGTCGATGTCATTGTCGATCGCGCCGGAGTGGTGCGCGCGGCCGTCATCGATTTCGGCGGCTTTCTCGGTGTCGGCAGCCGAAAAATCGTCGTAGACTGGAATGCGCTGCATTTCGGGCACGTCGCCAACAAGGGCGACAGCATCACGCTCGAATTGACCAAGGATCAGGTGACGGCAGCGCCCGAATACAAGGAGGATCAGCCGATCGTGGTGCTTGGCGCAGCGGGCAGCCTGAAGCCGCTGCAATTCGATCCCTGAAGAGAAGCTGACCCATGCTGTTCGCAAGTTCATCTCATTCGATTGACCGGATTGATGGTGACCACCGTGAGCGGCCGATCGGCGGCGAAAGTGTTTCCGCACGGGTACCGGAACCTGTGGAGCGCAAGGCCGCGGCAACTCCCTCGCGCCAGAGCCAGCGCGGTCTCGACTGGTTCATTTTCTTCCTCGCAGATGTGCAGACCGGATTCGGTCCGTTCATCGCGGTCTACTTGACGACGCAGAAATGGACTCAGGTCGAGATCGGCCTGGTGTTGTCGATCGGCGGCGTGGTCGGGCTGCTCGGGCAGATGCCCGGCGGCGCGATCGTCGATGCCGCCCGTTCCGAGCGGCTGGTGGCCAGCCTTGCGGTCGCGACGATCGGCATGAGCGCGCTTGCCTATGCGGCCTGGCCGATCTTTCCGGTCGTCGTGGCGGCGGCGACGCTGCACGCCGCCGCCAGTTGCGTGCTCGGTCCGGCGATTGCCGCGATCAGCCTCGGCCTGGTCGGGCCGCTTGCGATCGGGGAGCGGCTCGGGCGCAATGCCCGCTATGCCTCGCTCGGCAACGGAACCGCCGCGGCCGTGATGGGCACCGCCGGCTATCTGTTGTCGAGCCGTTCGGTGTTTCTCGTTACCTTCATCCTGGCCTTTCCGACCCTGCTCGCGCTTGGGCGCATCCGCGAGCGCGAGATCGACGTCGCCCAGGCGCACGGGGCGGTGCAGCGCGAGGTGCCCGATGTCAAGGCAACAAGCGTCCTTCATCTCTGTCGGCGTCCATTACTGATCTTCGCCTTGAGCATACTGCTGCTGCAACTCGCCAACGCGGCGATGCTTCCATTGATGGCCGGTGTGGTAACGACCCGGTCGAGCCAATGGGCGCCGGTGCTGATCGCCGCCTGCATCATCGTGCCGCAAGCCATCGTCGCGCTGATGTCGCCGTCGGTCGGGCGCAAGGCGCAAGCATGGGGCCGACGGCCGCTGCTACTGCTGGCATTTGCCGCGCTGGCTATTCGCGGCGTGCTGTTCGCGACCGTGAAAGATCCATACCTGTTGGTCGCGGTGCAGGCGTTCGACGGCATCACCGCGGCCGTCTTTAGCGTGATGGTACCCCTGATCGTCGCCGACATTGCTTACGGAAGCGGTCACTTCAACCTGGCGCAGGGCATTGTCGGCACCGCGACCGGCATCGGCGCGTCGCTGAGCACCGTGCTCGCCGGTTACGTCAGCGACAAATTCGGCAGCAGTGTCGCCTTCACCGGGCTCGCTTGCGTCGCGGCGGTGGGTCTTCTCCTGATCTGGTTTGTGATGCCGGAAACGCGGCGGAGCGCGCGCTGATCAGGCAAGAATTTGTTCCCCGAACCGGTCCTGTTATAATTTCGGCCGCTTTTGAAACCGGGCGAAGATCTGGCCACATTCCGCAGGCCGACGTAACAAAATCGAACTGTTCGCGAAACTCAAAGAGGCGACAGCTATCCGATGGGAGCGTGACATGAATGACGTTCGGGAAATCAGCTCTTCGCAGAGCATCGGGTCAAAGGACAGGACGCTCCCCGGTCAGGTCGTGCTGGTGCTGCAGGGCGGCGGCGCACTCGGTTCGTATCAAGCCGGCGTCTACCAGGCGCTGTACGAGGCTGGCATCGAGCCGGACTGGATTATCGGCACGTCGATCGGCGCCATCAATGCCAGCCTGATCGCCGGCAACGCGCCGCAAAACCGCTTGCCGCGATTGCGGGAATTCTGGAAGCGGATGGCGCAGCGCCCGATCTGGAGTTTTGCGGAAGGGTTTCCCGGCTTCAACGAAAAGCTGTCCTACTGGTCGACGGTGGCGAACGGAATCCCCGGTTTCTTCAGGCCCAATCCGCTGGCCCATGCCGGCGCCGATTATCCTCTCGGGGCCGACAAGGCTGGATACTATTCCACCGAGCCTCTCGAACAGACGCTTCGCGAACTTGTCGACTTCGATTTGCTAAACAGCTCCACGCCCCGCCTGACCGTCGGCGCCGCAAATGTCCGAACCAGCCAGATGCGATATTTTGACAGCCGCGATTGTCAACTCGGCGTGAAGCACGTCATGGCGTCGGGCGCCTTGCCACCCGCATTCCCCGCTATCCGCATCGATGGCGAGCTATATTGGGACGGCGGTATTCTCTCCAATACGCCAACCGAGGCGGTGTTCGATGACAACCCGCGCAAAGACTCGCTGATCTTTGCGGTTCATATGTGGAATCCATCGGGCGCGGAGCCCACCACAATGGCCGAGGTGCTCAATCGGCAGAAGGATGTGCAGTATTCAAGCCGGATTGCGAGCCATATCGCCCGACAGCAACAGGCGCATCGCTTGCGCCATGTGATCAATCAGCTCGTGGCCCGGATCCCCGAGGCAGAGCGTAACAGCGAGACGGTGCGCGAATTGGCTGGATACGGCTGTTCGACACAGATGCATGTGGTGCAGCTGCAGGCTCCGCAACTCCACCGCGAGAGCCACACCAAGGACATCGATTTCAGTCCATCCGGCATCAGGCAGCGCTGGGATGCCGGTTACGCGCACACCAGGGCGGTTCTCGAGCGATCTCCCTGGATCGGCGAATTCGATCCACTCGCGGGGGTCATCCTTCACGACCAGACGGAGATCCTGCCGAAGGCGGCGGAATGAAAATTTTGCAAGAGTTTGCGGCGAGCGCGCTTAGGACGACAAGGCTTTCCGATACAGCGCGCCGTACAGGGCGGCGGCAACGTCCCAGCTGAACGATCGCGACATCGCACTGCGGCGCATGGAATCGAGGCGGTCCTTCGCCATGAAGGTCGCGAATGCGCGCCTGACCCCGCCGAGGAACGATTCGGTGGACGGTTGAGTGAACAGAAATCCGGTTTCGCCGTCGGTGATGGTTTCCGACAGTCCGCCGGTCTGATGGCCGATCGGCAGCGATCCGAATTTCTGCGCATACATCTGGCTCAGCCCGCACGGCTCGAAGCGAGACGGCATCAGCGTGAAATCGCTGCCGGCAAAAATCCGCCGCGCCTGGCCGTCATTGAATCCGATCGCGACCCCGATCGCATCCGGCCGGCGGCGGTGCGCATCGACCAGCGCCTGTTCGAGTTCCCGCTCGCCGCTGCCGGTGACGATGATCTGTCCGCCGGCCTCGATGATCTCGTCCGCAGCCGACAGCACCAGGTCGACGCCCTTCTGGTGCACGAGGCGGGCAACCAGGCCGAAAATCGGTCCGCGTGACAGCGCGAGGCCAAATTGCTGGCGGACGTAATCCGAATTCGCGCGTTTGCCTTTCCAGTCCCCGGCGCCGAACGGCTGCGCCAATTGGACGCAGAACCGCGGATCCCAGCTTTCGTCGATGCCATTCAAGATGCCGGTGAGCTGGGCGGCGTCGGAGCGGCGGCGAAGCAGGCCTTCGAGCCCGCAGCCGAGCTCCGTCGTCGTGATCTCCTTGGCGTAGGTCTCGCTGACCGTGGTCAGATGGGACGCGTAGACGATGCCGCCTTTGAGGAAGGACAGTTTGTCGTAGAACTCGAGCCCGTCGATATGGAAGGAGGCCTCCGGCGCGCCGATCCGGCGCAGCGATTCCTTGGGGAATAGGCCCTGATAGGCCAGGTTGTGAATCGTCAGAATGGTGGGGATCTTGATGCCGCTCCAGGCGAGGTAGGCCGGGACGAGGGCTGCCTGCCAATCATTGGCGTGAACCAGATCCGCTGCCCAATTCTTGTCCAGAATGCCCGCTGCGAGCAGGGCGGCGGCGGAGGCAAATCGCCCGAAGCGCACATCGTTGTCAGGCCAATCCCGTCCCGACGCATCGCCATAGGGGTTGCCGGGGCGATCATAAAGCTGCGGACACAGCAGCACGTAAACCGGCAGGCCGTCCTTGGTCGATGCCAGTCCAAGCGAGCAGGCCGGCATCTCGGCCAATGCCGGAGATCGGCCAACTATTTGAATATGTGTGAATTGTTCAACGACATCGCGATAACCCGGCAGCAGGATCCGAACGTCGCTCCAGAGCCGAAGGGCCCGGGGCAGGGCTGCCGAAACGGCTGCGAGGCCGCCGACGCGGACGAAATCGTCCATCTCAGTCGTAACAAACAAAACTCTCAAAAAAAGCCCTCGAGCCGCGGCCCTAGCTGAAATTATGCAAAAATAGTTCCAGTTTCTCTTTTGGGTTGAAATGTGGGCGCCGGCAAGCGGCCGCCGATGGTTTTTAAGTGCCTGGCGCGCGGGGGAATCGCTTCCCTGGCGCGACAGCGCAATCTAGGGTCACGCCAAGGCCAAAGCTACGCACGCCGAAGGGAGTTTGGAATGACGATAGCGGCAGACGATGAGGGGATTGCGACAAAGAGCTTTGCGGGCCTTCGCGTTCTCGATTTCTCGACCACCATCGCCGGTCCGCATTGCGCACGAATGCTGGCGGACATGGGAGCGGAGGTCATCAAGATCGAACAGGTCGAAGGCGAGACGATGCGAACCCGTCCGCCGCTGCGGAATGATTGCAGCACCACCTTCGGCCAGCTCAATGTCGGCAAGAAAAGCCTCGTCCTCGATCTGAAATCGCCAAAGCCGATCGAAATCATCCGCCGGCTGGTCGTAAGCGCCGATATCCTGGTCGAAAACTTTCGCCCGGGCGTGATGCGCAGGTTGAAGCTGGACTATGCATCGCTGCAGGCGCTCAACCCGAAACTGATCTATTGCTCGATCTCCGGATACGGCCAGACCGGACCGTCGGCCGAGCTGCCGGCCTATGCCCCGGTCATCCATGCGGCTTCCGGTTACGATATGGCGCACCTCACCTACCAGCCCGGACGATCGCGGCCTGACTATTGCGGCATCTATCATGCCGATGTCGTGACCGGCACCTACGCGTTCGGGGCCATCGCGGCGGCGTTGTATCAGCGTCACGGTACTCAAAAGGGTCAGCATATCGACGTCTCGATGCTGGAATCGATGCTCAGTCTGACGCTGACCGAATTGCAGTCGTCGCAATTTCCGGTGCGGTTTCCGAAACGGCCGATGTTCGGGCCCATCGAAACCGCGGATGGATACGTGACGCTGGCCATCGCCAGCGAGAAGACCTTCCAGAGCCTGATCAACGTCATCTGCCATCCCGAGTGGATCGCCGATCCGCGCTTTGCGAAATACGCCGACCGCCGCGACAACTGGGCCGACCTGATGAACGGCGTCGAAACCTGGTCGCGTCCGCTCACGACCGAAAAATGCCTCGCTGAGCTGAATGATCACGGCGTTCCCTGTTCGGCCTACCGCACCGTTGCCGAAGCCTTGCGCGATCCGCAAATCGCCCATCGTGGCGCGCTGTCGGAGGTGAGCGATGGCGGCGGCACGTTTAAGGTGCTGAACCTGCCGTTCCGCATGTCCGGAACCAACGTTTCCGCGGGAAAGCGGATCGCGACCTTGGGCGAGCACACCATTGCGCTGCTGAAGGAGACCGGTCTGTCGGCAGATGAAATCGCAGCGTTCTCGGGGAAATCGCTGACGGCGGAGCTGCGCTGACGGCAACCACCAATTCCTCGGCGGTCACACGCGCGTTAGCGGCTTTTGATCCCGCGCACATCTCTCGCCCTTGCCGGGGCCTGCGATTCCAGCCAATCTGACGAACGCTCAGTAACGATCCGGAAAACCGGGCGCACGTCCTCCTGGAGGGAGCATCACATGAAGCCGTCAATCCGCTCGCACATGCTTACGCGAATTTTCCTCGGCGCGACATTTGGCTTGGCTTTGCTTGCGAGCCCGGCCAGCGCGCAGAAACCGGGCGGCAGCATCACCGTCGGCCTCGAGGTCGACATTCCCGGTTTCGATCCGCTGAAAGTCGGCGTCTTCGATACGGCGGCGGAAACCGCCGCCGCGGCGATTTTCGATACGATGACCTATCTCGACGACAAGGGCGTTGCCCAGCCCAGGATGGCACGGCGTTCAATGCCGAGGCGTTTAAAGCTAACTTCGACCGGCAGAAGGATCCGGCCAACAAGTGCCGATGCGCCTTCTATATCTCCTTCGTCCATGACGTGCAGGCGCCCGACGAACTGACGGTGGTGTATAATTTGAACGATCCGTCGGTGAACCTGCCGGCGCTGATGACGATCCAGAGCTCGAACAATGTCGTGCAATCGCCGACCGCGTGGAAGACGAAGGGCGATGATTACAACCGCAATCCCGTCGGCACCGGGCCCTATATCCTTAAATCATGGACCGCCGGCGACCGCATGGTGCTCGAGAAAAATCCCGACTACTGGAACAAGGGTCATCCCTATCTCGATCGCATCATCCTAAAACCGCTGCCGGATGCGCAATCGCGCTTCGCGAGCCTGCAATCAGGCGAAGCCGACATCGTCTGGGACGATGAGTACGACGCGGACAATATTCAAAAAGCCCAAAAAGACGCGAAGATGACGGTCCACAGCTATGCGGGCTCTGGCGCCGCGGTCTACGCCTTCAACACCAAAACCCCGCCGTTCGACGATGTCCGGGTGCGCCGGGCATTGGTGATGGCGATCGAGTTCCTGGGTCAAATGCAAGGACGACGGCGCGCTTCCTTACGACGTCGAAAAGGCAAAAGCGCTGATCAAGGACTATGGCAAGCCGGTCGATTTCAAGATGGTCACCACCGCAACGCCGCGCGGACGCACCATTGGTCAGGTGTTTCAGCAATTCTGGAAGCAGGTCGGCGCCACGATGGAGATGGACCAGGTCGACCAGGCCACCGTCGTGCCGCGCGCCTTCATGCGGCAGTTCCAGTTGACGCCGTGGCGGATCGTCGATCTCGCCGATCCCGATCCGCAGATGTACGCCAATTTCCACACCGGCAGCCCGGTGGCGCTCGCCAATTATTCCAATCCCGAGCTCGACAGACTGCTGGAACACGCACGCGTGACCGCCGACATCGCGCAGCGGACCGAGGATTATTGCGCGATCAGCCGGCTGATCAATCAGGAGGCGATCTGGTTCTGGAGTTTCCAGAACACTTACTACGCGATCTCGACTTCCAGACTGAAGGGCTTGCCGAAGATCTATAATGGGGTGGTCGACGTCTCCGACGTCTGGATGGAATAAGAGCCGATGCTGGGATTTGTCGCCCGAAGGCTCGTCTATTTGGTGCCGGTTCTGGTCGCCGTATCGCTCCTGACCTTCCTGATCGCCTCGCTTCTGCCCGGCGATCTCGCTTACGTGATCCTGGGCGACCAGGCGACGCCGGAGAAAGTGGCGGCACTGCGCCATGACATGGGGCTCGATCAGCCGATCTGGTGGCGCTACCTCTCCTGGCTTGGCCACGTGCTGCAGGGCGATTTCGGAAGGTCATTCCGCACCGGGCAGACCGTGCTGCAGGCGGTCGCCGAACGGCTGCCGGTATCGATCGAGCTGATGCTGCTGGCCGA
>WNFN01177991.1_pt1 | contig 25434 bp, 27 predicted proteins | sample 5400161 | NCBI WGS metagenome assembly WNFN01 (sample SAMN13153353, study PRJNA577476) | soil metagenome | isolation source: 80 cm saprolite on Douglas fir-dominated hillslope | place: USA:California | collected 2013-09-17 | reverse complement strand
GAGGTCGCTCACACCTTCCTCTCGACATTGCAGAGTACCCATTTATCTGTCGAGGTGGACAAGTTGGACCTTTGGTCAACCGAGCTGCCAAGATTCGATGGTGACACTCTTGAAGCGAAGTACGCGGTTATCCATGGCCAATCCCATTCGCCGGAACAAGCGAAAGCCTGGAAACGGGTCGAGGACGTCATTGAACGATTCAAGTCGGCCGACTGGTACCTATTTTCCCTGCCGATGTGGAACTTCGGTGTTCCCTACGTTTTGAAGCATTTCATCGACGTGATCATTCAGCCGGGGCTAACTTTCAGTTTCAGCCCCAGCGAGGGTTACAAGGGTTTAGTCACGGGGAAGAAAGCTGTCGCGGTCTACGCTCGCGGCGGCGCCTACGGTCCCGGCACAGGCGCAGAAGGTTACGACCTGCAGAGCAAAACCCTTGGTGGAATCTTGGGGTTCATCGGCGTAAGCGACGTTACCAGCATCTTCGTAGAGCCCACTCTCGCGGCGCCTGCGGAGATTGAAGCGACGATCACGAAGGCAAAAGAGCTCGCGGTTTCCACAGCAAAGGTCTGGTGAAACCAGCTTAGTCTCAAGTAGCGGGCGAGAAGGGATCCGATTACGCGGGCGGCGATATCGATGCACCCATTTCCTGCGCCTGAGTTCGTCGGCCGCGCCGAGACGCGGTCCTTCCGGCTTCGTGAAATGAGTTGGGCTTCAACCAGCCTTTTAATTTGCGTTCATTTGTGTCTCGTCTAGTCGGTTAGGACACGGCCCTCTCAAGGCCCAGCCCGCAACGCTTCGCGTAGCGATGCGGGCGGGCCGGTGCACGGGTTCGAGTCCCGTACGCGGTGCCATTTGCGGCGGCGCTTGCAATATGGCTGGCGCGTTTTAACCGAGAGCGCCGCTTTCCTTGAAGCTAAAATATCCTTGCCGGCCATTTATTGGCTGACCGATGATCACGTGGTCCAACAACTGGATTTGGAGAATCCGGGCAGCCTCGCTTATCCTACGGGTGAGGCGAAGATCGGCTTCGCTCGGGCTCGCGTCCCCAGAGGGGTGGTTATGTACGAGGATGAAAGAGTGAGCGGAAAACGAGATGACCGGGCGAAAGATATCACGAGGATGCGCGAGAGATTCGTTTAGCCCGCCCTTGGAAACGTCAATCATCGTGATCAATCGCTGGCGAGTATCGAGGAGGACAACGCGCAAAACCTCCTGATTAAGAAGCTTCATATCTGAACAGGCCTTGTAAACGGATTCAGGACTATCGAACACATTAGAGAGCGCGTGCTCGCTCTCGGCGATGGTCGACATCGAGAGTGCAGCAACTAACGTCTCGGCCTTACGTCGCGGGAGGAATTGAAGCAGTTGCTGAATAGAAGCACGGGACAAAGCCTTGATTGAACCGAAGTGACGGACCAGGGCCAGCGCCAAATCTTCTTTGCCGATGATCAGGCTCAGATGTTCAACCCCTGAAAGCGCCGAAGAACCATAGCGTTCGAGTTTCTCCGAGACCGTTGGGGAGAGGCTCGGCGACGAAGAAGCAGCCTCTTGGGAACTATTTTGAAGTTCGCTTTCGAACTGAAAAATATGTTGAAACATATTTTTCGGCCGAAAGCGAAGCGAAGCAAAGCGACCCGCGGAAAGAGGCAGCAAACGCAAGAGCCGCGAGCTTGCCGAGACGGGTCGAGGATTTAAATGGAGGGGCACCCCGAGGCTTGCCGAGAGAGGGCGCAGCCCGTTTAAGCCGCAGACGGTACTCTTGCGCCAGGTGCCGTCCGTGGGGTTTGAATCACATTTGGCGGCTGCCACACTTCAGTCCTTGAATAGCTAGTTTCTGTCATTCAAAAAAGGACGCGCCTTTGGAACAATGGGACCTCGCAAAATAAGTATTAAGCCTTCTTATAAGAAACCCGTCAAGATGAACGGCAGCAACTGGATATGTCGGCGGATACGGCTGCAATCGCGGAGTGATTTTACCTCTAGCCAAATATGCTTTGTCACCGGTAACGGCAATCAAGGACGAGTCCTTTGACCGTTAGTCCCGGGTGGCGAATGGAGGCGTCGTCACCTAGCTTCCTGACTTCCTCTCTAGCGTCTTCGAGGTTCTCGCTTTTTAGATGATTTCTGCTGGTCTTCCAAGTATCGCAAATGAACCAGCCCACTACATAGATGCCGAACGCAAAATTATGTGGTAGTAAATACTTCTGCACGAGCTGGTCCTCGAGATCCTCCTTTACTCTTGGATTCCAACACCCTTTTGCCTCTATAACAACGGTGGATAATCCTCCGGGACTATTGTCGCTTTCTGGGTAGACAGCCTTGACTAGAAGATCGGTCTTCATTCCTCGCTGAATCTGAACCTCTCGGCCAACAATTATCCCAGTTTTTGGCCCAATATCGTCTGTCAACCACCGGGCGAGTTCGTCAGAAAAGTCTTCTTCGTCCTTTGGCTCAAAAGAAGTCCGGCGGTGGCCTTCTTTTTGCCAACGCCATAGTCGTTCCGCTGCGGGGAGCTCCTTTTTCGTGTAGTATTTCTCGAATCGCTCGAGGGATTCGAGAACGACTTCCAAAAGGTCATTGTCGTTCATGACCAGTCGAGCCTCGCTGCGCGTGAGTACGGCGATTAAGTCGACTGGCGAAGGCGGTTGCCAAAGTTGGCTGCGACGTACCCTCAGATGATCCTGGTACCTCCAGCGGAATTCGATTTCGCGATCCGGAAATACTTTGGCTAAACGAAGAAGTTCTGCGCCGGCTTTCGGATCAAGACACATTGTTAGCGCGTCTAAGGTCGAGCGACGATAGTCCGCCACTGCCTGACGAGGCGTGACATATCCGCTCTTTTGCTCGATCGGGGACGGCGGGAAAAGTTGATACAACAATTCAATACATTGCCCTAATTTCTCAGGTGCCAAGCTGATTGTTCTTCGGCGGTCCCCTAGTTCTAAATTACCCGCGATTGTCAGAAAGACCTTTTCCGCAAATGTTCTGTCCTGAAACAGTGGCCATACCAGGTCCCAAGTGTCGGAAGGTGCGAGTGCAAATGCGATCGCGACAATCGTAACCCTAGTCTCGCTCGATAGTCGGTTAACTCGCGGGAGCATGCGGCGCATCCACTTTTTGAACGCTGGGGCATCATACTCAAAGAGGTAGGAAAAGGAGGTTGTGAGCGCCTCCCGTTTAGTGGAGTGAGATAGAGCAAACTCTGCTAGAATGGCGCTAAGCCGAGAATCCCAACATTTACCAAACGGACGCCAGGCCAGGATGTAACCATGGCGCTGAAAAGATTCTTCTGCCTCCCAACGAAGAGCGTCGACGGTTGCATCTTGATCCAGCTGGTACGCCAAAGTTACCATTTCCTGATGGTGATCTTCACCGTCGCTGAGACGACCCACAATGCTGTGGATCCATTTCTCAGCCACGGCGCGTCGCAGTTCTCCGTTGCTTTCGAATTCGTCGCGTACCGACCAAATCGCGGCGTAGCCTGGATCGGAAAAATTGGATCGCGCCTGCAGCTTTTCAAAATCATCAGAGCAGCCGATCAAAAAGCCCCTAGCTGCTGCCTCGATCAGAGCACGCCGCTGGTCGTCTGATGCTTGCCACCCAGGCATTTCCTTTATGTCGTGATGCAGAAACGGCGGGTAAAGCCCGTCCCCTTCTTTCAAAGCCAGCTGATAACAAAGGCTCACCCAATTCGAAGAGCTCCCTTGCGATATCCGATCCAGGTCAGATTGGATCCGGGTTTGCAGATCTGAAGCGGTTATTCCGTGCTGCAAGCGCCGTCGCCGCCGACGCGTTTCACGTAGAAAGTCGGCCTTTGCCTTTCTGGCGATCGGTTCGTCCAAGTTCCAAGCACGAAGAAGCGAAAACCGCAATTTCAGCGCCGGAATTTGACTAATAGTATGGAGAAACAAATCCCACCATTGGGTAATATCGTTACGTATGGCAAGTAACCAGATGGCCTGCACCCAAATAGTTAGGCGGCTTTGATCAATCGTCGGTAGGCGCTCCAGAATCCACCCGAAGTCAGAGCCTTGCAGCAAAGGGAACTCAGTAGACAAAAGATGAACAATATCGTGTTCGTTTGTGTCCGGATCCTGAAGGACATAAAACGCAAAATTTCGCCGAATCGATTGATCATCCCACAGCTTTTCCAAGTCCTGGTTTCGATGAGAGCGCTGCCGATAACGGTCCTTCTTCCAAAGGCGGATCGTTAGCGGAGGTATTTCAGGTTGGTCTAAGTTTCGGAGTGCAAGGCAAATCCCACCGTATGCCAGGCCGCAGAATGGATTAAGTACATCAAAACACGCTTCAACGTTGGTGAGCCAGGTCAATAAAGTCGGGAGATCTTCAACTTTGATGCAGCTCGGACATTGATAGTTGAGGAACGACCAATAGGCGCCGTGAAAGCTGTCATCTTTCGGGCGGGAGATGTGCGTTAAACACTGACTTACGCTCCAATAGGTCGGAACCAATCTCGCTAGAGCGTAGCCCTTAAGCTGGTCTTCTGGATCTGGACCACAAATGCCATGCGCCATGGGCTCAAGCTCGTTCAACCGCTCGTTTGGAAGGGTTTTGACTAGAACCCTCGCCGCACCTTCTTTCACTTGCTGGTCCAGGTCCGCCCGACGCAGCATAGGTAGCAGGGGATCGTTGAGCTCGGCAAGTTTACATTCCTCTGCAATTTCAAGCGCAAGTCGGCGTGCAATCACGTTCGATGCATCATCCTGAATATATTCCCACAACTGTTGCGCGAGCTGCTCATGCTTGAGCCCCGATAAAAAGCGGCTTAAACCAAAATCGTCAAACAACTCCAGCCGTCTGGATTTCTCGAGAATTGCGCGAACGATTTGCTGTTTTCTATTGCCTTGAATTCGAGCTACGTCACTGCGAAGAAGGATCCCGGGATCAATACTAAGCAAGTGCTCTAAGAACTCGTCGTTTGTGCCGGCGAGCCAAGCCGCCGTTTCAGCTAATTGCGGGATTACGTGCTCAGTTCTCTCATCGACTCCGCAAAATAACTTTCGCAGTTGAATCAAGGGAAGGTTTTGGACCTTTCTGGCCGCGAGGCACTCCGCGAAAGTTTGGTGCGCGAAACTAACTCTTTCTTCGCCGCGTGACGAGAAAAGAGCAGTGCTCAGCGATGTTACAACGGCTTCACGGCTCGCTGACTCCAATTTTGTGTTATTGAGGATTGTGGAAACGCAAAGGTCCGAATGGAATTGAAAATCCTGGGAATCGGCGAGCGAAATCGCAGAACGTCTGCTGAAAACCAGCAATGCCGCCAATAATGCGGCCCCGTCTCTGATAACTTCCGGCGCAGGGACCTTGAAATTCTTGTCGGAGAACTTATTAGCTTCGGTGCGTATCGGATCTGGCTCACGGCACAAATCAATCATCCCTCGTTCGTAAATTTCTCGATAGCTGCCTTCCAATCGCCGACTGGATTTGAACCCTCGCAACAGAAAGAATAGCGTCGTTGGTCGCGCTGCGAGAGTAACAACTTTTTTCGCAACGAGCTGCTTTGAAACGTCGTCTGCTGACACACCAAACGACGTTGCTGCTAATTCTACATCGACCCAGCGAAGCGGACATAATTCCCAAATGCTTTTCGAAGAATCGGCGTTCCACAGACTAAGAAGTTGCTGCCCTGCAGCGACTGGCCAATCAGTGGTTCGGCAGGCTGTGATCAATCGGAGCCGATCGACTGGGCTGGATCGGAATTCAGATGTCACAAAAGAAAGAAAATCTTTGATCTTGATTAAACCCTCATCTAATCCGTCCAAAACGAGCGTCAGCTCGTGATCAGCTTGAAGCCAGGAACGCCAACGAGTCGACTCGAGAACCCGACGAATGAAGACTGATGCGTCTGGGATATCTCTGAATCTGATCCAGATTGTTGTAGCGTCACCGTCAGACGGAGGGCAAATCCCAGGAAATGCTTGTTCTAGTGCGGTACTCTTACCCAGGCCCGGTTCTCCTAACAGGACTAAGCATCGCTCAGAAAGAAGATTGTTAAGGAGCCGAGCAGCTTTGTTCAAAGAAATTGGAGTCCTCTCGGGGTCATCGAGGAATCCTTCTCCCGAGACGCCGCACGAAATCGCTGAGCCCAAAGGTACCCAAAACCGTTTCCAAGGCAGAGTCATCCGCAGCAAGATGGTTCCACAGTCATTTCGGGACAAGCTATGATTCCTCCCCGCGGGATCCTCCCGGTGGTGTGAATGTAACCGTTTGATCAGGGCCGGTTATATTTCGTCACATTGTCACGCTGATGTTTGTTCTTTGCGGCTGTAGGCACCTAGCTCATCCTTGTGGTGATGGCTAGCTTGGCGCCGAGAATGCGTGACTGCGCCGGGTAGACACGTTAGAGTGAATAATAAGTCGTTTAGAAGACCACGGCAATCTGTCAGACGTTCGAGCATTTAAGTCCAAACGATAGAATTCGTTGCATCTATGAGCGGTGGAATCCCTCCCCGGGGCGTATTGAATGCGGCTAATATCCCACCGGATCTACAGAAGAAAATAGGCCAGGGAATTGAGCCGTACTCGATTATGCCGCTTTTGGATGGAGAGGTGAGCGGGTCTGGGACTCTGGTAATAATCGACGGCACAGGTGGAATACTGACAGCCGGTCACGTGGTTCGAAATTGGCAAAATCGAAATCCAAGGACAAATGCTCCAAAGCGTCTTGGAGTCGTGCCTGATCGCTATGCGTCTACTTTGGTGGAAGAACCATTAGAGCATTTTGACAGCTTCGTGATGGGTCCCGGCACCGCTGAAGCCTTTGGTCCAGACCTGGCTTTCGTTCGTATTCCCGCGCCGAGCGGCTCTCTGAGCACCCTCGTTGCTAAGAAATCTTTTTTCGATTTAAGCGGACCGAGCGTAAACAATCGGCTCATTGGCATTACACGAAAGACCCCATTGGCCCTTTGTGGCATCGTAGCTGAGAAAACGGAGGTGATTGCGCGCAAGATCATTCTTAATTATTACGTGATCTTTGGCACCGAGCCCGAGCAGTTTGAGCGGGACGGCTTTGACTACATTGATTTGGGCTCGAGGCGCTCGTTGGAGCCCAGAACCCCAATCAGTTTTGGAGGGATGAGCGGGGCTGGTCTCTGGAGATTCTCAATCGCCAGATTACCGGGGGCCGAAATGAAGCCTTTCGATTTTCAGCTTGCCGGGGTCGCCTTTTATCAATTAGCCGATACCGATGATGGTATCGCCACGGTTCGCTTCCACGGTCCTCGGTCTGTCTACGAGCGCTGCCTTCCGCACGTGCGAAATTGGATTCACTGAGCTAACAATGGCAATGAAAAGCAGAGTTTGGAATCAAAAATGGCTAGCAACAAATACCAAGAAGATCTCCCAGACTATAGGGACCTGGAGAATCAAAGCGGTAGACGCCCCGGATATACGCTCATGATTCTTGAGAACGATGGAGGGGTCGGGATCCACATGTGGCCAGTTAATGAGGATTACGACAAAACAGATGGGTTGCACGCAGTTTATCTGAGCGCAGAGCAAGCCGAAAAATTGCTACAAGGACTTACAGCGGCGACAGAACAAGCGCGATACAAGGAAGAAAAAAGTCGTCGCTCGCGGTCTTAAAGCGCCCTTGTTGAAAAATGCCGCTGGATGAGTTGCCTTCTATCCGTTGGTGTTCCAGCGGTTATCTCGATGCTCGAAATGGGCGCCCAAGGCATAGTTCAGCTTCTACTCGATCGCGAAAGCCTCAAACCGTTCGGCGCTGCCATCGGTTTGCCGATTGGCTCACATCGAGAAAGTTTCGGTCGGCGGGCTGAGCGCCCGTCTCGGTGAATCTAGTTCAATGATGCGATGTTGCGAGCCATTGGATGGCCAGTGGGATTAACCATCCCGCGATGGCGCTGGTGATGAGCCCGGCCAGATAGTACAGGGACCCTTTAAACCTAGACAGTGTCCTAGAGACCGCTGACCATGTTCGTGGATTTGTTTTCAGCTTCCCGCTCTCCGCTGCCCGAAGAATTTCATAGATTGCATCCGTCTTCGCCTTACAGGAGCTGAGAAGCTTTGCGATCGACGCTTTGTTCAAATCTGCTGCGAGCTCGGCCTCTTGCTTTCCCTGCAAGATGTCCGGATGGGTGATTCCGTTCCGTTTGATCAGGTTATAAAAGTGGGGGTGCTTCTCATATCCCGGACCGTACTCTTGTTCCAGGTAATGATTCAAATTCAGCTCGATTAAGTCTTCCGTGTGATCGTTGATGCTGTGCTCGAGTGATCGACGACGGATCAGAGGCCAACCGAACTTGTCATCTGTCATCGACCAATGAACCCACCTGATTCGCGGATTCTTTTCCATGAAGTCTTGAAATTTCGCGAGGATTTCCCTTTCCCAAGCGTCAATCTCATTGTTAGAGAGCGGGGGGTGCTCCGGTACGAACGCGCGTTTTTCACCGGTCCCTCCAAAGCGAGCGCAAATCGACGTGATTCGGGTAGGGTGCTCATCGAAGCTGGTCGTCGTGCAATGGATGACGTGAACGTTCCGATTCCCCGAATGGAAGAAGTCCAGGACGTTCGTCGTTTGCTGCTTGGTCTTTAACATCGTAAGGGAATGCTCCGGTTTGAAGCAACGAAACGTGCAAGCAGTGAGCAAGCATAGCAAAGCTCCTGCAGCGTATTTGTGTTCTTAGCTCTGGATGGCCTGACTGGGTAACAGACCTAGCGCTGCTCGAACCGCAATATTTTCCTGGCCGCGTATTGCCAAAGGCACGCGCTTCAGAGGATAGATATCGAGGCTCGTGAGACAAAGCATGCACCCGGCAGGGCTCGAACCTGCAACCCTATGATCCGAAGTCATATACTACCCTCTGCCTGAAACTGCCGGAAGAGAGAACCCTATCCGCAACCTTGAAAAATGGCTAAGAGGCCTTTTAAGTCGTTTTGCGAAAACGCTGTAAATTTCTGGTTTGGAACAAGCTGCCTCGCATGGATTCGAACCATGACAAAGTGATCCAGAGTCTGTTACAGGGGATGAGCGAGCTTGACAGCATATGACCCGCTATGAGCCCGCTAAGCGGCTAAGAAATGAAAAATCTTAGCCACTTTCCAAAAACGGATATCAGATTTTGGCAGAAAACCGGTTTTCCCTCAGCCCGTCACATCGCAGAGGGAAAACGTTGGCTGACGCAAGAGTGGCATCGTGTGCCAAGAGAAAAGTATTGCCGTCTAATCGAATCTGAAATCGCGACAAAAGGAAGCAGCGGCCCCTAAAGCCCGCGACCCTTATCTGTCACTCCGGCGAGGGAGGGAGATCGCCTACAGAGTTACAAGCACTCTTTCGCGACTCGATCACTTCCCGTGGCACAAGTCCGTGATTGCGTAATCTTTGCCCACGACTGATTAGCTGTGAGGCCGATTAGCACACTTGGACAAGAATTGCGTCACTCGGGCTGAGTTTATCGCTTTCTTTTCGCCGGCCGGCATGCTAACAAAAAGCGCCGCGGCGGCGTTTGCAAAGCGAACCGCTTCCATTATCGGGACGCCGCTAGCCCATCGGGCGGCGAGTGCTCCGATAAACACGTCGCCCGCGCCGTGGGTATCAATTAATTTCACTGGATGAGCGGGCTCGGAGTACCGGGTCTCCTCTCGTGTTGCCATTGCTAAGCCTAAGCCGCCGGCCGTGACGACTACGGTGGCAACTTGGCGGGACAGTATCGCGGCCGCTTCAGTTGCTGCGCGCAAGCTCGCTACTACAACACCACAAATCATCTCCGCTTCTACGGCGTTAACGACCAAAAGATCGATATTGGCCGCCAGATCAGGTCGAAGCGGCCGAGCCGGCGCTGCGTTAAGAATCACCCGGACGCCGTAACCTTTGGCCAATTTAGCCGCAGCAACGTTAGCGGCCTCGGGAACCTCGTTTTGGAGTACCAGAACCTGAGCATCACGAATGACTTCTTGCGCTTCTTGCAGGTCTTCGTTAGAAAGCCGGAGGTTTGCGCCAGAAACGATGACCGCTCCGTAATCACCTTCGGCGTCGATGATAGCGACGCTCATTCCTGAACCAGCTTCGAGATCGGTACGAACGTGTTCCGTGTCTACCCCGGAAATCTTCAGGTTATTTAAGAGGCGTCCACCGAAATCATCGTCGCCGACACGACCGACCATCGATGTTCGCGCCCCGAATTGGGCCGCAGCAACCGCTTGGTTTCCCCCTTTGCCGCCTGCCTTGTAGCCCCAGGCGGTTCCAGGCAGCGTTTCGCCTTTTCTCGGGCGGTCGGAGGCATGGACTAAAATGTCGAGGTGCAGACTGCCGAGCACCACCACTTTTGAAGGAGTCCGCGTTCCTTCAGACTTATGTGCGGGGCCGTAAGGACCGTTTTCGATGGTCACAACTCTCCTTTTAAACTGGCTGAGCGCTTATGCGGTCCGCAGCCTCATTCGATCCTCTCGCGGAGCCGCCAAGAGCCTAGTGGATAAACATCCCGCCGTTCACATCGATCGTCGCGCCGTTCACAAACGACGATAGGTCGGAGGCCAAAAACAAGAACACGCTGGCAATCTCTCGCGGATTCGCGATGCGTCCCATGGGAATCGTGCCAAGGATTTTGTCAAAGATCTCCTGACTCATGAGGTCGCCACGGATGTCGGTGTCGACCATCCCGGGTGCCACCGCGTTAACCCGGATGCCTTTGGGTGCTAACTCGCGAGCCATGTCCTTGGTCAAACCCAGCATCCCGGCTTTTGCGGCAGAGTAATGCGGCCCACCGAAAAAACCTCCTCCGGTCAGAGCGGAAACGGATGAGGTCGATGCGATTGAGCCTTTTCCACGGCTAATCATGTGGGGGATAAAGGCCTGTGACAGGTAGAGCATCCCGCGCAGGTTGACATCGAGGACCGCGTCATAGTTCTCAGGTTTTATGTTCATGATGCGGATGGGTTGCGTGATTCCCGCATTGTTTATCAAGATGTCCACTGCCCCAAAATCGTTGATGATTTGTTGCGCCACCTTTTCACATTCATCTTTTTTGGTCACATTGCATACGTAGCCTCGGTGCGCTTTGCCGATGGTGGCTGCGACTTGCCCCGGGTTTTGCCGTTCAAGGTCCAAAATGGCCACGGCAGCGCCATGTTCGGCGAAAAGCCGGGCAGTGGCCAATCCGATTCCATTTTCTGTCGCTGCGCCTGAAATAACGGCGACTCGATCTTGTAGTAACATAATTTTTATTAACTCGCTTTCTTTGGTTTCTAACTCACTGCCGGGAAGGATTATTAATTTTCATGACGAACCGCAGCAGTCGCCGGCAGAATCAGGTCCGGTTGGTCACGAGGGCTGTCCGTTTCGAAACGTCGTTTCGGCCGGTCACGCGCCCAGAATAGCTCGTCGAATCAGGGCCTGGCTTACAACCGCATCCTGACGAGCAATCGCCTCCACTAACTCGGTTTGATTTGTTAGTCGCTTAGCCACCTCCCAGAGAGCGTTCACCATTGCGATGTTATTCTCGCATTCTTTAACTGGGTCTAAGCCGGTAACGTCGGGGAAGGTGTCAAAATAGATAACTCCATCGAACCCTTTTCGTATGAGTTGAAAGAGCAACTCCAACGTCTGCATCAGGTTGACCGTACCGACCATCAATCCATCATCCCGCCGACCGTAACCATCGTTGAGGTGGATTCCCAGGAGTTGGCTCTCGCGTTGAATCATCGCAGCGGTGAAGGCTGGCGCTTCACCCGCGTAAAGCACGTGAGCGAAATCCAGCGTTACCCCAAGGTTAGGGCGGTTAACTTTTTTGATGGCTAGCAGCGTCATCGCGAGGTTCGATAGAAGACTGAAAGCGCGTGGCTCGCTTGGCTTGTATTCAATGCTGACTTTGATGCGGGAGTTATGGTCGGCAATCTCCCGGATGGCTTCGGTTTCCGCTTCCCAAATGCCTTCGTAATCGACCTGGAATGGGTATTCCCAACCATCTTGTCCGAGCCAAATCGTCAGTAAGTCCGCGCCCGTGTCTTCAAGTACGTCCACGGCTCTTTTGGTTAGGTCAATGGCGGCTTGGCGGACTTTTGAGTCCGGATGGGTGAAGGCCCCGAGTTTAAACCCCGGGTCGGAGTAGTAGCGCATCGCGATTCCGTTGACGATCAATCCTCGATCGCGTGCGAAGGAGATGATTTCTTCCGGTTTGACGTTTTTGAAGTGGTCCGGAAAATTCAGGTCGACAGCGGAGAGTCCACGGACTTGGCTTGCCCGCTCAATTAACTCCAGCGTAGTGGGCTTGTACGTCGCGCTTTTCCAACAACGTTCAGGGCACGACGCGAACGAATTCAATCTGGAAGCATAATTCATAGAGTGGAGTTGGGGAGACTAACTCCCGATGTCTTCGGTCATCAAAACGGTAGATGTTCTAGTCAAGCCGGTAGTAACGGGCAGCGTTATCGTGAAACAGCATCCGGCGTTCGTCTGCGCTAAACGAATGGGTAATTTTGTAGAAGGCCTGGTAGAGCGTACCGAAGTCGCTGTACAGTTTGTCGACCGGGAAATTACTGGCGAACATGCATCGAGAGACCCCAAAGGCCTCAATGGTTTGGAGGACGAATGGGCGGATGGTTTCCACCGTCCATTTCCAATCGGCCGTTCCCAGCCCTGAGATCTTGACCACGACATTAGGAGCATCCGCTAGTGAGCGCATGCCCTCTTGCCAACATTGAATACCTTCCTTGTCTTGATCCACGGGCATTCCAGCGTGATTAAGGATCAGCAGAACGTCCGGGTAAGTATGGGCGAGTGCCGCTGCGTCCGCCATTTGTGCGGGATAAAGCTGTAGGTCAAAAGACAAGCCAAACCGCCGGAGCAGGCCAAAACCGTGACGCCATGCTTTCGTCGTGACGAGGTCAGGGCGACTCACGTAGGTCTTGGCAGGATCAGGATGCCAATTGATGACGTCACGAATGCCGCGAATGTTCTTGTAACGGACGTGACCCTCAAGAACCTGCTCTATATCCAGCGCATCCAAAGTCGCACGGCCGACGATGCCGTGAGGATAGCCGTGCTGATCGGCAAGCCGTTGCAACCATTCGGTCTCGCCCACCGGATCAGACGGATCCCAACCGCACTCGATATGGACGGACTTCACAACGTTCTGATTAGCCGTGTCCGCCAAATAGTCTTCCAGCAAGTAGTCCTTTGCGATTGGGCGGATATCGCCTTCCAGCCGCGGTTCGAATGAGTCCGCCTGCAGCCAGGGATAACGATTCCGCCTTAGATCCCAGAGATGATGGTGTGGATCAATTACAGGCTGCGCGTCTGGCATTTGTCCGTCCTCTACCAATTATTTTCTCCTTCGGGTGGCTTGGTCGGCAAAGACGGCCAGTATCACGACCACGCCGGTCGCCACGAGTTGCCAGAAAGACGGCACGTTTAACAACGTCAAGCCGTTCTGCATCGCCCCGAGGGTCAAAGCGCCGACAAGCGACCCTAACGGGTTGCCCTCGCCGCCAAAGAGGCTTGCACCGCCGATAACGGCCGCGCCGATCGCTTGCAGTTCGAACCCGGTGCCGCCGATGGGTTCGGCAGCGCCAACCCGACCGATCAAGACAAAGCCGGCTAAGCTTGCGAGCAATCCGGAGATCGCATACACGCAGATTTTTACGCGGTCGATGTTGATGCCGGAAAGCCGGGCCGCTTCTTCATTGCCGCCCACCGCAATGATCTGCTCGCCTAACGCCGTGTAGCGCACCAGGAGAAACGCCAGCACCGCGATCGCCAGCGCAAGGAGCACGGGTGTCGGAATGCCAGCAACTTCACCGGCGAAGATTGCCCGAAACAGCGGATCGATTCCATAAATGGGCTTGCCGTCTGTGTAAATCAGCGCGGCTCCGCGGTAGATGCTGAGCATGCCTAGCGTGACGATAAAGTCGGGCAGTTTGAGCTTGGCAATCAGGAAACCGTTAACTAGCCCACAGAACACTCCTATAAGCATCCCGGCTGCAATTCCCAAGACGAGGTTTCCCTGAAGTAAGCTGGCTGCAATCATGCTGCTCAGACCCACCACCGAGCCGACCGAAAGATCGATTCCGCGCGTCATCACCACCAGGGTCATGCCGACCGCAATCATTGCGTTGATGGAGGACTGTAGAAGGATGTCCAGCAGGTTGGCCGGTTGGTAAAAACTCGAAGTGAGGACAGAGAAAATAATAAAAAGCAACGCGACACCGACAACAACACTAGCGCGCCTCACCCATTCCAATTGAATGCCCTTCTTTTGGGCTGTGATGGGTGTTTCAACAGGAGCTGCAGAAGAAGGAGGAGGGGTCATACGAGCGCGACCTCCCCGCTGGCATATTTCATAAGTAGATCTTCATTTAACTGGGAACAGTCATCGAAAGTGTTAACTAACCGGCCTTCGCGCATGATCCCGATTCGATTGCAAAGGGCCAAGACTTCCGGCAATTCAGAGGAGATAACCAGAAGAGCGCAGCCATCTTTGGCCAATCGGCGCATGAGTTCGTGAATTTCAAATTTGGCGCCTACGTCTATCCCGCGAGTCGGTTCGTCGAAGAGGAGAATCCTAGCGCCCGATTGCAGCCACCGAGCAATGACCACCTTCTGTTGATTGCCTCCGGAAAGGTTGCGTATCCGGACTCCGGCCCGGCGTGGTCGAATCGCCATTTCTTCGATGTAGCGGCCGATATCCTTTCGCCGTTGCTTGAGCCGCAAAAATCCTGAGGACGCGTACTGGCCATAGTTGGCGAGCCCAAAATTTCGTTCCACGTCCATGACCGGCACGAGGGCTTGCTTGCGTCGATCTTCCGGAATCAGAGCGATACCGGCCGCTATCGCGTCTGAGGGGCGCCGGATGTCGAGCGGTTTTCCATTCACGGAGATAGTCCCGGCATCCTTGCGATCGGCGCCAAAGATGCAGCGCACGAGCTCCGTCCTGCCGGAACCAACCAAGCCCGCCAAACCAAAGATTTCGCCGGGACGCACGGTCAAGTTGATGTCGTACAATTTTCCGGCGGCGCAGACGCCTTCGAGTTTCAGGGCTTCGGAGCCGCCGCGACCAGCATCTACTTTTATCGGGTGGTGCAGCTCTTCTGCCAGACGTCGTCCGGCAATCAAGTTGATCAGTTCGTCTGGATCAATCTCACTCGTTGCTCGGCTGGCGACCACCAAACCATCGCGGAGCACTGTGACGCGGTCGGAGATCGCGTAGACTTCCGGGATTCGGTGCGAAATATAGATGATCCCTTTGCCGCTGCCCTTCAGTTGTCGAATGAGCGCGAATAAACCATCTCGCTCGGCCGGCGTGAGGCTCGAAGTGGGTTCATCGAATCCGATAATTTTGGCGCCCCGCGCTAGCGTTCGAGCGATTTCAACCACCTGCAACTCCGCCATTCCGAGGGAAGAAACGCGAGTCGTTACGGAAAGCCGCGGAGCCAGCGGCTTCAGAATCTCTTTCGCTCTTGCTCGAAACTCTCCTCGCTTCACCACGCTCAGCGCATCGGTTTGTCCGAGGAAAATATTTTGAGCCACATCGAGTTGGGGAACCAGGCTTGGCTCCTGGCTTACTAGTCCGACTCCTAGTGCGAGCGCGTGTCGTGGATCGTCGATGGCGACTTCGCCATGGCCCTCGATCGCGATCGTACCTGAATCCGGCGGTTGCACACCGAAGAGGATCTTCATCAAAGTCGATTTGCCGGCACCGTTTTCGCCCATCAGGGCGTGGACCTCTCCCGCTTTGAGGTCGAAATCCACACCTTTCAACGCTTGCACCCCCGCGAACGCTTTGGTGATGCTTCGGAGTTCGAGCAGAGGCTTCGATGAAGAATCCCCGCCTTGGAGCTGCATGTTTTGCGAGGAATTCGTCATGGTAACCTTACTTCGAGGAGCCGGGAGGATTCGGGAAATCCTTAACGTTATCGGCGGTGATAACCGCTTGAGGCGAGACGATCCAAGGAGGAATGGTTTGGCAGCCTAGGAGGCGCAGCGCCGCTTGCACTCCAAGCACGCCTTCATCATAAGGAAACTCGGCAACCGTAGCGCGCATTTCGCCGGCAGCGACGGATCGCTTGGCTTCACGGATTCCGTCGGTGCCAACCACCGCGGCTTGCTTCTGTTTACCAGTATTTTTGGCAGCTTCGAAGACGCCTAACGCCATACCGTCATTGTTTGCGTAGATTCCCGCGAGGTCGGGATACTGCCGCAAGATGTTGGAGGTGACGTTCAAGGCAGTCATCCGATCCCAATTACCAGGCTGGCTCGCGACCAGTTTTAGGTTGGCGTATTTTTTGACCGTTTCGGTAAATCCTTGAATCCGTTTGCGCGCATTGGGCGAACCGGCTTGCCCCTCGATCTGAGCAATCTTGCCGCCATCTGGATAGAGTTTGTTGAGGAATTCTGCCGCGCTGGCTCCGATGGCGACTTGGTCGGTTCCAACGTAGGTGCTGGCGCCTTCGGTCCGCGCGTCATCGATGATAACGGTCGGGATGTTACGTTTCTTAGCTGCTTGGATCGCCGGGACCAGGTTGGAATCGGACTGAGGTGAAAGCAACAGCGCGTCCGGTTTCTGGGATAACATTGTCTGGGCCAGGTTCAGTTGCTCGACGAGCGAGGATTCGTCTTTCGGAGCCTGCACATCGACCCGGATATTGTATTTGGCCGCTTCAGACTTAATTCCGGCGGCAACGTCCTGCCAGAATTCGTTGATCAACGTCTTGGTTACATAGGCAAAGTGGAGTTGCTTCTTCGGAGCGGGCACAGCGCCGAAAGTCTTCTCTAGATCGACCGATTCGATTTTCTCGGCGGTACCGGTTGGGTAAGCCGAACAGGGTTCGTCGGCACGCGCGTGTGTGGCAGTAAATAGAAAAGGCGCTGTCAATGCGACGACTAGCGATATGTTGCGTTTCATGGGAGCGTAGATTCTTAGATTGGGTTTATCAGATGGTGGGTTGGGTTGATGTATGGGGCTCTTGGAGGAGAAAGATTTCATTTCATGTTGGTGTACCGGGTGTACATGTCTTCGCGCTTCTGGTGAGTGAGCTCTAGAAGCCGCAGAATCAGCAAATCGCCAAACAACAACAAGGCAGCCTCGTAATGGGTGCCCATGGTTAAGACGCTTAACCCGTCCGCCACATCCACCATGGTTTGCGCAGGCAAATGAATCACAACGTCCGCCGGCATCTGCGCCGCCCGCGTGGGCTGTGCGGTAATGATCACCGTCCGTCCGCCCGCTTCTCGAGCCACTTTTAGGAGGGTCTCTATAGTGGGGAAGTGTCCCGGGCCGGCACTCGCAAGAAAGAGATCGCCCTGACGCACGGGCGGAGTCACCATTTCTCCGACGAAGTAAGATCGGAAACCCGCGTGCATCAGTCGCATGGCAATGGCGCTCATCATGAGACCTTCCCGGCCTACGCCGTAGGAAACGATGTGGCGAGCGGCGATGAGTTCTTGGCTTAAGACCTCCAACTGAGCGGGGTCAACCCGCTCAAAGACATTTTCCAAGTCGCGGCAAGCGCGCCGGCCTAGGCCGGTCAAATCAAAACTGGGTTCGGAATTCATGGGGAAAGGATGGAAACAGTCTCACGTAGCTGAAGATATCTAAAACGTTTCAGATTGCGGCTAATATATGCATTCAATAGAGCTGTCAAATAGAAATATTTAGAGGGATTATCAGCCAGGATGACATGTTTCTGCCTTGACTCACCCTTTAATAGCGATTAAATATTAAACGTTTCAATACAGTGAAACGCGTGCCTTAATGAACCAAGAGGATGTTTCGAATTCAGGAGGCTGGGTGCAAAATATGCTATTCTCCCAGCAAATAGATGGCCACCCTTAGAGAAGTAGCTGAACTGGCAGGGGTGTCTGTCGCGACGGCTTCGATGGCCTTAAATCACGGAGCGGTTAAGGAATCTACGCGGCGACGGGTTTTAGAGTGCGCAAAGCAGCTGAACTACGTTCCCAACCGAATCGGGCGGACACTGAATACAGGCAAATCAAACACGATTGCCCTGCTGATGATGACCTCCGTCCAATACGCGGATATCGTTCATAAAACGTCGCTCTTCTTTTACCTCCAGCAGGGCGTTCTGACTGTGGTTGACCGAGCCAATTATAGCCTGAGACTCGAAGTCAAGGCCCACGAAGATCCCGGACTGCCGGATTATTTCGAGCAAATCATCGGAGATAAGACACTCGACGGCATCATCATCGTGCCGCAATATCGTCGCGATTACCCTTTTCTTTACACACTGCAAAAGCACTCTTTTCCTTACGTAATGATGCGTCCGGCGTGCTTCGGAAAGGACGTGAATCACCTGGACCTGGACAATTACCATGGTGGGCAATTGGTGGCTCAACTCTTCGCCCAACGCGGAGCCACCAGAGTGGCAATGATCAACGGACCTGAGACGCATGTGGACGCCATTGAGCGGGAGCGCGGGTTTTTTGAAGGACTGGTGGCGGCCGGGGTGAAGCAGGTGACGAAGCGTTACGGTGATTTTACGGTGCCGAGCGGGACGATCGCAATGGAAAGCGTCGTGAAAGAATTTACGCCGGACGCAGTCTTCTGCGCGAATGACTATATGGCCGCTGGAGCCATAAGAGTGCTGCGAGAGCATCGGCTTAGGGTTCCGGACGACGTCGCTGTAGTGGGTTACGACAACACGGACCTTTGCCTCGCGCTGGACCCAACTTTGACCACGGTCGATTACCGCGCCGAGGAAGTCGGTCGATGCCTGGCAACGGGTCTGCTCGACTTGGTGACCGGGAAGGTAAAATCATTGGCAATGCTGGTCCGTCCTTTCCTGGTGGAGCGGGAGTCGCACCGGAAAGACAGCCATCACCTTTCACCGGTACGGCGTTAGCCGCCGGCCGATCAAGCCAAGGGAAACTGGGGGGTGCTGACGCCAGTGGAGAAACCATCTTTGTTGAGCGCTTTGTCTCTACAATGACGCCCACATGATGCGTATGTCTGCAGCTTTGTTGAGCCCCGGCAAGGTTTACGAGACCCGCTCGCGGGGGTTCGATCTTTGATGTGTTCATCGCTCTCCCTTCGAATGGTTCTTGTCATACTTGGCGTGAGTCAGAAGCCGTAGGACAAACACGATCTGTGTATTATTCCTTTTTGTGCGAGCGCAACAGTTGAAGGATTTTTGATTTTTCTTTCTGTCGCCGTTAGCGGCGCACGGGACTTGAACCGCAATCCGCTCTGTCAGATTGTTAACTTCGCGCCATTCGTGACTGCCCCTTTGACATGACCCTGCTATCTGCTCTGTCGTTATTGGAATATGCTCTGGGTTGGACGCCAAATCATCCCGGAGCTCGGTTACCAACGCCAATTTGTCCGGCGGCGACAACGTTCGAACCTCTGGCATCCGCTCAATCATACAGTCAGGGCACGGAAAGCGTCCGGGTTCTGCAAATAGTCAAGGCGATCGATCTCGGCGTGATACGTCTGCTGCCTGCCGAAATCCCACAAACTTAGACGTACCGGCTCCGAAAGACCCTTGGGTTCTAAAGTCATTTTACCGGAGATTTAGAAAGGGGAACAGGTCAAAAATCAGGATGAGACTTCCTCAGCGAGCTAGCCCTTTTTATGATAATTGACCTGTCCCTAACTAACTTTGTTCCTATGGCCATTCGGAGCTTAGAGAAAAGCTGCAGCGTAGATAAAAGATTTAGCGCACATCATAAAAATATCTTTTGAAATTTTTGTAAGTAAGTTGCCGACATATTCGAAATATTGAAAAAGATAGAAGTTGCCATCATTCAACTTCCGCAAAAAGATGGTAAAGTTGCGGATTTGGCAGGCGGTCATCATCGCATTGACTTCTGGCCAAACGGCCACGTGCAGCCGTTTGTATTCTTCAAGTCTCTCGCTTTTGACTCCGATGACCTTGCCGAATCTTTTTACACGGGGGTCCATGATTATTGGCGGGCAGATTAGGCCCGCTTGAGCGCTTTAGATTGGAAACCTAATTTGGGCGATCGGCAGAAGCGCATAATGGCTTTGCGACGTACGCGAGAAGCGGCTGCTCAACAATTCCGGAGATCGGCTCGTTCTAAATCCACCTTACGCCTTGCGCTTTCTCTCGCCTAGAACTTCCCGGACCCGATCGAGGACAATCGCAAGCAAAATTAATGCACCGAGGAACGAGTTTGCAAAGTAGGGATTGGCTTTGATCTCGATCAGACCATAGCTGATCAGCACAAAGATCGCGCCGCCAAGGAAAATACCGGTGCACGAGATAACGCCTCCCGTGAGGCCGGTGCCGCCGATGATGGATACCGCAAAACTCCCGATCAACCACGAATCACCGGTTTCCGGAGCGCAAGAACCTACCATCGATGCCCACAGAACGGCGGCGAGAGCAGCCAGAAACCCGGAAATCATGTGTGCCCGAAACACAATGCCGTCCGTCGCGATACCGCACAGTCGCGCAGCATGTTCATTGCCGCCGGTGGCAAGCATTTGCCGACCGAAGACGGTGTAAGAAAACATGTATCCGGTAGCCAGGAGGATCAAGCAGACAAGCACAAACACCCAGGAGACACCAAAGACCGCGCTCTGCCCGATAAATCCGAAATCCGCCGGGATGGTGTAAGGGGCTCCACCCGAGATCCCGGAACGCAGCCCCATATAGACGAACATCATCGACAAGGTCACGATGAAGGAATTGATCTTGAGCCGGGTGATGATCAGCCCATTGATCGCGCCTGACACAACACCGAACAGGAGCGTGACGGGAACAGCCAGCCAAGCGTTCCATCCAAGGTTTTGAAAGCATAGCCCGAGAATCACCGTCGCGATACTGCCGATGGCGCCGACTGAAAGGTTCATACCACCCACGACAAGGCAAACCGCTTGCGACAACGCGATCAAGATCGAGAACGCGATTTGCCGCGCGATGATAAACATCGTGTACGGGCTCAGAAACGTGTCAGACACCGACGCAATCGCCCCGAACAATACGACCGTCCCGATGAGCAGTCCGAGCGCTCGGCCACCTCGGAAGCGCCTGGATTGTTTACCGAGCTCCGGCACCGTCCCGGTCGGCTCCGGTTTAACTAACTCTGTCTTTTCCATTAGTGTACTGCACTTAAAAGGTGCCCGATTTCATCCCGCACTTCCGCGCAGGATCTATCATCCAGACGGCTCACTTCCGCGATAATGCGTTGATCGGCAAAAATCAGGACCGGGCTGGACAGCCGGATGACTTCCGCCATCTCGGAGGAGATTACGATGATCGCCTTCCGTTCGACGCGCGCGAGGTTCCAGATCAATTGGTGGATCTGCTCTTTGGAGCCGACGTCGACTCCCACGGTCGGTTCGTCAATCGATGAGGATATCGCAGTCCGCCAATAACCATCTTCCGATGCTGATCTTCTGCTGGTTGCCGCCGCTCAGATTACCCACCACTTCGGCCAGGCTGCGGGTTCGCACCGCAAGTGCGGATACCATTTTCCGGGCTGCTTCGTCCTCTTTCTTTCTGCTGATGTAACGGGTCAGGGGATGCCGCATTTTCTCCCACACCAGCAGAGTGAGGTTGGTGAGCACCGGCTCATCCAGAAACAGGCCCTCCTCTTTCCTGTTCTCCGTCACATAACCCATTTTGTACCGAAACAATGCGTCCGAAACCCGCTTGATAATCGCTTTCTTGCCGTTCACGTAGACGGATCCCGACGTTGCCGGATCCTCGCCGATCAGCACCCGTGCAAGCTCGCTTCGTCCCGCGCCGACGAGGCCGTAAACCCGAGAATCTCGCCTTCACGCAGCTCGAAGGAGATATCTCTGCATTTCCCTGCCTTTGTCAGTCCTTCGACTTTCAAAACGACACGTTGCTCGTTGACTTGCGTAGGACCAATTCGCTGTTCCCGGACATCCCGGCCGATCATCATTCGCACCAGCTCTCGACGTTCAAGCTCCGCGGTTTTTCGAGTTCCCATCAGCTTCCCGTCTCGCATGACGCTGATCCTATCCGCAATCCGGTAGACTTCCTCGAGCTTGTGCGACACATAGATCAGCGTCACCCCACGCTTTTTGAGGTCCTCGAGAAGCTCAAAAAGATTATCCGCTTCCTTGGTCGAGAGGCTACTTGTCGGCTCGTCCAGGAGGATCACCGTCGCGCGCGCCGCCAAAGCCCGCGCAATCTGGATGAGCTGCTTGTGCGCCGCACTCGGCTGACGAACCACCGTCGAGGGTGGAAGGGTTAAGCCAACCTGGCGCATAAACAACGACGCCTCCTCGTACAACCACTTCCAGCTTATCTGGCCGCCCGCCACAACCCCGAGACAGCTTGTCGAGCATGATGTTTTCGGCAACGCTGGCATCTGGAACCGCCTGGATCTCTTGGTGAACGATATCGATGCCCATGGCCAGGGACTCCCGATAACTCTTCGGACTCAAGGGCTTGCCGCCGAAGCTCATCTCACCGGAATCAGGTTGATAGATCCCGGTGATCATTTTCATGAGGGTGCTCTTCCCCGCCCCGTTCTCACCCATCATCACCCAGAAGATAAAGGATAATTTGACTACCACATACCTCACGAAGGGTGAGACGAACAAGTAGGTGACTATCATGTCATGATCGCCTCCGGCCAGGAACCGACGAAAGGATCGTTGCAATCGCCGATTCCCAGGTAAAGTCCATGCACGCCGGGTAGATGCTGGCGAGCGCTGCGCCATGGGCCACGAATCGACGCCGGATCGCCCCATCATCGGTCGTTAGGAGGAACTGTTACGGCGCGTCCTGCTGACGCGATGGCAGCTGCAGCGGGCTCGCCGCAACGGCCCGATTCCAACGATCGTTGCTGCCGCAGGCGCCGGCGGAGCTCGGGATCCTGCTGGACGCCTACCTCCTCGACAAGAGCATCTACCAGATCGGCTACGAGCTCAACAACCGGCCCGAGTGGACGCAGATCCCTCTCAAAGGGCTCCTGGAACTCTTCGAGACCGAGCGATGAGAAAGTAAGACTGCTCGATGCACGTCGGCACCGACTCGATGCCGACCAGCTCCAATGCTTTCATTCAGAGTCGCGAGCCCTTTCGCCGGCACCGGCTCGCCGTTGATGCTCGAGGCGCGGGCACGGGCGTAAAGCCTCTGCCCTACCCTCACCAGCTGGCCTATCAGCGATTAATTTAATTAGGGCGTGGCGCTGGGAATGCCAGAAGAGGGTTCGCGGGTGCGTGCGCTCTATGCGCACTCCAAAAAATTCAGGTGCATTGGGCGTTCCAAAAACTCGTCGATCGCTTCCTGAACCACTTGTTCGACGGCAAGCCCCTTTTGGGCAGCGACGATTTCCAGCCTCTCCAAGGTCCCTTGAGGCATCGATAGGCAGACGAGTTGGGTTTCCATAGCGGCGTCGAGCTTAAAGGAATCGGGCTCGTTTGTGAATGTAATTCCGTTTCTGACAGGCGCCCTGAGGCGCTTTTAGTCCGAGACACCGACAACTTCGACTAAACCAAAAGGCCAAAAGGGCTCAACCCAATTCAATCTCGTCTTCTATCCGACTGATTTGGGCCTGGCCGCTTATGAAAATTGCCGCTACCGAATCACTCCGGCACCGGTTTTCTTGTCGGCGATTCCGGCAGCCTCTCCGGGTTGATTATCAACTAGAATAACACCTATTTTTTGTGTTAGCGAAGATAGCTGAGTTCAAGGCCAGGATCGAAGCGACCAAGCTCCATGTGGCTACCAACCAAGTGATCAGAATCACTCTCTTTCTCAATGCAATAACTCTACCTTAGAATGTTTTATTATTGTGACTTACTACTAACAAGAAGCTTTCACCGTCCCGGACTCGAACCGGGAACCTAAAGATTAAGAGTCTACTGCTTCCCGCGTGCCGCTGTGCGCTGCCGTGACCCGTCCTGCCGCGTCTAGACACGCTTTGCCAGCTATTCTACACTCTGCGGCGCTAGGTCATGACAGCACAGAAAAGCACACCACGGAACGCCACTGATGGGCGGAAACTACATTTGGACCATGAGCAAGCTAATATCCGCAACAGCTTTCCCCATCCAAGTCTGGTCACTCATCATACTCGGAAGCAACCGTAATACTTCGAGAAGGGTATGGGAGAACTCAGCGATCGGGGCGAGAGTCATAATGCCAGATTATGGATTCCTCCGATCATGGCGAATGTGAACCAGTATGACATCGATTCACGCAAAGGTCGTATCCACCGAGAAATACGGCGACCAATATCGCTTCATTATCGAACTGCTGCCTTCCGAGTTTAAGGGGCCGTTCGAAAGGTTGAGGTTCAAGAGAAATCCCTATAGCTGCTCCTTTGGTACGTCTCTCACCAAAAGCTGGCTCACGCTTGATTACCGCAAAGATCCTGGGTTCAAGGCAGGCGAAGCGTTTCCGCTTCGGAGGACCGATTAGAACGTGGAAGCTTGGCTGCAGAAGAGGTTCGACAAAACCACACTATTATGAAAACCAAATCCGCCATCGGCCAGGTTGAAGAACTTGCGCCAAGAACGCTTAAAGAAATTGTGCACGGTGAGTCAAAAACTTTGCGCTCCGAGGCTTCGGTGCAGGAAGCTTGCGATGAGCTCCGATCTGAGGGGATAACTTGGTGTCCTGTGACCGATAAGAACGGCCAGTTACTCGGTACGGTGTCGGAGAGTGAGCTGAACCGCAAAGTCGGGGGTTTCGGCCACGATCCGAAGATCGAACTCGCCCGAACGGCACTGAATCGCAAAACCGTCTATTGCTTTGAGTCGGCTGCCGGTGCTGACTCATGAAAAGCGAATGGTCGGCATTGTCACGCTCGAAGATATCGTCCGAGAACAAAGAGCGACAAACAGCTAGTGATGCTCTCGGTGGGATTTGAAGTTTTATTGATAACGACAAGGTTGGGTACCCCGTCATCAAGGAGCCGATCCCTCAGATAGCGGCGGAATTGGCATGGCCGCCGACTCGCCAAGGAAAAATACCCGCGCTAGTCGTTAAGAGCAGGCCGTAACCGCAACGAACGTGCTCCAGTCAAGCAGTCAGGGCGCAGACTTGGCTCAAGGTCTTCACGAACTTGGAGACGACCCCGGAATGGAGTCCGTTTTTCTTCCAGACGGCCCCAAGCGGTATCCTTACCGGTTGTGGCGCCACCAAATCTTTGAAAACAACATGTCTGGTTGGAAATTTTTTGATCGGTTCGCTGACTAGAGCGACGCCAAGGCCAGCCGCGACAAAGGCCAGGGCAGTCGCCGCCCCGTCTGCCTCCCTGACAATGCGTGGAGTAAACCCTGATTGTTGGCACACGGTCTGCAGCCAGTCGCCGTACGCGGGGTACATTCGATTTAAGCCAATGAAAGGTTGCTCTTTGAGAATTGGCAAACGGATCTCCGGCAGGGCTGCTTGCGGGTGCGATTTCGGCAATGCGACGGTGACCGGGTGCTCCATCAGCAGCTGAACTCTCAATAATTCAAGGATCGGCCGATCGCCGAGGACTAGGATACC
>WNFN01031070.1_pt1 | contig 25464 bp, 14 predicted proteins | sample 5400161 | NCBI WGS metagenome assembly WNFN01 (sample SAMN13153353, study PRJNA577476) | soil metagenome | isolation source: 80 cm saprolite on Douglas fir-dominated hillslope | place: USA:California | collected 2013-09-17 | reverse complement strand
CTATATCCACGCGCATTGCAGACGGGACATTCATTAGCTTTGCCGAAGCCCAGGAATCTTGGGAGCTCTGCCATCTGCTGACCGGGGCAATCAGTATTTCCGTGAACAAATTCTTGAGGATTGTGCAACGACTCTTGCGCGTGTGCTACCCGGCAATAGGGACAGACTAGATAGACCCGGCGCGTGTCGGATACCTCGTCCTGGTCCTCATCTTCCAGCGTCTTGTTCTCCTGGTCTGTGACCGGATTCTCATCTGACTTCATGGGCAGAAGATGAACATAAATCTCCTGAAACGTTTTTTTATACGGCTGATTAGCGCTCAAGATCAGAACGTCTGGCAATTCTTTGAGCGACTGCTGGCCTGTTTTCCGACTGGTTGTGCTACTTCTCCGACCTCCCGCTCTTGTTGTTCTGCCTTTGCTTTTATTCTGAAGCTTCATGGCCGCCATCGCTGTCAGAACATCTTCATCTTGCTCAAAATATCCTTTGAGGTAATGGCTTCCACACGAGCGGCACACGGCCAGGGGAAGCGCGGCCTGGGGCTGCGCCCTGAATGTGCCAGAGGATGAGGAGGTTTCTTGATCGTGATACTCTGTTTCACCAGCCGCGAAGACCTTTCCAACCCCATTTTTGATTTGAAGTGCCATTGTCAGCGGTGTCAGACTGCGCACGCTCATATGTATTTTGGGATTGTAACGTGGCTCAAATTCACCAGTCTCAGCATTGAACCGGCGCGCGCAAAAACCTAACAATAAGATGGCGGCGACCTCCTGTTCTAATTGCTCTCTGGATGCATTCTGACGATCTTTGTGGTGATGGAGCCAATCCACCAGCTTATCAAGCGATGTTGGTTTCTTGAGCAACTCTTCAAATTTGGCAAAGATTGGACGTTCCTGGAGGGCATCATATAAGGCTGTAAAAAAAGCCTGGCCCTTTAATCCTGCTTTTACATTGATCTGAAATTGGGTCGCTAGCCGGCGGACATCCTCTTCTTCTCCACTATCAATCTGGAGAAAGAAGGTATCGCTGAGTGCTGGCGTCAGCCAGAGAGGGATGTCATCAGGAACAGGAGAGAACTTTTGATAATGTTCCCGGATAATACTCTGTTCTGACACATCGAAAGATTCGCCAAATAACTCTCTGGCAAACTTGATCAGACTGAGCGAGGGATCGGACTCTGTTGATCTCTCCTTGGATGCCAGTGTTGCGCTGGTGCCGATACAGCAGAGCATCCCTGGTTCCAGGCCCGCATGCTCTTTCAAACGTCGAATCAGGCAAGCTACCTCGGCTCCTAGCACTCCAACATAGGTATGGATTTCATCTAAGACAAGATAGCGCAGGGGAGGACGCTCAAAGATCTGACGGTCTTGTTTGCGCACCAACAAGTATTCAAGCATTGAGTAATTGGTCAGCAGAATTTGCGGAGGATTATGCCGAATCTGTTGACGGGTCACACGTTCCTCGTCTGGGATATTTTCATTCCCAGCTCTTTGTTCAGATTCGGTGTCACCAGTATAGCGGCCAAAAGTAACCCCTGTCCCCCCGAGCAGGTCGCGCAAACGTGTAAGCTGGTCATTCGCCAGGGCGTTCATTGGATAGATGATGATGGCTTGAATGCCAGGCTCCGGGTGTTGGAGACAATGGTTAATGATGGGAATGAGAAAGGATTCTGTTTTGCCGCTACCCGTTCCCGTAGCAATCAGGGTGTTTTGAGGCTTATGATCGCGCAAGGTGGTCAGACGTTTAATTGCTTCTTGCTGATGATAGTACACACGACCCTGGCCAGGCTTTTTCGTATGAAAGAATGGGATGGAGAGTAGCCTTTTGTCTAAATATCCAGTATCAACTAGTTCTTGAAGTGTACTCCCAGGCAAATAGGGGCGAGAGAGTGAGATATGGGGCTCCTGCCAGAGCAAGTGTTCGCGCTCAATCAAGTTGCTAAATTGTGTGCGAAGAGTCGGATCTTTAATAGGAAAACTGGTTTCAACAAAACGCTGGTACTTTTTTTTAATCTGCTCAACGGCCCCAAACGGTTGCATCCCTAAATGTCCTTACGTTGAAAGTTGGCCTCTTGCAATCTGGCCGAGGATAATAAGGTGAGACTTGGCACGGGACAGCGCCACGTAAGCCAATTGCTCACGTTCTGCATACCCTTGTATTTTATCAGGTTCTGCCAAAATTACAACTGTTTTCTCTAATCCCTTAAAGGCAAAAATACTACAGCACGTCAATGTGTTTGGAACATAGGAGTCTTCCATTTTCCAACTCAAGCGGTATTTTCTGCCCAGAATAGTGCCTTCGCGAAAACGACTCGTTGTACTATTTGCCGGACTGAGCAGCACAATGTCTTCAATTGCAATTCGCTCCTCTGCGGTAAGGCGATTGAGAAGCTCCAGGAGCGTTCTCTGCTCGCCTGTTTTCGTTGATATTGTCGCCATACGCTCAACTGCTCGTCCTTCTGGTCCTTTACACGTAGGTAAGCCTGCACTATTAGATGTGTTATAGTGCTGCATCATCTCTTCATGGATAGTGCGTGTCGTGCGGCAATTGACTGCCAGAGGGTAATAATGATCTGCTGGGACCGGGTAGATAGAGTTGCGTCCATAAATGCGCTGGTTATCATCGTAAAAGACGTAAAATAGCCCCTTGTCAGGCGAGCGTAGTAGGCAAAGCAGAGCATCCCACCAGCTATCAGCAAAATCTTGTCCTTCATCGGCCAGGATAGCATCATAACGCTCTTCTACGCGGTCACAAGCTTCGATCAATCCGAGGGCAAAGTCCTCATCAAAGGCATGACTTTCATCCTCTGGCAGTGGAATGCTTGCCCGATTACAAAGACGAGAGGCGATGCGGTGAAAATTCATGACCTCGATATTTCCCAGTGCCATATCTCTATCAGCCAATGTTGTTAAATGTTCGCGTAACCAGTTGGCAAGATTGCGATTATAGCAAGTGAGCAGCACTTTGAATCCGCGTCGGGCCAAGCGCTGGGCTTGTTCAATAGCAAGAAAGGTTTTGCCGCTGCCCGCGCAACCAGAGATGGCAACGCGCTTTTGCCAGCGGAGGAGATCAAGAATGTTGAACTGTTGCTCTGTCAATTGGTTCAGTTGGGCGTGCTCTTCCTCAAAGACATCAGCCAATAGAGGGCGAATATACCAGGTGGGAGCATACAGTTTGATAATTTCATTCACGGCGCGTTGTCCGAGAGGGCGAGTCGTACTACGCGTCCAGAGGTTGTAGGCATCCTCAATGGCCGCCTGAACCGTACCGGGCTGGAGGTCTTGACGATCGAGGACGAGGTTGTCAGGGCGGGTTGGACGATTAGCAAGACGATCTTTCACAATATCAGGCACAACCACAGCATGTCCAAATACACTGTTACGGCAAGCGTCGCGTAACCAGAGTTGCGGCACTTGCTGAGTTAATTCGCGTAAGATAGCATGCTTTCCATCTTTTGCTTGTTCAAAGGGATCTTTGATGGGGAGTCGGGCACCATGGACATTGATGGTATACCATTCGTGCCGCGTTCCGTCATAGCCAACACCACCCCCTTTGACTTCTAAGATGAGTATGCCCTTGACAGGATGCAGCACAAGAAAATCCACCTCGCTCTCGCGCACTCCACCACCATAACCAGACGAACGAGGCATAGTCCAGTCAATACTCCAGAGGACCGTATAGTCGTCGGGAAGCTGATTTTGGAGCACTGTGAATAATTTGCGCTCAGCATTACTCTTCCCTGATGCGGGAAGCCATTGAGGGTACATCCTTGCCATTGTCCTGCTTACTCCTCGTCATAATACTCGAATTCATCCTGCTCAACGGTTTCCTCAGCGCCATTATCTTCTTCTTTTTCACGCTGCGTAGGTTGGTAAGCGACTGCCCCCTGCTCCTGGGTAGCAACATACACGCGTTCCGCCAGATCTGTAATAGTGCCGGTTCGTTGACGAATATCGACATTGGCCTCAGCAAAAAAGCTGACAATGTTTGCTGGTGGCGTCTTGCCCCGGCGCTGGAACAGGGCCAGCAGGGCCATATCACGCGTAATGAACGAGCGCCTCTCATCGGGTAACGATGGTTGATCCCGATCGAGCAGCGGGAAGGTGTTCAGAATGTAGGCAAAATCATGCTCGCTCAGGCCGTAGAGATCGGCGACGATGGCATCAATCTGGGCGCGGAGGAGAGCACGCTCCTGCATGTTCCGTACACCATCCGTGTCTTGCCAGGGCGTGCCCATGATTTCTGACCAGAGTGGCGCAAATTCCGGAGTCACGCAAGTAAGACGTGTTGCAGCCTGGATAAGTAATTGAGCCTCGTTGCTTTCGATTTTTGGACGTGGTATTGCTAAAGGTTCTAGCAAAAAGAAACCCAGATGATTAGATACACGAAAACGAAGGAGCCAATCAACCACAAAAGAATTTAGAAGGGTTACTAGTAATAGATGCACAGAGCTTATATCCGGTTGCGCAACCACCACTGAAACTTTATGCCCGCAGGGAAACATGGGAGGAATTATAGCAGCAAGCATCGAACGCTCGTTTGTTGGCGCTGTCACGTCACAAAATCCTGCCCGCAGACTAATATGTAGCCAATCGTGTTGTGCCACAAAATAATGAGGAATAATCTCCTTTTTATCAAAATTCAATGCATGCCATTCCGCGCTTCTACCACTACCTCGCACATATGCTTTGGCAGCATGATCAAATTGGTGAACCATACGTCCTTCATACAAAGGAACATACGTTTCATCAGGGACAATAGGAAGTGCTTGTCGTGTTTTCACTTCTTTTTTTAGAATATATCCGTTGTGGGTGTATTTAACCTTATCGGCCTCTACCTCTGCCGGAAAATACACTTTATTATTGGCGACAACACGTTCGGCCAATATATATGTCTCTGGTCTGTCCTGATACCATTGCTCAGGGAGAGTTTTCCATACTCGTCCATCCTGTTCTATCGCTCCAAATGATTTTAGACGAGCAGCATCACGGAAGAAGTGGCTTCCATTGGTCATATTGATCTCGCTAGTGAATAAGACATTCCACAAATTCTCCATATGTTCTTTCAGTGGAGGGAGGTCGTTGTATATCCTTACAGCTAGATCAATCTCTCGTTGGCTTTTGAATTCCATAAGTGGATATTCATTAGGAGCAAATGCTTGCATTGTATTAGAGGGTAAATGTAATAAATGGCGGTTAAGTTGTGGCAACAACATCCCAAGATTTTCTGGGGAAGGTCCACGATCTTGCCACGTCTCATCTTTTCCTACTAAGAACAGGCATTTTATTGTTTGTGTGTCGTCTGATGCTTCATTTTCACTTGAATGAGTATTTTGTGCTGATTGTTTCTGTCCACTTAGCAGGATAAATTTCTGTCTACTATCAATAGCGTGAAAGATTCCTCCTCTATTCTCAATAGCAATAACAAAACGCACATTTTGCTGAAAAAGTATTTTATGACGTAAGTTGGCGCTTCCTTCATCAGCATAAAAATTAGCAGGCAACACAAGGCTGCTGATTCTTTGTGCTTTTGTAAGTTTAAACGCTTTCTCGATAAACAGCTTATATAAATTGAGGTGCCCTTTTCCCTGCCAGGAAAATAATGTAACTTGTTTGAGCAGCTCTCCCTGCTGTTTGATCGTCTTGATATAGGTTTTCCAATGGGAATCGGCTTTCTTATTCGTGCTGCGGATCTCTTCGGCAGCTCGTGCGCCTTCTTGGTTGGGTAACGCAGGGTATATTGGCAAATAATTGGCCCAAAATTCCTTAGAATTAGGTATAAGCTTGCTCCAAGGAGGATTGCCCACAATCACATCAAATCCACCATCAGGTTTGAAATTGCCCTTCTCGTCGCACCAGACTTCAGGGAATTCGAGTTCCCAATGGAAAAAGCACTGCTCACGCGCGATTTGACCGGCAAACTCCAGATACGCCTCTGCATTATCTTGCACGAAATCAATGGAGTGCTTGAGGATGATGGCTGCGAGTTCGCGATAGAGAACTGTTGAGGGCGGCAAGAGTTTTGCATCGAACGGCCAGAACCAGACAGCACACCATAAGTCACAGAGTTGTTTGAACGCGCGAATCTTGCTCTCATCGCCAAACAGTGCGGATTGAAGCAGGGCATCTTTCCGATGCACGAGAGCAACGGCATCTTCCAGCGTTTTATCCTCGTCCGATTCCTCAAGTTGGAAGCGCAGTTGTTCATATTCCACCAGGGCATCGCGCTCTTCTTCTAGAGCAAAGAGAGAGAGTTGTTTGGCTTTTCCCACAAACTGCTTGATTTGTTTTCCATTCTCTGTTTTCAATTTCTCAAGCTGGCGCCCATAGATCTCGGAGTCGATTTTATCGACTTTCTTGTATGCCTCTACCGGCAAGGTACTGATAATAGAGGTACTAAAATTTCCCTCTTGATCCCGTAGTGGAGCGCCAATGAGCGCATTGCCGCACCGCAAATGAGCATCGAGAAACGTCAGGGGTCGATCCTGGGCCAGCGTTTCCAGCCAGAGCGAGACTTTCGCTAGTTCGACAGCAAGCGGATTAAGGTCAACACCGTACAGGCACTTTTCAGCTACCCGGCGCTTATATTTCGCCAGTTCGGTGCTACTCACACGAGAGGTTTCTCGTTGCTCTTCGGCCACAATGGCCTGTCCATAGGCTTCACCCAGGTAGCGACAGGCTTGCACCAGAAAAGCGCCACTTCCCATTGCCGGGTCACAGACTTTGATGTTGAGAATCTCATCAGCATGGCATCGTGGTTGTCCAGCTTCATCTCTCTCCGCACAACCAGCGATGATTGGCTCTACCAGATCTGCAAGCGCATCTTTGACCATAAAGGCTGTGATTTCCTGGCGTGTGTAATAGGAGCCGCTTCCTTTGCGCCTGCCACCCCAGATACGCAATAAGAAGGAACCGGCTGGTTTCCTGTTCTCTTCATTATAGTCAAGATTGAGTTCATCTGCCTGATGTTGCGGAATCAGACGAACCTCATTTTTCAAGCGTGCTTCCACCATCGTTTCTTCCGCAATAAAGGGTTCATAGACGAGCAAGCCTTCGTAGATAGAGCCAAGTTGATCTATGCCTAGATCGGCATAGGAGTAGCGTTCTATCCGTTCGCTGCGCTTTTTGGGGTGAGAAAGCGAAAGCTCACGAATGACTTCACGCATGGCTCTGTAAGGAATAGTACACTGATTCAGCAGATAAGTGCGTTTTGGTGCCCTTTCTCCTTACTGGCAGTTGGATTGCGGAAAGGGTAGCCTTGGTAGAGCATGGTGAAAAGGGTACGCAATGTCTCAATATAGTAAGTCTTCTCAAAATCTTCCTCTCGCAATGGTTTCTCAGCCATTTTCTGGAGATGTTCCAGACTGTACACGTCGCGATAGATCACGGATTCACCAATTGGGAGCAGGTCGCGACTTTCAGCATAGAGCACGAAAAGCAGGCGAAAGAGAAAATAAACGCTCTCATCGAACAAGGATTTGAGCTGATCCTCACCGGGCACTTGCTTGCCCTGGAATGTTCCTTGCCAGAAGGGACGGTTTGCTGGCGTATCAATTACACCCTGCAAGAGCTGTTCAGTGGCACGGACGAGATTCTCACGCAGATCATCGGCAATTTTGGTCGCGTGGCGTTGGCTCTCATCAATGACTGTATCAAGGAAACAGCCGGGAGAATTGCCAGCAGAGGTTTCACTGACGTCTCGCTCTCCGATACCAGATTGCAGAAACGCTGCCAGGCGAAACACCCCCCAGAAGACGAGCCAGTCTATCGGGTCTTCGTTGGCAAAGAGCGTCGCAAAATCAACTTTGAGATACTGGCGCGCTACCGAACTCCCCCGGCGATACAGGCGCAACTCAATACCATTGGAGAGCAGTGCCCAGCGCGTCTCATTCTGATCAAGGGCAAGTTCCAACGCCCGGCTAATTGGTTCAGTTGTCAATTCATGGGAGCGCGTTGGATTGGGATAGTGACCACGGTCTAAGTTGGTCCCAAACGGATGTAAGTCCATAAAAATAAGTGGTGTGGGGTCGTCTGGAATATCACTATAGTAGCCATGACTGATCGGAACCATCCCATGATGCGCAGTTTCTATTGGCTCCTGTACTCGTCGAAATTGCTGAGAAATAAACCCTAATGTCTGAAATAGCTCTTTGTACCAGGCACTCCAGGTTTTTTCAAAGCTAAGCGGAGCGCCAGCTACCTCAGTGATCTTTTTTTGAGCAGAGAAAAAGGCGCGCTTGAGTGGCTGATAATGAGTATCACGACCCACGGGATCGAGTTCATCGGCATGCTTACGCGCCATAAGATCGAAAAGATAATAAGGAGTAAGAAAGCCACCTTCGTTCTGTACGCCACGCCGTTCAACAGCGAGACTTATGGGACGTTCAACAGACAACAATTCGTTCTCATCTGGCTGATTGGTTGCTTCTATCATAGCGCCTGTTTGCCTTCCTAGCTCCGGGTTATTCAGTTTTTATGCCTGGGGAATGAGGACTAACGCACCAATGGCATCAATGCTTTCCCCTCGTACTTCTTTCATGGCCTCTATATCACGCCTGCGTTCTTGCCTTTTACCTTCTAGCTTTTCTTCTTCCTTGCGATGGAATGTCATACGGCGTCGCATCTCTGGAGAGATTTCTAACATCAACTGCACAGGGGCATTCCCAACGTCTGGCAGATCCTTAAAGCGTTGGCGCAGTTGCATATCGTTGGCTTTCCACCAACGACCTAACATTTCAAGCGCGTCGTAGATCATCTTCTCTTGTTGCTGTTGCAATTCCTGGCAACGTTCATCACGCCTGCGCTCCATTTCTGCGAGGGCGTTTTTTTTCGCCACTTCAAAAGCAGTTTGGAAAAGGGGCAGCACCTCTTGTGTTTCTTGTATAGAGAGATTGCCGAATGGTTGGCGCTCAGTGAAGAACTGCATATCCGCCTCGGAATCCTGGCTGACCGTGCCATCCAACGCCACAAACACCACCTCAAAACGCTCTTCTAGCGTTTCTCCTCGCCCATCCACAAAACGAGCTGCATAGGTGAAGAGATAGCCCGGTTTACTTCCAGCAGGCGTGCGACGATAGGCGATACGAGAAGGAAAATCTGACCTGAATGCGCGTCCACGCATATAACGCAACGCGATCTGCACTAAAGGCTGCCCTGGTGAGAGGAACTCAACACGTTGGTCAACCTCGCGCTCCGCTTCTTGAATGGCCAGTTGACGCAGAAACGTCGCCCGGGGATAACGCTCCACCTGCTGCCGATAGATGTCCTGTAGTTCCCTCCGTAATCGTCTGGGGATATGCACTGCCCAGACGCCATTTTCGCGTGTGGGACGCAGTTGTCCATCATTCATATCAGACAAGGTCAGAAAGATGCGTAAGAACTCCTCAATATTCTGATACTCAGGCACAAAGGCCCGCGACATATCGAGTTGGGCTTGCAGAGCCCGTTTTTCTTGCTGACCAAAGCTCTCCCCTTGTACTAACTCTTGAGGAATAGTTATTTGCTCTTGCTGCAATTGATCAAGATGCTGCTCGACCTGCGCTGTTACGGCCTCAATGGCGGGGTTGAGTGTGGCTTCATCAGACAGAAGTTGTTCTTGCTGGTCAATAGTGCTGGTATCAAGCTCGTGTAAAAACTGTTCCAGTTTTAACTTTTGTGTTATGGGAAACACGTTTGCCACGCTGCCCAACTCTGTGCGAATCCGTTCGAGCTTCTGAATGACCACCTCGGCGACCCGTTGTTCAACCGAGCGGGGAGAGTAGAGAATAAATACCTGCGGTTTGCTCTCTTGCCCGTAACGATCAATACGCCCGTTGCGCTGCTCGTAGCGATTGGGGTTCCACGGGATTTCGATGTGAACGAGTGTGTTGCAGCTCTTGTGCAGATTGATGCCCTCGCTTGCTGCATCTGTTGCCAGGAATATTCGCACGCGTGGATTTGAAAGGAAGGCTCGCCGGTTTTGGTCGCGTTCAGCCGGTGGAGTGGTTCCATGATAGGTGACAAGCATAGGGCCATAACCATGCTCGGTGAGAACGCGCTCCAGCATGTCCAAAGTGTTGCGGAATTCTGTGAAGATAACGACTTTTTCCCCTGGCTTCTCCAGGAGGCGTTTCAACAGGTGTAAAAGAGCCTGAACTTTCGATTCCTGCTGCTCCTCTATCGTATCTGCGAGCTGCCGCAACTCCTTGAGAAGCATCTCTTCGTTTTCACCGCTTTCAAAAACAAAGCCTTCCGTACCTTCTGTAGAAGGGGTCGCGTCATTGACAGCATCACCAGAGGCAACCTGGTCATCAAGCATCAATTGTGTATAGGAAGGAGCATCAGTTGGTGCCGCAGATTTCCCCTTGTCCTCAATCGTTTTTAAGCGCTCGTAAATGCTACGACGACAGGCAAACACACTGGAGCTTAAACGTTTCTTAAAGAATGTTCCCAGGAAAGCCGCGCCAAAAGCCTGCTCGCGCTGTCCCTGCTGCTCTAAGTGCAGAGCATGGGTTTTCAGGCGAGCGGCATAACGCGCAACGCCCTTATCCAATTCTCGTTCGGCTTTTTTACGATATTTGGTGATATCCAGCATATGGATATCACGTTGCTGGAAACGTGTACCATCTGCTTTTTCCACCTCGCTTTTTAGACGACGAATGACCAATGGTCTGATGATTTTTGCATCGAGCTCATTTGGATCAGTAATGGCGTATGGGTCAAGTAAACGGATGAGCGACGCATATGTGCTGGTTTTGCCATCATGAGGGGTAGCTGTCAATAAGAGAAGCGCCTCTGACTTCTCGGCTACTACACGGCCCAAATCAGCCAGATGCTTCTTACTACCCTCATGTTCTGCAAAGTGGTGAGCTTCATCAATAATGGCAACATCCCAACGAACATCGCGGCGTAAGTCATCCATAACATGCATCTGTGCGGCATAGTGCATGGACATCACGATGCGGGAGTAATAGGAGAAGGGATTCAGATGCGCTGGTACATTCTGGCGCAAACGTTTGAAGTCGTCCTGATCGTTGATCACAACCGTCTCAATGCCGAACTTATCACGCATTTCACGCTGCCAGCGCTCCGGTTCGGGCTGGGCTCGACACAAAATCAGCACGCGGTCAGCCCGGCGTTTCTGGATCAGGCGAGAGAGGATCAACCCGGCCTCCGCCGTCTTCCCCAGGCCAGTATCATCAGCGATGAGCAGTCGCGGGAAAGGGAGTTCTTCGATCCTCTTCAATGGTTCGAGTTGGTAAGGTTCGAGTACCAGACGCCCCCAATCGACAGAGGCAAGGTTGCCACGCGAATGTGAAAGAGTGAAACGAAACGCATCATGTAGCGCTTTCCACTGCCGAACATCCCAGTCTTTCGCTCCAATAGTCCACCTCAATTCTGGAAGGTCGGCACGTGAAATATCATCTAGATCAAGGAGTACCCGCACGTGTCGCCCCTGGTTCTCGGCAGAACGCCCAAAAAGTCCAAGAGACAGTTCAGAGGAGGTATCTTCAACTTCCCAAAGAAGACTGCGGAAAATTACCCGTTCACCAATTTCAAAGCTCATGCGCGCTTCTCTCTCCTCAAGACGCGTGGTTTTTCTTTTATGCTACGCAGAATAGAAAAACGATTCTCCAAAGCCGAAAAGGCCATTCTATGTTGCCGAAAACGGTAAATTTCAGAGGTAATACTTCTGTCTTTTATTCATCATCTACAGCCTGGATACGCTTTTCAAGCATAAGAAAGCCTCTATATACAGAATCGAGTAGAGAGCCAGGTGTTATATTGAGAACGGAACAGAGGCGAAAAACGTTAGTGAGCGAGGGGCTTCTTTGGCCTCGTTCAAGAAGGCTAATATAAGTACGATCAAAACCAGCTTTAAAGGCAAGTTCTTCCTGAGTAATATTTGCCTCTTTTCTCGCTTGGCGTAGTTTTTGCCCAAATACTAAGTTTATATTGGACAGAGTTTCCATATAGCCTTTAACACCTCTCCATGAGAAGCATTGTAACGGCTTAACAGGCATAAGTCCTCTGACAATTGTCGTCATTTCAAGATGCCATACCGAGTTTTGTGTAAACGATTTTTGGAGCCGCCTGGCAGGCGGCTCCAAAAATCGTTTACACAAAACTCGGTATGGCATCAGAAGAAAGCCTACGCTGCCGATTTTAAAGCGAAGGCCGTGCTGGAGAGCCTCCAGAGAGACACAACACTGGAAGCCGTCTGTCGGAAGTTTGGCGCCTCGCGTTCACAACTGATGCGCTGGCGCCAAGAGTTCCAGGAAAAAGTGCCGGGCTTGTTTGTGGACAAACGCAACCCAAAATAAAAAACGCTCAGTCAAGGCTACAAGCCAGGAGAGTCACTTTAAGGCTGTAGCTTCGGTTTCGGTCCGCCATCCGGGTATCCCATCAGCCGAATCCCAGACACGCAGTTTTCCTGGCTCAACGCGTACATGTACCATAGGATAACGCTCCAGTTCCTGCGCAAAGCTGAAACGCTCTTCTCCCCGCGAAAAAAGAGCGATGCGCTCAGGTTTGAGATACCGCCGGGCAATCCGTTGACTGATCTCGTTCACGCCATCGTAGCTGAAGCGGGCAATCCCTCGCACTTCTATGGCGCGACTGACCCCTCCCAGTTCCGCGACAGTAATACTGACGTGGGGGTTGTGCTGCATCTGCCGGTGTTTGATCCCCCCGGCCAGGGTAAAGAGATTAAAACCTTCTTCCCGCCATTCGTGCCAGTAGGGTGTCAAAACAATCTCTCCGCTGGAGAGAGCCGTGGCGACCATCGCCAGGAGAGGCAGCTCAAGGAGATCTCCTAGATCAGCAACCTGTAAGTGTTTTCGCATCAGAATTGATACCCCTTTCATTAGCTTTCTCGTTCTTGCTTCACGCATTGTTCTTGCCAAATATTGCGTTGCCGAAATGGCAGCTCATCCGCTTTTCTTTCACTAGTGCCTTTTCAAGAGACCTCTTAGGGGAAGAGGGAAAGTTGGGGACACCCCAAACCCTACCAGGGGAGAACCCCTGGACCCCCTTCGCCAATACCTCTCTTGAACCTGCACTAGTTAGACGACAGGAAAGCCCAAAACTATGCGAACATATCATTTCATTGCAAATCTCGTTGAGGCTCCTAAAGAACAAGCCATTTCCTCTCTTTTTCTTGCCAGTTTTTCTTCCGTTTCCCCCCATAAGGTGGGAAAGCCCATTTTTGATCGGGGGTGATGAGATGATGAAGGATCAAAGCTGTATGATATAATGAGAAAATATCTGATGGGCATATCTCCCTGGGCTAACAAATTGATGCATAGCGAGATTTGAAAAGATTGAGAAAGTAGTATGACACCTGAACAAAAGAGAACTCAAAGCGCTTTCAGCAATTCAGATCATGCTGATTCTGTGGTAACCATACCCTACACTACTGACAATTTGTCCGATATTGGCTCTCTTATCGAACCATATCGCCAAGAATTGTATTTGCATTGCTATCGCTTTCTTGGATCACTGCATGATGCTGAGGATTTGGTGCAAGAAACGATGCTGCGCGCCTGGCAGCATTTCGACACCTTCAAAGGTGCCGCCTCACTGCGGACCTGGCTGTACTCAGTAGCTACTCATGCTTGTCTTGATGTACTCAAGAAACGCTCGTCGCGTACACTACCAGTGGTGGGTTATCCTGTGGCAGAGCCATCAGGAACCCTTCCTTTGCCGAACTCCGAAGTGCTGTGGCTAGAGCCCTTTCCCAACACCTGGTTGGATAAGGCGACATATGATCCAGAAGCGCACTATACCAAATGCGAGAGCGTTTCGCTTGCCTTTCTCACTGCTCTGCAATTGCTCCCGCCTCGCCAGCGGGCGATCTTGATCCTCTCAGATGTCCTGGACTGGCGCGCAAATGAAGTTGCGCATCTGCTTGGGATCTCAGTGTTAGCTGTGAATAGTGCTTTGCACAGGGCTCGGGTTACGCTGGCGAAGAATTATCAGAGGGATGAGCGAAAGATGGCGCAGGTAAATGATACTGACCCGGCAACGAATGTACTCTTGCAGCGCTATATGCATGCCTGGGAAACCGACGATGTGGTTGGACTTGTAGCGCTTCTGAAAGAAGACGCAACTTTGAGTATGCCGCCTTTTACTTCGTGGTATAAAGGGCGAGAAGCAATCCAGAGCATGCTCAGCCTGGCAGCGTTTGATGCCAGGAAACCCAGGCAGTGGCGTCTGTCTCTGACTGGTGCCAATGGACAACCGGCATATGTATTATATCGGGAGCAAAAAGCAAAGGGAGTTTATCAGGCGTTCGGAATTCAACTCGTAACCCTCAACGATGCGCAAATTACCGAGATAACGATTTTTATGACACCTACTCTCCTTCCATTTTTTGATCACTTTCTCCATGTGTTTTAGCTATTCGCTCTTTCTTTTGAATAGCTCTGGTATCTTTTCAGATGATTTTACCTTCGATCTGGTAGAATTACCAGGTCTTTCTTGACATAAGTTTTGGGCGTTTCTCATCAATAGGTAACGAAATCAGGTAATTTCACAGATGTGCTCTTTCCTTCCCTCAGCTATACTCACTAACGGAGGCTTCTCCCATAAGAAAAAGGGAAAGAAATCGTCAACACATTTCACTCATCAGAAGAGAAGCCAGGTAATAAGTTAAAGGATGGCTCGGGGGATACCATTGCCTTCAACATCCCAAGTATCGGCGCGGGATGCGTTGGCTCCGTCTGTACGATCAGTATCACAGACGTGCTCAACCTCTTGACGACGGAGCAGCGGAAGCAAGTCTTGGTGGAGCGGGGCCGTTGCCTTTGTAACCGTGCGACGTAATAATGCGTGGGCTGGCAAAAAGCCAGGGCTCCTTTCTTTGTAACTATTCAGAGCAGTAGAAAGCGAGATTCAAAGGGGCAGCAGCCTGTTAGGCACGAACTTCAGGAAAACCTGAGTAGTTACGGCCATGCGCGGTGTCTATCTAGAACGCGGCACTTCGAGCGTGCAGAAATGGCTTTCCAGGTGGGCAAAACGACTTAAATCGCCTCTGAATTAGAATCTCACAACATCTTGACAACGACGCGCAGATAATGTATAAGTGTCTATATGGTTACACATATTACTGTGTTTTTAAGGGCACACTATTGAACGAGCAGATAAATACCAGCGCACTGCAGCGCTGTGTCCATACAAATATTCGACGGGTGGATCGTGTGGTTACCCGCTTCTATGACGAAGCTCTTGCTTCAGGTGGACTCTCTGCAACTCAATTTGCCCTGCTCGCTACTCTTGCTGAGGTGGCTCCGATCACAATCAACCCTTTGGCTGAAATTCTGGTTGTAGATAGGACGACCCTCACTCGTAATCTAGAGTTACTTGCTAAAAAGCGTCTGATTCGTTGGGAGAAGGGCAGAGATCAACGTGTACGGTTGGCATATCTAACCAGGGAAGGCGAGCAAATGCTCCAGGCCACGTGGCCATTATGGCAACAGGCACAATCGCAGATTGAACAAGCATTTGGTCACGAACGCTTCAATGCCTTGCTTACAGAACTCGCAGCGCTTATGGAACTGGCCAGGTAAGTTTTTCTAAGCATTTTTATTCACAGCGTAATGGGTTTGTTTTTCACATTCATGTGTATTTACACATACACAAAATCACTCACCTTGTGGAATTTGCACGAAAGGTGGCCCAAGAGGATGTCACCCCGTAGTCGCGGGTAAGATCTGGTTCTAGCAATCTTGCCTGAATTGGCCCGAATTTAATGAATAAGTTGGAGCGCAATATACATTCTCCTGACATCGTGATGTCAGGTAGTCGAGACTTTATGTACTTTCTGGGAGTTCAAGTTCTCAGAGAAGCCCATCAGGTCTCTAGACTTGAGAACCGAGGCGTCCACTAGTGTGAGCGCTGAGAGAATCTACGGCTTTGTCTTTTGTAGAATAGACGTGCATGTAATGAAGCAAGAAGGATGGACCTTAATGAGTGACGTATGGGATCGGATCGCAGCACTTCCTGAGAAAAAGCGAGCACAGCTCATTCGACAGTTGCAAGTGCAACGGGCGACACCTGTAACTTCATCCAATTACACTAGTCAGTATGATGTAGCAATTCTGGGCGGCGGAATGGCCGGCCTGACGTTGGCTCTTCAACTGAAAAAGCTGCGCCCCGCTACCAGAATAGTTGTCGTAGAGAGGCAGAAGCATCCCGTTCCAGAGGCAGCGCATAAAGTTGGCGAATCTACCGTCGAGATTGCTGCTCACTACCTGCGAGATGTCCTGGCGTTGGAAGATCACCTGCAAGAGCAACAATTGCGCAAGTTTGGTTTGCGCATGTTCTTTAGCGCGCATGATAACCAGGATATTACCCGGCGTCTGGAACTTGGCTCGACAGTCTTTCCTCCTCTCTGTACATACCAGCTTGACAGGGGGCGCTTAGAGAATATGTTGGGCGATAAACTACTGCAACAAGGCATTACCTTTCTCAATGGCAGTAAGGTCCAGCAGATTGATCTGCGGCCTCAAAGCGAGTTTCATCATCTGTCTATCCAACAAGAGGGCAATAACCATGAACTTCAGGCGCGCTGGATAGTGGACGCCAGTGGCCGCACTGCGCTTTTAAAACGTCAACTCGGATTAGCCAGAAAGGTGGGGCACCACGCCAACGCTGTCTGGTTCCGTATCGGCCATCCCATCGATATCAAACAATGGTCCACTGATTGTGACTGGTTAAACCGCGTGACAATGGGCGATCGCGCGCTCTCTACAAATCATCTGATGGGTTCTGGCTACTGGGTTTGGTTAATCCGCCTGGCTTCAGGATCGACCAGTGTAGGCATAGTTACTGATGCAAAACTCCATTCCTTTGAGGAAATGAACCTCTTTGAACGCGCGTTAGCCTGGCTCCATGTTCATGAACCCCAATGCGCTGAGGAAATCGAACGCCATCGAGAGAAAGTGCAGGATTTTCGGGTCATGAAGGACTACTCCTACACCTGCGAACAGGTTTTCTCTGGCGATCGCTGGGGGCTTATCGGCGAAGCCGCAGTTGCGCTGGACCCGCTGTATTCACCAGGGAGCGATTTGATTGCCATTGGTAATGGGTTGATTTGCGACTTGATCAACCGAAACCTGAATGGCGAGGATATTCAAAGTCGGGCAATAGTTCATGACAAGCTCTTTCTCAGCCTGGCGAATATCTGGCTCAGCATCTATGAACAGCAATATACTCTCATGGATAACGCTCAGATTATGGTCACCAAGATTATCTGGGACACGGCTTTCTATTGGGGCGTTTTTGGCCTCCTCTATTTCCACGATGCCTTCCGCAACATCACGGATAGTCCCGGGATCGCCGCGAACTTATCGCGCATTGCATTGCTCAGCAACCGGGTGCAGGCTTTCTATCGTGAATGGCACGACATTGATCGCACCATTGATTGGCCTGGCCTATCCGATGCATTTGTCGACCTGTATGCGCCGCTCGATTTTATGGTGAAGCTGCACACAGGTATGGCGGCGGAATTATCAGCATCCGGTATCGACGCGCAGTTTGCCGCGAATGTTCGTTTATTTGAACGACTTGCCGGCCAGATTATCAGCACCGTTATCGAGGCATATGCTGATCGCCCCGCACTGGGAGCGGCACTGAGTCAGATTCAGCGTTGGCAGACTGAACCCTACATTGCAGAACTGATCGCTCTTTACCGCAGAGAAAGCAAGGCGTATCCGATTACGAGCAGTTGGATTGCCGTCCAACATCAACTGCGAGAGAAACAGGAAGTTACCAGATAGTTATCTGTACATGCCAATTTACAGATAACTGAAAGATAGAGAGTGTCTAGAAAGAAGGACCTTCGATGAGTAACTCCAGAAATCATCCACCTCAAGATCGAGAGCGTGCAGCGGCAGTCTTATCTGACCAGTATGATGTAGCTATCCTGGGTGGTGGGATCGCTGGCTTGACCCTGGCTTTGGAACTCAAAAAGACTCGCCCTATGATTAATATCCTGGTTGTTGAGAAGCAGGAGCACCCGGTTCCTGAGGCTGCCCATAAAGTAGGTGAGTCTTCGGTTGAAATTTCTGCTTATTACATGCGAGATGTGTTGGGGCTGCAAGAGCATCTGAAAGATCAACAACTGCGCAAGTTTGGCCTGCGTATGTTCTTTAGCTTTGATGGAAACCATGATATTACCCGGCGTGTCGAATATGGCCAGATCGAACAGGCTCCGCTTCCCGCATATCAGATTGACCGTGGTCGCATGGAGAATGCGCTGGGGGGCGAACTGCCACGGATGGGAATTACCTTTCTTGATGATTGTAAAGTCCAGCAGATCGATTTACACTCTGAAAGTGCTTTTCACCATATACGTCTTTTCCGGGGGAAGAACGAGCACAACATTCGGGCGCGCTGGGTAGTAGATGCTACTGGAAGGAGCTCGCTGTTGAAACGGCAGCTTGGGCTGGCCAAGAAGGTAAGCCACCATGCCAACGCCGTCTGGTTCCGTATTGGCTACCCCATCGATATCAACACCTGGTCAATTGATCCCGACTGGCTGACCCGTATCATCGGTGGAGAACGAGCGCTCTCGACCAATCACCTGATGGGTTCAGGTTATTGGGTCTGGTTGATACCTCTCGCCTCGGGCTCGACGAGCATTGGTATTGTTACCGATGCAAACATGCATGCTTTTGAGGAGATGAACCGTTTTGAGCGCGCGCTGGCCTGGTTACATGAGCATGAACCTCAATGCGCCGAGGAGATTGAGCGCCATCAGGAGAAAATACAAGATTTTCGGGTCATGAAGGACTATGCTTATAGTTGTGAGCAGGTTTTCTCCGGGGATCGTTGGTGTCTGGTTGGCGAAGCGGCAGTGGCTATTGATCCGCTCTATTCTTCCGGGGGCGACCTGATCGCGATTGGCAATGGCCTGACCTGTGATCTGATCAACCGAGACCTGGATGGCGAAGAGATTGTGGAGCGCGCAGCCGGTCATAGTCAGCTCTTCCTGATCTTTGCTGAGGTCTGGCTGGCAGCCTACGAACAGCAGTATCCGTTGATGGGCAATGCCAAAGTTATGGTGGCCAAGGTCATCTGGGATACGGTTATCTATTGGGCCTTTCCTGGATTGCTCTACTTCCACGACAAAATCCGCACGCTCTCAGATAGTCCCCTGACGATGGTCAATCTGTATCGCTGCTGGAATCTTCACAATCGAGTCCAGGCCTTTTTTCGTGAGTGGCACGCATTTGATCAGCCGAGCGCATCAGATACGTTTGCCGACCCCTATTCACTGCTTGATTTTCTAGTGGATCTGCATGTTGGCATGGCAGCGAAATTACCTGATGCCGAGTTAGAAGCTCAATTTGCCAGGAATGCGCGCCTGCTTGAGCAACTCGCTGGGCAACTGGTCAGTGTCGTGATAGCAGAGCTTTCTGTGCGTGAAGATAGCCAGAATGAGGCGATACAGAAGCAGATTCAATGCTGGCAAGCGGAACCCTTTCTCATAGAACTGGTTGCGATCTATCAGGAAGAGGAGAGGATAAATCCGATTGATAGTCGCTGGATTACTCTGGGGCATCAGAGCAAAAATAAGCAGGGGGTTACTCAATGAACGAGTTTCAGCAGTCTCAGGCTCAAAATACTATGGATACCATTTTGTCCGCTGGCTATGATGTAGCTATTCTAGGCGGAGGAATCGCCGGTCTGACTCTGGCTTTGCAGCTGAAAAAGATCCGCCCGACTCTGGATATTCTGGTTGTTGAGAAACAGGAACATCCCGTCCCGGAGGCTGCTCATAAAGTGGGCGAATCTACGGTCGAAATTGCCGCACATTATCTGCGGGATATCCTTGGGCTGGAAGAGCATCTCCAGAAGCAGGAATTGCGTAAGTTCGGTTTGCGTTTTTTCTTTAGTGCTGATGGCAACCAGGATATTACCAGGCGGGTGGAGCTTGGTCATGCTCTTCCTCCGCCTCGTCCGGTCGAGTCATATCAGCTTGATCGTGGTCGTCTGGAGAATGCACTGGGGTGCGAACTATCAAAGCAAGGAATTTCTTTTCTTGATGGATGGAAGGTGGAAGAAATTTCTTTGCGGCCTGAAAGCGCGTATCATCGTGTACTCCTGTTCCATGATGAGAGGAAAGCAGAAATTCAGGCCCGTTGGATCGTGGATGCCAGCGGGCGCAGCTCACTCTTGAAGCGCCAACTCGGGTTGGCCAGGAAGACGGAACATCACGCTAATGCGGCCTGGTTCCGCATTAGCCAGAATATTGACATTAATGAATGGTCAGACGATCCAGAGTGGCAGGCACGCATCAAGGAGGGTCAGCGCTATTTGAGCACAAACCACCTGATGGGTCCAGGTTATTGGGTCTGGTTGATCCCTCTAGGCTCTGGCTCGATCAGTGTGGGGATTGTTGTCGATGCGGACATGCACCCCTTTGAGGAGATAAATCGCTTTGAGCGCGCATTAGCCTGGCTACAGACGCATGAGCCCCAATGTGCCCTGGCGGTTGAGCAGCATCGAGACGAGATCCAGGATTTTCGGGTCATGAAAGATTACTGCTATAGCTGTGAGCAGGTCTATTCTGGCGAGCGCTGGTGCCTCACTGGCGAAGCAGGAGTGTTTTTAGATCCGTTTTATTCGCCTGGAAGCGATATGATTGCTATTAGCAACGGTCTGATCTGCGATCTGATCACCAGTAATCTGGAGGGTGAAGAGCTTGAAGAGCAGGCAGCAACCCATAACCAGCTCTTTCTCATTTTAAATGACTCCTGGCGTTGTACGTATGAGCAGCAGTATCCCATTATGGGAAATGCCCAGGTTATGACGGCCAAAATCATCTGGGATACAGCTGCCTACTGGGCGGCTCCTGCGCTGCTTTACTACCACGATAAATTTCGCACTTTTGCGGATACTCCGATCATAGCTATGAAGCTCTTGCGTTTCTCGCTCCTGAGCAAGCATATTCAGACGTTCTTTCGTGAATGGCACATGCTTGATCAGTCAGCAGTAGCCGATGCGTTTATCCAATACTATGATTTCGACTTTATGCCGAAACTCCAGATTGGTCTGGTTGTGCCATTATCTGATCTTGAGCTAGAGGCTCAGTTTAGTGCAAACATCCACTTTCTTGATCGGCTGGCGGGGCGGCTTGTCGGTACAGTGATTGCGGAACTCTCCACGCATACCGAGAACGAGGCCATGCAGAGCCAGGTTCAACGCTGGTTGGCAGAACCCTTCCTGACAGAACTAATCGCTCTTTATCAGCAGGAGGAACAGACAAATCCGATCAACAACGGCTGGATTACGTTAGGAGGCCGGAGTTGGAAGAAACAAGAGGTTATCAGATGAACAACCATGGGGACTTTCAGGAACAGGCACCAGTTGTTCAAACACCATTTGACTCGGCTGAAAAGTATGATGTAGCTATTTTGGGAGGAGGGATGGCTGGTTTGACGCTGGCTTTGCAACTCAAAAAGATGCGCCCTTCCGTCAGGATAGTTGTCATCGAGAAGCAGAAACATCCAGTTCCCGAGGCTACTCACAAAGTGGGTGAGTCTACTGTCGAGATACTTGCTCACTACCTGCGGGACGTGCTGGAACTGGGAGAGCATCTGCAAAAACAGCAGTTGAATAAGTTTGGTTTGCGCATGTTCTTCAGTAACAATGGCAACCAGGATATTACGCAACGCGTTGAACTAGGTCATGCTGTGCTGCCTCCTCACGGTGTCGGAACCTACCAGCTGGACCGTGGACGCCTGGAGAATGCTCTGGGCAGTGAACTGCCGAAGCAGGAAATACGCTTTCTGGATGGCTGCAAAGTTCAGCAGGTCGATCTTCGTCCGCAGGATAGCTCTCATCGTTTGCGTGTGCTCAGAGACGGCGAGTGGGAGATTCAAGCCCGCTGGGTAGTGGATGCCAGTGGACGAAGTTCTTTCTTGAAACGCCAGTTGGGACTGGAGAAAAAAGGCAACCACCACGCTAATGCTGTCTGGTTCCGCATTAATTATCCCATTGATATCAACACATGGTCAACAGACCCTGATTGGCAGGCTCGCATATGCGAAGGAGAGCGCGCGCTCTCGACCAATCATCTGATGGGTCCTGGCTATTGGGTCTGGTTGATTCGCCTGGCCTCGGGTTCGATTAGTATTGGGATTGTCACTGATGCGAATATGCATTCCTTTGAGGAGATGAATCGCTTTGAGCGAGCGCTGAACTGGCTGCGTACTCGTGAGCCCCAATGTGCCCAGGTGATCGAAGCGCACCAATCCGAGGTCCAGGATTTTCGGGTTATGAAGGACTACTCTTATGGCTGTGAGCAGGTTTATTCAAGCGAGCGTTGGTGCCTCACTGGCGAAGCCTCCGTGGCTTTAGATCCGCTCTATTCTTCCGGTGGGGACCTGATTGCGATTAGCAACGGTCTGGTTTGCGACTTGATCACTCATGACCTGGAGGGAGAGGACGTTGAGGAGCGAGCAGCGATCCATAATCGGATCTTTCTCATCCTGGCCGATTCCTGGATCGGGATCTATGCACAACAATATTCCTTGATGGGGAATGCCCAGATTATGACTGCCAAGGTTATCTGGGATACAGCTGTCTACTGGGCAGTTCCCGGCCTGCTCTACTTCCATGACGTCTTCCATCGGCTCGCGAGCAGTCCGGAAGTGGTAATAAATCTGGCGCGATTCTCAGTGTTAAGCGACCATGTTCAAGCATTCTTTCGGGATTGGCTGGCGATTGCTTCACCAGAGGCCACTCCGACATTTATCAGGTACTATGATTACGACTTTATGGTCAGGCTTCAGACAGGCATGCTCGCAGGACTGCCTGATTCTGAGATGGAAACGCAGTTTGCCAGGAATGTGTGTTTTCTTGAGCAACTTGCTGGTCAGCTGGTCAGTACTGTGATCGAGACATTCGCTGACTGCAACGAGGATGAGACTGTTCAACATCAACTCCAACTCTGGGGAGCTGATGAATTCCTGGCGGATTTGATGACGCTTTATCAGCAGGTGGATGCTGAGCCCCCCATTAATGGTGGGTGGATCACGCTGGGGCACCAGAAACTAGTACAACAGGAGGTCGCTGGATGAAGGATGTCGTCGAACGCATCGCAGCCCTATCTGCCGATAAGCAGACGATGCTTTTACAACGGCTGAAACAAAAAACTCGTCCGCAATATGATGAGGCGCCGCTTGCTCAGGCGCTGTCTGATGCCTGGATTGTGCGCTACAGACCGAACGAGCAGGCTCGTTTGCGCCTGTTTTGCATCCCTTATGCAGGTGGGGGAGCTTCGATGTTTCGTCCGTGGCTAGATGGTTTGCCGGCTGATATCGAGGTCTGCGGGATTCAGCTTCCTGGTCGCGAGGCTCGCCTCGGCGAACTAGCCTGTACTCGAATTACTCCTCTGATTCAGGCACTCGCGGATGCCATTTTGCCCTATCTGGACAGGCCATTTGCTTTTTACGGGCATAGCATGGGAGCATTGGTCTGCTTTGAACTGGCTCGTCAGTTGCGCAGGATATCTCATAGAGTTCCGCTCTGTTTATATCTTGCAGCATATCGTGCTCCTCAGCTGCCTAATCCCAATATCAAGATCTACCATCTTCCCGCAGAAGTCTTTAAAGTGGTTTTGCGGGCCGATGGCATTCCGGAAACGATTCTTCAGAATAAAGAGTTAATGCAGGCGATGTTGCCGACCCTGCGAGCGGATTTTGAGATCTGTGATACTTACGAGTACCGGGAAAAGACACCCCTTTCCTGTCCTTTTGTCATCTTTGGAGGACAGGAGGATGTCAGAGTTCGCCTGGCCGATCTTGAAGCCTGGTCTGTCCACAGTAGTGCGACATGTAGCCTGTTTATGTTGCCAGGTTCTCATTTCTTTCTGCATAGTGCCCAGGATCAACTACTTGCCGCGATCTCTCAGGATCTGGAATTGCGCTTGAGTCCGCCTCTTGATCGATCCGTCAACGGGCAGATCGAAGAGGGGTAAAGATAACTTATTACGTAATTTAAGAGTAATTACTATATAAAGCTAGTTTTTAGTGAAAAAACATGGAGACATGCCATGCTTGATGAAAATCACCCGATATATCCTGCTGCTCTTACCTCGGATGACGACGAATCTCAACATGCCCAGCGAGATGGTCTGGCGCAAGAGCCGCTGGCCATCATTGGCATAGGGTGTTATTTCCCTGGAGGAGCAACGAGCCCACAAGCTTTTTGGGAGCTTCTCTGTTCGGGGACAGACGCGACCAGAGAAGTGCCTGTTAATCGCTGGGACACGCGGAAGTTTTACGATCCGGACATCAAGAAATCCGGTAAGATGAACACCTATCGAGGCGGCTATTTAGAGCGTCTCGATCAATTTGACGCGCACTTTTTTGGTATCTCTCCTCGAGAGGCCATGTGGCTTGATCCGCAGCAGCGGCTCTTGCTGCAAGTTACCTGGGAAGCCTTAGAAGACGCCGGCCAGGTCGCCGATCGACTGGCTGGAAGCGACACAGGTGTCTTTATTGGCGGTTTTACGCTCGATTACCAGCTGATGCAGAATTTTGGCGTGTTTAGCCGCTATGAACTACAAACGCATTCGGCGACAGGAATGATGATGACTATGCTAGCCAATCGCCTGTCCTATGTTTTCGGGTTTCATGGACCAAGTCTGGCCGTAGATACTGCCTGCTCAGGTTCTCTGGTGGCAGTTCATCTGGCCTGCCAAAGTATCTGGAATGGGGAATGTTCCCTCGCGCTGGCGGGGGGGGTCAACGCAATGATCGCACCTACCATGACAATTGCTGAGTCGAAAGGTGGTTTTCTCTCGCCGGATGGGCGCTGTAAAGCGTTCGACGCGTCCGCTAACGGCTATGCGCGCGGAGAAGGCGCTGGCGTTGTGGTGATTAAGCCGCTCACTCGCGCTCAGGCTGACGGTGATCCGATTTATGCCTTGATTCGCGGGACCGCAGTGACCCAGGATGGACATACGAACGGCATTACCGTTCCTAATGGCTCTGCCCAGGAACGTGTGATGCGCCTGGCGTATCAACGGGCAGGAATCTCACCCAATCAGGTGCAGTATGTCGAGGCCCATGGCACTGGCACGCCAGTTGGCGATCCCATTGAGGCTCGCGCAATCGGCCACGTGTTATCTGCTGGTCGCCCCGCTAATGAGCGGTGTATCATCAGTTCGGTGAAAACCAATATTGGCCACCTGGAGGCGGCAGCCGGAATCGCAGGCCTGATCAAGACCGCTCTAGCCTTAAAACACAGGCAGATTCCTCCGCACTTGCATTTCCATGACCCCAATCCTGATATTCCTTTTGCTGAGCTACAATTGCGCGTTCCACTCAGCCTGGAGGACTGGCCCACCACCGATGGACCGGCCCTGGCGGGGGTTAATTCGTTTGGCTTTGGCGGGACGAACGCCCACGTTGCGCTCCAGGAAGCCCCGGTTCTTTCACCAACTCCCGAGCCTGGCTCGACCAGGTTCGAT
>WNFN01059487.1_pt1 | contig 25538 bp, 22 predicted proteins | sample 5400161 | NCBI WGS metagenome assembly WNFN01 (sample SAMN13153353, study PRJNA577476) | soil metagenome | isolation source: 80 cm saprolite on Douglas fir-dominated hillslope | place: USA:California | collected 2013-09-17 | reverse complement strand
GACGTCCGGGAAATCGTTCACGCGGACGTGCTCGCCCTCCTGCTCGAACGTCCAGTCGATCCGGTTGCCGATCAGCCCTTCCTTCACGTCCAGGTTGTCCTTGGTCTTGGGGGTGGCCGTGACGAAGCCGGTGCAGCCGACGGGGAGCTTGTCCTCGCCGTTGCGCGGCGGCTCGATGCCGGCGTCGCAGCGGATGCTGTAGAACGCGACGCGCACGTAGGAGATCACGTCGCCGAAGTCGAGCGGGAACGACGGGGGCGTGCAGGTCTGCCGGTAGCTGCCGGAGCCGCGCCGGATGTGCCCGGTGGCGAGCAGGATGTCGTAGTCCTCGCTGAAGTCGATGCCGTTGCGCACGGAGACGGTCGTGGTGTCGGTCTCCGCGCAGAAGCCCGCGGTCTGAAGGGCGGCCACGACGCCCTGGTGGTACTCGAGGGGCTTGAGCACCTTGTATCCGCCCGGCCCGTTCTGGTCGGTCAGGATGAAGTAGTCCGGGTGCTGCTGGACGAGCCGGTCGATGGCGGCGTCCACGTCACTGAGCAGGGCGGGGTTGCGTCGCGCGCAGAACGTGTCGGGATCGCCCTTGCCGTACTTGCAGGCGGTCGCGGCCGGCGAAGCGGGAGCGGAGGGCGCCGCGGTGGGAGAGGGGGAAGCAGCGGCCACGGTCGCGGAAGGCGCGGGAGCGGGAGCGGACGGCGTGGATCCACCTGAGCAGGACAAAGCGGTGGCCACCAGCGCCGCCAGAGAGCCCGTCCGAGCCTTGCGCAACTTCATTCCGTCCCCTCCCGGCCGGCGGCCCGACGCCTCTACGGGAGAGCCGCGGCCTCGACCAAACGCGTAGCGTAGCGCGCCCGCGGGCGACCGGCAAGGCCGCGGGCTAGGGGACGTCGTACCCCTCGACCGCCTTCCCGAGCAAGTACTTGTCGAACCAGCCCACGATGTGGCGCAGGCGCTCGACGCGGTGCCAGGGCTTGCCGGAGCGGCTCAGCTCGTGGCTCTCCTCGGGGAAGCGCACCATCACGACGGGGCGATGCAGGTACTTGAGGGCGCGGAAGAGCTGCTCGCCGCCGTCGGCGGGCGGCGTGCGCAGGTCGGCCTCGCCCTCGATCAGCATGAGCGGCGTCGTGATGTTCTTGACGAAGGTGATGGGGGAGCGTGCGGCGTAATCCGCCGGGTCTTCCCAGGGCGCGCCTTTGAACCAGGTGGGACGGAACAAGGTGAAGTCCGCGGTGTACCAGAAGCCGGCCCAGTCCGCGATCGAGCGCTGGGACACGGCGGCCGCGAAGCGGGTGGTCTGCGTGATCAGCCAGTTGGTCAGCACCCCCCCGCCGCTTCCGCCGGTCACGCCCAGATGCGCCTCGTCCACCAGGCCGCGCCTCACGAGCGCGTCGACGCCGGCCATGAGGTCCTTGGCGTCGTCGCCGGGGTAGTGATACTGGATGACGTTGCCGAAGTCCTGGCCGTACGACGTGCTGCCCCGCGGGTTGGGATAGAGCACCACGTAACCCCTGGCCGCCATCCACTGGAACTCGTGGTCGAAGGTCGCACCGTAGGCGGCGTGCGGACCGCCGTGGATGTTCAGGATGAGCGGATAGCGCTTCCGGGCATCGAAGCCGGGCGGCTTGAGGATCCAGGCCTGGACGGCCTTCCCGTCGAAGCTCGGGTACACGATCTCCTCCGGCGCGCCGACCTGCACTTCGGAGAAGAGGGCTTCGTTGACGCGCGTCAGGCGTCGCGGCGTGCCCACGCCGGGGCCGAGGACGAACAAGTCCCCGACTTCGGTCGGGGTCGAGAGGACGAGGGCGATGCGGCCACCGTCGGGCGTGGCGGTGTAGGCGACGACTTCCTGGTCGCCGGTGGTGAGCGCGTCCATCTTTCCGGTTCCGACGTCGAGGCGCTGCAGGTTCGCGCGCCCGTGATCGGCCGTGCGGACGAAGACGGAGTTTCCGTCGCGACTCCAGACCGGGCCCGCGGGCAGGCTGCCGCGCGGCGCACGCTGATCGCCCGTGAGCCCGCCGCCGACGTCCCCGTCGTAGGTCCCGGTCAGTAGGCGCGGGGCCGCCTTCGATCCCAGGTCCGCCACGTACAGCTCGGGCTGGTCGTAGGAGCGCACGGGCTGGCCGCGGGGCACGCCCTGGAACGCGATGCGCTTGCCGTCGGCGCTGAGCGCGAACTCCCCGATCGTGCCGTCGATGCTCGCGGCCAGTGACATCTCGCCCCCACCGACGGGCACGGAGAAGATGTCGCTGTCCGGCGTCAGGTAGTACGGCTCCTTCACGCGGTTCGACACGAAGTAGAGGGTCCGGCCATCGGGCGCGAAGGCGGGCGAGGTCTCCTCGAACTCGCCCGACGTGACCTGCCGGGGCGTGGCCCGATCGCCGGTGTCGGGGACCTCGAGCGTCCAGATGTGCCCGGGCCGGCTGGCGTCCAGAAATCCGCGGCCGTTGCTGCGGTAGACGGCGAGGGTGACGACCTTGACGTCGCTCTCGCGCTCCTCGGCGCCGTCGCCCCCTTTGCGCGCGGCGCGCTCGAGGTCCTTCGGGTTCGCGGTGCTGGTGAAGGCGAGTACGCGGCCGTCCGGAGACCATACCGGGGAGGATGCGCCCTTGGCCACGTCGGTCAGGGCCCGCGCTTCGCCTCCGTCCATCGCCATGAGGTAGAGCTGCGGGGGCTGGAGCTTGCCCGCCTTTTCCACGGCGCGCGTGAAGGCCAGCCGGCGGCCGTCGGGCGACCAGCGCGGCGCCAGGTCCTGCGTTCCCGCGGTGAGCGGCCGGGGCGCACGGCCGCCCTCCGTGTCCACCGTCCAGATCGCGGTGTCGTACCCGTCCTTCTTTTCGTTGACCGTCACCCTCACGAACGCGACCCGCTTTCCATCCGGCGAGACCTGCGGGTCGGCCACCCAGGTGAGCCGGAAGAGGTCGGTTTCGGTGATGGGACGGGAGGCGGCGACGGCGGCGGCGGGGACGAGGGCAAGCGCGAGCAGGGGTGCGGCGGCGCGGCGGCAAGAGACGGCGGGGGAGACGGCCATGACACCTCCCGGAGGCGCCGATTCTACGCGCGGCCGGAGGCCGCCATGCAAAAGCGGGCCCGGGCGCGGTCTAATGGAGCATGCCGGCCGTGATCGCGCTCCTGGGACCCACGAACACCGGCAAGACCTACCACGCGGTCGAACGGCTGCTCGCGCATCGCACGGGCATGATCGGGTTCCCGCTGCGCCTGCTGGCCCGCGAGAACTACGACCGGCTGGTGCAGCTCCGGGGCGCGGAGGCGGTCGCCCTCATCACGGGCGAGGAGCGGATCGTGCCCTCCTCGCCGCGCTACTTCGTCTGCACGGTGGAGGCGATGCCGCTCGACCGCAAGGTCGACTTCCTGGCCGTGGACGAGATCCAGCTCGCCGCCGACCGCGAGCGCGGCCATGTGTTCACGGACCGGCTCCTCGGGGCGCGGGGCCTCGAGGAGACGATGTTCCTCGGCGCGGAGACGATCCAGCCGCTGCTGCGGCAGCTCGCGCCCGAGGCCGCGTTCATCGCGCGCGAGCGCCTCTCGACCCTGACCTACGCCAGGCACAAGAAGCTGGACCGGCTGCCGCGGCGGAGCGCCATCGTGGTGTTCTCGCTGGCCGACCTCTACGAGGTGGCGGAGCGCGTGCGCCACGAGACGGGGGGAGCGGCCGTCGTCTTCGGCGCGCTCTCGCCGCGCACGCGCAACGCGCAGGTCGCGCTGTACCAGGCGGGCGAGGTGGATTACCTCGTGGCCACCGACGCCATCGGAATGGGCCTCAACCTCGACATCGACCACGTGGCCTTCACCGCGCTCGGCAAGTACGACGGGCGCGGTCCGCGTCCGCTGCGTCCGGCGGAAGTCGCCCAGATCGCCGGTCGCGCCGGCCGGCACACGCGCGACGGCACCTTCGGCCCGACCCTCGACCTCGGGCCCTTCGACGACCGGCTGGTGGAGGCGGTCGAGGGCCATCACTTCGAGCCGCTCGATCGCGTCTTCTGGCGCAACTCGGACCTCGTCTTCGCTTCGCCGGCCGCCCTCCTGTCCAGCCTGGAGCGACGGCCGCCTTCGCCGGTGCTGGTGCGCATGCGCGAGGCGGACGACCATCGCGCGCTGACCGCGCTCAGCGCCGATGCCGACGTGCGACGACAGGCGGACTCGCCGGAGGCCGTGCGCCTGCTCTGGGACGTGGCCCAGGTCCCGGACTTCCGCAACGTGATGACGGAGGCGCACACGCGTCTCCTGGCCCAGGTCTTCCGGCACCTCCGCTCCCCGGCCGGGCGTCTGCCCGAGGACTGGGTGGCCGCGCAGGTGGCGGCCATCGACCGCACCGAGGGGGACGTGGAGACGCTGCTCGCGCGTATCGCCCACATCCGGACGTGGACCTACGTGGCGCATCGCAGCGGATGGCTGGCCGATCCCGCGCACTGGCAGCAGCGCACGCGCGCGGTCGAGGACCGCCTCTCCGACACGCTGCACGAGCGGCTCACCGAGCAGTTCGTGGAGCGCGGCGCCGCCGTCGTGTCGCGGATCTCTCCCGAGGGCGCGGTGGTCGAGGTCGCGGAGGACGGCGAGGTGCGCGTGCAGGGGCTCGCCGTCGGCCGCCTGCTCGGCTTCCGCTTCGAGCCGGACCCGGGCCTGAGCGAAGCCCGCGGCCTTCGCGCCGTCGCCAATCGCGCGCTGCGCGTCCACATGGGCGAGCGCGTGCGCTCCTTCGCGGAGGAGCCGGACTCCACGCTCGCTCTCGGCGCCGAAGGACACGTCCTCTGGCGTGGGGCGCCCGTCGGCCGGCTGCTCCGGCGCCTGGCCGCCTGGGTGGACGGCGCGCTGCGCGCGCGGCTGCCCTCGCTCGCGCCCGAAGAGCATGCGGCCGAGCTCTCGCCGCCCCTGCGCGGGCTCCTCTTCGCGTGGCGCGCGGGACTGGGGACGGTGGCGCGCCGGCAAGTGTCGTCCCAGCTCGCGGCGCTGATACCCGCCGACCGTCGCGAGCTGTCGCGTCGCGGGATCAGCCTGGGCCGGCTCGCGATCTTCGCGCCGGTGCTGCTGCGTCCGGACGCCGTGCGCTTGCGCGCGCTGCTGTGGTCGGTGCACCGCGACGCGGGTTCGGTCCCGTTGCTCGCGGGGGCGCCGTCGGTGCGCATCGATCCGCGCGTGCCGCCGGCGTTCTATATCGCATGCGGCTACGTGCCGGCCCGGTGGATGTCGCGCGGCTGGCGACCGTGGCGGGCTGCCCGGCAGAGGACGTGGAACTGATCCTGGCCGCGTTGGGTTTCGTTCGTGATCGCGGAGGCGTGTTTCGAGAAGGCGCTCGCCGCGCCATGGCCCGAAGGGGCAGATGATCGTTCGCTAGGAGATAGACCGACCTGGCCACAGCGTCTATCTGTTAACCGAGTCGATCGATTGTCGTTTTCGTTGTTTCTTCTCTCCCTCTCGAAACGCCCCCCCGCCGCGCGCGCGCTGACCTTCGCCTCGTCGAGATCCCGCTGCTTCTCGGACAGCTTGCGCTCCGCCTTCTCGAGGTCCTCGAGCGCATCCGTCACGTCGCGCTGGGCCTTGTCGCGCGCATCGACGTCTCCGGCCACCGCGACGGCATGAGCACGCCGTGCTTCCACTTCCGCTTCGTGCCGCCGGACCTTCGCCTGCGCCTCCTGGACGTCGGCTTCGCGATCGCGCACGCGGCCGATCCACTCGCGCGCCTTGTCCTCCGAAATCTCGGTCGCGCGCGGCGCGGCCGCGACCGCGCTGGAGACGATGCCCGAGGGCGCCGTCGCCGCGGACGTGACCGGGGCGGCGACCGGTGGAGCGGGCTGCTCCCCCCGTACGCGCAAGAGGTCGGCGTCCGTGAACGCCGTCTTGCGTGTCGGCTCGCTGGGCGGGGCGATGGACGTCATCCCCGTCGGCTCGGCGGCGGACGTCGGGAGGGGGCCGCCCTGGATGGCAAGCGCGGCCATGCTGGGCGGAACGCCCTGGTTGTAGCCGACGACCGGCGGATAGCTGAGGACGGGAGGCGTCCACGTCGGCGGCGGGGCGGAAGCGGCGGCGAGCGTCGCCGAGGCTTCCACCGAATCCTGGATGGGCGCCCCGCGGAACAGGCTACGAATCCACAGCCCCGCGGCCAGCGCGATGATGACAGCGATGGCCAGCATCGCGCGCATCCCGCGGCCCGACCCGGTCGCGGCCGCTGCGACTGTCGCCGGCGCCGAATGCCATACCGGCGCGCCCGCCAGGACGGTGTCGCATCGGGTGCAGCGCAGGTCCTGCACCTTGTGTCGTGCGCCGCACTTCGGACACACCCGATAGTCTCCCGGTCGCCAAACCTCGGTCGGCATACGCCCTCCCCGGGGGAGTTCCCCCGTGCGCCAGGGGGCTAGTGCAAGGCGCGGGCCAGGCGAGCGGACGCTCTGTATGTCTTTGGCTGTGAACGAAGACTAGTGCGGGATCACTCCCAGGGGAGCCCGCCGCTGGAACATTTGATAGAGGTGGTGCGCCTCGTGGTGGGTGAGGTACTCGACGCAGAAGTGCACGTCGTAGCTTGGGTACTCGGGGTGCTGGCCGGGGCGGTGCCAGTCGGCCGGACGCAGCTCTTCGAGCCGAGCGATCAAGCGCTCCCGGCGCATCCGGAATGAGGCCAGGGTATCGACGGTCGTCCGCCGCACCCGCTCGTCGAATCCCGGGTCGCCGTCGGGCTCGTAGGGAGCGAGCTTGGGGTTCTCCTGCCCGAGCATCGCCTCCACGCGCTCGTCGAAGACCTCGTGGATGCGGTCGAGGTGGCAGACCAGCTCCTTGACCGACCATTTTTCCGGCACCGTGCGGCGGGCGAGTTCCGGTTCCGAGAGCCCCGCGACCATCCGCGTGACGTCCTCCACCTGCCCCTGCAGCCGTTCGACGATGCGCGCGTGCACCGCGTGCTTGTCATGGGGTCCGCACGCCACCCTTGCGTCCTCGGCCATCGTCTACCTCCGTGCCACCCTGTCCTCCAGCATAACCCTGCACGGGCGCGGAGCGCGTGGGATCATCGGCCCCATGGGCGAGGCGGCGACCGGCCCCCGGCCCGATCTGCACGGGTGGATGCGGGACGCCTTCCTCCGGCTGCTCGGCGCGGTGTACCTCGTCGCCTTCCTGTCGCTGTGGGTCCAGGCCGAGGGGCTCATCGGCTCGCGGGGGATCCTGCCCATCCGCGAGCTCCTCGACCTCGCGCGCGAGCGTCTGGGCGCTTCCCGATACTGGGTGCTGCCCACCGTCTTCTGGATCGCCTGTCGCTGGCCGTGGCGGGGGAGGCCTTCCTGTCGTTCCAGTGGGACGCCCTCCTCCTCGAGGCCGGACTGCTCGCGGTGTGGCTCGCCCCGCGCGGGATCCTCCGCCGGCGCGGAGCTCCCGCGCCGCTCCTGATCATCTGGATGTACCGCTGGCTTCTCTTCCGCTTGATGTTCGGATCGGGCGTGGTGAAGCTGCGCAGCGGGGATCCGACCTGGCGCAGCCTCACGGCGGTCTCGTACCACTACGAGACGCAACCGCTTCCGACCTGGATCGGCTTCTACGCGCACCACCTGCCCGCCCGCGTTCACGTGACGTCCGCGGCCGTCATGTTCGCCATCGAGCTGCTCCTGCCGCTGCTCATCTGGCTTCCGCCGCCGTGGCGGCGCCTTCCGCTCGCCTTTTTCGTGGGCTTCCAGATCCTGATCGCGGCCACCGGGAACTACGCATTCTTCAACGTCCTCACCATCGCGCTTTGCGTCTTTCTGGCCGACCCCGGCGTGCTGCCGCGTCGATGGCGTCCGCCCGCGGCCCCCGGGGAGACGCAGACGAGCCTCTTCGGTCCCTGGCCGCGCGCCGTGCTCGCCCCCTTCGTCGGCGGGGTCTCGCCCCTGCGGTCCGTGAACAGCTACTGCCTGTTCGCGGTCATGACGACGACGCGGCCGGAGATCGTGGTCGAAGGCAGCGACGACGGGGAGACCTGGCGGGCGTACGAATTTCGCTACAAGCCCGGCGACCTGGAGCACCGGCCGGGCTTCGTGGCCCCGCACCAGCCGCGGCTCGACTGGCAGATGTGGTTCGCCGCCCTGGGCACGTGTGACCAAAGCCCCTGGCTGCAGCGGTTGTTCGGGCGGCTCCGGGAGGGCTCGCCGCCCGTCCTGGGCCTCCTGGGAAGCAACCCCTTCCCCGACCGGCCGCCCCGGTACGTGCGCGCCCTTCTCTACGACTACCACTTCGCCGACCTCGCCACTCATCGCCGGACCGGCGAGTGGTGGCAGCGCCGGCTGGAAGGCGAGCTGTGCGGCCCGTGACCTCCAAGTCGCTGAACGACCTAACCGATGTCGAAAGCGAGCGTCTAACGGAGCGGATGGTGGGAGGCGAGGACGAGGCCCAGGCCGTAACCCGTGCGCGGGGCGGCGATACCGAGGCCTTTCGCCTACTCGTGGAGCGGCACAGCCGCGGGGTCTTCCGGCTGGCCTTCCGCATGACGGGGAACGAGCACGACGCGGAGGATGTGGTGCAGGAAACGTTCTTGAAGGCCTACCGCAAGCTGCCCGGCTTCGAGGAGCGGGCCCAGTTCGGGAGCTGGGTCCACCGCATCGCCGCCAACTGCGCGTACGACCTGCTGCGTGCGCGCGTCCGCCATGACGATCGCCTCGACCGCACGGAAGGCTCCGAAGGCGACCGCACGCTCACGGTGCCCGCGGACGATCCCTCGCCGGAGCGGCTGGTGGCGGGGCGCGAAGTCCGTGGCCGCCTGCGCGCGGCCCTGGCCCGCCTGAGCGCGCTCGAGCGCTCGGCCTTCACCCCGCGCCACGTCGAGGGCATGTCGATCGCGGAGATCTCGCGCGCCCTCGACCTCGACACCAGCGCGGCCAAGCAGAGCGTCTTCCGCGCCGTACGCAAGCTGCGTCAGGCCCTGGGCGAGCAGGCGCAGTGGGGGATCACGACGTGAGCCACCTGACCGAGGAGGAGCTGGTCCTGCACCGGTTCGGCGAGGCGGAGGATCCGGCCGCGGCCGTTGCCCATCTCGCGGAGTGCGCGGCCTGCCGGGCCGCGCTGGAGGCGCTCCGGCGCGACCTCGATGCGGTGCCCATGCCGGAGCCACCCGAGCGCGCCCCGGATTACGGAGCGCAGGTCTGGGCGCGCCTCGCGCCGCATCTGGCCGACGTCCCTCGCCCGGCGGTGACGGACGCCGCACGGCCGTTTGGGCGCCGGGTGGCCCGGCGGCGGGTCTGGGCGCCGGTCGCGCTGGCCGCATCGCTGGTACTCGCGTTCCTTCTCGGCCGCCATTGGCCGCACGAGACACCCGCGCCCGCTCCGGTCTCCGCGGCCGCGCGCGAGCGCATCCTGCTCCTCGCCGTCGGCGACCACCTCGAGCGGTCGGAGATGCTGCTGGTGGAGCTCGTCACCGCGGGCGCGGACGGCAAGCCGGTCGACATCTCCACCCAGCAGGAGTACGCGGAGGAGCTGGTGGGCGCGAACCGCCTCTACCGGCAGACGGTCGTGCGCGCGGGCGAGCCGGGAGTGGCCAGCCTGCTCGACGAGCTGGAGCGGCTGCTGGTGGAGGTCGCGCACCGGCCGTCCTCCATGAGCCCGGCGGACCTGGCCGACATCCGGAGCCGGATCGAGTCGCGCGGGCTGCTCTTCCGGGTCCGCGTGATCGAGACGCAGGTGCGCGAGAAGGAGAAGGAAAGCACGAAGACGGCGGCGGGGAGCAAGGTCGTTTCCTGAGGTGAATCGATGAGAACGGGATTGATGACGGCGGTGCTGGTCGGGCTGGCCCTGGCCGCGCCACCGGCGCGGGCGCAGGCCCTCCTCGAGAGCGCGGACGAGGCGCAGGCCCAGGCGGAGCGCGATCGCGAGAAGGCCGAGCGGGACCGCGACCGGGGGCAGGAGCGTGCCGACCGCGAGGACGAGCGCTACGAACGCGGGACGGAGGCCCTCGACGAGGAGCGCTGGGACCGCGCGATCGAAGCCTTCGAGGCCGTGGCCAGCATGGGCGGCCGGCGCGCCGACGCCGGCCTCTACTGGAAGGCCTACGCGCAGCGCAAGGCCGGGCGGCCGGCGGATGCGCTGGCCACCCTGGGTCAGCTTCGCAAGACCGCGCCCCAGAGCAAGTACCTCAAGGAAGCGGACAACCTCGAGCTGGAGATCCGCCAGGCCTCCGGCCAGCGTCCGGCCCCGGAGCGCGAGTCGGACGACGACCTCAAGCTCATCGCGCTCAACGCGCTCCTCAGCAGCAACGCCGAGCAGGCGGTGCCCATGCTGGAGAAGTTCCTGGGGAGCGGCGCCTCGCCCAAGCTGCGCAACCGCGCGCTCTTCGTCCTGACCCAGAGCGGCTCGCCGCGCGGACGAGCCGTGGTCGCGGACATCGCGCGCGGCAAGTCTCATCCCGACCTGCAGCGCACGGCCGTGAAATATCTCGGGCTCTTCGGCGGTGACGAGAGCCGGCAGCTCCTCTCCGAGATCTACGCCTCGACCGACGAGGTGGACATCAAGAAGGCGGTGCTCCAGGCCTACATGACGTCGGGCAACAAGGCGGGCGTCCTCGCCGCCGCCCGCGGCGAGAAGTCACCCGAGCTGCGGCGCGCCGCCATCCGCCAGCTCGGGCCCATGGGCGCGACGGCCGAGCTGTGGGAGCTTTATCGCAGCGATCCCTCGGTCGAGGCGCGCAAGGACATCATCCAGGCCCTCTTCGTCGGCGGCGGTGGCGACCGCATCGCCGAGCTGGCCAAGACGGAGACCAACCCGGAGCTGCGCCGTACGGCCGTGCGTACGCTGGGCCTGCTCGGCCGCGATTCGACGGGGGCGACCCTCGTCTCGTTCTTCCAGTCCGATCGCGATCCGGAGGTCCGGCGCGAGGCGCTGCGCGGCCTCTTCATCCAGGGCAACGCGCACGCCCTCGTCCAGCTCGCGCGGGCGGAGAAGGATCCCGAGATGCGCCGGGAGATCGTGAACCAGCTCTCGCTCCTGGGCGGGAACAAGGAAGCGATGGATTACCTGATGGAGATCCTGAACAAATGAGGACTCGCGCGATCCGTGGTGGTTGGGCCCATCCCGTCTCCGTCTCCGTGCCCGTCTCCGTCCTTTTAGCGATTCCGGCCCTGGCCGCGCCGCCGCCGCGCCTCGTGCGCACGCCCGTCGTCGCGCAATCGGCGTCGGCCGCGGGCCTCGAGAAGACGGTCCGTTCCTGGGCCTCCGCGCAGACGGCGCCGGGCTGGTTGGGCTACGAGGTTCCGGCCACCGGCCACCACGACATGTGCTGCTTCGATTCCTGGGAGGGAGCGGAGCGCAGCGGCGGTGGGTGCCGGATCGAAGAGCACGGCTCGTTCTCGATGCGCGACTCGGGAGAGCGATTCGCATCGCTCGACGACGAGACGGCCGTCGTCCTTTTGCGCGCGGAAGAGGGCCGCATCGGCCGCGTGCGTGTGGTCTCGCGCGGATGCGGGATCGACGCCAGCGGCCGCACGCTGACCTGGGTCGACGATGTCAAGCCGGCGGAGAGCCTGGCCCTGCTGTCGTCGCTGGTCACATCCGGTGACGAGGCGACAGCCAAACAGCTCGATGGTGGCCGCAGCGCGGGTCGCGACAAGGTGACCGATTCCGCGCTCATGGCCATCGCGGTGCATGACGGGCCGGCCGCCGACGACGCGCTCGACCGCTTCGTCGCCCCTTCCCAGCCGGAGCGGGTCCGCAAGAAGGCCGCCTTCTGGATGGGGAACATGCGCGGCCGCCGCGGGTACGAGGCGCTCAATCGCCTCGTGCGCGACGACCCGAGCGACAAGGTGCGCGAGCAGGGCGTGTTCGCGCTGAGCCAGAGCGAAGTGCCGGAAGCGGTCGACGCGATGATCCGCGTCGCGCAGAAGGACGCGAGCACGCACGTGCGCGGCCAGGCCCTCTTCTGGCTCGGGCAGAAGGCAGGGAAGAAGGCCGTCGCCGCCATCACCGGCGCCATCGCGGACGACCCGGAGACGGAGGTCAAGAAGAAGGCCGTCTTCGCCCTCAGCCAGCTCCCGAAGGAAGAGGGCGTGCCCATGCTCATCCAGGTCGCGAAGACGAACCGGAACCCGGAGGTCCGCAAGCAGGCGATGTTCTGGCTCGGCCAGTCGGGCGATTCCCGCGCGCTCGCCTTCTTCCAGGAAGTGCTCGCGCGATAGAACATGCGGCGCTGAGCTCACTGGTCGGCCTCGATCGATGGACTTGACAGGGCCCAATGGGCCGATCCATGATGGCGAAAGAAAAGCGAAATGGCATCCGCCATCAAGAGCGCCCTCGAAGACCTCCTCCGCTGTCGCCGCTTGCAGGCGGACGAGCCGCTGCTGCGCGGGGAGGACCCGCGCGGCCGCGCGCTGGGTACGGGGATCGCCGGGCTGGATGACCTCCTCCTCGGCGGGTTCCCGCGCGGCCAGATCTCCGAGGTCCACGGGGCGTGCTCGTCGGGCCGGACCGCGCTCGTCTTCGCGCTCGCCGCGCGGCTGACGGGCGCGGGATCGCTGGTGGCCTGGGTCGATCCCGGCGATCGCCTCGATCCCGCGTCCGCCGCCCACGCCGGCGTTCACCTCGCACGGCTGCTGTGGCTGCGCGGCGAGCGCCGCGGCCGCGGCACGGGCGCGCTCCTGCCCGCGGTCTCCGCGGTGGGCACGCTGCTGGGCTCCGGGTTGTTCGAAGCCGTCATCTTCGACCTGGCCGGCATCGCGGCCGCGGCGCGCCAGCGCCTGCCCGGGACGACCTGGATCCGACTGCAGCGGCTCCTCGAGGACCAGCCCAGCGCACTCGTCCTGATCGCCGACGGCCACGTCTCCCACGGTCCCGGGGGGGCCGCGCTCGCCATGAAGACGGCCGCGCCGCGCTGGTCGGGCACGGCCCCCGCCCGGCTGTTGCGCGGTGTGGGCGCGGAGGTGCGCGAGGCCCGACGCGGCCTGCGCGGCGCGACCGTGGAGCTGCGGGCCTGTCCCTGAAGCGACGGTGGGTGAGGCATGTTCGGCGCGCTCTTCGTCCCCATCCCGCTTCCCGACGGCGCGCTCCTCGATCTCGCCCGTGAGTTCACGCCGCGGGCCCAGTCCCTGGGGCCCGCGGAAGCGCTGCTCGACCTCCACGGGCTCGGCCGCGTCTGGCCCACGCCGCAGGACCTGGCGGGCGCACTGCTCGCGGCCGCCCATGCGCGCGGATGGAGCGACCTCCGTGTCGCCCTGGCCGGGACGCGCGTGGCCGCGCTGGTCGCGGCACGAGGTCGCGACGGGCTGACCGTCGTCCCGCCCGGGCAGGAGGCAGCGACGCTCGCGCCGCTGCCGCTCGACCTCCTCGACCTCGACGACGAACGGCGCGACCTGTTCCGGCGATGGGGCCTCCGCACCCTGGGTGATCTCGGGGCGCTGCCCGCGCGCGGGCTGGCCGAGCGCCTCGGTGTCGAAGGACCGAGGCTGCGCCGCCTGGCCCGGGGCGAGGACGAGGCGCCGCTCGTCCCCACGCGCGGGCCGGAGACGTTCGAGTCCACCCTCGAGCTGGAATGGCCGATCGACGGCCTCGAGCCGCTCTCGTTCCTGCTCGCGCGCGTACTCGAGCCGCTGTGCGCGCGCCTCAAGGAGCGCGGGCGTCGCGCCGCCGGGATGGAGCTGGACCTCGGACTGGTCGACGGCCGGCGGCACCGGCGCGCGTTGCGTCCGGCCGCGCCTTCGGCGGAGGCGCGCACCTGGCGCACGCTGATGCTGCTCGATCTCGAGACCCACCCGCCCCCGGAGGCCATCCAGGCCTTCACCGTGCGCGCGGAGCCGACCCCCGCCCGCACCGTGCAGTTCTCGCTGCTCGATCCCGCCCAGCCCTCGCCGGAGCGCCTGGCCGAGACGATGGCGCGCCTGCACGAATGGACGGCGGCCGGGCGCGCGGGCGCGCCCGCGCTCGTGGACACGCACCGGCCGGGGGCGTTCGTGATGGAAACGTTCGCGCCGGGACCCGTGGGTGGATCGGCGAGCGGCGCCGCCGTCACCGGTCCCCCCGGCCCCCGCCTCGCGGCGTGCGGGGCGAAGTGGTCGACCGCGCCGGCCCCTGGCGCGCTTCCGGCGACTGGTGGGACGTGGCCTGGAGCCGCGAGGAGTGGGACGTCTCGCTCGGCGCGGGCGGTCTCTATCGGATCTTCCGCGACCGCCTGCGCGACGAATGGTTCGTCGAGGGCGAGTTGGATTGATGCTGGGGCCGGCCGCGCAGCGCGCGATCAGGCTGATTTGGAGGCGGGTGCGGGCGGCGTCTCCTCGCCGCCCAGTCCGAGCCAGCGCGCCAGGAAGTAGTCGAGGCTTATGGGGCCAGGGCCGTAGAACACCAGCCAGGAGAAGAAGAGCAGGCACACCCAGGAGGAGATATCTGCCGGACCCACATCGCCCGTCCACCTCCAGGCGGCGAAAAACTGCGCGCGCTCGGTCAGCAGCGCGACGACCATGGTCGAGGCCAGGAGGGCGGCCACGATGCGTGTCAGCAGCCCGACGACGAGCAGGATGCCGCCGTAATATTCGAGGCGCGAGACGAATGCCGCGTTGAGGGCGGGGAACGGGATGTTCTGGGAGGCGAAGAACTCGACGGTGTTGTCGAAGTTTTCGATCTTGCCGTTTCCGGTGAGGTAGAAGACGTGGCCCATCGTGATTCGCGTGGCCAGGGGAGCCAGGAAGGCCAGGGCCGCCGTTGCTTTGAGCCCCAACCGTGCCGCGCGTGGCAAGGGTCCGGGAGCAGGCATCCAGAAACCTCCATGGTCGGGAAGGGTCGGACCGCATCCTACATCCGCCGACCATGGAAAGCATCGCGTTACACGCGGGCGGGCACCCGGGACGGCCGCGCGCGAGGGTTAGGATAGGGGAGTGTCGAACTTCGACCGATGGCGGCCGGGGATCGCGAGCCTTCTCCTGGCCGCGGCGCTGATCGGGCTGGCCGGCGGGTGCAGTGTGGTCCGGCATGGCCCGGAGGCGGGGCCGCCGCCGCCCGCCGCCCCGGATTCGCCGCCTCCACCGCTGCCGGTGGATAAGGCGCCAGAGGACGTGATCGTTGCGGCCTGGGCGGAGCCGTCCCGTCTGCCGCCCGCGGGCGGAGAGGCGCAGATCCTCGTCCGGCTCCAGAAGCGGGGTGGCGTGCCGTTTGCCGGGGTCCAGGTGCGCTTGCGGACGTCCGCGGGCAGCCTGTATTCGGGCGGCAAGGTCCTGGTCACCGACTCGTCCGGGCGCACCCGTGACCGCTTGACCACGCATTCCTCTGCCCACATCACCCTCAACGCGGGCGGGACCGTGTACCGGTTCCGCGTCCCCGTCGCCGTGCCCTCGAGCTAACGCGCTCCCCATGCTCGAGCGCGATACGGCCCTCGTCCGCGACCTCGAGACCGTGCTCGCGCCCGAGCGCGTGCTGGCCCGGCCGATCGACCGCGTGGCGCGATCGGTCGACGCCTCGATCTACCGGATGATCCCGGAGGTCGTGGTGCGCCCGCGCGACCTGGAGGAGGTCCGCGCCCTTTTCGCCTACACGCGCGCGAAAGGCCGGCATCTGACCCTGCGCACCGCCGGGACGTCCCTGTCCGGACAGGCGGTGACGGACGACATCCTCGTGGAGCTGGCCCCGTTCTGGAACCGCTACCGCGTGCTCGACGACGGGCGCCGCCTCTGGAGCCAGCCGGGCGTGGTCGGCGGCTACCTCAACCGCGTATTGGCCCCGCTCGGCCGACGCCTGGGCCCCGATCCGGCGTCGATCGACGCCTGCATGATCGGCGGCATCGTCGCCAACAACTCCTCCGGGATGTGCTGCGGCGTCGCCCAGAACAGCTACCACACGCTGGACGCGCTCCACTTCATGCTCGCGGACGGCACCGTCCTCGACACCGCGCGGGCGGACGCGGACGACGAGCTCCGCCGCGCCCGCCCCGACCTGCACGCGGCCCTGCTGGGCCTGCGCGACGAAGTGCGCGCGGACGCGCCCTTGGCGGCGCGAATCGGGGTCAAGTTCGCGCGCAAGCAGACGACCGCTTATGCGCTCAACGCCCTCCTCGACCACGACACGCCCGTGCAGATCCTGGCCCACCTGATGGTCGGGTCGCAGGGCACGCTGGGCTTCGTGGCCGACGTGACGCTCAGGACGGTCCCCGAGCCGCCGCATCGCGCGGCCGCCCTCCTCTACTTCGACGAGCTGGCGGAGGCGGGAGCGGCGGTGGCGCCGGTGGTGGCCGCGGGCGCGGCCGCGCTGGAGATCATGGACGCGGCGTCGCTACGCTCGCAGGCGGGCGACCGCGACTATCCGTTCGCGATCGGCGACCGCACGGCGGCCCTGCTGGCCGAGTTCCGCGCCGACACCCCCCAGGCCCTGGCCGCCCAGGTGCGCCTGGCCGAGGAGCGGCTGGCCGGCTTCCGCCTGCTCGCTCCCGCCGCCTTCACGACCGATCCCGCGGAGCGCGACCGTCACTGGCACCTGCGGAAGGGGCTGTTCCCCTCTGTGGGCGGGATGCGGCCGACCGGGACTGCGGTCGTGATCGAGGACATCGTGGTCCCGGTGGAGCGGCTGGCCGAGGCCATCACCGACCTGCAGGTTCTCTATGCCAAGCACGGCTTCGACGAAGCCATCACCTTCGGCCACGCCCGCGACGGCAACCTGCACTTCGTGTTCGCGAAGGACTTCGCCGACCCCGCCACCGTCCGCCGCTACGACGCCTTCATGCGCGAGCTGGTCGAGGTGGTGGTGGGGAAGTACGACGGCGCGCTCAAGGCGGAGCACGGATCCGGCCGCAACATGGCGCCGTTCGTGCGCGACGAGTGGGGCGATCGCGCCTACGGGGTCATGCAGCGGATCAAGGCCCTGCTCGACCCCGATGGCATCCTCAATCCCGGTGTCGTCCTCAGCGACGACCCGCAGCTCCATCTCAAGAATCTCAAGGGCCTGCCGACCATCTCCCCGACCGCCGACAAGTGCATCGAATGCGGGTTCTGCGAGCCGCGCTGTCCCTCGCGCTTCCTGACCCTGAGCCCGCGCCAGCGCATCGTGGTCACGCGCGAGCTCGAGCGCCTCTCCACGACCGACAACGACGAAGCGCGCGCCTGGCGCGCGGCCCTGCTCGCCGACTACGACTACGAGGGCATCGCGACCTGCAGCCGCGACTCGATGTGCTCGACCTCGTGCCCCGTCCACATCGACACCGGCGCCCTGGTCAACGAGACGCTCGTCGCCCGCCATCCGCCCGCGCAGCGGCGTGGGGCCGAGCGCCTGGCCGCCCACTACGGCTGGGTGATGAGCGCGGCGCGTCTGGGCCTGGCCACGGCGCGCACGCTGCGGAGCGTTCCGGGCGGGGCCTGGATCGTGGACCGCGGCAGCGCGCTCCTCCACGCGCTCGCGCCGAGCCTGCTGCCTCACCTCCCCGCGGACATGCCGCTGCCGGGAAGGCCGGCGCCGCTCCGCGACCCGAGCCGCCCCACCGTGCCCGTCGCCGTGGCCGGCACCGGCGAGCGCGTCGTCTATTTCCCGAGCTGCCTCGTCCGCATGATGGGCCCCATGCCCGGCGAGGCCGCGCCCGCAACCCCGCAGGCGATGGTGGACGTGCTGCACGCCGCCGGTTTCGAGGTGGCCTATCCCGCCGGGCTCGCGGGCCTCTGCTGCGGGATGCCGTTCTCGAGCAAGGCGTTCCCGGAGGCGGCGGCGCGCTGCGCCTCCTCCGTGGCCGAAGCCTTGTGGACCGCCTCCGGCGAGGGCCGCCATACCGTCGTCACCGACGCCTCGCCCTGCGCGGGGACGCTCAACGAGCTGGCCGCCGCGCACCTCCGGCAGACCGGCCGCGCGGTCCGGATGCGCGACTTCTCGACCTTCTGGGCCCGCGACGTCCTGCCGCGGCTGCAGGGGCGGTTCCGGCGGCCGGGACGCGCGGTGCTGCATCCGACCTGCACCCTCGTGAAGCTGGGCGCGCTGCCCGACCTCCTCGCCGTCGCGCGCGCCCACGCGGAGGAGGTCCTGATCCCGCCCGGCGCGGAGTGCTGCGGCTTCGCCGGGGACCGCGGGTTCGTGGTGCCGGAGCTGACGCGAGCGGCGACGGCGCGCGAAGCCTCGGAGGTGCGCGCGCTCCCTGGCAACGGGAACACCGGCCTGTATTCGACCTGCCGCACCTGCGAGATCGGGATGTCGCGCGCGGTCGGCCGTCCCTATTCCTCGATCGTCCACCTCGTGCGCGAGGCGCTGCTCGGTGGGTGAGGCCTTCCTCCAATGGGTGGCCCACCTCCCCGGCCTGGCCGTCTACGCGGTGTTGATCGCCCTGTCCGCGCTGGAGAACGTGTTCCCGCCCGTGCCCGCCGACGTGGCCGTGGTCCTGGGCGCGTTCCTCGGGCGGCAGGGGATCGTGTCCGCGCCGCTCCTGGGCCTCCTGTGCTGGATGGGCAACACCGCGTCGTCGGCGGGAATGTACTTCTACGCGCGCGCCCACGGGCGCCGCTTCTTCGCGACGGGCTGGCGGCGCAAGCTCATGCCGCCGGAGGCGATCGCCGCGCTGGAGAAGGCCTACGGGCGGCACGGGGTGTACGGCATCTTCCTCAGCCGGTTCCTGCCCGGCGTGCGGGCGGCGGTCACGCCGTTCGCGGGCGTGGCCGGAATGCGGCCGGCGCGCGCCCTGATCCCGTCCGCTTCCGCCTCCGCGATCTGGTACGCGTTCCTCGTCGCGGTCGGATCGTTCCTGGGCCAGAGCTGGCCGCGCGCCGTGGCCCTCCTCGACGATGCCAACCGCGTGCTCGCGATCGTCGGCGTCTTCACCGTCGCCCTCGTCGCCCTGCTCTGGTGGCGGTCGCGCCGGAGACGAGCCCAGGGCTGAGCCTCAGCGCCCCTTGCCCATCCCGGCCACGATCTGGCGGATGCGCTCGCGCGTGCCGTCCGAGAACCACCGCTCGAGCCAGGCGTCCATCTCTTCGCTCTCGCGGGCGCGCATCTCGCGGAGGACGGCGTCGCGCAGGTAGCCCTTGGTGATCGCGATGGAGGCGGTGTCCTTGTCCGCGAACTCCTCCAGCCGCGCGCGCCCGAAGTCCTCGAAGCCGTCCGCGTCCGCGAGCTGGTCGGCGAGGCCGACCGCGATCGCGTCGTCGTCGGCGAAGTTGCGGCCGAGCAGTGCGACCTGGGTGAGCGCGGCCGCCGGCACGGAGGCGCGCAGGAGCAGCGCGACCGACCAGGGCAGGGGCACGCCGACCTTGACCTCGTTGAGGCCGACCTGGACGCCACCGCGCCTCAGGATGCGATAGTCCGCGGTCAGCGCGAGGATGCAACCCCCGGCCACGGCGTGGCCATTGATCGCGGCCACGACCGGCTTGGGCAGCGCGTAGAGCGCCCACACCGCCTGCGCGAAGAGCCGCATGAAGCGCTCCATGGCGGCGCGGTCGTACTCCAGGAGGGTGACGAGGTCGAGCCCGGGACTGAAGAGCTTGGGGTGCGCGGAGGCGAGGAGCACGCCCCGCACGCCCGGATCGGCCCCGAGCTCCTGGGCGACCTGGAGCAGCTCCTGCGTGAACGGCTCGTCGATCGCGTTGCCGCGCGCCTTGTCGAAGCGCGCCGTGACGAGCGCGCCCGTCCTCTCCAGCCGAATGCCGCTCACCAGACCTCCGCGATGTTGATCCTGAGAGGAGCCTAGCACCAGCCCAACTTCATCTGCTCCGGCTCCACGAAGTCGCGGTCCCTCTCCACTTCGTCGAAGCCGTGCTTGTGCCTCAGGGTGCGCACGCGCGCGTCGATGGTCTCCCGGTAGCGCCCGCCGAAGTAGACGCGCTCCGCGTAGGCCCGCCGGTAGGCCTCGAGATAGGCCGGGAAGTCGGCGGCGAGCCAGCGGAGGAACTTCTCCTTCGTGGGCGAGCGCAGGAACAGCACGTTCGCGAACATGTGGCGCACGCCGGCCCCGGCCACGCGGCCGAGGAGCAGGTCGAGGCTGGCCTCGTCGTCCGTGATCGCGGGTAGGACGGGGGCCAGGCCGAGCCAGGCCACGATGCCCGCCTCCACCAGCCGGCGCATCACTTCGATGCGGACGTCCGGTGGGGGAGCCCAGGGATCGAGGCGGCGCGCCAGCTCGGCATGCGGGGTGATGAGGGAGACGTGCACGCTCAGCCGCGACCGGGAATGGATCCGCTGCAGCAGGTCGAGGTCGCGCAGGATGAGCGCGCCCTTGGTGACGATGCCGAGACGCGCGTTGCGGTGCTGCGCGACCATCTCCAGGAACCCGCGCGTGACGCGCGCTTGCGCCTCCCCCGGCTGGTAGGGATCGGTGGCCGTCCCCAGCGCGATGCGCTGGCCCTTCTTGACGACCGCAGCCAGCCGGCGCGCCGTCTCCTCCTCCGCCCCCGTCTTCACGTACACGAGCGAGTGGAACGCCTCCGGCGTCGTGATGCCCATGAACTCGTGCGTGTACGCCGCGTAGCAGTACCGGCAGCCCATGGCGCAGCCGCGGTAGGGGTTCACCGTCCAAGCGAAGGGCATGCGCGGCGAGTCGCACTTGTTCAGGAGCGAGCGCGAGCGGAGCTCGCGGTAGGTGACGCCGCCCTGCTCGCGCAGGTCCGCATCACCCATCCGCGAGGCCAGGTTCGGGGCGGGAACGCCCGGTTTGATGGACATGGCGGAATCCGATGACTTTCGCCTTATATTCGTCTGACCGGGCGGCCCGATCAAGGGGCCAAGGATGCACACCTATAATCGGAAGCGAGGGGTCCCATGCCCGCCGCGCCGTCCCCGCTCGCCGACCTCCTCGCCCGCCGCACGCGCGACGGGGAGCTGTACGAGAAGCTGCCGGAAGGCCGCCTGCGCTGCTTCGCCTGCGGCCATCGCTGCCTGATTCCCCCTGGACGCGACGGCGTCTGCCGCGTGCGCTTCAACGAAGGCGGCACGCTGAAGGTGCCGTTCGGCTACGTGGGGGCGCTGCACGTCGATCCCGTGGAGAAGAAGCCGTTCTTCCACGCCTTGCCCGGCGCCCGCGCCCTCTCCTTCGGGATGCTGGGCTGTGACTACCACTGCGGCTACTGCCAGAACTGGATCACGTCGCAGGCGCTGCGTGATCCGCGGGCGGTGGTGCCTCCACAGGAGACGAGCGCGAGCGAGCTGGCCGCGCTGGCACGGCATCACGGCGCCAGCATCGTGACCTCGACCTACAACGAGCCGCTCATCACCAGCGAATGGGCGGTGGCGGTCTTCCGGGAAGCGCGCGCCGCCGGCCTCGTCTGCTCCTACGTCTCCAACGGCAACGGCACGCCCGAGGTGCTCGATTACATCCAGCCCTGGGTCTCGCTCTACAAGGTGGACCTCAAGAGCTTCCGCGACCGCCACTACCGCGAGCTGGGGGGCACGCTGGAGGCCGTGCTCTGGACCATCCGCTCGCTGCACGAGAGAGGCATCTGGGTGGAGGTGGTGACGCTGCTCGTGCCCGGGTTCAACGACTCGGACGAGGAGCTGAGGGACATCGCCCGCTTCCTCGCCTCCGTCTCACGCGACATCCCGTGGCACGTGACCGCGTTCCACAAGGACTACAAGATGACGGGACCGGCGGACACCGGCGTCTCCACGCTCCTGCGCGCGGCGGAGCTCGGCGCGCGCGAGGGCCTGCACTTCGTCTACGCCGGCAACATCCCGGGCGCGGTGGGGGAGTGGGAGGACACGCGCTGCCCGTCGTGCCGGGCCGTGCTCATCGAGCGGCGCGGGTTCCGCGTGCTCGCGAACCGGATCCCCGACGGCGTGTGCCCGTCTTGCGCTGCTCGTGTCCCGGGCTTCTGGGAGCCCGAGGCCGCGCAGTTGGTTGTTTGATCCGCGTTACTTCCCCTGGATCCTCTGCACGGCGTTGCGGACGGCCTTGCGGAAGTCCTCTTCCCTCATGCTCTCCGCCATCTGCTCCTTCGACATGATCGTGGAGTCGACGGAGCGCGCTGACGTCAGGATGTACATCAGGGTGGGGATGGCGGCGCTGGCCTTGGGGCCGATGGAGCCGAGGCTGTTGGCCGCGGTCTCGCGGACGCCCCAGTCCGCGTCGGTCTTGACCGCAGTGATGAGCGCGGACACTCCGTCTCCGCCGTACGTGGCGAGGTCGTGCGCGGCTTTCCTTCGCGCGTTGGCGTCTCGCGAACTGGCCAGCGTCGCGCTGAGCGTGCCCGGGTCCGGCCGCTCCATCCGCGGAGGCGGTGGCGGCGCCTCCAGCGCCTGTTGCTCCAGCTCGATGCCCTTCTTCAGGCGCTCGATGTTGGTCTTGAGGCGCGCATCCGCGCGCCCGGCCGCGGAACCCTTGTTGTAGTACTCCTCTGCCTTGGCCGGGTCCTTCTTGAAGAGGTACGACCAGCCGATCGCGTTGCTGGCCTCGGGGGTGGTCGTGGGATCGATCTGCATGGCCTGGTTGAAGGCGGCGATGGCCGAGTCCCAGTTCTTCTGGTTGATGTACGACCAGCCCATGCCGAGCGCGGCCTGCTCTTCCTTGGGGTTCAGCTCCAGCGCCTTCTTGTAGGCGGCGATGGAATCGTCGATGCGCTTGGGCTCGGTGTTGCGGTACAACCACCCCAGGTTCACGTACCCGTCCGATTCGTGGTACCCGGGCGTGGAGATGACCTTCTTCAGCTCCTCCGCGCCCGCGGCGGCCTGGCCGTTCACGCCCAGGATGAGGCCATAGGTCGTGCGGTAGTCGATGTTCTTGGGGTCGAGCTCCACCGCGCGCTTGTAGGCGGCCAGCGCCTCCGCCTTCTTCCCGACGTACTGCAGCGCGGTGCCCAGGCGGGCCTGCGTCTCCGCGTCGGCCGGGGCGAGCCTGGCCGCCTGCTCGAGCGCTGTCGCCGCGTTCGGCCAATCGCCCTTGCGCATGTAGAGGCGGCCGAGCTGCAGCTGGGCCTGCGCGTTGCCCGGCATCTCCTGGACGATCTTCTGGGCGTCGGCGAGGGCGGCATCCGTCTGGCCCTTGCGCACGAGGACCTGCACGTTGGCGACGCGCGCGGGTGTGTAGCCGGGGTCGGCGGCGAGAGCGCGCCCGTAGGCGAGCGCGGCCTGATCGGGGTTGTTGCCGGCCTCGAAGATCTGCCCGACGGCGGTCTGGACGAGCGGGTCGCGCGCGTTGAGGAACGCGCCCTGCTGGGCCTGCGCGATCGCCTCGTCCCAGCGCTTCGGGTCGCGGGCGAGGATGGCCTTGCCGAAGACGGCAAAGGCTTCACCGGACTTCTGGTCCGCGTCGCTGGCCTTCTTGGCTTCCGCTTCCGCGCCGGCGGCGTCACCCGCCGCGAGCAGGGCCGTGGCGAGCGGCCGGTGGCCAGGAGCGCTTCGCCGCGCGCGACATGGGCGAGGCCGCTGGTGGGGGCGGCCTGCACGGCGCGATCGGCAGTGGCGAGAGCGGTCACTCCGTCCTTCACCCGCGCCTGGGCGCGCGCGAGGGCGGCTTGCGCGGTCGCGCTTCCGGGCGCGACCTTCACCGCCTCTTCGGCGTGGGTCAGCGCGTCGCGGCCCGTGCCCCGCGTGAGGTCGAGGCCGGAGAGCGCCGACAGCGCTTCGGCGCGCATCTCCGGCGGGGCCGAGGCCGAGAGCTCGACGGCCTTCGTGACGCTGGTCTGGGCGTCCTCGGGGGAGGCGAGGCGGCATTGCAAGCGCGCCAGGGCCAGGTAGGCGTCGGGCGCGTTCGATTGCTCGGCCACCTTCTGGACGGCCTTGACGGCCTCCTCGGGCTTGCCTTTCTCCGCCAGCGACTCCGCTTTCAGGACGGCGTCGTCCAGCTTCTTGTCCGCAAGCGCGGGTGTGGCCGCGAGCACGGCGGCCAGGATCAAGATCGGCTTTCTCATCGGGCAAGCCCCTCTAGGCAAGACATTCATTATACCGTCGCACAATGGCTTCGCTTCCGGGGCCGGGATCGACCCGCGTGCTATAGTTTGTGAACCCTTCTCCGTCAGGGAGCGTCGTGTCCCCGTCGCTCCCGATGGATTTCGAGATGGATCATCACCCTACCTGCCAGTCGTGCCGTCGCCCCCAGTCGGAGAGCCTCCTGAGCTACAGACGGGGAACCAGTGTGGTTCGCAACGATTCGTTCCTCCAGTGCGATATCTGCGAGCGCTACGCGTGCGCCGAATGCCTGCAGGTGTACGACATCTTCTCCGGGTACGACTTCCTCTGTCACGAGTGCGCCCAGACCTTCCAGCCGCCGCCGGGGACGCGCGGACACTGACCGGGCCAATCCCCACCGTCCCATCGCTGCCGCAGCGCCGTGTGTCCCTGTTGGGACACCGGTGCATCTTGGTCACCGGCAGCGACACCGAGACGATGGCCTGCCGAGCCGTAAGTCGCTGCATCCGAGAGGGTTGACATCAATTCACAACTCTGGTGCAAACCGGCACGCGGGTTGCAGCGTATTAGCGACTAGAAAGGCCATATGACACTCGCACTCCTGATGGCTACTCCAACCATTCAAAAATCCCGCTGAGAATCCTTCCCCCCCAAAGAGGGGATCCTCCTCAGTACCCGTCGGAAACAGGGCGCCCCCAAGGCGCCCTTTTTCTTTCTCTAACCCATGGCGCGCCGCTTCGCGACCACGTACTGGAAGAAACCCCAGCCGAGGGCCGCCAAGCCGGGAAGCCGGTCGACGGCGGCGCTGAGGCTCGGTGGCCCTCCCGGACAGGCCAGGAACGTCCGGTGCTCGACGATCTCGAACGAGGGTCCGATCTTGGAGGCCAGGGTGCGCGTGGTGAGGAACGCATGCGGGCCCTCCGGAATCTTCATCCGCCAGTTCTCGGCCAGGTCCAGCCAGCGCTCCCAGTTGCCGTTGGGGGTGACCGCGGCCAGCACTCCTCCGGGGCGCAGCACGCGCGCGCCTTCCGCGAGGACCGCCTCGACGTCGGCCACGTGCTCGATGACGTTGATGCTGTACATGCCGTCGAAGGCGCCGTCGCGGAAGGGAAGCTGCTCGCCCGCTCCCACCACGGAGGACGTCCGCGCGATCGTCTTGCGCTGCTGCAGCATGTCGATGGAGAGGTCGCAGGCCACGGAGCCGGGCGGAGCCACGCGGTCGAGGAGGGCGTTGCTGCCGCTGCCCAGCTCGAGGACGCGCGCGCGGCCGCTCATCACCCGCTGCACGATGTCGCGGTAGCGCCCTTCGCAGGTCTGGTTCGCCTCCCGGCTGTAGGCGGGCGCCAGCGTGCGATAGTGCGCGCGCACGCGCGCGTAATGGGCGAGGAGCTCCTCGCGGCTCAACATGGCGTGGTCTCGGCCCGCCGCCGTCCGGCCGGGGGGCGGCGCACTACTTGAGCAGGTACTCCTGGACGAAGGCGACGGTGGAGTAGAACTGGAAATCCTGGTTCCGCTTCTTGCTGAACCCGTGGCCCTCGTCCCTGGCCATGAGGAACCACACCGGCGTGCCGTTCTTCTTGACCGTCGCCACCATCTGCTCGCCTTCCTGGTAGGGCACGCGCGGATCGTTGCGGCCGGCGACGACGAAGAGCGGCTTCGTGATCTTGTCCGCGTGATGCAGGGGGGCGATCTCCTCGAAGAACGCGCGGATCTTCGGGTCACGCTCGTCCCCGTACTCGACCCGGCGCAGGTCGCGGCGGTAGGCCTCCGTGCGCTCCATGAAGGTGATGAAGTTCGAGATGCCG
>WNFN01021860.1_pt1 | contig 25563 bp, 18 predicted proteins | sample 5400161 | NCBI WGS metagenome assembly WNFN01 (sample SAMN13153353, study PRJNA577476) | soil metagenome | isolation source: 80 cm saprolite on Douglas fir-dominated hillslope | place: USA:California | collected 2013-09-17 | reverse complement strand
GACCGGCATTTCCGATTTCGGCAATCGACGCCGGCCGCGTGTGCGACGGATTGGAAGTTGACGTGTGATAGTTGAAGAACGAGTGATGCGGAATGTAGTCTTTGGTGGCGACGCCATTGATCGCATTGGAGCTGCGCTTACAACCGGTCGTGCCGTTTGCATTCACGACGGTCAGGTCGAAGCCGCCCATGAACGATCCCCAGGTTACGCCCGCGGCGCCCAACAGATCGCCGATGTTCTTGCTTCCCATGGTCACCTGGTTGCGGGTGGGGTTGGAGCAAACGTCGCCGATAGGATCGGGATTGCCGGTCACGGTCAGCGAACCGTCGCTGCCGCCAATCACTTCATCACCCGTCCCGTTCAGGGTCGCGGTCACACCATTCGTCTGTCCTGAAACCAGATTCATCAGTCCCGGGGTCGAGGGCCCGAAGGTGGTGCTGAAGGAATTGTCACTCATCGCAAAGTACTGGGCGTAATTCCACAGACCAGTGACCGTATTGCCGTCGAAGTAGCCCATGACTTCATTGCCGCCCGAGCTCGCGTCCAACGGGAATAAATCCATAAGACCGGCATCGAACGCCCGTTGTTCCGCGGTGTAGTCGTGATTCTGGTCAGGCGTAACCGCTTGCGAGCGATCCAGGCGGAACGGGTTGGAGGCACCCGCGCCGTTCGCGGGGTTCAGGTTTGGATTGTTGTTGAGCAGAGTGTTGGTCAGTCCATTGATCGTTGGTGTGTTCGCCGCCGCTTTGAACTTCGGTTCCCCAGTCGGATTCAGCGCCTTCGGATAGGTTCCGAAGTAGTGATCGAAAGAAACGTTCTCCTGGAAAATCACCACCAAGTGTTGGATCGGTGTCGCCGTGGCGCTGGCTGCTTGTTTGGTTGCCGGTTTGGCGGAAGAAGCGAAAGCGGGGGTAACGCTCGGTCCCATGGCTATGGTCATCATCAGTAATGACGCTATCACCTGCTTGAGATTGGGGGAGGGTTGCTGCTGTTCAAACATACTGAGTTCTCCGTTTCTTCGAAATTGCCCAGCGCAAGCCGTTGGCCCGCGGCGTGGCGAGAAACTGCAAGAACATTAGGTTGGTGATATTTCTGCACGGTAACTGCAGTATTAAGGAAAGGTAAAATCGGAACTTGCGCCGGCCGATCGGTCTATCGCCCGCCTGTGACGTCCAGGATCGCGCCAGTTACGTACGACGCTTCGTTCGACAGAAGCCATAAAATTGCCGTTGCCACCTCTTCCGGTTGCCCGCCGCGCTGCATGGGCACGGAGGTCTTGACGCGTTCGACTCGTTTCGGCTCTCCGGCTTTGGCGTGCAAATCGGTGTAGATGAACCCAGGCCGAACCGCGTTGATGCGAATGCCTTCTTCGGCGACTTCCTTCGCCAAACCGATGGTGAGTGTGTCGATGGCGCCTTTACTGGCGGCATAGTCGATGTACTCGCCAGGCGAACCCACGCGCGCCGCACCCGAGGAGACATTGACGATTGCTCCTCCCTTGCCGCCGTAGCGAGTCGACATTCGCCGCACGGCTTCGCGGCTACACAGGAAAGCTCCCACCACGTTGGTCGCGAAGATGCGACCGACGCGCGCGGCGTCCATGGCATCGAGCCGAGCTTGGCGCTCGATGGTTGCGGCATTGTTGACCAGGGTGGAGACTTGCCCCAATTCGCGGTCAACGGTTTCGAAGAGGCGCACCACATCGGGCTCCGAACTGATGTCGGCCTGCACCGCGATCGCACGCCCCTTCTCTTGCTGAATGGCGCCCACGACCTCGGCAGCTTTCTCGCGCTCTCGCAGGTAGTTGACGCTCCCACTGCTGGCGCCCGTCACGATCAGAACCGGCGAGCGATCGGAATTTGACTTGTCGGGAGTCGGCTCTTCTGCTTTCACGTCGCGCCGAGCGGGCATTAGGCGACGGCGACTTTCGAAGTCCGCAACCGCCGGTACAGCCGCAGATAGTCGTCTACCATGCGTCGCGCGGTGAAGCGCTCGCGCGCCCGATTGTAGGCGCGCGTCCCGTAGAGGCGGGTGAGTTCGCGGTCTTCGTCCAGTTGGCTGAGCACTTCGCTCAGGCTCTCAGCATTGTCGCGTTCGAAGTACAAGGCGGCGTCGCCCCAGAGTTCGCGATACACTTCGGTGTCGTTTGCCACCAGCGCGCAGCGTGAGAAAGCGGCCTCGATCGATGCCAATCCTGTGGGTTCATAGCGCGAAGTCGCCGCGAAAATCGTTGACTTGCTGTAGAGCGAGCGCAGTTGCGATTCAGTCTGCGCTCCCTTCACCGAAATTTCGTGTTCGCCGGTGGAGACGCGCACGTCGGCGCGGATCGGCACCGGTGGCGCGGGAATCGGGTTATCCGCGCCAACGATGCACACTGGCAACCCATGCGTGTGCTGGGTCAGCAATGCGACCTGCTTTCCCGAATCCCACAGGCGGCCGATTGCCAGCACCGATTCTTCCTTAGTTACAAACGGATTGAAATAGATCGGATTGCGTCCCGGTGGAATGATGTTTCCATCGAAATCGTCGCCGTAGGCAACCCGCAGCATCTCTTCCATCCAGCGCGAAGTCGATACGACAGCTTCCGCCCGCTTCAAGCCCTCGACCATCGTCTCGCGGTACCACTTAATCCATGGCGAAGCAGCCGGTTCGTGTCCGTGGATCGCCAACCACCAGGTGATCACGTCGCCGTGCGCCACCACCAGTCGCGGCGTCGCCACCGGCAGCGCTCCAAAACTCAACTGATTCAAATGCAGAAAATCAGGACGCGTGTCGCGAACGATCGCGCACAGATAATCCTGTGCCGCGTGGAAGTCCTGCTCGCCTTCCTGCATCCAGTCGAGGCGAAACGCGGTGGGATGATATTCGAGGCCGTGCAGCCCGTCCATCCATGCGGTCTGATGAGGAAGTGGGATCTCTCCAAAGCTGACGAGGGTGACTTGCGCTCCGTGGGTCACCAGACCCGAAACCAGTTCGCGCGCGTAAGTCCACACTCCGCTGAAGGTATCAGCCGTCACCAATACACGCACAGAACCCCCGAGATTCGAGGGCTGGAAGCTGCCCTCGGCCTGCTTGCCTCCAGTTTAGGGTCGAAAGCCGTGCCTAGGGAAGAGTTTTCTTGCGACCCTCAGCGGCGCTCTCGAAACCTGGCATCACCAGTGGCCGCATGGTACCGGACACCGTTCGGGCCTTGCATTATGGTACGCCATGTCGTCCACGCCATAAATCGTTCTTATCCCCCTCATAAAATTACGTTCTTAGTAAAAGCTCTGATGCGACATAGAAAAAGTATGAGTTGGACTTGGACGCAACCTCCCGGTAGTTTGCAGGGGCTGGCAGGGGACGCCCACCGGGTATCCACTGAACGCACCAGGGGGAAAGTGAGCAACCTAATGATGAACCGCTCCCATAAAGGGGCAGCAATCGTTATTGTAAGTCTCGTATTAGTGGCCGCCGGTCGCGCGCAGGACCAGGCCAGCGCCACTCCGCCAACCAATGACGCGATTCTCCACCAGATGCAAGAGCTGCAGGAAGAGGTCAAGGCGCTGCGTGCCGAAGTTACTGCGTTGAAGAGCACCCCAGCGCCAGCGCCTGCACCGGCACCCGCGGCAGCTCCGCCAACAGAGGCTGTGGTGGCTTCTCCCAGCGCGCCGGCCGCCGCGCCGGCGCCAACGGGATTGGCTGCTTTACTAGGGCCGACTACGCTCAGCGGCTTTGTCGATACGTACTACGGTTTCAACTCGAACCATCCATCCAACCGGCAGAACGGGCTGCGAAACTTTGACGTCAACACCAACCAATTCGGCCTGAACATGATCGAGTTGGTCGCCGATAAGTCGGTGGATAACACCAGCCGCCTCGGCTACCACGTGGCGCTCGGTTTCGGGCAAGCAATGAATATGGTGAACTCCGCCAGTCCCACCGAACTGGGCTTCGATCAGTACCTTAAGGAAGGTTACCTGGAGTACATGGCCCCGATCGGCAAGGGGCTGCAAATCAACGTCGGGAAATTCGTGACTCCAGCTGGAGCCGAAGTCATCGAGAGCAAGGACAACTTCAATTATTCGCGAGGCCTGCTTTTCTCCTGGGCCATACCGTACTTCCACTTCGGTGCCAGCGCCAAGTATGCCTTCAACAGCAAATTTGCGGTCACCGGGTACGTCGTGAACGGCTGGAACAACAGCATCGACAATAACACCGGCAAAACCGTCGGGACGCCGAATGCGAAGTTCAGCATTATCGAAACTTATCTTGGTGGGCCGGAGCAGTCCAACGACAACAAAGATTGGAGGCACCTGTCGGATACCGTCATCACCTACAACCCAACTGCCAAGCTTTCGCTGGTGGCGAACTACGATTACGGACATGAGGACATCGGCATCGCCCAAGAGCGCCCGTTCACGGTTGCCAAGTGGAGTGGCCTGGCTGGCTATGTCAAGTACGCTCCCAACGACAAGTGGGCTGTCGCTGTACGCGGTGAATACTTCGACGACAACCAGGGCTGGAGCACCGGCACGGCGCAGGAACTCAGCGAATTTACGGCTACGCTCCAGCGCACGTTTGCAGGCAAGCTCATTAGCCGCCTCGAGTTTCGCCGTGACATGACCGATTCGCGGACGTTCTTGCGAGGTCCGGCCAACACAGGCGTGGGCGGACAGAACACGGCCGCGCTCGGCTTGATCTACGCATTTAGCAGCGCCGATGCCAAGTAAGCGAGGGGATCGAAGCGAAATGGAGACCAGTTTATTTTCGGGCAGCCAAAACCTGGGATGCTCGTGATGTGGGGATCAGCGGCTTGGGCTCAAACCCAACTAACCCCTGGTGTTGCCCGAAGTGAAACGGGGCAGCCGCCGAGATGTTTGCAATCACAGAGATGCGAAGGCCCAAAGCTTTTTTTGATGAGGTCTAGAAAAAGTATGAATTGGACTATCCCGAGCGAGGCCTGTAGGTTGGCTCCCGTTCGTAAGTCCACAACATTGTGTGGCACCGAAATACGCCAACGATAGTTCAAGGAGCGACTGGATGGCTGCTAATTCGCAACAGGGAACGTATCTGGCAACGACGTTGACTGGGTTCACTGCCTTCACGGCTGGATTCTACAAGGGCGGTGGCCTCGGAATCGTTGTTGCAATCGTGGGACTAGGGCTGCTGATCCTTTCGGCAGCCGGCTTTTACAAGATCAAGAACGTTTAATCGGAATAGGACCGAGACCAGGAGAAGAAGCGCATGAAAATCGTCGGAGTGCTGGTGGTGCTGGCTGGCTGGCTGATACCGGTGGTAGGTGTCGCGATCACGCAGTCCACGTCAGTCAGGTTCGCCTTGGTGTTGCTGGGGATTGCTGTGACGTTGTTTGGAATTGTTGGAGTGCTGAACAAGGCCCATCTTAAGAGCGCGATCTGGAAAGCTTAACGCCAAGTTAGCAAATTTTCCCGGAGGGCAAAGTTCCACATGAAGGAAACGGTCGCAAGGAGAGAACATTACATGACATCGCGGGTGCGAATGACAAACTGTTGTTTGTGGGCAGCTGTATGTCTGCTCTTCTTATATGGGTTGCCGGCATGGGGCCAGGCTCAAGCCCCAACGAGTGCGCCAGCGCCAGCCGCCGCGACACCGGCGAAGGCGGCACCAGCGATGGACGCGCCATTGGACGTGAAGGCCGCCCAGCCTCCTTCCACCGACGACCTGACTGCCAAAGGCGATCCGGGAGGTACGGCCACCGGAACCGTAAGCGATGTGCTGGTTTCCGATGCGAAGAAAGGGTTGACGCTCGCGGACGTAGTCAACCAGGTCGGCCAAAACCGCATTGCCGTCAACTTCGTGTGGACGCTGATATGCGGTTTCCTGGTCATGTTCATGCAGGCTGGCTTCGCAATTGTGGAGACAGGGCTGTGCCGCGCCAAGAACGCCAACCATACCATGATGATGAATTTCATGGTGTACGGGTTCGGCTTGTTCGCGTTCTGGGTTTGCGGGTTTGCCATTCAGATGGGAGGCGGCGGTCCCTACTCTACGTTGGGCGGCGCCTATTCGCTTACCTCCGAGCATGTGGTCAACTTCCTGGGCAAGCCCTGGGGCCTGTTCGGCACGCACGGGTTCTTCTTAACCGGAGCCAGCTACGACGTCGGCGTGATGGTGCTGTTCCTGTTCCAGATGGTCTTCATGGACACGGCCTTGACCATCGTGACCGGATCCTGCGCGGAGCGCTGGAAATACTTGGCCTTCGCGGTTTCGTCGGTGTTCATGGGCGGTATAACTTATCCCCTGTTTGCCAACTGGGCGTGGGGGGGCGGATGGTTGTCGCAGATGGGTGTCAACTTCGCTTTGGGACACGGTTATTGTGATTTTGCTGGATCAGGCGTCGTGCACGCGGTCGGTGGCGTTACTGCGCTGGCGCTCTCCATGATCATCGGCCCCCGGATTGGTAAATACAACCGCAACGGCACTCCTAACGCCATGCCGGGACACGACCTTATGATCGTACTTACTGGATGCTTCATTCTGGCATTCGGTTGGTTTGGTTTCAATCCTGGAAGCACGTTGGCAGCGTCGGGCAACGGCGCGCTCCGCATCAGCTCCATTGCGGTGAATACAATGCTCGCAGGTTGTACAGGCTCGTTTGGCGCAATCCTTTATATGTGGATACGCTACGGGAAGCCGGATGCTTCGATGACCGGCAACGGCCTCTTGGCCGGGCTGGTCGCGATCACAGCCCCAAGCGGGTTCGTAAATACAGTAGGGTCCGCCATCATCGGGCTGATCGCAGGGGTGCTGGTTTGTGTGAGCGTGGAGTTTGTGGAACGCGTGCTGAAGGTTGACGATCCGGTGGGCGCGATCTCGGTCCACGGCACAAACGGGCTATGGGGTGTAATTTCGGTGGGTCTGTTTGCTGATGGGACCTCGAACTACGGAGGCACTTGGAACGGCGTAAGCGGATCTGTCCGCGGACTGTTCTATGGAGATGCGAGCCAGCTGGTGGCGCAGTTAATCGGAGTCGGTACTCTGATCGGCGTTATCTTCGCGATTTCTTATGTGTCGGGCTGGATCATGGATGTGATCATTGGACAACGGGTTTCAGCCGAGGACGAACTCGAAGGCCTGGATATCCCAGAAATGGGCGCGCTATGCTATCCGGAGTTCGCGCTGCAACACCAGCACCCGGTGTCAACCGGGGGCGTCGCGGCAGATTGATGATTTTGCAACGACACGGCCAGGAAGAAGGAACAGAATGAATACGCCATCGCCGAACACGGGAGAAGTGCTGGATTTCCCGGTGGAACTGCGTTCTTCGCGAACCACAGCCCTGTCTGCCAACGCCCTGCAATATTTTCAGCAGGGATTGGCAGGGCTGCAGGCAGGGAACGCGGTCCAGGCGGTGGCGGCACTTTCCCAGAGTGTTGACCTGGCGCCAGCTTTCGCAGACGCTCGGGTTTTTCTCGGCATTGCACATTCCCTGAGCTGTGAGATTTACCCAGCGATCGATCAGCTGGAAAAAGCCACGGAGCTGGAACCGGACAGTTTCGTCGCCCAATACGCGCTGGCTCAGTTATATTTCAAGCTGCGCATTGTCGAAAAGGGCTACGAACGGGCGGAATGCGCGCTTCGGTGCGTGACCAACATCGAGCAGCGCAAGATGTTGACGCAGCTACTCCGGGAAGAAAAGGCGCGCGAACGGAATGGCATCCCGCGGCCCTCGTTCAGCAAGCCGTTCACCGCTTCCGCGCTTTTCATCGCCGCGGGCGGGTTGGCTGCGGCTCTAGTCGCAATTTTTATCCATCTGCACTGATGGGCGAAAAGATTTCCGCACTAGAGGACTGATATGGCAATTCTGACAGGAGAACGAACAAAAGCACGAGCGTATTTTGAGCTAGTGAAAGCGCAGCGGCTGGCTTGGTCGTGCGCCGTGATTGTTGGGCTCTTCCTGGTGCTGGTTGGGCATGTTCCCTTCTTCGCCGTCGTGGCTGGCTGCATCCTGGCGGTCACTATCTCCACGATGAGGGCTTGGCCTCGCCTGAAAGCAAAACCAGCGGTTCGGGGAGGGCGATGAGCACATCGCTCCAGATCCTGCTTTGCGTCGCGATAATTATTGTTGCGGCGAAACTTGCCGGGGCGCTGACCGCGCGCGTCGGACTCCCCTTTGTGCTGGGCGAGTTGCTGGCCGGGGTGATATTGGGCCCGACGCTCCTGAATATCTGGGGTCTATCCTGGTTTCTCCCCGCCTCGGCGCCTGGAAGCGTCGCGGTGGCGGTTGTGTTCAAGGTTCTAGCCCAAGTTGGCGTCGTTCTGCTGATGTTTGTAGCCGGCCTGGAGACTGACGTTGCAATGATGCGAAGCGCAGTCGCCCCGGCTTTTTGGGCAGCGACGGGCGGGGTCATTCTCCCCATGGTGGGCGGTGCCCTGCTCTCCCGTAAGTTTGGTTTCACCTGGCCGCAAGCGATCTTCATCGGCACGATTCTGACCGCCACAAGTGTTACGATTACCGCGCAAACCCTGATGAACCTGCGGCAACTCCGCTCCAAGGCGGGTTCGACGATTCTGGGAGCTGCCGTCATCGACGATGTCCTCGGCTTGATCGTTCTTTCCCTGGTCATTGCGCTAACTCCTCAGATCGCGTCAGGAGAGGCCATTTCCTGGCGGTCTCTCCTGCTCACTCTGGGCAAGATGCTGCTGTGCCTGGTTACGCTGTTTTGGTGGGGACCGCCGCTGACCCGCTGGGTATTCCGTCAGGCTGCAAAACTGCATGGGCATCACAAGGAAGTCGCGGCAGGTCTGATCCTTGCGTTTCTGCTGGCCTTTAACGCGGAGTGGCTGGGCGGAATGGCGGCTATCACAGGAGCATACCTGGCCGGACTCTTCGTAGCCGCGACACCTGCTCGCGAAAAAGTGGCGCAGGAAATCCATCCCATGATCCATTCTTTCTTCGGTCCGATTTTCTTTGTTTCAATCGGACTCGAAGTCAACGCCCGGCACCTTGCGGGAGGGATCGAATTCTTCATACTTTTGTTGTTGATTGCGATTGTGGGAAAGATCGCTGGATGTGGCTTGGGCGCGTTTGCCTGCGGCTTCGACAAGCGGGAGTCTCTGGTGGTTGGGGTAGGGATGATTCCGCGTGGCGAAGTCGGCCTGATTACTGCGAGCTTGGGTTTCGCGGCGGGACTGGTCTCGCAGAATGTTTATACTCAAGTTGTGATTCTGGTGCTGACGACCACACTGATCACGCCTGTGCTCCTGCGATTTGCCTTTCCTGGCCGGCCCATCGAATCCACCGTGGACAGTTTGGGTGTGGTCGAGATTGGCGACGTCGATGGCATGTCTTCACGTCTCGACAGCCTCGCCGACGCGTAGGTTTCGCTTTGGACCACTCGTAACGGGGCCGCCATGCGGTCTCGAGCGAAGTGGAGTTTTAAAGTCTGCTGCTAAAGGACAAACCAATGACAAAAGTTGAAGCGATTATTCAGCCGAACAGATTTGAACCGGTCAAAGAAGCTCTCATCGCGCTCGGCGTCGAAGGTATGACAATCTCGGAAGTACGGGGTCACGGACGGCAAAAGGGGCACACCGAGACCTATCGTGGCCGGGAATACGAAACCGATCTCCTGCCCAAGGTGAAAATTGAACTCGTATTAGAAGATAAACTCGTCGATCCCGCAATCGACGCCATCATCAAGAACGCGGCCACCGGGAAAATCGGCGATGGAAAGATCTTCCTTTCCAAGGTGGATGAAGCCATCCGCATAAGAAATCAGGAAAGAGGCGTCGCCGCTCTCTGATCACCGTGTATCTCCCACCAAGGGCGATCGAGCGGCATCTGTTCGCGTGATCGGTACTGAGGTGGGAGCGTTTCGCGACGGGCGGACTTCTCGTGTGGGCGGGCGCTTCAGCCCGCCGTTTTCAGGTGGAGTCTGCCCACTGCGCCATCGCGCGCTGATCCGCGTGACGATCCAGCTCGTGACGACCCAGCTGATGATCTGCTATCACCAGCTTCGGTCGCACCAGTATCCGCATCGTCCAGAGGAGATCGTCCAGTGCGGTCCCAAACCCGAAGTGAGCATCCACAAATGTCAGTTCGGTAGCCGGTAAAGCCGTGCGACCGGAGAGGAGGACCACGGGAACTTCCGGGACAAGAAACTTTATCTTCCGAGCTAACTGCGTACCAGACATCAAAGGCATTTCGTAGTCAAGAAGTGCCAGATCGAAATAGGTTCGCCCGCAAAGCGCGAGCGCCTCAAGCGGATCATTCTTTGTGATCACTCGGAACCCGCATTCCTCAAGAACGCTGGTCAGCAATCGGCTGGATTTGGGGTTGTCGTCAACGTAAAACACTGTCGTTCTGTTGTCCATCACAAAACCTCCGTTCCTTTCCTGAAGAACGCAAACGACACATCGCCCTTGCGAAAGAAGTGGGTAGAGATTTGTAAAAGTTGGGATTGAGACAGATTGCCTGATTGTCCAAACTTGTTCTTTAGAGACGGGTTGGCCCGTCTCACTCCGCGGTAGAGGCGTGGCAAGCTGCGTCTCTACAAAATAAGATGCCTCTTTAGGGGCTGGGAATCAGGGGCTGGAAATCGCCATCGCCGTGCCGCACAGTTCCTTCTCACCTGGACCATCGCAGGGCATCGTGAACTTGAATGTAGAACCATGGCCGGTCTGCGCTTCAACCCAGATCTTCCCGCCATTGCGCTCAACGATCTTCTTGCAGATTGCCAGGCCAATTCCGTTACCCGGGTACTCGGTCCGGGCATGCAAGCGCTGGAAGACAACAAAAATATTTTCTACGTACTCCGGCGCAATGCCGATCCCGTTGTCGCTCACGCTGAACAACCATTGCTGGCCCACTTTCTCGACCTGTATGGATATTACCGGCGGTTCTTTCCCGCGAAACTTGATCGCGTTCCCGATCAGATTCTGGAACACCTGCGCCATCTGTGAACTGTCCGCCCACACCGGCGGCAGCGCGCCATGGCTGACCACCGCCCCGCTTTCTTGTATCGCCGGACCCAGGCTTCGGAGGACCTCTTCCATCGCCGCGTCACAGTCGACGCTTCCGTAAGCGATCCCGCTCCGCCCTACTCGCGAAAAGGCCAGCAGATCCTGAATCAGGGTCTGCATGCGTAAAGCTCCCTCGCTGGCATAGCCGATGAACTTGTCTGCGTTCTCGTCGAGTTTGCCGCGATAGCGTTCCGCGAGCAGCTGCGTGTAGGCCGCCACCATGCGCAGCGGCTCCTGCAGGTCATGCGATGCCACATAAGCGAATTGCTCGAGATCCGCGTTGGAACGAGCAAGCTCCTCGACTTTCCGCGCCAGATCCTCTTCCGCTTGCTGGCGCAAACGAAGCAGGCGCTTTTCCTGCAAAGCGCGGCGGACGGCCTCGGGCAGCCGAGCCAGACTGTCTTTCAGAACATAGTCCGTCGCGCCCCGTTTGATGCACTCCACCGCGGTGATGTCTCCCAGCGCGCCGGAGACAAGAATTAGTGGAATCTCCAGCCCTTCACGCCGCAGCACTTCCAGCGCGTCCATGCCTTTCCACTGCGGCAGATTGTAGTCGGCAAGCACCACGTCGGGACGCTGCAGGCGAAGTTCCCGCTCAAACTCGGCTTCCGCTTGCACCACCACTGTGGAAATCGAGAAGCCGCCTTTTCGCAGAGCCTGGGCTACGAGCTCCGCGTCCAGCTGGTTGTCTTCGACGTGCAGCACCCGGAGTTGTCCCGGCGGGGACGCGAGATCGCTAGCGGGGGGCATCGGCCTGTCCCACTAAATGCCGGTTGTCTTCCACTACCGGTGGCTGATTGATGAGCAACCAGTACAATCCCACAGTCTTTACGGTCTCCCGGAATTGGTCGAAGTCGACGGGCTTCTGGATATAGCTGTTCACGCCCAGGCTGTAACTGCTCACCAGATCTCGCTCTTCCTTCGACGAGGTCATCATAACCACCGGAATGGTTCGGGTCCGAGGATCGCTCTTGACCTGTTTGAGAACTTCCATTCCGTCGACCTTGGGAAGTTTCAGATCCAGCAGCACCAACTTAGGAGGATGATCAAACGATCGTTGCTCGAATGCCCCACGACAGAAGAGAAAGTCCAGTGCTTCCTCGCCATCGCGCACGACGAAGATATTGTTTGCCAGCTTCTCCCGTTTTAGAGCATGGAGGGCAAGATCCGTGTCGTCCTGATTGTCTTCCACCAATAGTATGTCGAGTTCTCCTGCGTTCATGATTGGCCTCCAGCCGTTGCTATACTACTTTTCGATTCGCCTTGCTTCGCTGCGCCGAGGGTGAAACAGAAAGCTGCGCCCTTGTCCACTTCCCCCTCCGCCCACACCCGACCTCCATGCTTGTGCACGATACGTTGCACCGTGACCAAGCCTATGCCGGTGCCTTCGAAATCTTCAGTGCTATGCAACCTCTGAAAGACTCCAAACAACTTGTCAACATACTTCATGTTGAAGCCGATGCCGTTGTCTCGGATCATGAAGACCGGCCCCTGATCGTCTGCGGTTTCTTTGTGACTGATTTCGATGATGGCGGGAGCGCGCGAACGGGTGAATTTAAGCGCGTTGGCCAGCAGGTTCTGAAAGATCTGCTTGACCAAAACCGGATCACACTCCACCAAGGGCAGTTCGGCGATCACCCACTCCACCTGCCGCCCTTCTCGGTCGGGCTGCAGCATCGCTATCACTTCCGAGATAATCGCGTTTAACCTGATCGGTTGCCGATTGAGTGCATGGCGTCCAACTCGCGCCAGATTCAACAATTCATCCACCAGCAGACCCATCTTTTGCGTACCAGCTTGAATGCGCTCGACATAGCGTTGCGCTTCAGGATCGAGCGCGGCGCCGAATTCTTCCGCCAGCATCTTGGAAAAGCCGCCGATGTGCCGCAGGGGTGCCCGCAGGTCGTGGGACACCGAGTAACTGAAAGCTTCCAGCTCTTTGTTGGCGGTTTCCAGTTGGGCTGTCCGCTCCGCGACCCTGTGTTCGAGTTCGTCGTTGAGTTGTTGAATTTGGAGCTCGTCCGCTTTCCTCTTCGTGATGTCGCGGAAAGCTACGACTCCCCCGTGCACCGTGCCGTCCTTGGCTCTCAGCGGACTACCGCTGGCCTCGATCCAGACACCTTGCGTGACCTTTGGACTGCGCAGAAACATCTCGGCCGTGCTCGCCTCTCCGTGAATCGCGCGTACCAGGGGGAGTTGTTGCGTGGGAAAGAGCGTGACTCCGTCGGGCAAGTAGCTCCCATAATGCTCGGACCACTCCGAGGTGGAAATGTCCGCTGGGCCGTAGCCCACAATCCTCTCCGCCGCCCGATTCCATATCAAGAACTTGCCGTGTTCGTCTGCTGCAACCAACCCCTCGGCCATATTGTCCAGCACCGACTGCAGCATGAATGATTGGGCTTCCAGGGCCTGCTGCGAGCGGGACAATTCCTTCGTTTGCTCAGCCAGAGCATCTGCTGCCCGCTTGCGCTCGGTGATGTCGGCGCGGATGGCGATGTACTGCCGCGGTTTGCCTTCCACGCTTAAGGTCGGGACGATGGTCGTGTCGACCCAGTAGATCGAACCGTCCTTGGCCCGGTTCTTGATCTCGCCGTGCCATACTTTGCCGTTCGCGACGGAGTGGTACATCTGCTGGAAGAATTCTTTGGGATGGTGGCCGGAGTTGAGGATGCGGTGATTCTGGCCGATCAGTTCATTCTCCGAATATTGACTGATGGTGCAAAACTTGTCGTTCACGTAAGTGATCGTGCCCTGGACGTCGGTCACGGCCACGATGGCGTGTTGATCGAGGGCGAACTTTTGATCAGCCAGTTCTTTGAGAGCAGTCTCGCTGGTGGCGAGGCTTTCTCTCAGGGCATCTTCAGCCCGCTTGCGTTCCGTAATGTCGCGCGCGACTTTGGAGAATCCCCGGAGCTTTCCGGTATCGTCGTACATGGGAGTGATCACGACGTTGGCCCAAAAAGCCGAGCCGTCTTTCCGGACTCGCTGCGCCTGCTCTTCGAAGCGCCCTTCTGAGAGAGACTCCTGCAGTTCGCGGGAGGGCTTGCCGGTTTTGCGATCCTCGGGAATGTAGAAACAAGAAAAATGCTTGCCTAGAATTTCCTCATTTCTGTAGCCCTTAATGCGAGCCGCACCCGCATTCCAACTGATCACATGGCCCTCGGGGTCGAGCATGTAGATCGCATAGTCTTTGACTCCATCGAGCAGCAGCCGAAACCGTTCCTGACTTTCGTGCAGTTCTTCTTCGGCCCGCTTGCGCTCGGTGATATCGGCGCGGATGGCTACATACTGGCGCGGTTTCCCCTCCGAGCTTAGAGTCGGGACGATGGTCGTATCCACCCAGTAGATCGCGCCGTCCTTGGCCCGGTTCTTAATTTCGCCGTGCCAGACTTTCCCCTTCGCGATGGTGTGGTACATCTCCTGGAAAAATTCCCTGGAATGGTGGCCGGAGTTGAGGATGCGGTGGTTCTGACCGATCAGCTCGTCTTTGGAAAATTTGCTGATGCTACAGAACTTGTCGTTAACATAGGTAATCGTGCCCTGGACGTCGGTCACGGCCACGATGGCGTGTTGGTCGAGAGCGAACTTTTGATCGGCCAGGTCTTTGAGGGCTCTCTCGCTGGTGGCCAGGCTTTCTCTCAGGGCCTCTTCCGCCCGCTTTCGTTCGGTGATATCGGCGCGGATGGCGACGTACTGTCGAGGTTTACCGTCCGTTCCTACGAACGGAACGACGGTCGTGTCCACCCAATAAATCGAGCCGTCCTTGGCGCGATTCTTGATCTCGCCGTGCCAAACTTTGCCGTTCGCAATGGTGTGATACATCTGCTGAAAAAACTCTTTGGGATGGTGGCTGGAATTAAGGATACGGTGATTCTGGCCGATCAGTTCGTTTTTCGAATATTGACTGATGGCACAGAACTTGTCGTTCACATACGTGATCGTGCCCTGGACGTCGGTCACCGCCACGATGGCGTGTTGGTCGAGAGCGAACTTCTGGTCGGCCAGTTCCTTGAGCGCCCTCTCGCTGGTAACAAGGCTTTCCTTCAGGGTCTCTTCGGCTCGCTTGCTTTCCGTGATATCGCGCGCAATTTTTGAAGCGCCAACAATCTCGCCCCGATGGTTTCTAATCGGAGAAATCGTCGCGGAAACATCAATGTATGTGCCGTCTTTCCGAACCCGGACAGTTTCGAAATGCTTAACGCTTTCACCGCGTCCGATTCGTGACTGAATGTCCTGCTCCTCGTGCGCGCGTTCCGGGGGTATGAGCATCTGTATCGGGTTGCCCACCGCTTCTGAGGACGAGTACCCGAACATCTTCTCGGCAGCGTGATTCCATGCGGTGATGGTTCCGTCCCGATCCTTGCTGATAATGGCATCATCGGATGACTCAACCACCGCTGCCAGACGTTCGCGAACTTCCTCCGCGCGCCTGAGTTCTGTGATGTCCGTGTTTGTGCCAAACCAACGCACCACGCGGCCTTCCCGATTTTTTGCGGGCACGACGCGGGTGAGGAACACACCGAAGCGGCCGTCAGCGCCACGCAGCGGGAACTCCATCTCGAACGGTATTCCCCCGGCGATGGCCGCCTGCCATCGCTCGAGCACCTTGGGCAACATCGCGGGATCGTGGACGGTCTGCCAAGCCCACCCCTCCATCTGCTCAAGTGTGGTCCCGGTATATTCGTACCAGCGCTGGTTGTACCAGAAGATGTGGCCATCGGCTTCGGCCATCCAGGCGAGTTGCGGGATGCTGTTCACCATCGACTGGAAGCGTTCCTCGCTTTCGCGCAACGCCTCTTCCGCTCGCTTGCGCTCGGTGATATCCGCTCGGATAGCGATGTATTGTTGCGGCTTGCCCTCGGAGCTTAGAAACGGGACGATCGTCGTATCCACCCAATAAATCGAACCGTCCTTGGCGCGGTTCTTGAGTTCGCCGTGCCAGACCTTGCCGTTCGCGATGGTCCGATACATCTCCTGGAAGAACTCCTTCGGATGGTGGCCGGAGTTGAGGATGCGGTGATTCTGTCCGAGAAGTTCCGCCTTGGAATACCCGCTGATGGTGCAAAACTTATCGTTTACGTAATTGATCGTGCCCTGAACATCGGTCACAGCCACGATGGCATGTTGATCCAGCGCGAATTTTTGGCCGGACAGTTCTTTGAGCGCAGCCTCTCTGGTAGAGAGGCTTTCCTTCACGACTTCCTCCGCTTTTCTTCGTTGCACGTCGCTGCGATTGACCGCCAATGCCGCCCACGTAAAGAGGCCCGCGAGCAGAGACATGGTCAACAACGACGCCATGACCACGATGCTCCACTCGGAATACAATCCGGTGGCGGTAAGTTGCCACCGAATCCAGCTCACCAGCGGAGGGATGAAGGGCGCAGGCAATAAGCGCCGCGCCAGACTCCCCCCCAGGCTCTGGCTGCAAAGGAGGGATCCCAATCCCCATTCGGTGCGAGCGCAGATCAGCCCCAGCGAGATAACCGTGAGGGTGACTGCGGTCGGCAGAGAGAGGGAGAGATGCGTCACGTAGATGTGGGGAGCAGAGACAAAGCTGAGGATCCCGAAGGCGGCGACTGTGCACGCGGAAAGGGTGAGAATCTGCGTCGGCCTGCGGCCCTGCCGTGTCCGCCAGTCGAGTGTCAGCAAGGCAAGAGCCAGCAGCAGAAGAGCGGCGGCGGTGAGTGGAGGTCACGGGTGAGTAGCTTTTCCCCCAGGCTGAGCAGGCCCGCGAAGGCGACGATAACCGCTGAGACTTTGGCGGCGACCGCCGAGACCCCAGCGAATGGCCGGTTATGTTTCGCTCTCGACAACCACAAAGAAACGCTGATCAGCACGAAGCAGACACAGGTAGTTGCCTTCATCGTTACCGGCGCGACTCCCCAGGTGGTGAGACTTGGGATGTGAAGGGCCCACCCCGCCAGGCCCGCCAGCCCAACCGCCGCTGAAAACGCGGGCGCGGCTACGGTGAAGACATCCAGCCGCCTGACCAGACGAGGGTCGGGGCGGAAATCCCAGGATTGCCTCACGGCCTCTTCCGCCCGTTTGTGCGCGGTAATTTCCCGTTCCAGACCGTGGTTCACCTCCTGTAAATGCGCCCGCTCGGGCAGTGACATCACTTTCGGAATTAGCGGGATGAGCATTGCCATCGTGAGCACGGAAACCGCCGCCGTGATTGCTTTAATCAGCCCCGCGATCAGGTAGCTGGCGTGCCAGATATTCCAGATTTCCATCAGGTGGGTTGTGCCGCAGGCCAGGATAAAAGTCCCGAACATCCAGAAGATTTTATTGAACGGGAGATCGCGATTCTTACGTATGAAATAAACGAGAATGACCGGGATGCAGTAATACGAGAGCGTGATGAGGCCGTCTGAAATGACGTGCAGCCATAGGATTCTTGGGTCCCACAGGTAGCAGAAACCGTGGGGCATGAAATCAGACGAAAGCAGTTGTTTCAAGAGTTCCATGAGTGCGGCTTTGCCTCACTTTGAGAGTCATCGGCAGGATGATCACCGTTGCCAGAACGACGCAGGTTACTTAAGGTGTGGGCAAACGTGTAGGTGCAGATTTCGATAATCCGTTACATCGGCATCGCCTCTGGAAGCGCCACGGGTCTGCAAAGGGGTTCGGGTCCTTCCGGTGGGTCCGCGCTCTCCAATTGCCTACGGAGTTTCTTCACCAGTTCGTGAACCGACTGGAGTTTTTCGGCTGCCGCCGCTGGCAGGCCAGCAGTTTCCAGCGCCAGTTCACTCGACAGCAGCAGCGCCGTGATCGTGCCATTCAGTTCGCTGTAAAGCGTGCAGATGGCCGCTTGGCGGGCACCCACTTCTTCGTGCTGGCGGCGCTGCAGGGCGGCTCGGACTTCCCGTATCAGGCGATCCATTCCACTGATTGCCAGATTGACCTGCACCAGGATGGTCGTGCCCAAATGCTCGAGCATCGTCCCGGCTTCATGGGGCTCAGTTTCGAGGAGATACTGATCAAACACCACTGCCAGGTAGACTTCCGCCCGCAAGAGTGTGGTTGCCCGAGCCAGACTTTCCGCCACCGCGACCTCCTCGCCCGTAGCCTCATGAAGCGCCGTGGCGCACTCGGATGCCCGCCCGCTCGGCGTCACAAGAAGGATCATGCTGAATCCTGTGGCAAGTTCCAGGCCAATCGTTTGAGACTTAAAATAAACGAGTTACTAGCTCGCCTCCCGCTTAAACTCCCGTTCTGGCGCCAGCGCTTTGCCCGACTGTCCAGTTTTGGGACTCGTATTCTTTGAGCTTGCGGTACAGCGTGGTTTTTCCAATTCCCAGCAGTCGCGCCGCCAGCATCTTGTCTCCGTTCACCTGCGTGAGCGCGTTTAAGATTGTCTGTTTCTCCAGTTCGGCCATCGGCACGATACCAGTGCCCGGCTGGCTGATCGCCATCAGGTCGATGGGTGCGCCGTAAATCTGCGTGGGAAGATCGCGAATCTGAATTTCGTTCGCGCTGCTCAGTGCACAGGCCCGATCCAGCGAGTTTTCCAGTTCGCGCACGTTGCCGGGCCAGTCGTAATGCAGCAGCGCTTTGAGCGCCTCGTCCGAAATCGTCTTTTCCATTCCAGCGTCGCGGCCGATGCGCTCGAGAAAATGCGCCACCAGCAGCGGGATGTCCTGTCTCCGCTCGCGCAATGCCGGAATCCGAAGCGTCAGCACGTTCAGCCGGAAAAAAAGATCGCGGCGGAACGTGCCCTCGGTCACGGCTCGTTCCAGGTCGCGATTGGTCGCGGCCAGAATCCGCACGTTGATGGGAACGCGCTTCACGCTTCCCACCGGACGAATCTCCTTCTCTTGAATCGCCCGCAGCAGCTTCGCCTGCAAGTCGACCGGGAGCTCGCCAATCTCATCCAGAAATACCGTGCCCCCTTGGGCAATCGCGAGCAGTCCGTCCTTCGGATTCGTAGCTCCCGTGAAGGCGCCGCGCACATGGCCGAACAGTTCGCTTTCGATCAGCGTGGGCACGAGCGATCCGCAATCGACCGGAATAAACGGCTTGTTGCGGAAGATGCCGGAAAAGTGAATCGCCTTCGCGACCAACTCCTTGCCCGTGCCGCTTTCGCCGAGAATCAGGACTGGATGCACGCTCTGTCCGGCCTTGGCGATGATCCGATATAGTTTTTCCATGTCTGGCGCGCGCCCGACGATGCTGCCGAACCCCTGCCGCGACTTGCTGGCTTCCCGCAACGCACGGTTCTCCGTCTTTAGCCGCAGATGCCCGGCCACGCGCTCCAGCAGCAGACGCAACTCTTCCATACTGAAGGGCTTGGTGACGTAGTCGTAGGCGCCATCTTTCATGGCCTGGACCGCCGACTTCACCGTGCCATAGCCGGTCACCACGATCACCAGCGCGTCCGCGCGGCGCTTCTTGATGGCATGCAACGCTTCGAGGCCACCCGCGCCCGGCTGCCGCAAGTCCAGAAGCACGGCGTCAGTGCTCGAGCTGTCGAGTAACCGGTAGGCATGTTCAGCAGACTCCGCCACCTGGGTGCTGAATCCAAGGGACTGCGCCACCTCGCGGCAGGCTTCACGGATGGTGCGGTCATCGTCCACGATCAGGAGGTTCAAGAAATTTGCTCCCTCGAGTTGCGGAGGATGGCTATGACTATGACGGAGGATGGTGGCGGTCGAGGCGGTAAACATAGTGAGTCTCCCTGGCGATGCAGAAATTAACGAGCAACTAGTTTTTAGCGATGCGATATGTAGAGACGGGTTTTGCCTCGTCTCCGGAGACGCGCGGCAATCCGCGTTTCTACGGGAAATCCCCCCGTCAGGGGCTGCGGAAAGCTTCAATCACTTGCTGGATCAGAGCCTTTCCGGAGAATGGCTTGCGGACCAACTGAACCGATCCCGCTCCGAATCTCCCAGGCAGCTCGACCGAGGTATGCTCGTAGCCGGATATCAACAGGACTTTCAAACCCGGCTTCCGGCGGAGTAATGTTTCCGCCAGTGCCTTCCCATCCATGTCCGGCATCGTGCAATCCGCGATCAACAGATCGACGGCGCCGGAATGTTCCTCAAAGACTTTTACTGCTTCCTTTCCGCCGTGCGCCGGCAGGATCCGGCAACCCGCCTCCAGCAGGAAGCGCTGCATGGATTTACGCGTGGCGGCGTGGTCGTCCACCAGCAAAATAGTCCTGCCGATGAGGTCAGGAGCGGGTTCGCCCGTACGCGGCCGCGCCCCCATTGCCGAATTCGCAGAAATATCGATCGCAGGCACCTCGATCGCGGGCTGTGCAATCGCCGGCTGCGCGATCGCCGGCTGCATGATCGAAGCTTCGACCGCCGGAAGAAATATTTCAATACAGGTGCCGCTTCCGGCTTCGCTCTCGACCTGGATCGTCCCGCCCGATTCACTGACGATGCGTTGCACCGTCGCCAAACCGAGACCGGTGCCCTCTCCCGGTCTCTTGGTAGTGAAGAAAGGCTCGAACAGCCGGGCGCGGGTCTCTGCATTCATCCCGCAGCCATTGTCTTGCACCACCAACGAGACAGCGCGCCGGGCACTCCCAGGATTCACTTTGGTGCGACTTTTACCAGGGAATTTGCCGGAGCGTTCGCCACGAACTTCCACGCCGGGAAACTCGTCAGTCCGGGTGCTCAACGTGATCCTTCCGCCCAGCGGCATCGCATCGCGCGCGTTCAGCACCAGGTTCAACAGGATCTGCCGCAATTGCGCCGGATCGGCCAGTACCCGTCCCGCGCCGGAGTCGAGCATGATCGACAATTCAATCGGCTCGCCGATCAATCGCCGCAGCAGATTTTCCGTGGAAGCCACAATCTCGTTGATCAGAACCGGCCTCGGCTCCGCTGCTTGCTTCCGCGCGATGGCCAATAGCTGATGCGTCAACGCCGCTCCTTGCTCGCCCGCCATGCGGACTTCCTCAACATGCTGGAACAGTTCACTCCGCTCCAGTTGAGTGCTTGCGAATCCGCCGCCCGGCTTTTCAATGCTGGCGAATCGCTCCTTCTCCAGTTCGGCGGTTATCAGGTCGCAGTACAACAAAATTCCGGTCAGCAAATTATTGAAGTCGTGCGCGATTCCTCCCGCCAGCCGCCCGATGACTTCCATCTTCTCTGCTTCGCGCAGGTGTTCTTCCATCTGCCTGCGCTCGGTCGCATCCGCGAGCATTGCGATCAGGAAGGCGGGCTGCCGGCGCGTATCGCGGCCGAGGGACACCGTCAGATGTCCCCAGAACTCGGAACCGTCCTTGCGCCGATAGCGCTTTTCAATTTCGAACGAGCCGCGCTCGTCCCTTAGTAGCTCGCCCAGCAATCGTTCATCCGGCGCAAGATTGTCGGGATAAATTTCGCGCCCGACTTCGCGCCCAACTTCACGGCCGAGTTGATCACAACGTTCAGGATAGAGTTCGCGCGCGTGCGCGCCGGTCAGTTCCTGCTGGTTGTAACCAAGCATTCTGCTAAGTGCGGGATTCGCTTCCAGAATCCGGCCATCGAGCTGACAAACCCCGATTCCGATCGCGGACGCTTCAAACATCACCCGAAAACGCAGATCGCGGTCATAATCGCGTGCCGCTGGAAATTGGGTGATGAGGTTCATGTCGATACTGCTCCTAGAAATTTCAGGCGCTCAGCTTTTCCGCGAATGAACCGCGCTGACCTGATTAGGGAAAAGTGTAGTGCGAAACCTTTCGCCGCTAAGTGCGCGCCATCACATCAGTTTGTGATGATTCCGAGGACGATTCGTAGAGGAATAAAGGAGGATGATTTCGGAACAGACATGACTAAGCGGGCGGGCCCGATGCTAAAGTGCCAATATGGGGCGACGACAGCGCTCCAAATTCCGAGAGCCCGCTCGAGCCGCGGGTTCGCGATCTTGATGGGCGAGTGTATCAGAATGACTGTCGCTGCGTGCCGGCTCTTCTCAAAAAGTGCCGCAATAGTCTTGACAGGTGATGGCTATATATATAGAGTTGGGTTGTGGGACGCACTGTTCGGTTATCGACTCAGACTCGATCCGTTTTATCGGCGTTCCTCGAACGTGCAAGCCAATGGCGGTATGGGTACGACCTGAGTCGGGAAACCGATCTGAAAGCCGGAACTTTATATCCCATCCTCATGCGCCTGAGTGACGCCCGGTGGCTGGAGGCGCGTTGGGAAGAACCGAGCTCTCCGGGGCGACCTCCGCGGCATATGTATCGACTGACGCAGGATGGTCGAGCGTGGGCTCGTGCGGCAGCAAAGGACGCGCCAATGCCCGCGCGTTCAACGCGTCCCAGCTACAACGAGGTTTGACCACGTGCCGAGATTCTCCTTCACACCGATCCGAACGAAAGTTCAGTTGTGGTTCATACGGGCAATGAACGTGCTTCCAAAGGAGCAGCGAGAGTGGGGACGCGCGGTGATCTCGGAACTCAACGAAATCAGTGGCTTTTGGAACAGCCTGGAATGGATTGCAGGAGGAGTGACCGCGATGTCGAAAGCAGCCCTATACAACATACTGACAGGTGCCTGGCGAAGACAACCTGGCCAGGAACCGCCGTACGCAGCGGCAGCCGGGATCAGTTTCATTCTGCTGCTGGCGCCTTTCTATTTCGTCTCCGCATCACTGCTCAATCAATGGGGAGTCACGTGGTTCTTTGCACCGATCGAGCATTGCCTCTCACACCCCGGACAAGCCGCGGCCTTCAACATCATCACGCCTATGGTGCTCCTCGGGACACTACTTTCCAGTGTTCTATTAAATCTTGCGATCTTGGTAAGCGTGGGTCGGGAGAAGGAAGCGGCCAGAACGGTAAGGGTGATTAAAGTGAGAATAAGGTCCTGGAACGTGGCTGCGATAGGCGCCAGCCTCTTGCTCACGGGACTCCTGCTCGGGTACGCGTTCGTGGAGAACTTCGGGCCGCAGGTACATCTGTAAGGAACACCAGGCAGCTAAGGGTAGTAGGCGCGCCAGTAGCGGATTCAATCCGTCAGTTTGCTTTGAAGTTGACTGTGATTTGCGTCTCGATTTCGACCGGCTGGCCGTCGAGGTAGTAGGGCTTGTATCTCCATTGGCGGACAGCATCCAGTGCCGCACGGGCGAGGACGGGGTCTCCACTGAGCACTTTCAGATTGGTGACGCTGCCCTCTTTGTTAATGGTCGCCTCGATCTGCACTGCGCCCTGGGCCCGAACCGCTAGCGCGGCTGGCGGATATTTTGGCTGTACCCGCTTGATCACCAGTCCCTGGGACACACCCTGAGAAATTCTTACGGTTGCCAGCGAAGGTTTGGGAACGCTTGTAGATGCTGAAGCCATCAGGCCGTTTAAGTTGGGGTCGTTGGCGGAAGCAATGGCGAGCGGGCTCGGAAGAGGAACCGCAGACTCCTCTGACTGGCCCTGGGTTTTGGCTCGCGTGGCCGATTTCACGTGTATGGGTGCTGAATCGGGTTGCTTCGTTCCCGGCTCAGGATTCGCGGCGATCCGAATCACCGGAGAATTGCTAACGCTGGCCGACGGCTTGTCGAGTGGTGCCGCAGTCGCTGTTTTGGCGCCTGGGCTTTGGGTTAGTGAACTTGGCCGGTCGGCTGCGCTCATCGAAGGCGCCGCCACCGGGGAGGACATTGGAGCTAGAGCCGGAGTAGACTGTCGCGAGTCCTGGGCCGTGTTTGCGGACTGTGTCCTGGCCTGGTTCAGCTTCCCATAACCGACATAGCCGAGCGCGGCGATAGCCACGACGACCACAGCTGCGATCAGGATTTTTTTCTTGCCCGATCCGCCGGAATCTTCTTCGCCCAATCCGGCAAAAGAGGGGGAATCGATCGTACTGACGGAACTGAACATTGAGATCGGAACGCCGTCCTGCGGCGAATTGGTATGAGATGAATGGACGTGAGATGGACGGGTGGGCTCAAATTCAACCGTCTTGTTTTCTTTCGCGGTCTCTGGCGCTGACGTGGCCATTACTTCTTTTGCCGGAGCTGGGGCTGCCGCTGAACCGAGAGATGATGCGAAAGCGGGACTCGGATTTTGGACTGATTGGGGCGCAGCGGTTATCGCCGCTTCGTTCTTGACGACGACATTCTTGGTTGAGTCATTGCTGACTGCCCACAGGGAAGGGGGCTGCCACCCTTCCGCGGCTGGCTCGTCCGCGATCGTCTTTTTGATCGTTTCTGGCGGCGCGGATGCGGCAGGAACAGCCGCTGTTCTACCCTCTACATTGTCCTCGGTTTTTGCCGATGCTGTGAGGTCGGGAATTGGCGTACGCGTCTCTTGAATCATCGCGGGAAGCGGAGCCACAATTTCAGGGACCTCTTGACGGCTTGGCGGCGGGGTAGTCGCCGCGCCCCGACTTGCCGAAACTGAACTGGGGGCTGATACGGGCCCTGTTTTTGATGGCATTGCGGGAGCTGGTGCGCTGGCGGCGGCAGCATCAGCGTTTTTCCGTAGAAGTCCTCGTGCGACTCGAAGCGTTCCCTTTGCCTGCTCGACGTTAATCGGCTTGGTGAGCACGAGGTTGGCGCCGATGCGGTAGGCCTTGGCCACGCCCGCTTGTCCCTCGACCAGGGCGATGGCCAGCGAGCTCTGATTGGAACTGGAATTTCTGGCGCTTTTGAAGAGCAGGGAAGCGTTCTGTTCGTTCTCGCAGTCGACGACGATGGCGTCGTAACGCTGCGACATCAACTTCTTGACCGCGGCAAACGGTTCATGAACCTGCTCAACGGTGAAGTCCAGTTCGCTGAACACCTGACTGACTACGCGGGCCAGTTTTTCGTCGGGACAGAAGAGTAAAGCTTGGTAACCCATAATGAGGCCATCCTAGGTAATGTAGTGGGTACCAGCAAGTTACGGGGGTAATTGAATGAGGGGTCGATGGTCGTTTGTCGTTTGTCGTTCGCGGCTTGATGGATTAGCGGGATAGCGGCACAGCGAGCGAACGACTAATGACTAGCGACTATCGACTATCGGCGTTCTGACTCGTCTGCGATCACGGGCGCTGAAAGTCGACGATCACGACCGTCTGGAAGGCCTGCGCCTTTCCATCACGGACGTAGGGCCGATAGCGCCACTGCTTCACAGCTTGAATGGCGGCGGTCGCCAGGGTAGCGTTTCCCTCGACCAATCGCAGGCCCTGAACCTTGCCGTCCTCATCAACCACGGCCTTGAGGACAACCGTGCCTTGGGTCGCACCCGAGCGCGCTTCGACGGGATATTTCGGCGGAACGCTCTGGGCCAGCCGTTTTTCCGCGCCCTTGGAAGAAAGAATAACCGCGCTGCGTTCCCCGGGCAGCTGACTGTCGGGCGAAGCCGCAGCGGCCGTGTCTTTCTTACTGTTTTCGGGCTTGGTCACGTCGGGTTTGTCACCGGCCTTGTTACCCTCAGGTTTTGTGGCAGCCGGCGCGACTGAGGTTGCGGCGGCCGTTGCCGGTGGCGCAACAGCCGCGCTCGGAGTCACACCCGGCTGTAACGGAACAGTCGCGCTGGCCAACGGAGTTGGTGAATCGGTTGTTGAAACTGTAGCGGGGAGTGTCGCTTTCGATGTTGTTTGATCCGAATCGGTTGGCGATTCCGGCTTAGGTGCCAGGGTTGTGGCCGGAGCCCGTTGAGGCGAG
>WNFN01194216.1_pt1 | contig 25663 bp, 22 predicted proteins | sample 5400161 | NCBI WGS metagenome assembly WNFN01 (sample SAMN13153353, study PRJNA577476) | soil metagenome | isolation source: 80 cm saprolite on Douglas fir-dominated hillslope | place: USA:California | collected 2013-09-17 | reverse complement strand
CGTTATTGTCCGAAATAGCAAAGGTCATCACGTACATGGGCTGACGACAGCAGCCTGTGTCTGGGTGACCGCGTGTATCGGCGCGGCTTGCGCAGTCGCGGAGTGGCAGATCGTTGTGCTGGGTGCCGCACTCGTCCTCGTTATTCTGGTTTTTGGCGGACCCTTTGAGAAGGCAATCGACCGACGCTGGCCGGGGCAGGACCCGACTGATCCCGGGCGGGAGACGCGCAACACGACGCGGGTGCCTGGCTCAGAGATGTAATTCTTGCCGCCGCTGCGCGCAGGGCGAGCGGCCACGCTGCCACCTTGCGCTGGATGGTCAAATGCTCCCTGTTTCAGCGCGGTCGTTCGAGGAAAATAGGTGGGCGCCTTGTCCACTCGGCCGCATAGAAGGCTAACCCTCAGCAGCGGAAGCGTCCGCAGGCAACCGACTCCGCCACAAAGTGCCGCAAGCAGACGGTTCCGACCAACTCATTTCCTGACCGCAGCACCATCAATCCGGGATGAACTCGCGCCGCCCTTCGATCACCTCGTCGGCGTGCGCTTGCTGGGATGGTGTCTGGCGACCACGGCGGGGCGGACAGCCGAGAGCGCGCCATCTGACTGAATCAGGCGACTAGGAAGAGTTCGTCAGCGAGCCCGTGCATCGGAAGCGCCGTTACCGGCGTGATCGCAGTCTCGGGAGCCTTGACCGATGTCAAGGCAATTGCTTCGCAAGCCTGTAACTGCCGGCGCGCCGCTGATTGATACAAAGCAGTTTCCATTCAAACGTGGGTATGCGCGAGGCCGGGCCTCTTTCTCGGACGACCCCCTTCGATCTCCTTCAGGCTACGGCCGGTGAGGACCGAGCGCCCCAAGCGGGAGCTTTCAATGTTCCAAGACGGATCAGCATGATCGTCGCTGTGTTTAATGAGCAGCCAGCGTTCCTTCTGACTGGGACGAGCCGAGCGCTCTCCTGTCCGGACCAGCGTGAAGCCACCGCGCAGCTTTGCGCCGTGGAGCGCCACGTCGATTTTGCCGCGGGCAAGCTGCTCGCCCGGCGGGACGCCGTCTTGCGGCTCGTAAGTGCCCGTGTCCCACACCATCACCGTTCCGGCTCCATATTGCCCCTCGGGAATCACGCCCTCGAACTGAGCATATTCGAGCGGATGATCCTCCGTGCGTACGGCTAGATGTTTCTCTGCGGGGTTCATGGAAGGGCCTTTGGGCACCGCCCACATGGAGAGTTGCAGTCTCCTTATTCGGTAGGGCGCTGACGGACTGGCGCTCCCCTGCCCTCCAACGCCCAAGCAGCAACCCCGCCGCAGCTGCTCATTCACCGCAGGCTCGGCGCGGGACCGACCGCAGGGCCATCGAGAACACCAATGTTAAAACACGGCGGCCTCGCTGCACAAACACGTTGCTAAAGCCTCGAAAGTAAAGCGCTGAGACGGTCCCGAGAGAACTCGGAGCTGATGCGTTCGGTTACGAACACACACAGCGTCGTCACTCTGCTCTCAGTCGCGTTCTCACGGTGCGATCCGGCGTCGCGGTTTCGGGAACAGCGATATTACAGGCCGCGTAATAGCATTACGACGGAGTGTCATGACGCACAGGCAGCACCCAGCTCAGATTCCTACGCGCCCGCGCAGTTCCGGATTGAGTTCGGCTCGAACCGTAGTGACGATGTTTGCGGCATTATCTTGGGAGAAACCGCAGACGAGAAGCACTTGATCGGCCAACGCCAGGCCGGCCGCGAAGTTCTCTGGGAACACAGTGCCGGCTCCCGCCCGTGTGAGCGGCAAGATTTCTTGATCATCGGCAGCGCTCACAATGGAGGATACAGCTGGATTTTGCTCGCGTGCATAGTGAAGAATACGTTCAACCGCATGGCGTCGATCGAACGTTACAACGACGATGCGCGCGCGGGCGACACCGGCGGCTTCCAGAACCCGTTTCCGACCTGCGTCCCCGAAGACCACATTGTGTCCCGACTTTTTCGCCCTGCGAAAGCGTACCAGGTCGGCCTCGACGGCAATGTAAGGGACCTTTGCGGCCTCGAGCACGAGCGACACCAGCCGGCCCACGCGTCCACAACCACACAGGATTACGTGATCCTTGAGATCTTGGCTTTCTTCGCGGATAGCGGCTTCTTCGGCGTCTGCTTTGACGCGATGTGACGCGCCGCCTATGAGCTCTGCAAACCGCGCACTCCACTGAATCAGCACTGGGCCAAGCGCCATGGTCGCGATCAACGCCAAAAGAGCGGGCTGCCCAACGTCCGGTTCTATGGCGCCCGCTCTCATCGCCTGGGTGAGCAGCAGTAAACCTTCTTCTCCGCCGTGTGCTAGAGTGAGGGCGACTCGCGCACCGACCGGCGCAGACCAGCGCATAATCGCGCCAACGAGGATCACGACAAGGGCCTTTCCTGGCAGGCACGCGATCATCCAGGGGAGGACGGTCATGGGTGCTACAGCGACGATGGACGGATCCACCTCCATGCCGACAGTGACGAAGAAGAGCCCCAATAGGACATCGCGGAAAGGCCGGATATCGTCCTCCACCTGATGTCGGAAATCGCTTTCCCCGACCACCATGCCGGCGAGGAACGCGCCGATCGGCACGGCAAGGCCGGCGAGACGTCCGGCGAATGCCGTGCCGAGCGCGAGCAACAGAACGGTAAGCAGAAAGAGATCTGCCGAGTTCGTTCGGGCAACCCAGGTGAGCCCGACGCGAAAAACCGGCCGGCAAACGAAAGCAGCGACGCCGAGCGCGATGGCCGCTATTGCGAGCTGACGCAGCGCTCCCAACGGTTCTGGCCCACCGCTTAGTTCCCACCCACCGAGCACGACGAGAAATGGAAGAGTCGCGAGGTCCTGGAAGAGCAGGATTCCCAACACGAGACGGCCGTGTTGGCTGCTGACATCGCCCTGATCGACCAATTGTTTGAGCGTGATGGCGGTCGATGACATTGCAACAGCGCCGCCGATCAGCACGGCGGTGGGCAAGCGGGCGCCCCACAGCATGGCAGCTCCCGCCACGATCAAAACGGTGAAGCCGACTTGCAGGCTGCCGGCGCCGAAAACATCGCGGCGTGCGGCAATCATTGCCGCGAGCGAAAACTCAAGACCCACCATGAACATAAGAAAAATGATGCCGAGCTCGGCCAAAAATGTCGTTTCATCGCTCGTGGCGATGAGTTGCAAACCGTGCGGCCCGATGACCAAACCAGCCAATAAATAACCGACGGCCGCCGGAAGCCTTGCGCCCGCGACCATGCCGACGGCGCCGACGGAGGCAAGGATGACGACGAGCGTCTTGATCAACAGGGCGTCGGCCATGCGCAGCTCCGATACGCGTCGTGCTCACTATATCGCACGGATTATCACCGCTGTGATGGGCGGCAAACTCCGCAACACGATTGGTCAGCAGTTTGAAAACCTTGGTTGGAATAATTGACAGTCGTCAATGCGCCTTGAGTCACTCGAAATTAGAGCGTACTCAGCACGTTTCGGATAGGGAGCGCGCCGACGCGCGCTCCCTATGGCAAGAATTGCGATCGCCCTAGGGGCTCACGACAATCCGATCCTCCACTTTAGTGACGCCCGGCGCAGCCCAGGCGGTTCGCTCGGCCTCTTCGCGTTCGATCCACGACCGAACCGTCCCCTTGAGGATGACCTCGCCGCCGCGCGCTTCGACGGTGATGCGGTTGGCATCGACCTCGGCATTGCGCCGGAATGCCTCTTGTATCTTCCGCTTGATTTCTGCGGGCTGGGCGTGCGGCTTGAGCTGGATCAAATTGCTGACGCCTTTGATGCCTTTGATTCGACGTACCGAATTCTCGGCCGTGCTGCGTTGATATTGCCACTCGACTTGGCCTTCGAGCGTTACCCAGCCGTCCTTGACGATCACCTTGATGTTCTCCGACGAGATCGGCAGCTGGCTCTTGATCGCGGCCACCGCATCCCGCGCGATTTCGGGGTCAGGTCTCTCGTCGACACTCGGCATGCGAACTTCGATATCGTTCGCGACTCCGAGCACGCCAGCCACACGCTTTGCAGCGCTTTCGGCTTCGTACTTATCGGCATAGTTCTTGACGAATCCTGCCAGCGTGACGACGCCCTTCTTTACGGATACTGCAATGTCAGTTGCGTCAAGATTGGGATCCCACTGCAGCTCGTCCTTCACGTCCAGTTCGATTTCATGGTCAGATTTCATGATAGCCTCCGTAAGCTTGGTCGGTTGATTTGTCGGGGGGCCTTCTCGATCTGCAGCGTCCCGCGCTGTGAAAAATTGCCCAGACGACTGGGCGGTCTCAGGGACGAATCGAGAAGGTCCGCCGACGCGCGCCTAGTCTGGCGCGCACAATGATTTAGTTTGGCACCCCCTTCCTGCAAGTGCCTTTCCAGCCCCCCTTGAAAAACAGAGTTCCATGTTGCTCAAATGGAGGATATGGCTATGAGGAACTTCGACCTGACCCCTCTTTGGCGATCAACCGTCGGTTTCGACCGTCTATTCGACCTCATTGAGGAAGTGCCTCAGTTGACGGGCGAGGACAACTACCCGCCCTACAATATCGAGCGCACAAGTGAGGACGCGTATCGTATCTCGCTGGCCCTTGCCGGCTTCATGCCCGAGGAGATCACTGTCACTGCGGAGCAGAACTTGCTCACGGTGGAAGGCCGCAAGGCCGAGAAGGAAGATCACCAATACCTCTATCAGGGGATCTCTGCACGTCCGTTTCGGCGTCAGTTCAACTTGGCCGACTACGTCCAGGTCAAGGGAGCTTCGTTCGAGAATGGGCTTCTGAAAATCGACCTGGTGCGCGAGGTGCCCGAGGCCATGAAGCCGCGCCAGATCCAAATCGCGTCCGGCACGGCGGGAAACGGCAACCAGCAAACCGAGCACAAGAAGGCGGCCTGAACAGCCCCGGCCCCGCTGGCCGACGGGTTCTCATGCACTGCCCCGCCGGGCAGCGGAAGCCCTTTGTGAGAAGGAGGTATGACCATGAATGTGAGAGATCTGATCCCATGGAATCGCGGTCGCGAAGTCACAGTGCGACGTGGCGAGGAGACCTACCCGCTCCTGACCTTGCACCGCGAAATGAACCGCTTGTTCGACAAAGTCTTCCGCGGGTTCGATCTTACGAGTTTCGGGTCCGAACGCGTGTTGACGTGGCCGAACATCGAGGTGAGCGAGACGGGCAAGGAGGTGAAGGTCAGAGCGGAGCTGCCGGGTCTCGAAGAGCAAGACGTCGAGGTTCAACTTTCGAACGGCGTCCTCACCATCCAAGGCGAGAAGAAGACCGAAACCGAAGACAAGGATCGGCAGTTTAGCGAGTGCTATTACGGCCGCTTCGAGCGATCAATCGCGAGGAAACGCTTCATTGATCCGTAAATGCAGCGCCGGGGCGGGCCGTTCCCGGACGCCCCGGCGTTCTTTCGCGCCATTCGGTTTGCGGCAGAGTTTGCAGGAACGCCGCTCTGAGCTCGGGAGATGGTCATGAACAACACTAACCATTCGGCACCAGCCCTGGCGAACCAACCAAAGCGGTTGGATAAGCTCGCATCGATCGCGGCCGTCAGGAAGTGCCATCGGGGACAGGAAATCTGCAGTCAGGGGCAACCGGCCGAATATTGGTATCGCGTGACTTCGGGCACGGCGAGGCGATGCGTGGTGCAGCCCGATGGTCGGCGCCAAATTGTGGAGCTGTTGCTGCCCGGCGACTTCTTCGGCTTTACCGCCCTCAACGAGTATGACTCCACGGTGGAGGCGGTCACCGAAGATACAATCGTAGCCAGCTATCCGCGCCGGCGGCTCGAGATGCTCGCAGAGTCAGACCCGCAGCTTTCTAGGGAAATCCACCAGGTCACGTTCGAGGCTCTTTCACGTTTGCAAGCCCAACTGATGATCCTCGGTCGGATCACGGCAACCGAGAAGGTTAGCTCGTTCCTTCTCACGATGGCGGAGCGCCTATCTGATCAGACTCTCGATCGTGTCGATTTGCCGATATCGCGCTACGACATCGCCGATTATCTCGGCTTGTCGGTCGAAACAGTCAGTCGCTCGCTCACATCGCTCAAGAATCGCGGCCTGATTGCGCTCTCCGGGCCCCGTTCGGTGAGAATCATCGATCGGGATGCCCTTGAGGAGGGCGGTGCATGTAATGCTTACCCGAAACAACTCGGGGCTCGTCGGGGTTCTGATAATCTGTCAACGCGTTCCTCTCGAGCTGTACGAGCCAGCGTTCGATCCGCGGAGCGATTAAGTTATCTGTCTCGCGCGCCTCTTTCGCGATTTCCAGCGCCAGAACGTCCTAAAGCCTGCACGATGCCAGCGAAGGATGGTCTCCGGTTGAACGATCTTGGCCGCGCCGAGCAGGCTCGGCCAGAGCCGGGTCATCCAGACCAACAGCGCCCGGTCACTGCCACATAGTCGAAGACAAGGCGGCGTGCGCCTCAAGGCAATGACGAAGAAACAGGTTCTCGGCTTCCAGCCGGCGCCGCGACTTGAAGACGTCGATGATGAACATTCCGAGTGAATGCAGGACTGCAAGCATCGACCCCGATCATGCGATGATTCTGTCTCACGATGCGAATCCCAAGCCGGATGGAATTTTCGGAAAGGATAGGGCTCGACGCGGGCCACTACAGTTGGCGCGCCGCCAATTGATACAAAGCAGTCTCCATTCAAACGTGGGTATGCCCAAGGCCCGGCATCTTTCTCGGGCGACCCTTTTCGATCTCCTGCAGGCTACGGCCGGTGAGGACCGAACGGCCCAGGCGGGGGCTTTCAATGTCCCATGATGGATCAGCATGCTCGTCGCGGTGTTTGATCAGCAGCCAGCGTTCCTTTTGGCCAGGACGAGCCGAGCGCTTCCCCGTGCGGACCAGCGTGAAGCCACCGCGCAGCTTCGCGCCATGGAGCACCACGTCGATTTTGCCGCGGGCAAGCTGCTCGCCCGGCGGGATGCCGTCTCGCGGCTCGTAAGTGCCCGTGTCCCACACCATTACCGTTCCGGCTCCGTATTGCCCTTCCGGTATTACGCCCTCGAACTGGGCATATTCGAGCGGATGATCCTCGGTGCGTACGGCTAGATGTCTCTCTGCGGGGTTCATGGAAGGACCTTTGGGCACCGCCCACGACACCAGAACCCCGCTGATCGCCAGTCGGAAGTCATAGTGCAGGCGACTGGCGTCGTGCTTTTGAACGACAAAGATACGGCTGCGGCTGTTCCGCCGCGCCTGCCCTGCCGGCTCGGGCGTTTCGGTGAACTTTCTCTTCCTGCGATAATCTTCGAGTGGCATTCCAGTCATCATTCTAAGTCCCACGCGTGCTTCGTGACGCCATCGGGAAATAAGGCCTTCGCCGGACGTCTCCATGTCCGTGACGCCCGCGGGTAGCTGTCATCGAATAATCGCGCTTCAGCCCTCTCGCACGACGTCTTGCGGTCTCTTGTCTTCCCGCAGGCCGAGGAATCGCGGGTGTCGCAATTTGTCTTCCCGCGTCCATTCGGTGAAGGCGATTTGGGCGACGAGCTTTGGTTTCACCCAATGGACACCACCGCGCGGCAACCCATCGTCCTCGAACGGGCTACTCGGCGTCTCCAGTTTGGTAAGCTTCCTGCTCAGCCGACGCAACGTGCCATTATCGAACCCAGTTCCGACCTTGCCGGCATATACGAACTTTCGGCCACGGTAATAGCCTAACAGCAATGCTCCGAAGCCGATCCGACGCCCTTGCGGCTCCGTGTGACCGCCGATGACGAACTCCTGCTCATGGCTGCACTTGAATTTGAGCCAATCGCGCGTCCTCCTGGATACATACGCGCTGTCCCCGTTCTTTGCGATTACGCCCTCCCATCCATTGCGACACGCCTTTCGATAATAGGCTTCGCCCTCTGTCTCGCGATGTTCCGTGAACCGCAACGAACCCTCAAAGTCGAAGGTGTTGCGAAGCACTTGCTTGCGGTCCCGGAGCGGAACTCGCCGGGTGTCGTAGCGGCCCAGATAGAGCAAATCGAAAAGATACAGCCATACCGGAACCCTGCGGAGCAGATCGGCTGACGGATGCTCGACCTGCATGCGTTGTTGAAGTTTCGCGAAGCTGGTGATCCCGTCTTTGAACGTAACAATTTCACCATCGGCGATGAAGGAATCGGTCTGCTGCCGATGAAACGCTGTTGTCAACTCAGGGTATTTCTCGTTCAGCCGGATTCGGTTCCGCGAAAAGAGGCTCAATTCGCGGCCGCGGCGAAAAACAAGGCAGCGCTCGCCGTCCCACTTCGGCTCAAACAACCATCCTTCTCGCGAAAAGCGTTCGTCCGTAAGTGTCGCCAACATGGGTGCAACCCATTTCGGCTGCGCTCTCTTGCGAAGCAAAGCTTTAGCTCGGGCCGGCAGCCCGTCCAAAGCATCGCGGTCTGCCATGGCATCCCACCGCTCAATTCACATTAAAGGTCCTGGCGCTCGCTGAGGCGACGTGCCGGCGAAGGACGTCGCATCGCTCTCAAGGCTAAATCCGACACCTCCACACGGTCCCTGCGTCCGCACGGCTGGCCGACGTGTTTAGCATCACCAGAACGGGTCCAGTTGCTTGAAACGCCGAACATGTTTTCTGAGCTTAGGCTCGCGATCGACAAGATCCCGCTCGTGCCAACCGAACACGATGCCGCCAGCGCGATCGATCGTGCCAGCGTTGTGATTTTTCGTTTCTCGAATTTGGTCCATGAGATCGTAGGCAACACGGACGTCGTTCGCATGGCCGAGATAGTCTTGTAAGGACTTCAACCTCTTGACGAACGCGCGAACTTCGTCCTTGTCGAAGAGACTTCCGAGGAATTCGATTGTGTACCGCAGCTTCTTCAACGCAATGCGCAACTTGTGCCGCGCTGCTGGAGTTAGCTCGTCGAACCGCTTGCAGCGCCGCCGGGCCTTGCGATGGCATCGTTCGATCAGATCCGGGGCAACATCGGAAATCGGCGCCAGAAGGAGAGCCGTGTTCTCCGATATCTGTTGATCACGCCACGCACGAGCCGCAAACCATCGTAAAAGCCGCAGCATCGCTTCGGTGTGTCGTTGAGACAAGATTGCTTGTTTCGCATCATCGAAGGCCGCCCGGCGGGATCGCTCTGCTGCGCTGACGAGATGCTTCATCTCGTGGCGGTTTGGCAGCGCCTCGCTGACTGGGCGCAGAAGATCGCCCGTGAATATGTCCCAGTTGCGCGCTGGAGCCAGCGCGTGAGTAAGCCACCGGAGCTCGTCGGATGCCCAGCGGTGATGCTCCGCTGGTAGCATCGGCTTTAACGCGGAAAGCGCCGAGCGAAGGCGCCGCATGGCGACTCGCATTTGATGGATTCCTTCGGGCTCACCCGCCAGCGCGGCAGGTTCGTTGCGCAAGAGATGGTTGAGGCATCGTTGCCCAAAGCACTGCAGGGCGGCCTCGACGGTCGTGGCGGGATCGAGAGTGACAGGCCCCGCTTGAACCGGCTGCGGCACATCGGTGACTCCGAGGAGCCCATAGCCTCGCCCGGCCTTCCTCCGCGTCTCGGGTCGAATTTGGACGACCTTTGGGAGCCCCAGTGCCAAGTCATACCGCGCCGCCGGGGTCGCCGCGTTTGAGCTCGAGCTCGATCTCGCTGATTGGCTCGACGCCACTGCCATCTCCCACGCCTCGAAGGATGACGCGACTCTCAAGCCCCTGCCGTCGAGACCTCCTGCCTCTACCGAAAGACGAGCTAATTAGCATTGATACCCATCAATATCGCCCGTTGTCCGCTGAACTCCGCTGCGGCGGAAAATTGATGCCTGTCAACGCACCCGTTTTCATCTGGCTTTATCAATTTCCGCTTGGAGCGATCGCTGGACGACATTTATCCAGCCACCCCAGGCGTCGGGCAGCCGGCGCGCTGAAACGGCTCGTAGCCGAACTGGATGAACAGATCGCCTAGAGCGGTTTCCGGAAGGGAGCATTACACATGAACATAAAGCCGGATCTCCCTAAGCCAGGACTCTTTCGCGATCGCTCTGAAGCGGGTCGATTGCTCGCTGCGAAACTCACCGCTTACGCCAATCGCCCGGACGTACTCGTGCTCGGCCTACCGCGCGGAGGCGTGCCTGTCGCGTATGAAGTCGCCCAGGCACTCGGCGCGCCCTTGGACGTATTTGTCGTGCGCAAGCTGGGCGTCCCGGGCTACGAGGAGCTGGCGATGGGTGCCGTCGCGACGGGTGGCGTGCGTGTACTCAACGACCAACTCGTGAGGCGTCTGGGCATTCCGGGCGCTTTGATCGACACCGTCGCGTCGCAGGAACGGCAGGAGCTTGCGCGGCGCGAGCGCCTCTACCGCGAGGGTCGTCCACCGCCCGACGTTCGCGGTCGTACTGTCATCCTAGTGGATGACGGTCTTGCGACAGGAGCGACCATGCACGCCGCCATCGAGGCCTTGCGGCAGTTGCAGCCTGCCCGCATCGTCGTCGCCGTTCCGACGGCGTCGCCGGAGGCGTGCGAGGAAATGAGGGCGAAAGTCGATGATGTCATCTGCGCCATCACCCCGGAGCCGTTCGAGGCGGTCGGCCGATGGTATCAGGACTTCTCGCAGACGACGGACGAGGAGGTTCGTGGCCTGCTGGCGCGGCGAAAAGCGCCGGAGAAGGGCGAGGCCGTACCAAGCCCGACCGATGCCGCCCTTATCGAGGCGTTGCGCGCGAGCGCCCATCCATTGACCGGCGTTGCCCGAGACTACGATCCGCTCATGAACCGAATCGGCGATGCACGCTTCGCACTGCTCGGCGAGGCATCCCACGGCACGCATGAGTTCTACCGCGAGCGGGCCGAGATTACGAAACGGCTCATTAAGGAAAAACACTTTACAGCCGTCGCAGTCGAAGCCGACTGGCCGGACGCCTACCGCGTCAACCGCTATGTCCGCGGCATGAGCGATGACCTCGATGCGGTGGAAGCCCTCACCGATTTTCGGCGTGGCTGCGAGCGCACAATGACGCGCTCCCGCCGGGCGCTGCAAAGGTTGGATTTTACGGCCTCGATCTATATAGCTTGCATACATCGATGAAAGCCGTTTTGCGTTATCTCGAAAAGGTCGATTCCGAAGCCGCAAAACGCGCCCGCGAACGCTATTCCTGTTTCGACCATTTCGGTGAGGATACCCAGGTCTACGGTTTCATGACGCGCTTGAACCTCGCCAAGTCATGTGAGGACGAGGTCATCAGCCAGTTGGTTGAGCTGCAACGCCGGGCTGCCGACCACGCACGGCGCGGCGCGGTGGAGGACGAACTCTTCTATGCCGAGCAAAATGCCCGTCTAGTGAAGAATGCCGAGGCGTACTATCGGGCGATGTTTCTCGAGGAAGTATCGTCGTGGAATCTGCGCGACCGCCACATGGCCGAGACGCTCGATGCGCTGATCATGCATCTCGGTCGGAACGACGGCCGCGCGAGGATTGCCGTTTGGGAACATAATTCTCATCTCGGCGATGCACGCGCGACCGATATGCGTCAGCGCTCCGAGCTCAATGTAGGCCAGCTCACGCGTGAGAAATATGGCCATGATGCAGTATTGATCGGCTTTACCACACATCACGGCACCGTTACTGCCGCCTCTGATTGGGGAGCGCCGGCCGAGCGCAAGCGCGTTCGCCCGGCGCTGGCCGGCAGCTACGAGGCGCTGTTCCATGCCGCAGAGCGTGTCCGGTTCCTGCTCACCTGGCGTGACAATGACACGCTGGCGGTGGGTTTGCGCGAACCGCGGCTCGAGCGGGCAATCGGTGTGATCTACCGGCCCGAAACTGAGCGGCAAAGCCACTATTTCCGGGCGCGTCTGCCGGACCAATTTGATGCCGTGCTCCATTACGATGAGACGCGGGCGGTCAAACCACTCGAAGTCACGACGGAATGGGAAGCAGGCGAGGTGCCTGAGACCTTCCCCTTCGCGGTGTAAGCGAACAAGCGCCCCTCCTCTTCGTACCCGGTGCGGGGCGTGAAGCCAACGAGAGAAGCCCGCGAAGTGCGTTCGCAGTCACTAAGAGTCATGGCCTAGGGATGTTGGCTTCAAAATAGGCGAGGGCAAGCGATGATTACACTCGCAAAGCCAATCGTTGCAGAGCATCTGGTTCACGTTGCCGCCGACGCCGTAACACTGGATGGCAATCTGAGACTGCCGGAGGACGCCCGCGCAGTTGTGTTGTTTGCTCACGGAAGCGGCAGTGGCCGACACAGCTCTCGCAATCGCCATGTGGCACAGCTGCTCAACGAGGCGAAATTGGCGACTTTGCTAATCGACCTGCTGACTGCGAATGAAGAGGCGATCGATTTACATACGGCGCATCTGCGCTTCGACATCGAGCTGCTGGCTAGAAGGCTGGTCGGCGCCACGGACTGGCTCACTCAGCGCCCAGACACGCGTCACCTTCCGATTGGGGAGCCATTGTCTCACGCGGCGGGCGGCCGGATTTGGCGGGGCCGGCCCTGCCCCGTGTTCGCGCGCCCACGCTGCTCATCGTCGGTGGAAACGATGTCCAGGTGATCGAGCTGAACCGGATCGCCCTTCCACAACTGGGCGGCGAGAAGCGGCTTGTGATCGTCCCGGGAGCGACGCACCTCTTCGAAGAACCTGGAGCGCTTGATGAAGTGGCCCGATTAGCGCGCAGCTGGTTCGAGCGGCACCTGCTCCCGACGACGCGACACGCTGCTGAGGCCAGTCGTTAACCACACGAACGGAGTACTTTTGGAGAAAGCCTCTCAAACGTCAGGAAGATAGTGATTTGTGTACCAGATGATCGCCTGCGACTGACGGCAGTAGCGGCACCCTCCCTCCAACACTTTGGATTCGGTTTCCGCGGGCTGTTGGTCAAAAAATTGAGGCCAACATGGATGAACAACCAGCGACCTCCGCAAATGCAATCGAGCTGAGGATCGAAGAACTCTCGCAACTGTTTCACAGCCTCGATCCTTTTCCGTTTCGCGAAAAGGATCTCGACAAGGATGCAGAGGAATTTATCGTGGGTTGGGCAAGAGAGTTGCCCACCGATCAGCAACTCAGGATCATTGTACACCTGCCAGAGTCACAAGCATCTACGTCAGAGGCTCATGAGATCGGAGTGGCTCTCAATCGGTATTTTAGTCATCGCGCCCGCGTTATAGCGCTTGATCTCAACGAATTGTTCCGCATCGGATGGCGCTCGCTCGTCATCGGACTGACAGTACTCTCATTATGCGTCATTGCGGGCCAAATGGCAGCCGCCAACCTCACACCACGTCCTCTTGGACGGGTCATCGAAGAGAGCTTGACTATTTTCGGGTGGGTTGCGAACTGGAGGCCAATCGAAATTTTTCTGTACGAGTGGTGGCCGATCGTGCGTCGACGCAATCTATATCAACGGCTTTCGGCGGCCCAAGTCGAATTAAGGCCGTACACGATCGATTATCAGACCCAGCAGACCTACCGAAATAGTGAAGAGCCGCACGCGGCTCAGTGAAGGGGGCTCGTCCGCCTCGGGCGAAGGCCTGTGTGAAGCAGTGCCGTGCCGGCATTACGTCCCCGGAGATGCCAGCATCAATGGCTCTCGGAGCTTGACAACTTGTTTGGTCCTGTCAGCATCAACAATCTCAATGGTCGTCAGTCCTCTGATCCAGTCCTCGAGATAAATCTCGCGCGGCTTACGAATCATGTGATCAAGCCTCTCGAGCGCGACCTCGACAAGGTCGTCATTCGGATCGTAAGTAATGCCGTGCAAGGGCAACCACTCCGCCTCGACCTGATCGCCAAGGGATAGCGAGGCAACTCGATCTCGGCCTGCTTTCCTTCGAGCGTTTTCGAGAGACGATCGAAAAACGTGCGCCATTGGCTCTTGTCGAGCTTACGGGCCGTCATGGCGAACCTCCTGTTGGACAAGATTGCATCTCAAGCCTGCTCGCGCCTGTCCTGTTCGCGAACGAGCCAATACACGGCGCCGAGCGCCAGAATCGCGGCTGCAAGCGCGAACACCTGCTGGGCCTCCGCTGCGGAAAGATCGATGATCATCAGCTTGCGGACAATGGCGAGCAGCGCGATCAGGAGCACGGTGCGAACCTGGACGATGCCGTGCCGGCGCTCTGCAACAACCAGCAGCGAGCGCTTGAATTCAAGCGCGATGATGACGGTGAGGATCATTCCGAAGAATGCCTGAAACACCGCATAATCCGTTGGATCGAACCCACTGGAAGAAATGATGCTAAGCAGGATTTTTAGCACCAAGTTCCAGAGGGCGAACCCGATCACGACCGCAATGAGCGCCGTCAGCACAAGGATGACGGCGTGCTCGAACTTTTGATAGACGGTCAGGGGTTTCCATCGCTGGCGCTCGGCCGCGAGTTGCTCCTTCAGTGGCATCCAGATCTCCCTCGCTCGGACGGCTTCCAATTCCAAGAGAAGCGGACTCCGCTCCAGGTTATCGCGGGGATGCGTGTTCAGCGACGCTAATTCTGCGAAATCAACTTAGGCCTCCCTGGCGACCTCCTTCTGTCGTGGTACCGGCAGATATTCCACGCCGCCGCCGCTCTGCATGCGAACGGGCTGCGGATAAAGCTTCATCAGTTCGAGAACTCCGTTCGGCATGTCGGTGCTGACCGGCAGGCCAAGCGACTTCGCGGTTGAGGCCCATATCGGATAGTCGTGCGTCCATGTACCGGCCGTGAGCTTTTCCGCCAGCGCCCTCGCTTGCTCGGCGGGAAGCCGACGCTCCAGGAGCTCGCTCGCTGCTTGCTTGACTTGCGCAATTGCTTTGCGTCCGACATCGGCCAATACCAGCGTCTGATCGTCAATTCTCCCCACCGGCTTCTCCTCGGTGACCTTGATGAGCGAAGCGGCCGGCGATTGTCCGAGCTGCGGGTCGATCGGACCCAAGACGGAATGCTTGCACATGACGATTTCGTCGGCTGCAAGCGCGATCAGCGTGCCGCCCGACATGGCATAGTGGGGCACAAAGACCGTGACCTTAGCCTTGTGTTCACGAACCGCCTTCGCGATTTGCAGCGCTGCGAGTACAAGGCCGCCCGGCGTGTGCAGGACGAGGTCGAGCGGTACGTCCTCGTCCGTCATCTGGATGGCGCGCAGAACATCCTCGGAATCGTTTATGTCGATGTAACGTGCGATCGGAAAGCCCAGCAGCCGCATGGTTTCTTGCCGGTGCACGAGCAGGATCACCCGCGATTTTCGTTCGCTCTCGAGTTGCGCGATCTTGCGCACCCGCATGGCCTCGAGCATCCGCTGCCGCAACATCGGCTGGATCGCCGAGAATATAAAGAAAAGCCAGAAAAGATCGCCGATCGACATGGAAGCCTCCTATGGCAAGTGGCACGTCATACCCGCCCCTGAGTATCGAAGCCGAGCACGCCTTCGTCTGGGTAGTATGCGCGGTAACGCTGCTCGGACCGGACCAGGAGGGGGCCAAGCGTCAACCCCGCCACGAACCCTCCGACATGAGCCCACCATGCGACGCCTCCGCCGGAGGACGGCAGCAGGAGCTCCAGCGCTCCCTGGAAAATCTGAATCAAGAACCAGAGACCGACGAAGAGGAACGCGTAGACTTCGAAGAACAGCGGGATGAAAAGGATCGGCACCACCACGACGACCCGCGCCAGGGGGAAGAGGCGCATGTAGCATCCCAGCACTCCCGCGATTGCACCGGAGGCGCCCAGTGCCGGCACGATCGATGTTGGATTAAAAAAGACATGCGCAATCGAGGCAGCAAGGCCGCAAGCGAGATAAAAGGCGAGATAGCGTCCGTGACCCAGCCGATCCTCCACCGTGGGTCCGAACAGCCAGAGCGTCCACATGTTGAAAATGAGATGCAGCCAGCCGCCGTGGAGAAACATCATGCTGAAGAAGGGAAACAGATCGGCGGCCGAGAGCTCTGCCTCGCCATATGCCAACGCGGCGGTGTAGCGCGCAGGGATGAGCGCGAAGTCGCGCAAGAATTCCTCGAGCTCCGCAGGGCTCAGGCTGTTCTGGAGGAGGAAAATCAGGCAATTGGTCGCGATCAGCAGCCAGGTTACGACCGGCGGGTAACGGGAGGGAACGGCGTTTCGGATCGGAATCATGTGGGCTTGCGCCTCTCCGAACGCGTGTGGCGGATGCCGGACAAGATTTAGCGCCTGCGACCTTCGGGCTGCGCGCCGATCGTCGAAAGGAGATTCCGCAGCACGCCCCGCACTCCGTGCAGCTGATCGACGAGATCGAGGATGACGGGAATGCCCTCCTCGTTCACGCCGAGTTCCCTCAGGTCGCGGATCAGCTGCACTCGTGCGAGATCGATCTCGGAAAATGGCCCGGCTTCGCCGCTATCGCGCGGCAGCAGCCAGCCGGCCTCGATCCACGCTTCAAGCGTTGTGGCTTCGAGATGCGCCGCCAGGAGAAATTCTCGCCGCTCCATGGTCACACCCCCATCGCTTCACGCGGATTGCGAGCCGTGGTCGGCCGCCATTGAGCGATGAATTTTTCGAGCTCGGGATCCGGTTTGCCCGGCAGCATCACTTTCAGGGTGACGTATTCATCGCCGCGGGTGCCGCCAGGCCGAGGCACGCCTTGCCCTTTAAGACGAAGGACCGTGCCGGTGTTCGACCATTTCGGGATGGTCATCGTTACCTCGCCAGAAGGCGTGGGAACCTTGACCTTACCCCCGAGCACGGCTTCGCTCAGCGAGATCGGCAGCTCGACATGGATGTCGTCGCCCTTGCGCGTGAAAACGCGGTGCGGCCGCACCTCGATCTCGATCAGCGCATCGCCGGCCGGGCCGCCGCCGACGCCGGGGCGGCCCTTGCCGCGCAAACGAAGGACCTGGCCGTCGCGCGTGCCGGGCGGAATGGTGACGTCGAGCACGGTACCGTCAGGAAGCGTGAGCTGCTGCTTGCCGCCATTAATCGCGTCGAGAAAATCAAGCGCCAGGCGATAGTGAACGTCCGGACCGCGCATGCGGACATTGCCGCGGCCTTGCCGGCCAAAAATTTCCGACAGGATGTCGTCCATACCCGCGAAGTCGGCGAAGCCGGCATCGCTCGTATAGGGGCTGGAAGCCCCGGCATCGGCGAAGTCACGATAGTATCTTTGCCGCGGGCGCTCAGCCCCGGAAGCATCGATTTCGCCGCGGTCGAAACGCGCGCGTTTCTCAGGATCGCTTAATAAGTCGTAGGCGGCCGAGACCTCCTTGAACTGCTCCTCGGCCTGCTTGTTGCCGGGATTGAGGTCCGGGTGCAGCTTTTTCGCCAGCCGCCGATAGGCCTTTTGGATCGCGTCCTGGGAGGCATCCTTTTTGACGCCCAGGGTCTCATACGGATCGGCGGCCAATGCGCTTTCCTCCTCTGCCTGCCCCGGCACCCGCGAGCAAGCTCACATCGGATCCTCGCCTGAATGAGAACCCGAGTCGGCCTCAGCCGGTTCCGGCTTCGACGCAGAGGTCGCATTCAAACCCCGCCTGGCGACGACGACCCGGGCAGGACGCAATAGCCTGTCCTGGATGGTGTAACCGTCCTCCAGAACGCGCACCACCGTTCCTGGCGGCTGCGACGCATCGTCCGCTTCCATCACTGCCTCATGCAAGCTCGGGTTGAAACGCTTGCCGAGCGCGTCGATCTTGCGGACGCCGAAGTGGCTGAGCGTCTGTTCGAGAAGACGTTTGGTCGCGCGCACACCTTCGATTAGTGCCTGGTCCTCGACCGTCTCGGGGCGCTCGGCGGCGGCGGCGATCGTCCGCTCGAGATTGTCGGCAACCATCAGCAGCTCGCGCGCAAAATCCGAGATCGCGTATTGCTGCGCCTCCTCCGCTGTGCGTTCAGCGCGCCGCCGGATGTTTTCCGCGTCTGCAAGCGCACGCAACAAGCGATCACGTAACGACGCATTCTCCGCGATGAGCGTCGCAACATCTACCGCTTCCTGCGCGACTGCTTCGTCCACGTTGCTGTGCGGCATAATTACCTCGTTGGATTTGCCGTGGCCTCCCTCCTTTCCCGACCGCGTCCGGCCGGTAACGGCGTCTTGTGCTCTAAGCGGCCTCCGCCAATTTGCTGCCATTGATGGTTAGACGACCGTCCTGCACCGAGACCCTCACCGTCTCTCCGTCCTTGATGACACCGGACAGCAACATGTTGGCGAGCGGATTTTGCAATTCCCGTTGGATCACGCGCTTGAGCGGGCGCGCGCCATAGACCGGGTCGTAGCCGGTATTCGCCAGCCAGGCCTTCGCCTTTTCGTCGACGTGCAGCACGATCTTGCGGTCGGCAAGCAGCCGCTGCAGGTGCTTGAGCTGGATATCGACGATCCTTTTCATTTCGTTGCGGCCGAGTCGGTTGAAGAGAATGATCTCGTCGAGGCGGTTGAGGAATTCGGGCCGGAACGAGCGGCGCACCACCTCCATAACTTGCTCGCGCGCGGCGTCCGCCTGCTGACCTTCAAGCAGCGCGGCAAGGTATTCGGAGCCGAGATTCGACGTCAGTACGATGAGGGTGTTGCGGAAATCGACCGTGTGCCCCTGGCCATCGGTGAGCCGGCCGTCATCGAGAACCTGGAGCAGGACATTGAAGACATCGCTGTGGGCTTTTTCGACTTCGTCGAAGAGAATCACCTGGTAGGGCCGCCGGCGAACTGCCTCGGTGAGTGAGCCGCCTTCCTCGTAGCCGACATATATTCCGACATATCGATGCGCACCATGGCGTGCTCGTCGTCGAACAGAAATTCGGCGAGCGCCTTGCACAATTCGGTCTTGCCGACTCCGGTCGGCCCCAGGAACAGGAACGAACCAATCGGGCGGTTCGGATCTTGCAGCCCCGCCCGTGCGCGTCGCACCGCGTTCGCGACCGCATTGATGGCCTCGGCCTGGCCCACCACGCGCTCGCGCAGTTTTTCCTCCATGTGTAGGAGCTTTTCGCGTTCGCCTTCCAGCATCTTGTCGACTGGAATGCCCGTCCACCGCGAGACAACCGCCGCGACCTCCTCGGTCGTGACCTCCTGCTTGAGCATTTGGCCCTGCGCCGGCGTTTCCGCCAACTTCTTTTCGAGCCCGGGAATGACAGAATAGAGGAGTTCTCCGGCACGCTGAAGATCACCGCGCCGCTGCGCCACTTCCAACTCGCCGCGTGCCCGATCGAGCTGCTCCTTGAGGCGCTGCACCGCACCCAGCTTCTCCTTTTCGGCCCGCCAGCGCGCGGTGAGTTCACCCGACCGGCGCTCGAGATCAGAGATTTCCTGCTGGACCTTCGCCAGGCGCTCTTTCGAAGCCGCGTCCGTCTCCTTCTTGAGTGCCTCGCGCTCGATCTTCAGCTGAGTAATCCGGCGGTCGAGTTCGTCGATCTCTTCCGGCTTGGAATCGATCTGCATGCGTATCCGACTTCCGGCCTCGTCAATCAGGTCGATCGCTTTGTCCGGCAATTGGCGATCAGTGATGTAGCGGTTCGACAACGTAGCAGCCGCAACGATTGCGCTATCGGTGATGCGCACGCCATGATGAACCTCGTACTTTTCCTTGAGGCCGCGCAGGATCGAGATCGTCTCCTCCACCGTCGGCTCATCGACAAAGACCGGCTGGAAGCGCCGTGCCAGCGCCGCGTCCTTCTCAATATTCTTGCGATATTCGTCGAGCGTGGTCGCCCCGATGCAATGCAGCTCGCCGCGCGCGAGGGCCGGCTTGAGCATGTTCGAAGCATCTAGCGCGCCTTCAGCCTTCCCGGCGCCGACGAGGGTGTGCAACTCGTCGATGAATAGAATCACGTCGCCCGCGGCCGCAATCTCTTGCAGCACGGCCTTCAGGCGCTCCTCGAATTCGCCGCGATATTTGGCTCCGGCGAGCAACGCTCCGAGATCGAGCGAGAGCAGGCGCCGGCTCTTGAGCGTTTCCGGCACATCGCCCTTGACGATGCGCTGCGCCAAGCCTTCGACGATCGCTGTCTTGCCGACGCCGGCCTCGCCGATCAATACGGGATTATTCTTGGTGCGGCGTGACAACACCTGGATCGTCCGGCGAATTTCCTCGTCGCGGCCGATGACGGGGTCGAGCTTGTTCTGCCGCGCCTCCTCGGTGAAGTCGCGGGTATACTTCTTGAGCGCCTCGTAGCTGCCCTCGGCGGAGGGACTGTCGGCCTTGCGACCCTGGCGAATGTCGCCGATCGCCTTGTTGAGATTTTGCGCAGTGATGCCGGCGCGCTTGAGGATATCAGCGGCAGTCGTTCCGCTGGCCAGCGCAAGCGCCAGCAGCATGTACTCGACGGTCACGAACGAATCCCCGGCCTTCTCCGACAGCTGCTCGGCCTGGTCGAACAAGCGGGCGGTCTCCGGCGCGAGATAGATTTGCCCGACACCGGCGCCCTCGACTTTGGGCATCTTCGCCAGCTCGAGATCGACTTCCCGCCCGACCTGCGTCGCCGAGCCGCCGGCGGCCTCGATCAAATTCGCGGCCAGCCGCTGCTCGTCGTCGAGCAGGGCCTTGAGCACATGCAGTGGCGTCAACTGCTGATGACCGCCGCGCAGAGCAAGGGTCTGCGCCGATTGGATCAGCGTCTTGAGGCGATCGCTGTATTTCTCGATCTGCATAGCTCACCTCCAGGCGTTACCATGACCCGTGGACTACAGCCGCAGATCCTCGTCAGCCGGCTTTACGGTCGCGCTTGTCGACCTCCTCGAATTCGGCGTCGACCACCCCCGGCGCGCCCGAATCGGCGCCCGCACTCGCCTGCGCGGCTGCCTGACTGGCTGCTTCGGCCAAGTGCATTGCTGTGTGCGACAGGCGCTCGGTCGCTTGCTGGATGCGCTGGACATCCTCGCCCTTCATGGCGTCCCGAAGTGTCGCGATGGCTTGCTCGATTTCAGACTTCTGGCCGGCGGGCACGCTAGGCGTCTCCTTGAGAGCCTTTTCGACCGAGTAGATGGTCGCATCCGCCTGATTGCGCGCCTCGACAAGCTCCTTGCGCCGCTTGTCCTCTTCGGCATGGGCTTCCGCCTCCCGCACCATGCGCTGGATATCGGCCTCGGTAAGCCCGCCCGACGCCTGGATGCGAATAGTCTGTTCCTTGCCGGTGGCTTTGTCCTTCGCCGACACATTCACGATTCCGTTCGCATCGATGTCGAACGTCACCTCGATCTGCGGCCGGCCGCGCGGGGCGGGCGGGATGCCGATGAGGTCGAACTGCCCCAAGAACTTGTTGTCAGCCGCCATTTCGCGTTCGCCTTGGAAGACGCGCACGGTGACCGCCGTCTGATTATCTTCTGCAGTCGAGAATGTTTGGCTGCGCTTGGTGGGAATGGTGGTGTTGCGCTCGATCAGCTTGGTCATCACCCCGCCGAGCGTCTCGATGCCGAGGGAAAGCGGCGTGACGTCAAGCAGGAGAACATCCTTGACGTCGCCTTGCAAGACGCCGGCTTGGATGGCTGCGCCGATCGCCACCACCTCGTCGGGGTTCACGCCCTTGTGCGGCTCGCGACCGAACAGTTTCTGCACGGTCTCCTGCACCTTGGGCATCCGTGTCTGGCCGCCGACGAGGACGACTTCGTTGATCTCGGACGGCTGCAAGCCGGCATCCTTCAACGCCGCCTTGCAGGGCGCTACCGTTCTCTGGATGAGATCGTCGACCAGCGCTTCGAGCTTGGCGCGGGTCAGTTTCGTGTTGAGATGCTTGGGCCCATTCTGGTCCGCCGTAATGAAGGGCAGGTTGACATCGGTCTGGGTTGTGCTCGAGAGCTCGATCTTGGCCTTCTCGGCCGCGTCCTTGAGGCGCTGCAATGCCAATCGATCATTGCGAAGATCGATGCCGGTCTCCTTCCGGAACTCATCGGCCAAATAGTCGATGATGCGCTTGTCGAAATCCTCACCGCCCAAGAAGGTGTCGCCATTGGTTGACTTGACCTCGAACACGCCGTCTCCGACCTCCAGAATGGAAATATCAAACGTGCCGCCGCCGAGATCGTAGACGGCGATCTTTCCGTGTCCCTTCTTATCCAGGCCATAGGCGAGCGCGGCGGCCGTGGGCTCGTTGATGATGCGAAGCACATCGAGGCCGGCGATGCGCCCCGCATCCTTCGTTGCCTGGCGCTGGGCATCGTTGAAATAGGCCGGAACCGTGATCACCGCCTGCTCGACCTTCTGTCCCAGGAAGGCCTCGGCCGTTTCCTTCATTTTGGTGAGGATGAAGGCGCTGATCTGGCTCGGGCTGTATGCCTTGCCCTTCACCTCGACCCAGGCATCGCCATTTGGACCCGCTACGATCTTGTAGGGGACCATCCCTTTGTCTTTCTGAGTCATCGGGTCGTCGTAACGCCGACCGATCAAGCGCTTGATCGCGAAGATGGTGTTTTCGGGATTGGTGATGCTTTGTCGTTTAGCGGTTTGACCGACCAGGACTTCGCCGCGATCGGTAAAGGCGACCATGGATGGCGTCGTCCGTCCGCCCTCCGTGTTTTCGATCACTCTGGGCTTGCTGCCTTCCATCGCGGCAACGCAAGAATTGGTCGTTCCGAGGTCAATTCCAACTGCCTTGGCCATGGCAGATCTCCTTAAGTCTTTGAGCTCGTTCCCGGCGACCACAAACTCATAGTGCGCTGTAAAGAAAGCTCGGGGACGTGCTCCGTAAGGGAGGAGCTTCCCGAGCACGTCCGGTGGGGCCGCAGGGTTAGGCGGCTTCCTTGACCTCGATTTTCTTGGCTTGCGGCCGCGCGGGCTTCGGAATCGTGACTTTCAGCACGCCCTTGGACATGGTGGCCTGAACGCTCGACGGGTCGATCGCCGTTGGCAGTTCGAGAACGCGATAGAACACGCCATAGCTTCGCTCGGCGAGTCGGTAGTTCTTGTTCTTGTCATCTTTCTGCTCTTGCTCGACCTTCTTCTCGCCGCGGATTGTCAGGACGTTGTCTTCGAGCGAGATGTCGACGTCTTTGCGTTCGAGCCCCGGCAATTCGGCCGTGATCTCGATTGCCTTGTCTGTTTCGGCGACGTCGATGCTAGGCACCAGACTGCCGGCGCCTTGCGGGCTCGGCGCGCCAAGACCTCGCGTGAAATCCTCGAACAGCCGATCGATCTCGCGGTGGAGCGAGCCGAAGAGATTGACTTCAGCCGGTGCGACACTTCCGCGAGCGGGGAACGGGACGAGTGACCTCAAGTTCATGACCTGCCTCCATTTAGCCAGATTTAGCCAGTGACAACTTTTCAACGAAGCGCTGACGCGCTTTCGATAGGGAACTTCTCTGGGTCCTCTACGGACTCACGATAATCCGGTCTTCCACCTTGATGACGCCGGGGGCCGACCAAGCCACGCGCTCGGCTTCTTCGCGTTCGATCCACGACCGAACCGTCCCCTTGAGGATGACCTCGCCGCCGTGTGCTTCGACGGTGATACGGTTGGCGTCGATCTCGGCATTGCGTCGGAATGCCTCTTGGATCTTCCGCTTGATTTCGGAGGGCTCGGCGCGCGGCTTGAGCTGGATCAGATTGTTGACGCCTTTGACGCCTTTGATTCGACGCACCGAATTCTCGGCCGTGCTGCGTTGATATTGCCACTCGACCTGGCCTTCGAGCGTTACCCAACCATTCTTGACGACGATCTTGATGTGCTCCGATGAGATCGGCAGCTGGCTCTTGATCGCCGCCACGGCGTCCCGCGCGATATCGGGATCCGGCCGCTCGTCGACGCTCGGCATGCGGACCTCGATGTCGTTCGCCACCGCAGTGACGCCAGCCACACGTTTGGCGGCGCTTTCGGCCTCATATTTGTCGGTATAGCTCTTGACGAATCCTGCGAGCGTGACGACGCTTCTATGTCGCGTTCAATTTCGGCGTCGGACCTCATGATGGCCTCCGGTCTGAGTTGGTCGTCCGCTGAAAGATCGAATGGAACTCGCGATCTCTCGCGCGGACTTTGCGCATTCCAACACTGCGGCGGCGCCCCCAATCCGGCCATGACGGCCGTCAATTTTCCGGATTTTCCGCTTTGCCCCAAAAATCGGGAAAAAGTCTTGGAAATCGCCTCAGCCCCGATCCACCCGACGTGCGACGCGACCGGCCTGGCGGTAACTGCACGGACCTACACCAGCAGGTCGAAGATCTGGAAGGAACTCTGCCAGTGCTTGGTTTGGGGATTTTTGAGATCAGGGTCGATGATCTTGAAGGCTCGCGCCAGCGCCACGCTCAGTCCACCCGCGATGGCGGGAAGCTGGGTCAAGGTCTCCTCGCTGTAATCGAGATCGAGCGCGGGCCGCGCGGTGAGATGATCCAGGATCGGCTTCAACTCGATGTTTTCATCGAGCTCTTTGAACAAGTGGATGTTCTCCTGCAGCCCCTTGGTAATCGGGAGGTCGATCGGCTCAATAAGGTCGCGGCCATTTGCCTTCGCGGTGACCTCGCCGCGAATAAGCAAATCGTAGACTTTGTGATTGACGAAATCGCTGTAGCGCTTGAGGTCCTCCTTGTCCACGTCGAGGCCCGCCGCGGCTCGGAAAAACCGCTCGAACCTCGCCACGCCCATGACGTGGGTTGGCGCCACGGCGCGGTCGATCGGTCGCTGCGCAATCACGACTGATGGATCCGAAGCACGATCTTGCCCAGCACGTGCCCCTCGGCAAGGCGCTGGTGGGCCTTCGCGACGTTCGCCAGTGCATAGGTCTCCGCGATCGGAACCTTGAGCTTGGCTGCCTCCACGGCCCGATTGAGCCTTTCGAACTCGCGCACCCCGGAGATGGCATCGTAGCGGATGAATTTCACGCCGCGCCGCCTCTTTGGTTTGGGCTCGATCCCATTCGGATAAGCCAGCCGGCCGTCGCGCCGCAGCGCATCGAGCGCGCGCTCGAGTGGGTCGCCGCCTACCAATGCAAGTATGGCATCGACGCCGTCGGGAGCGAGGCGGCGGGCGACCGCGGCAACATCCTCGTCCTTGCCGTCCACTGCGATATCAGCGCCCATCTCACGCACCAGCTCGACGCCGTCCAGCCTCGAACCGGTTGCGAGCACGCGCGCGCCGCGGAGCTTGGCGAATTGGATGGCAAGGGTGCCCACGCCGCCCGAGCCGCCGTGAATGATGACGGTCTCGCCCTTCTTGAGATGCAGCGCGTCGTCAATGCCTTGGAGTGCCGTAAGCCCCGTCGTTGCGATCGCGCCGGCGTGCTCGAGATCGAGCCGCTTGGGCAGGTAGGCGACCTTTTCCGCCGCGACGGCAACATATTCCGCATAGAAGCCGCCTTTGGGATTGGCCCAGCTATAGGAGTACACCTTGTCGCCGACCTTCAGCCGGCGGACCCGCGATCCCACGGCCGCGACAACGCCGGCGCCGTCCACTCCAAGCACCAGCGGAAAGCGCGGCTTGCCGCTCGGATACCAGCCCTCACGGATGTCGGCATCCCACGGACCGACTCCGGCCGTGTCGAGGGCGATCAGCACCTCCCCCGGGTCGATGGCAGGTACCGGCAGAACGTGAAGCGAAAGCACCTCGGGTCCGCCGAAATGGTCGATGGCGCCGGCCGGCATGGCGTGCGGAATGTGAATTGTGTGATCGCTGCGCGCATTGGCACGGCTTCGGTGAAGTCGAAGTTGCATGGTTGCAAGTCTCCGAAGCGTGCTCTGTTAGCGAATCCTATGGGTGGCCAAGCGGTTCGCTGCCGAGCCAGGGATCCGGACGGACCGTACCCAGGGGTAGGTCCTCCGGATGCTTTTCGATCTCGATCTCAT
>WNFN01122106.1_pt2 | contig 25682 bp, 25 predicted proteins | sample 5400161 | NCBI WGS metagenome assembly WNFN01 (sample SAMN13153353, study PRJNA577476) | soil metagenome | isolation source: 80 cm saprolite on Douglas fir-dominated hillslope | place: USA:California | collected 2013-09-17 | reverse complement strand
GGCATCGGTCTCCATGAGAGTGTAAAGGTGGAGTTGGAGACGTATGCCCGACAGATGGACGGGCCGGTGGTGAAGCCGTTCGTGCTCGTGATCGCTGGTGACACGACCCACGCCGCCGCATTGCTCGCACACATCGAGTCCGAGGCGTTCTTCGAGGGGCGGTATTGCGGCAAGGCGATCCAGGTCGATTCGAGTCGTAGCGGCGCGGAAGAGGAGGTCATGATCGAGCGACTCCTTCGCGTCGAGCACGCCGACGAGCCGACCGAGATTGTGATTCACGTCAACATGCTGAAGGAAGGTTGGGACGTCACGAATCTCTACACGATCATTCCACTGCGGGCCGCGAATGCGCGAACTCTGATCGAGCAATCGATCGGACGCGGGCTGCGGCTTCCGTATGGGGTGCGCACCGGTGTTCCGGCGGTTGATCGCCTGAACATCGTGGCGCATGATCGATTCCAGGAGATCGTGGACGAAGCGGGCCGGCCGAATTCGCCGATTCGCATGACGAGTGTCGTGCTCGATGAACGCGAACTGGATGCGCGAACCACAAGCGTGGCGTCGCCGTCGCGGTTGGATGCCGAGCTGGGGCTGGCCCCGGCGGCGGAAGTTGCGCAATTCGCAACCGATGCCCGCGTCGAAACGACGCCGCTCTTCAGTTCTCCGGAAGAACAGCGCGTCGCACAGATCACCCATTCCGTGATACGGCGCTTGTCGACCCGGCCCGATCTGCTTCCCGACGTTGCACATCTGGAGCGAGCGGACATTCGCGCCGAAATCGCGCGTATCGTCGAGGCGGAGTACGCGCCGCGCCAAATCGAGTTGGACATTGCTACCCAGCCGATGGACGTCGTGGCGATCGTGGCCAAGACTGCTGAACGCATCGGCCAACGGATGATTTCGATTCCGCGCATTCTCCTGGTGCCAACAGGAGACGTCAGTTCACGTTTCGAGCCGTTTCAGCTGGAGTTGAGCAACCTCCGCTATCCACCGGTATCCGAGGACCTCTGGATCCGACATCTTCGCACGGGTCAAACAGACGTTCTCGCGCTGAATCCTGGTGGAGTGGAGGAGAAGCGGGCGGAAGACTATGTGGTCAGTGGCCTCGTTGGCTTCAACGATGTTTCGTACGACGATCACGCCGATTTGCTCTATGATCTGGCCGGGCAGGTCGTGCGTCATCTCGAGTCGTACCTGTCAGACGAGGATGCGCGAAGGGTCCTTCGCTATCACCAGCGCGAGATCGCGACGTTCGTTCACACACAGATGGTTCCTCACTTTCGCGAAAAGTCGACCGGCGGATATGAGGTTGTGGTGAGCCGCGGGATGACGGATCTGAAACCGAGCGCGTATACCGCTACGGTTCGCGAAGGCGTCGTGGACTATCGGTTCACGCCGACCGACAAGGGCAATATCGCCAAGTACCTGTTCGCGGGCTTTACGCGGTGTTTGTACGACGTTCAGAAGTTCGATTCGGATCCGGAGCGAAAGTTTGCGGTGATCCTCGAGCGCGACGCGCTCAAGTGGATGAGGCCGGCGCGCGGCCAGTTCCAGATTTTCTACGGGAGCGGCGGGACCCACAACGAGTACCAGCCCGATTTTGTCGCGGAAACGGATCGCGAGATCCTGATGGTGGAGGTGAAAGCACGGCGCGATCTGGAAGATCCTGATGTTGTGTCGAAGCAGTCCGTGGCACGGGACTGGTGCGGCCATGCGACGGCCTATTCCACCGGACACGGCGGCAAGCCGTGGCGGTATGTGATGATTCCGCACGACGCCGTGGTGGACAACGCGGAACTCGGATGGCTGGCTGATCGTTTTTCGTTGACGTCAGCCAACTGAGGCGTAGATGGCCAGCGGATCCGCGGGAGACCGCCCGTTACGGCCGATCTGGAACGTCGACGAGCGGGCACTGCAGGTGTTCATGGAACGCATGCAGCAGCCGCCAGATTCCGCGCAATGGTTCGCGCTGCGGCGCGCGGCGGAACGCCTTGCGCTCGTCCCTGGGTTCGATTCGCTCATTACGCTGGATTCCAACACGATCAAGGAGCTGCCGCACCAGATCGACGTTGCACTTCGAGTGCTGCGTCAAATGGGCGGCCGCGCAATCCTTGCCGATGAGGTGGGGCTCGGGAAAACCATCGAAGCCGGTATCGTGCTCAAGGAGCTCGCGGTGCGCGGCCTCGCCCGACGTATTCTGATTCTCACGCCTGCTGCTCTCGTGGATCAATGGTGCGAAGCAACACCAGGAAGCCATTCTTCGTACGCCGTGGGACCTCGTCATTCTGGACGAAGCACACAAGGTCAAGAATCACCTGGCCAGCATTCATCAATTCGTCGCCAAAATACAACGGAACTACATCCTCCTGCTGACGGCGACTCCTCTCCAGAACGACCTCCGCGAGCTGTTCAACCTCGTGACGCTTCTGCGGCCGGGTCAGCTTGGAACATGGCGCGACTTTTCGCGTCGTTATCTCACGAGTGGTGACCGCCGCAAGGTGACGAATCCGGCCGCGGTGCGTGAGCTCACGTCGGAGGTCATGATCAGGACTCGGCGATCGAGTGTCGCCCAGTCGATCGATCTTCCTCCTCGGCGCCCCACGCATCCGGTCGTCGTGTTGACCCCTTCGGAGCGGGATCTGTATGATCGCACCGTGCTGTTCCTTCGCGAGCTCTATGCGAGCGGATTCTACGAGCCGACTCATGATGAGATAGAGGAGGACGCCGTTCGCAAGCGACGGCGAGGCGGCAAGGGCATCATGACTCTCGAAATCATGCGCCTCTGCCAGCGTCTATGCTCATCGTCTGCCGCTCTCGCCGATTCGCTGCGGAAGTTCAATGAGGGCGAGCTGATCACGCCGGAGTATCGCGACCGCGCGGTGGCGCTTGCCGATGATGCGGCCGCGATCGACTCAAACGCAAAACTGGTAGCGCTGAGGCGCGTTCTGGAGGAACACACGGGACAGGTGATTGTCTTCTCCGAACATCTTCCGACTCTGGCGCTGCTCGACCGCCATGTCCGTGCCAGTGGCCGTCGGCCGATTCTGTATCAGGGAGGCTTGTCACGCGTCGAGCGGGCGCGCCGCCTTCGGCTCTTCAAGGAGGCTACCGATGGCGTATTTATCGCAACGCGTGCCGGCACCGAGGGGCTGAATCTCCAATTCTGTAACGTGCTGGTGAACTACGAGCTACCGTGGAACCCGATGGTCGTCGAGCAGAGAATTGGACGCATCCATCGTATCGGGCAGACCCGGGAAGCGCACATCATCAACTTTGCCGCGCGCGGCACGATCGAAGCGCACATCCTCACGCTACTCGATCAGAAGATCCGCCTGTTCGAGCTCGTCGTCGGGGAACTCGACGTCATTCTTGGCGATTTTGGCGGCGCCGAGACGATGGAGCAGCGAATCACCGATGAGTTCCTGCGGGCGAAGACCGAGGGCGAATTCGAGAAGGCCATCGACAGCATTGGTGACGAGATCAGCCGAAGCCGCAAAGCGGGCCTGGAGCAGGAGCGCCTCAACGCCGACTTGAGCGGCGACGACAACGCGATGCGGCTCGAGCGCGACTTCGTCAATCTCGAAATTCCAGCGCGCGTACGATTGGGGCTTGGGACGAAACACCTGAAGATGGTCCTGGGACTGGACGCGCGCCGAGAAATGCTACTCCTTCAAGTTCACGAGATCATGGAAGCGCTCGAACAGGCCGATGTGCGGGATGGTGTGCGCTCGCCCGACTATGGACCGCTCGTCGATATCACTGGCGTGACGCGACGTGGACGGGCAGTCTACCTCACTGTTCAGGCGGACCGATTGCCGATAATGCTCGTGAAGATCGACGCGGACCCGATTGTGGCGTGAGCAACGCGTCATGAGCGAGCAGCCGGAGATCGCCCGCACAGAGGAACACGAACGTGTCGCAGATGAACACGTTCGCCGCCTCCTCGACGGCTATGTGTCGCTGTCCGGCGCCGTGATGACGGAGCTTGCTCCCAATCTTCATCAGCTGGTAATCCCCGCGAGTGACCGGCGGGCATTCGGCCGCCGGTCGGTGGCTCGCATCGCCTTCTCGGTTGAAGCGATGCAGGAAGATGAACACGCTGAGATGGCGATCATCGGAAGTCCATTTGCGGCACAGTTGATCGAGGCCGTACGTCGCCGCGGCGATCGGCACTTCGTGGGACGTGTCACGCCAACAGATCGCGACCTGTCGAGCGCACCGCCCGCCCCCGTGCCGATCCGGAACGGGCAGGTTGCGGCTTCGAGTGCTTCGGTCAGACGGCATCGCGTCGGGTCCCTAATCGCGCGGGTCGTGGTCCGCGCAGGTGCTGATGTACGAGAGCACCTTGCTGAGAGCGCGCTCTTCGACCTCAGCAGCGGAGCCCTCCTCACTGATGACGTGGCTCGCGCGTGCGTAAGCGCTGGCGATGCCTCGGCCCTGGCGAACCGCTCTGATGTCTGGGAATCGCTAGCCGTTTCGGGTGTGTTGCCGATGACTGACATGGTGCCTCGAATGCTGGACAGTCTGGAAGCAAGCCTCCGTCCGGAGATCGAGAAGCTCGAGACGGAGTCCCAGCGAGCGCTGACTCACGAATTGGGGCGCATCGAGCGTTACTATCGATCGCTGCTGGATGATCTTGGAGGCCGAGGGAGCGAGATCACGACCAAGGACGCTCGCGCGGCATACCATGCGGAACATTCCAGACGGAAGCGCGAAGAAACGGATCGTCACGAGGTCCGCGCGATAGTTCATCCGGTTCAGTTGCAGGAATTTGAGCTTCTCGTTCAGAGGGCGGAGTGGGCAATCGAAGGGGGCACGGGCAGGCGCGGTACTCTCGTGGCCCAGCGCTCACTCGCTGGTAACGGTGCATGGGTGCTGCGTTGCCCAACGTGCTCCGGGCCTCTGCGCGAAGGCGTCATTTGCCGAAGCGACCATCTCGCGTGCGATCTGTGCTCACTCGACTGCTCCGTGTGCCGCGATAGCTTTTGTCGCGGTCATGGTCTGGCAGCCTGTCACATCGACGCGCTCCCGGTGTGCTCGGAGCACTCGAGAACCTGCGTCTCCTGCCATCGTGCGCACTGCAGCGCGCACGATGGATTGTGTGATGAGTCGGGACATGCGGCGTGTGCGGCATGTCTTGCCGACTGTGCGTTTTGCGGGCGCATCGTATGTGACCGCCACGCCACGCTCAGTGATCCAAGTGCACCGAAGGGTGCGCGACGACTGTGCTCGAATTGCGTTCGCGCATGCGAGGGTGGCGTCGGAGAAGTCGTCGGGCCGGACGAAGTCACCGGGTGTGCCAGCTGCGAGCATGTCGTGTGTGAACGGCATCAAGCCCGCTGCGATGTCGACAAGCGCATCCACTGTTCCAAGCATCTCAGGCGCACCGACCGTTCACGCCGACTCGTCTGCGAGAAGGATCGGGCGCGGTGCGCACATGAGCCGAATGCGATTGTTGCAGTGGACGAAGTTGTGACGTGTGCGACCTGTTCAACCATCACGTGCTCCACGCACTCAGCAATCTGTGTCGTGGACGGACTTACCCATTGTCTGACCCATCTAGCGCCCGTGAAAGATCGGCCGCGTGCGAGCGCATGTGTTCGGCATCAGAGCCGTTGTCACATCGATGATGTAGTTTACACGAGCAGCGGTACCGCGTCGTGTCCTTGCTGTGGGAAGGCAACCTGTGTTGATCACCGACGTGAGTGCGACAACTGCGGACGTGCGGTCTGCACAAAGGACTATTCGTCGGGCGCAACGAGAGCGTGCGCCACGTGTCGCAGGCTTGTGGAAGTGACCGACGTGCCGGATGATATTCTGGAGGCAGCGATGCTTGCACGTGATGGTGATTCGTCTCGCCCCAAGCGGTGGCGAATGACGAGGGATTCGAAGCACCGGATTGTCGAGTTGGATCTGGGTTGGACCAGGCGGCTCGTCGTATCCGTGCCGCATGCCACTGTGTCGCCGGACACGGTCGTGTCCCATTCCATATTGGGAAGAAGGATCCTTCGTCCGTCGACTTAGCGTGGGTCGATGCGGGAATGCCTGAGGCATTGAGAATGAGGAGTGAAACGGCATGAAAAACGGTGACAGGCCGACGAGCGTAGCGAGCACGATGCTGTGTACGAGGACGAAACGCAGAATTCGCCACTCGTGCCCGTACCACCGCGTCGCCGTGCTGGCCACCACGATGCTCTGCGCGTCGATCATCTTGCCCATCACGCCGCCCGAGCTGTTTGCCGCCGCCATGAGCAGCGGACTCACACCCACCTGCTGCGCCGTGATTTTCTGGAGTCCACCGAACAGCACGTTCGACGACGTATCCGATCCGGTCAGCGCGACGCCGAGCCATCCTAACAGCGCGCCAAAGAACGGATAGGCCACGCCAGTGCGGGCGAACGCGAGCCCGAGGATGACGTCCTGCCCCGAGTACCGCGTCGTGTAGCCCAGCGCGAGCATTGCCGCGATGGTCGCCAGCGACGGCGCAACCAGACGCAGCGCGCGCCGATAGATGGCGACGAGCTCCAATGCGCGATAACGCAGGAGGACTCCCGTCACGATCGCGGAGAGGAAAATCGCGGTGCCGCTCGCGGAGAGCCAGTTGAAGTTGAATACGGCCGCCTCGGGAGCGGACGTCGCGACGGCCGGCGCCACGCGCTGCACGAGCTGATCGAGACCGGGCATCGCAAGCTTCGGTGACGACACCGCGTTGAGCGCCGCTTTCACGGCCGGCAGTCCCCACAGCGCCACGAACAGCGTGGTGGGCCGTCAGCGCCACGATGGAGAAGATCGACGACACGACGTCCACGAGCCACGGCCCGTGATAGTTGCTGACGAGAAACTGTGGCACGGCGAACGTGACGCCAGCGATCAACAGCGCGCGCCACGTCTCACGAATGCCGCGCAGCCCGGAGTGCGCCGCGATGAGCCAGAACGGCACCACCAGCGAGAACAGGGGCAGCTGACGGCCCACCATCTTGCTGAGTTGCAACAGGTCGAGACCGGTCACCGCCTGAAGCGCCACGATGGGCGTGCCGAGCGCACCGAAGGCCACGGGTGCCGTGTTGGCGATGAGCGACAGTCCCGACGCCTGCAACGGAGGAAAGCCGAGCCCGATGAGCAGGGCGCCTGTAACGGCAACTGGCGTCCCGAAACCGGCCGCGCCCTCGAAGAAAGCGCCGAAGCAGAACGCAACCAGCACGAGCTGGAGTCTCGGATCTAGCGTGACGTGCGTGATGGCCGACCGAAGCTCGTTCAGGAGACCGCGCCCCTCAGCGAGCTGATAGAGGAAGATGACGTTGAGAATGATCCAGCCAATCGGGAACAGACCATACATGGCGCCGAGTCCCGCCGCGGACAGCGCCATTCGAACCGGCATGCGCACCACGAGGACCGCAACGCTGAGCGCGACGACGAGTCCGAGAAGGGCCGCGTAATGTGCCCGCACTCGACGCGACGCCAGCAGACAGAGGAGCACCACCAACGGCAGCGCCGCAGCGAGCGTCGACAGCACGACGTTGCCGAGCGGATCGTAGCTCTGTCGCCAGAGCACAGCGTGCTCGATCACTCAGGGTGTCGGCCGCGGTCCCCAGAATTTGCCGATGTCAGCCAGTAGCGCGCTGTACATCTCGATGCCATCCCAGAGATTCCTGATCTTCAGGTTCTCGTCGGCTGCGTGCTGATTGTCGTCGTAGTTCGCCATCGGGAGCGAGATCATGGGCACTCTGAGAATCTGCTCGAACAGATAGGCGGGTCCGCTGCCTCCGACCGTGGGATTGATGAGCGGCGGCTCAGCCGCACCGTCGGACATTGCGGCGATGACCGCCTTGCCGAAGGGGCCGTCCATAGGCGCACGTGACGGCGGATAACCGTGCTCCCACGTCAGCTGCGCGACTCTCGCGTGCGCAAGCCTGGTTGCAAGCGTGACGCTGTCGCGCGTCACGTAGTAGCCCTGCTTCCTGATGTGATCCTCAACGAGCTTCTGCACGCGCTCTGGCGTCTGGTTTGGCACCAGCCGGAGATCGAACGACGCATACGCCTCCGATGCAATCGTGTTCGATCCTGTCTCGCGCACGCCGCCCACCCGAATCCCCCGCACGTTGAACGCGGGCAGCATGATTCGCTCGGCCAGCAGCGCATCCTTCGCCTCGGTGTGCGCGAGACCCAACGCTCGGCGAAGTGTGGAATCATACGCCGGCAGTGCAGCGATGGCCTTGCGCTCCGCCGGCGAGACTGGCTTCACGTCGTCGTAGTAGCCGGCGATCCTGATGCGGCCGTCGTCGTCACGCATGCTCGCGATGAGATTCGCGATGAGGGCGGCGGGATTCGGCGCCCAGTTGCCGTAATGCCCACTGTGTAACGGTCGCGTCGGACCAAATACGGTAAGATCGAAGGCTGTGATGCCGCGCTGGCCGAATGACAGCTGCTGTCGCCCGCTTTGATGTACCGGGCCGTCGCAGAAGAGCCATGCGTCGCCCGTGAGCTGCGAGGCATATGTCTCGAGGATCTTCTGAAGGTGCGGTGACCCCGCCTCCTCCTCGCCCTCGAAAAACACCTTGATGTTCACGGACGGCTTGACGCCGCCGTCGCGCATCGCGTCGAGGGCGGTGAGCATCGTGATGATGGAGCCCTTGTCGTCGCCCGCTGAGCGGCCGTAGAGGCGCGCCTCCGGATCGATGTGCCCGCCGTCGCCCGGAATCGGAATGATACGTCCACCGGTGGTCACTTCCCCGGTGCGCAACACCGGCGACCACGGTGGCGACGACCACTGCTTCGGGTCGAGTGGCTGGCCGTCGTAGTGCGCGTACAACACAAGCGTCCGCGACGCACCCGGTGCCGGAAGCTCGCCATACACGGCAGGCGGTGCATTCGGCACGGTGAGCAGCCGGGTATTGACGAATCCGCGCTTGCCGAGCATGCCGAGCAGGTGATTGGCATTGCGGCGGATGTTCGTGGAATCGCTGGCGAGATTCGGGAGCGACAGCAGCTCGGCGAATTCGGTGACGATCGCTCCTTCGTTCTTTTCGCGATACGTACGCGCTGCTGCACGAGCGGCCACACCGACGCTGGGCGTCTGCGTCTGTGCGTCGGTGCGACGCGTGTTGACCAGCAGGGCGACGCCAGCGGCGAAGCAGATTGCAAGGAATCGGGACGGAAGCATGCGAACTCGCATTGGTCCTTGTTGGGAGACGGAGCAGAAGATACGACGCGTTTTGAGCTTGCTGTTCTACTGTCCTGCCAATTCTTCAAACCTCGCATTACCGATTCGGTATTTCCGCCAGTCCCCGTAATCGAAATGCCACCACTCTTCCGGATACACAGTAAAGCCATGGGCCTCCATCACGCGCCGTAATAGCTGTCGGTACCACCGCTGCCGCGAAGTGCCACCGGGATAGTCCGCCGCGGCTCGAGGAGTCGTCTCGTCGTACGTGCTCACCATCTCCACCGGCTTGCCGCTCGCCAGCTCGTACAAGGTGAGATCCACCGCGGCGCCGCGATTGTGCCGCGAACCGTCTGCCGGATTCGCCACGAAGATGTGCTTGTCCGCGGGTGTCGCATCCCAGAACATCTTCGTCACATACCACGGCCGGTAGCCATCGTGCACGAGCAGTCCGTAGCCCAGTGGACGGAGTGCGGCGCTCGCCCGTGCGACCGCCTCTGCCGCGGGCCGCTGAAGGAAGGCGCGCGCCTGCGTGTAGAACGGCGTGCCGAGAAAGTTGTCGCTCGTCGCGTATCGGATCTCGAGCTTGATCGTGGGATCGAGCTTCACCAGCTCGACGAGATCCGAGGGTCGAAAGGAGCCCGTTTCCGCTGGTGGCTTCGCGGCGAGTGCATCGCGTCGCAGCTCGTCGAGCGGGCGCACTGGCGTCACGCGCAACTGATTGCCCGACTCGGGCCCCATCTGCGTCCGAGCGAGCACCATGGACGGATAGTTCATCGTTTTCACGCGGCCCGTGCCATCGCGCCTGAAGACGACCGGCATCGTGTCGCTGCTCACGCGAACGGTGACGAACGAATCCGCCTTGATCTCGGTGAGCACCAACTCTTCACGTGCGACGCGAAGGACGAGATGCCGGTCGCGCTCGAGCACCATGCGCTCCACGCCGGGCGAGCTATAGTCGCCGATCAGCGCATTCCAGCGCTCAGGCGGCGAAGGTGGTGGGCTGTCTGCCGGCGCGGGACGAACGGCGACCTGGCATGATGCGGCGAACAGCGCGCCGACGAGCAGACGAGGGGAAAATTTCATGAGTGAACGTTACCAATAGGATGGTAGGACGGTAACGGCGTTCTAGTTTGCTGTCCTACTGTCCTACTGTCCTACTGTCCTACATGCCTTACTCTGACTTCCTCTCCTTCCGCCGTTCGCTGGGCCGCACGCCTCCGCTCGATCGCATGCGCGTTCGCGCGCGAGGCCTGGACCTCGCCGTCTGGACGTCTCCTCCCGTGGGCCGTGCGACACCGCTCCTTCTCGTCAACGGCGGCATGCTCTACGACCACGCGCTGTTGTGGCCCGCACTCTCGCCACTCGCGTTGAATCGGCAGGTCATTCTCTATGACCAGCGCGGGCGTGGCGCATCGGAGGCCCCGCACGTGCCTGCGGACGCGCGCATCGAGGACGACGCGGAGGACATCGGTGCCCTCAGGCGCGCGCTCGGCGTGCGCCGCTGGGACGTGCTCGGCCACTCCTGGGGCGGCGGCATTGCCATGCTCGGCGTCCTCGGCGACTCCGGCGGGACTCAGCGGCTCGTCACCGTGGATTCCGTCGGACCCACCAGCGCATGGATGCCCGAGTTGCATGAGATTGCACTTTCGCGACTCTCGCCAGCGGGCCGTGAGACTGCGGCACAACTCTATCCGCGCCTCGGTACGACCGACGTGGAAGCGCAGGGCGCATACTCGCGCGCAACATACCCCGCCTGGTTCGTGGATGCCGAGTTGGCTGCGCGTTTTGCGCCGCCGGCAGGCGCCAGTGCCACGGGTTCGGCGGTGCTGGCACATTTGCGACGCGAGGGGTATGACTGGCGCGAGCGGCTGCGTGCCCTTTCGACGCCAACGCTCGTCATCCATGGGGAGCAGGACGCGCTGCCGGCATCCGTGGCCAGCGACCTCGCAGCCCTTCTGCCCAACGCGCGTCTCTCCCTCCTGCCGCACGCCGGCCACATGCCGTTCTGGGAAGCCCCTCACCTCTTCTTCAGCCGGATCGAGTCCTTCCTCGCGACGGGATCCTGACCTCCGTCGTCTCGCCGTCTCTCAGCCGTGACTCTGCGACGCATCCTTCCAGGCGCAGCCGCGCTTGCCGCGCTGCTCTTTGCCCTTCTGCCACTGGCGTCCCCAGCGCCGGCCCGGCGGCCGCGCGCGCGTCTCGCCAGTAGCGGCGCAATCGGCGGCTCGGTGGCGTTGCGCGACCCTTCGCGTCCTGCGCCGAGTGAGGTTCGCCGCCGTCTCGCCGTGAGTGGCGCCGGCACGTACATCAACGACATGCTCGTGGAGCGCGACAGCGCGCTGTCACGCTGGCCCGACCGGCACGGGGCACCGTTGCGCATCTGGATCCAGAACGAGACCGACATTCCCGGATGGGCGGAGAGCTACGCCGTGGAAGTTCGCAACGCGTTTCTCGAGTGGAACGCCGTGCATCTCCCCGTGCGGTTCGCCTTCACCCCCGACTCCACATCCGCCGACGTCCACGTCGCGTTCATCGATCACTTCGACGAAGAGATCAGCGGGCGCACGAAGTGGGCGCGCGACGACGACTGGTGGATCACCGACGCCGACATCACGCTCGCCGTGTATCACCGCGACGGGCCGATTCTCGACGACGACGCGATGCACGCCATGGCCCTCCATGAGATCGGCCATCTGCTCGGACTCGACCACACGACGGACTCGACGAGCATCATGGCGCCGAGGGTGCGCGTCCGTGCGCTCTCACGCGCCGATCGCGCGACGGCGAGGCTGCTGTATTCGCTCCCGCCGGGAGGCGTCCGCTAGTTCGTCTCCGGCTGGAGCTTGTGCCGGGCGTCCTTCTGCTCGGCCTCGTCTCGTTCGCCGCGCTTTCCGTTCCCACCGCCAGCGTTCGCCGGCGCGTGATGAACCTCCAGGCCGGTACCTATATCGGAGACATTCTCGCCGATCAGGACAGTGCGCTGTACCGCTGGCCGGACCGGCCGGGTATGCGAATCCGCGTCTTCGTCGAGCCGATGTCCTCCGTCGCAGGGTGGAACCCGCGGTACGCGGACATGGCGCGCGAAGTGTTCACCGAATGGGCTCGCATGGACGCGCCGCTTTCATTCACATTCATCGACGACACCGCTTCTGCCGACATCGCCGTCCGCTGGGTGAACCGATTTCCACTCGAGGACGGACAGCGCATTGGTGTCACCGAGCGGTTGCAGTCGAGCCGCTATGAGATCACGCGCGCCCGAATATCCATCGCAAATCACGACAGCCTGGGCCACCTTCTGTCCCCAGTGGTCGTCGCCGGCATCGTACGCCACGAAGTGGGACATGCACTCGGCCTGAATCACTCCGCCGACGCAAGCAGCGTCATGTATCGCGAGTCCGCGACGGAAGCCTTGTCGGCATCGGACCGCGCCACGCTGCGGCTGTTGTACCTGGTTCCTCCCGGCTCGCTGAAATAGCGCGCCGCGTCAGTAGCGCGGGACTTGCGACGTGACGCCGCATGTCCGCCGAACAGAACTATGACGTCGCAATCGTCGGCGGCGGCCCCGCCGGTCTCAGCGCCAGCATCTGGCTGGCCCGCTATCTCCACCGCGTCGCGGTCATCGACTCGGGCGACCCACGAAATTGGGAAACGCGCGGCGTGAACGGCTATCTCGGATTGCCGGCCGTTCGTCCTGAAGAGCTGCGACGTCGCGGCCGGCAGGAGGCGCGTGCGGAAAGCGTCACGCTCATTGATGCGGTGTGCGAGCGCGCAACGCAGCGCGATGACGATCACTTCGAGCTCATTCTGGGTACCGGTGCACACGTCCATGCGCGACGCCTGCTTCTCGCCATCGGCCTGCGCGACGTGTGGCCGAACCTGCCCGGAATCGAAAACGTGTATGGCGCGAATGCGCACGTCTGCCCGGACTGCGACGGCCGCGAGTGCCAGGACAAGAAAGTCGTGGTGATCGGCAAGGGACGAAAAGCCGTCGGTCTCGCACTGGACCTCACCACGTGGACTCGCGACATCATCATTTGCACGAACGGCGCGCCGGCCGCGCTCGACCGCGCCGAGTACTGCGAGAAACTCGATGCGTTGAACATTCCGGTGCTGGAGTCGCGCATCACGTGCGTACGCCACAGCGGGGAGCGCGTGCACGCGATCGAGTTCGAGAACGGTCTTCAGCTCGATGTGGACAAGATCTTCTTTGCCATCGGCCAGTATCCCGCCGACGATCTGGGCGCGCAGCTCCACTGCGAGCGGGACAAGGGCGGGCACATTCTCGTGGACGACAGTTATCACACGTCCGTGCGCAATTGCTTTGCTGCGGGCGACATCGTTCCCGGCCCGCAGTTGGCGATCGTGGCCGCGAGCGACGGCGCCGTTGCCGCGCTCGCAATTCACCGCTCGCTCGTGCCGGAATCGCGCAAGCTTACCAGCGCAGCGTCGTCTTGACCGGCTTCTTCTGACGCAGGAGGTCGATCTCCACCGACCGCTCGCCGTTCTGATACGCGAAGCCGACGAGCTGCCGCACCTCGAGCACGGAGCGAACGGGCTGGCCCGACACCTTCACGATCACGTCGCCGTCCGTGAGCCCCGATTCCGATGCGGGCGAGCCGGCGGGTGCGTTCGTCACCAGTACGCCGCTGCTCACGCCGATCGTGCGGCCCAGCCCCTCACTGATCGTTGTGAGCTGGGCGCCCGCCACTCCATTCACGGAGAAGCCGAACACGAACGGAGTGGCTGCCGGCATCGGCGGCACGGGCGGCGGAGCCGCCGCCATCGGCGTACGTGAAGTCGCGCGCACCGGGCCGGCAGATGGAGCCGGCATTCGCGGAAACACAGTCGGCACGTCGGGAATGCCGCTCAGCACGTATGCGGCTCGGTCATCACGAGCCTCGTCTCCGCGACGCTGCACGATGCGCGAGGGCGCCTCCGCGACGGTGACCGCGAACTCGCGTGGACGGCCGTCGCGGCGGACGCGCACGCTCACCTTCGCGCCGGGCCGCAGCAGCCGATTCAGCGAGATGTCGTTTTCGCGGACGTCGCTCCCGTCATATGCCAACAGTGTGTCGTTGGGCACGAGGCCGGCGCGCTGTGCGGGCGAGCTCGGATCCACCGACACGATGCGCGGATACGACAGATAGCGAACGATCAACTCTCCCCCCTCGGCGCGCGGCTCAATGCCCGGTCCTTCGACGACGATGCCGATCCAGCCGCGCGGAGCGTTGAAGAACTGGGGCAGCATGTTCGCACGCAGCATCACTCGCTGCATTCCCGCGGCAAGCGGTTGCCGCATCCGCATCTCGCCACTCCGCACACCGATCTCGTCGCCAATCTGTTCGGTGATGTACGCCACCGTGCGCGCAATCTCCTCCGCGACGCGGCGGCGCTCCGCGGCGGTGATGTCTTCGCTCTCGTTGTAGAGGTGCGTGAGTGAGTCGAGGCGGATCTGAAGGCGGCGGAACGCGCGCTCGCTCGTGGTGTCACCCGTCTCGGCACGCGGCGGGCGCCGGGTAATGACCTGCTGCGCCGCAGCCGGCGCGAGACCCGACGCAACGGCCAGCGCGAGCGAAGGGAGAAGGAAGCGTGTGGGGTGCATCAGAAGCTGTTCACGCGCAGCGACGCCGGCAGCACCGTACTGAGCTGCCGCAGCGTTGCCTCGCGCTGGCCAAGGGTGGTGAGATAGTAGCCGTTGATGACGGGATCGTGCGGCGCCGAACGCAGGGCCTCACGCGTGGTGGAGAGCACCCGATCGAGGGCGGCGAGCCGCGAACGGTACGCCACTGGCGTACCCGCGCTGGTCGAATCGAACTTCGCGAGATACGCCGTCGCCTGCTGATACAGCAGCTCCGAGTGTTGCTGTGCGGATCGCGCCTCCTCCAGCGTGCCGAAGAACACCGAGTCCGGATTGCCGGACGACGTCCCACCCGTCTCGCCGCTGGTCAGTGCGGCGGCCGGCGCCGGGAGAAAGTCCGCACCGGCGGATCTGCGGCCGAGCATCGCGCCACCAGCCACGAGGAGCAGCCCCGCTGCTGCCTGGAGCATCCAGCGTGGCGAGCGGCGCGGAGCTATTGCCTGCTCCACGTGCAGCGGCGTGCTCGCGAGCGCAGCCGCGATGGACTCCCAGCGCGTGAGCGGAAGTCCGAAGGCGTCGCGCTCTGCCGACGCCAGCGAGCGCAGCGCAGCGTATGCGTGTCGCTCGCGGGCGCAAGCGTCGCATGAAGCGATGTGCGCGTCCTCCTCGGGAGTCGGCGGTTCGTCGCTCAGCGCGGCGAGACGTTCAACAGGCAGGTGCAGCATGTTCAGCGGTGTGGGACTGAATCCGATGTGACGACGGTGCATCGACAAGATGAGCCAACAATACGCGCAGCTTGGCGCGCGCCTTGAAAAGTTGTGATTTCGAGCCGCCGGCCGTGATCCCCAGCTCGGCTGCGATTTCCTCGTGCGTGTACCCTTCGACGTCGTGGAGGAGGAACACGGTACGTGCTCCCGGCGCGAGCTTCGCCGCCGCCTCTTCGATGGACGCCGCGAGCAGTGCCCGATCCGCCTCCGGCTCCACCGAGGCGCTGTCGTCCTCCACGGCAACCTCCATCGCCGCCATGCGCTTCGTGCGGCGCAGCGCGTTCAGCGTCCGGTTCACCGCAATGCGATGCGCCCACGTAGCGAACTGCGCGTCGCCACGAAAGCCCGGGAGCGCCTTGAAGATCTGAATCCAGACCTCCTGTGCCACGTCGGCGGCAAGATCGGGATCGTGCCCCACCAGGCGCCGAACGACGACGTCGATGTGCGGCGCGTGGCGGGTCCACAGGGCCCGCATCGCCGCCTGATCGCCGGAGATGGCGCGTTGTACGGTGAGCTGTTCATTGTCCATGACGTCCAACGAATTTGTCACAGCGAGACAGAAAAGGGTTGCCCTGCCACCCTCTCCTTACGCACCTGCGCGCCCGGGAGCTTCAGTTTCCCGCCTGTGACGCACGGTACAGCGTAGGTCGTTACGGCTGAACATCTTGCTCGTCGTGCGGACAGGAGGCATCTTGTCCCAATCCGGCCGTGGAACTCGCCGGAGCCTGCCCGAGTAGTGATATCGCCGGATCGAACGCCCTCCCCGATCCGGCGCACGTGTTCACCGTCCCACGCGCATGCGTCCTGCCCTGTCACATCCGGGACGTGCTCGCAACAGAATGCCTGGAGCAAGTTGCTGAACCTCCTGCTCGCCGCGGCGGTTGTCGCGCATCCGGTAATACCGGTCACTCCGGCTCGTGCGGCCGTGAGCGAGGGCCTGCCCATCAAACGGCCAGCGGCCGTCGGCATGTCCGCGGCGCGCCTCGCCAACATCGATCGCGTCGTGGAGCGGGGCATCAAGGCGGGCGGCTATCCGGGCGCCGCCGTGGTGGTGGGCCGCAAGGGCGCAGCGGTGTGGGAAAAGGGCTTCGGCCGCCTGGGCTGGACGCCGGAATCGGGCCCCGTCAGCGCTGAAAACACGATCTACGATCTCGCGTCGCTCACCAAGGTCGTCGGAACGACCACGGCGGTCATGGTCCTCTTCGACGAGGGCAAGCTGCATCTCGACGACCCCGTGTCCCGCTTCATTCCGGAGTTCAGCGGCGGCGCCAAGGAGAACGTCACCATTCGGATGTTGCTGGAGCACCGCTCCGGACTTCCGGCCGGCCGCGATCTCTGGCGTCTCGCACATACACCGGAAGAGGCGCGCGCCATGGTGATCGCCACGCCGCTCGTCGCCGCCCCCGGACAGACCTACGAGTACTCCGACCTCGGCGCCGACATGCTCGGCTTCACGGTCGAGGCAATTGCCGGTGAATCGCTCGACACGTTTCTGCAACGCCGCGTGTTCGTGCCGCTGGGCATGTCGGACACGCACTTCCGTCCCGACGCATCGTTGCGCGGACGGGTTGCGCCGACCGAGATCACCCCGCCACGCGGCTATCCCCTGCGCGGCGAAGTCCACGACGAAAATGCATACGCCCTCGGCGGCGTAGCTGGGCATGCCGGCCTCTTCAGTACCGTGAGAGATCTCTCGATCTTCGCCCAGATGCTCCTGAACGGCGGCGTGTACAGCGACGTCCGCATCGTCTCGGACAGCGCGGTTCAGCTCTTCACGCATCGCGCCGCGGGCACGCGCGCGCTCGGTTGGGACACGTGTGCCGGCACCGGCGGCTGCGGCCAGTACCTTGGCGTCAACGCGTATGGGCACACCGGCTATACTGGCACGTCTCTGTGGATCGATCCCGATCGCGAGATGTTCGTGGTGCTGCTGACGAATCGCGTGCACGCCGCGAGGGCGCGACGGCCCGCGAAAGTCATCTCCGACGTCCGCGCCGATCTGGCCGATGCGGCTGCGCTTGCCGTGACTGACGTCGCCGGTGGGCCGATCGCCATGCCGCGTGCGTTTCGCGCCGACCGCGCCGTGGGTTGGAACAGACCGGAGCGCTCCGCCCGGCACGGCAAGAGCCGGAGGGGAAAGAGCGCGGCGTCACGCTCGCGGTCGAAGTCAGGCAAGCATCCCGTGTCGAAGAAGCCTTCTCGCCGGACAAAGTCCGCGAAGACGCACTGACCGCCCGCGCCACACGGTTGCCCGCAAGGGGTCGCACTGGTGATACTCCAGAGGACACGCGCGGAGCAGCAGCATGACAGACCAACAGGAATCGAACGAGCCCACGCCGGGATCGGCGGAGGCATTCTCCGACGTCGGCGTCGAGCAGGCGAGGCTCGCCCTCCGCAAGGTGAAGGACCCCGAGCTCAACCTGAACATCATGGACCTCGGGTTGGTCTATGACGTTCGCGTCGAGAACGGCACCATCGTCGTGGACATGTCGCTCACGTCTCCCGGCTGTCCGAGCGGACCGGAGATCATGGGGGAGGCCGAGCGCGTGCTGAAGGCGCTTCCCGGCGCCGGCAACGTGGCCGTCAACCTGGTCTGGTCTCCAATGTGGAGCCCGGAGCGCATCGAGCCCCGCGTGCGCGCGTACATGGGACTCTAGCGTTTCTAGGCGGTCTTTCTGTGCGGCTTCAACGCCTCGATGAACGCCGCGCCGAGCTCTCCCCGCTGCCACGCGCGCAGCTCGCTGACGTCTTCCAGATCCTCTACGGTCGTTGGATTTCGCCGAGCGACCGCTTCGAGCCGGTCGCGTGAGCACAGGACGCCCGGATCCATCGACAGTCGTCGCGCCGCCTCGTCGCGCGCGGTCTTGAGTGCGGACGTCCTCGTGTCGAAGTCGGGGTCACGATCCCAGCGCGGTGCTCTCGGAAACTTTGGCAGTTCCGAGTCAGGCAGCGCGAGCGCGCGCTGCACCGCGTCGATGAGCTGCGAACCGCACTGCTCCAGAATGCCGCGCGGCATGCCCTTGACGCGCGCGAGGTCGTCCTTCGTCTGCGGCAGCGTGCGCGCGATGGTGAAGAGCTGTTCGTTGCCAAGCACGCGGAACGTGGCGCGGTCCAGCTTCGCGGCGATGGTGTCACGCCAAGGGACGAGCTCGCGCAAGACGGCCAGCTCGCGCCGCGTCAGATCGCGCGCTCCCTTCAGACGCAGGTACGCGAGAGCGGCATCCTCGTCCGCCCAACGGGTGCCCTCGAGCTGCGCGAACTCCTCGCGCGCCCACGCCATGCGCCCCATGCGTGCCAGCTCCGCCGCCATCCGATCCTTCAGCTCCAAGAGGTAGCGGGTGTCCTGCGCGGCGTAATCCAGCATGTCTGTGGTGAGCGGCCGCATGGACCAGTCAGCGCGCTGATGTTTCTTGTCGAGCCGGACGTCGAAGAACCGCTCGAGGAGCGCGGCGAGACCGAAGGCCGTGTACCCCAGCAGCTGGGCTGCGATGCGCGTGTCGAAGATGTTCGTCACGTGCCAGCCGTAGTCCTGCTGGAGAAGCCTGAGGTCGTAATCGGCATCGTGAAAGACGACTTCGACGTCCGCACTGGAGAGGAGATCGCCGAGTCCCGGCGGTGTACCGATCGGGAGTGGGTCGATGACGGCGTGACGGTCGCGCGTGGAGAGCTGCAGCAGGTAGATGCGATCTACAAAGCGATGAAAGCTGGCCCCCTCCGTGTCGAGGGCGAGCTCGCTGACGCCGGCGATCTCGCGCGCGAAACCGTCGACGGCGGCGGCAGTGTCGAGATAGTCGAACGGTGGTGCGTTCAGAGCTTCGGCCACGCCACGTCCTCGCTGCACTGTTGTCCGTAATGTTCCGGGCGTAATGTATCGCAATGACCCACTCCACCGGCGAGCCGCCTCACTCCAAGGACCCGTCTGCCCCCTCGCGCCCTAGCCTTGTGGAACAGGCGCGCGCGAGCATTGCCATGCGCACCGTTGGACGATATGAGGCGCGCGCGCGGCGTTCGGTGGGCTGGCGGAATCGCGACCTCGTGCGCGCAACCGCAATCATCCTCGCGGTTTTCTTTGGCGCGCGGCTGTTCTGGGTCGCGAACCACCTCTTCTTCGCCGTGTTCCTCGGGATGCTGTTCGGCATCGCCGTATCGGGAGGTGTGAACAAGCTGCAGCGCTTCCGCATCCCGCGCGGCATCGCCGCGGCGTTGATCGTCCTGAGCTGCGTCGGCCTGATGGTCGGCTTCGGTGCGTGGATGGCGCCGACGTTGCGCGAGCAAGGGGTGGAGCTGCGCACCAAGCTGCCTGAGGCGGCCGACCGCGTGGAAGAGTGGGTCAACGCACGTCGCGGCGGCGTGCTGGGGCTGATGTTCTTCGACAACGGACGCGCGCCAGCCACGGCCCAGCCGCCCATTGCAGGTCCCGCCGCCAAGCCAGTGGCGCCCGACACCACGGCGCACACGCCCGGTCTCCAGGATCAGCTTCGCGAGCAGATGCACGGAATGTCGCGCTATCTCTTCCCTGTCATCGCCTCCACGGTCGAGATCATCGGCGGGCTGCTGCTCATTCTCTTCCTGAGCATCTACTTCGCGGCCGAGCCGGATCTCTATCGTGCCGGCCTGCTGTCTCTCTTGCCGGCGAAGAAGCGGGCGCGCGGCACGATCATGATGGATCGCGTGGCGGAGGGGTTGCGGAGGTGGCTGGTGACGCAGCTCATCGCCATGGTGGTGATGGGTGTCGTCAGCACGATCATGCTGCTGGCGCTGCACGTGAAAGCGGCCTTTGCGTTGGGCGTGCTGGCAGGCCTGTTCGAGTTCATTCCCACCATCGGCCCAATCCTGAGCGCGCTGCCCGGCATCGCGATGGCGTTCCTCGACTCACCGGACAAGGCACTTTACGTGGCGTTCGCGTACTGGGGCCTCCAGTTCCTCGAGAGTCACCTGCTCATTCCGCTGCTCATGAAGCAGGGGATCAAGCTTCCCCCGGCGCTGACCGTGGTGACGCAGACGCTGTTGGCGCTGGTGTTCGGCTTCATTGGTCTCATGGTCGCGGTGCCGCTGCTCGCCACGATCATCGTGTTCGTACAGATGTTCTATCTGGAACAGCTTCCGGCTGAAGGCACCTGGACGTATCCGGTCTTCAATTCGGATCTCGACGAACCGCTCGACGCGGCGCGCGGCGCGCACCCATAGCGCGTGCGCTCGCTGCTGGCCCGCTATCCGGGACTTGCTGCCGCGCTTTCGCGGGTCGACCTGAGAGTCAGAGAAACCGCTGTCGAACGCTGGCGAGTAGACGGCGTCTCTATCCTCATCAAGCGGGACGATCTGAGCACGCCGTCGTTCGGCGGTAACAAGGCGCGTGCGCTCGAGATGTTGCTCACGGGCGCCGGCCCTGACGTCACCGTGCTCACCGTCGGCGCCGAGGGATCCACGCATGCGCTCGCGGTGGCGCATTTCGCGAGACGACTGGGCGCGGCGTGCGAGGTCATCACGTGGCCGCAGGAGACGAACGAGATCTCGTTGCGCACGGCGGCGCGGCTGAGCGAGGCGGCCACCGTAACGCGTACGCGCTCGGTCGTCGAAGCGTACGTGCGCGCGACGGTGCGCCGGTTTCGGCGCGGTACCTTCTGGGTGCCGGCCGGCGGCAGTGTGCCACGCGGCGCTCTCGCGCATGTCAATGCGGCGCTGGAGCTCGTGGATCAGCTCGAGCGCGATGGACTCGACATGCCGGCGTATGTGGTCGTTCCGCTGGGCACGGGCGGTACCGCGGCGGGTCTGCTCGTCGGGCTCTCGATTGCCCGAGTACGAACGCGCCTCGTCGCGGTCCGTGTCGTTCCGCGAATCGTGGCCAATCGCGCGCGTGTCCTGCGTCTCGCCCGCCGCACGCGACGGCTGCTCGAGCGCCTCGCCGGCGAGACGATCCCTCCCTGCGACGCGGAGATCCTGGAGATCGACGAGAGTGCGTATGGAGGCGCTTATGGCTGGGAGACGCCGGCTGCACAGGCGGCGGCGCTGGCGCTTCACGAAGCCGGAGGCCCAACGAACGTTCGACGCGCGGTGGCTCGCCGCGGCTGAATCGCCTGCACCGCCAGTCTCGCAACCAGGATACTGATATGACTGACCGTCTGCCCGAAGTCGTCTTTCACGTGTACCCGGCCGACTGCGACATGCTGGGCCACGTGAACCACGCGACGATGCTCGGTTTTCTCGAGCGTGCGCGCTGGGAGCTGCTCGAGCGGGAGGAGGTCGGCGGTGTGCGTGACTTCGCCACGGTGCCGGTCTACTCCGTGGTTCGGCATGTGGACATCGATTATTTCGCGCAATCCCTGCCCGGCGACGATCTCGTGATACGCAGTGGACTGCTCGCGGTAAAGAACACCAGCTACATCGTGAAGCAGGGTGTGTGGAAGAAGGGCAGCGGCGTGTTGGTGGCGCAGGCGTCCATCGTGTTCGTGGCCATCGACCGCTCGGGGAAACCCGTTCGCGTGCCCGACGAATGGCGCTCGCTGCTGCCGCACTGGCCCGAAGACGACGCAGACGAGCCCGTGGTCCGAGGACAGTGACGTCCCGGCTACATTAGGCCATGACCTCGACGTCCTCCGACCCGGCGAATTCGCCGCAGCCGGCCGTCTCGGAAGCGGAACAGCGCCTGAGCGCGCGGCTGGGAGCCGTGCTCTTTCGGCATCGTGGGTGGCTGCCGGTGCCGTTCCTGCTCGTTCCGCTTCTGGCACACGGCACCATCGACGCGATGAGCTGGATCGTCGGCCTGGCGTTCGTCGCCTTTGGCGAGGCGATCCGGCTGTGCGGCGTCGCCGCTGCCGGCACGGTGACGCGCCGCCGTTCGCGTACGGTACAGCGCCTCGTCACCTATGGCATCTTCGCGTGGATGCGCAACCCGCTCTACGTCGGAAACTTTCTCATCTGGATCGGGTTCACCATCATTTCCGGCGTGCTCTGGTTCATTCCCGTGGCGGTCGTCCTCTTCGCCATCGAGTACACGCTCATCGTGCGGTACGAGGAAGGCGTGCTGGAGTCCATCTTCGACGAGGATTATCTGGCGTACAAGGCGCGCACGCCACGCTGGATTCCGCGTCCCCCGGGCACGGACGACGACGAGGGCGAGCACGACTGGGGCGAGGCGTGGCGCAGTGAGATCTCGACCTTTCTCCAGTATGCCGTGATCGCGGCGCTCTTCGTCGCCAAGCAGCGGTTCGGCCTGCCCTTCTAGGCCGCGCTCAGGTACTCCGTCAGCTCCTCGAACGAGCGGGCGACGAACTCCGCTTCACTTGGACCGCCGTCGCGGGCGACATCCAATCGGACGGCACGAAAGCCTGCCGCCAGCGCACCACGGACATCCGTGCGCTCATTGTCGCCCACGTGAAGAATCTCCTCCCGCTCCACGTGCAATGCGGCAACCGCCGCGTCGAAGATCTCCGGACGCGGCTTGGCATGACCGACGTCCATCGAGTAGATCGTCGCCGAAAAGAAACCGCGCGCCGCATCCTTCTCCAGCAGCCGGTCCTGGGCGCGCCCTGACGCAAACCCGGTGTCGCTGATGACGGCGAGAGGATGCTTGCGGCTCATGGTGCGCAGCATCTGCCATGCTCCGGCGAACATCGCGGGCGGCAGCATCAACAGCGCATTGTCCACGGCATCGGCCGCGGCGGCAACGTGCTCACACTCGTCCCGAGGCATCACAGATGCTTTTCGCAGGATCCAGCGGAGGCGATCGTCCGTGCGATAGCCGCGACTCTCTTCACTCCACCAGCGCTGAGCCTCGCGACCCGACTCCTCGTACAGGGCGCGAAGCTGCTCCTCGGGCATGTCTCGCCCATACGCGCCGAGCAGCGCTCCCACCGCCGTGCGTCGCAGCGCCACGCGCTCCGCGGTGCGGCCGCCATCGTACAGCGTATCCCAGTAGTCGAACGTCACTGCGCGAAGCATCGCGCGCCTTCTCTCTCAGCGCGTGGGGCGCCCGGGTGGGTTGTCGCTCGTGAAGACCTCGCGGTTGATCTGCACGTACTGCTTCTGATTTGCCGGAACGTCTTCCTCGGGAAAAATGGCCGTCACCGGGCATTCCGGCTCACAGGCACCGCAGTCGATGCATTCGTCGGGATGGATGTAGAGCTGATCCGCTCCCTCGTAGATGCAGTCCACGGGGCAGACATCCACACACGCCTTGTCCTTCGTATTGATGCACGCTTCGGTGATGACGTAGGGCATTTTCGGAAAACCTGCGGAGAAGTGACGGTCAAGCTAAGATAATGCGATTCGCCGGCTGCTGAAACCACTTCCCGCAACCACGCATGGCGTCGAGGCAACTGCGGTTGATCGTGAACGGCGAGGAGCATTCGGTGCCGTGTGTCGACAGCGAGACGCTGCTGACAGTCCTTCGCGAGCGGTTGCAGCTCACCGGCACGAAGCTGGGCTGCGGCCGTGGCGAATGCGGCGCCTGCACGGTGCTCGTGGACGGCCGCCTCGCATACAGTTGCCTCACCCTGGCGGCGGGCTGCGAGAGCACGCCGATCACCACCGTTGAGGGGCTGGGCTCGGCGCAGGCCCTTCACCCGCTCCAGCAGGCCTTCATCGAGCATGACGCACTCCAGTGCGGCTTCTGCACACCGGGCCAGCTCATGGCAGGCGTCGCATTGCTGCGCGACACGGCACACCCGACGCCGACGCAGATCCGCGTGGCCATGAGCGGCAATCTGTGCCGCTGCGGGACGTACGCGGCCATCGAGCGGGCCATCTGCGCGGTCGCGGAGCGCAGCGCATGAGCCGCCGGTTCGTCGCCACGAAGGTTGAGGTCGAAGGCCGCGAGGAGATCAAGATCGTCGAGCGCCCTGACCTCGAGCCCGCTCCATGGGACGAGCACGCCGCGCTATCCGTCGTGGGGCAGCGTGTTCCACGCGTGGACGCGCCGGAGAAGGTGACGGGACAGGCTCGCTACACCGCGGACGTTCAGCGCCCCGCGATGCTTCATGCCGAATTCGTGCGCGCCCGGGTGGCGAGCGGTAAGGTCACCCGGCTCGATTGTTCGCGCGCACTTGCCCTGCCCGGCGTGCGCGGCGTCATCACGGCCGAGGACGTCCAGACCATCTCACATCAGGGCGCGCCGCTCTTCGACACGACGATTCACTGGGCGGGCCAACCAATCGCGGCGCTCTGCGCCGACACGCCCGACATCGCGCGCCACGCGTGCGCGCTCGTGGAAGTCGACATCGAAACTTCGCCGCATGCCGTCACCATCGAGGATGCCCTCGGCCCATCCGCACCGGCAGTGCGGCCAAGCGGAAATACGCCGAAGGGCCAGCCCCGAATCGCAAGCCGCGGTGACGCGCCCGCCGCGCGGGCTGCGGCAGACGTGGTCGTCACGCGCGAATATCGCACGCCCTGTGTACTTCACACCGCGATCGAAACACACGGAGCGGCGGCGGAATGGACGGGCGACGCGCTGACGGTGTGGGAGAGCACGCAGGGAATCTTTCAGGTGCGCAAGGATGTCGCGCGCGCATTCAAGCTTCCCCTCAATCGGGTCCGCGTCGTGAAGGACTACATGGGCGGCGGATTCGGCGCGAAGAACTACGCGGCGGCGCACACCTACGCGGCGGTGGCGCTCGCGCGAAAGCTCGGCCGCCCGGTGCGCTGCCTGGTGGATCGCGAAGGAGAACAGACCGACACGGGCAATCGGCCAGCGACGCGTTGCCACGTCACGCTCGGCGCTCGCCGCGACGGAACCCTCGTGTCCATCGAGTGCGACGCCACGATCGCCTATGGCTACAGCGGATGGCTCGCGAGTCCGGCAAAGATCTTTCACGAGCTGTATGAGTGCCCGAACGTGCACACGAGCGAGACGTTCGTATTTCTGAATGCGGGCGCGATGGACTCTTTCCGTGCACCCGGACACACCGAGGGCGCATTCGCACTCGAGTGCGCGATGGACGCGCTGGCCCGTGAGCTCGGCATCGATCCGCTCGATCTGCGCCGTCGCAACTACGCGCCTGCCGATCAGGAAAAGCGACGTCCGTACTCCGCGAAGCACCTCGACCGTTGCTACGCCGAAGGGGCGGAGCGATTCGGCTGGACGCAACGTCGTGTGGACGCCGCCGAGTCGCGCGAGCATGCACGACGGCTTCGTCGCGGCGTCGGCATGGCGTCGCAGATCTGGGCCGCCGGCTGC
>WNFN01229502.1_pt2 | contig 25781 bp, 22 predicted proteins | sample 5400161 | NCBI WGS metagenome assembly WNFN01 (sample SAMN13153353, study PRJNA577476) | soil metagenome | isolation source: 80 cm saprolite on Douglas fir-dominated hillslope | place: USA:California | collected 2013-09-17 | reverse complement strand
AGCGCATGAGCTCGCCGGGGCGGTCGGTCAGACGTGTGTGGATCACGAAGTAGCGTCCCACTGAGGCCAGGCCGTGCTCGATAAAGCGCCCGACCAGGTTGATATCGATATTGCCGCCGGTCAGGGGCACCAGCACTTTTTTGCCGGGGAGCTTGAGCGTGCCGCTTAGCAGGGCTGCCACGCCAACCGCGCCGGCTCCTTCGACCAGCATCTTATTGCGCTCCATGAGAAAGAGCACCGCGCTGATAATTGCCTCGTCTTCAACTACGATCACCTCATCAACCAGCTGGCGGATGATCTCAAAGGTCAGTTCGCCGGGCCGTTTGACCGCAATGCCGTCGGCGATGGTTGAGATAGCTGGCAATTCGTTGATCGCGCCGGCGTCGAGAGAGGCGCGTGTGCTGGCCGCGCCGGTGGCCTGGACACCGATGACCGTCAAATTAGGGCGCAAAGCCTTCGCGGCGATGGCGATGCCGGAGATCAGACCCCCGCCACCGATCGGCACTACCAGCGCGTCAGCGTCGGGCAGGTCGCTCAGCATCTCCAGACCCAGCGTGCCCTGGCCGGCGATTACGTCAGGATCATCAAAGGCATAGGTCATGCCGTGCAGCACAACGGTTGCGCCATAACCCTGGGTGGCCATGATCTTCGCCTGGGGCGCGCCTTCCGGCATCACGATTGTACAGGGAATACCAAATTGCGCGGCGGCGATGGCCACGCCCTGCGCGTGATTGCCTGCCGATGCGGCGATTACGCCGTGCTTGCGTTCTTTTTCACTCAGACGGGAAACTTTAAAACTGGCTCCGCGCACTTTAAACGAGCCTGAACGCTGCTGATTTTCGGCTTTCAGATAAATTTCGGCACCGGTAATCTCATGCAAAGTCCGCGAGGGGGCAAGGGGAGTATGGTGAAGGCGAGGCTTGAGGAGTTTATGAGCCTCCCAGATATCGGCAATCGTAACGGGCAAGGGATGTGAGTGGACAGCGGGAGCGGCTGAGACGCCTGGCGTCTCGCTATCAGTTTCTGTAGTTGTTTGCATTTTATCCTCTACTGTACGCATGACATATTCCGGTCATTTTTTATCTGCGTTGGAGCACCGCCACAGACGCTGTGGTTTACTAAATAACAAACGAATGTATGCGCGCTATTATAACGCAAATGGGGAGGGGATACAACCAGTACTCGGGGAGGACCTAGGGCTTATGCGTTCTGCGAACTCGCCGCCTGCGGCGGTTCGCAAAAGAGAAAAGGAGTTTTTGCGAGGACACCTCGCGCTCCGGCAAAGGGCTGCCGCCCTCTGCACTCCCGCGTTCTACGAGAACGCATAAGCCCTAGGGGAGAACCCGGGGGGATCAGCGGAGTGTAGCCCTGGAGCAGCGCCTCAATACGGTTGAAATAAGCACAATGGCTGCTCGTGGCCTGGGGGAGTGGACCCGGGGGATGACGGGAGTGTAGCCCTGGAGCAGCGCCTCCAGGGGGAGTCTCATGGGCTCTCCCTGGAGGCGCTGCTCCAGGGCTACACTCCCGTCATCCCCCGGGTCCTCCCCGAGACGCGCCTTCGCTGTAGTTCGATGGCTCAGCTTGCAAAAATGTGACGCGCACGGCTAGCCCGTGCGGAAGATTTTCACGCGGCGCAGTTGCCCTTTGCCGCTGCTGCGTGAACTCAGGTTGTAACGGGTCGCCATCTGGTGTTGCAGGCGGCGCACATAGGCGTTGGCCGGAGCGAGTTCAGCCGCTGGCAGGCCCTTGTTCAGGACCTGGTGGATGGCGTCCTCGGTCTCCAGCAGAGCGCGCGTCGTATCATCCTGCGAGCCACCATCGCCGTCTTCTTCGCTCTCGTTGATCTCGCCGGGCAGGCGGTCGGTCGAGAGATTGAAGATGCGCGCCAGAGCATGTTGCATCTGGACAATGGTGTTACTCTTGAGGATGATGATCAGTTTCTGGTCCTGTTCAGCCTCCTGCAAGCGTTCCGGCTGGCGGCGGTAGTAGTTTTTCAACGTGATTACCGCGTCAGCATCGGCCTGGTTTTTCGCAACAATGACCGGCACGCGCAGTTGACGGGCCGATTCCGTCAGACGGTCGCGGCTGACCCCGAAGGGATAGACGCGCAGCGTCTTCATGATTGGCAGGTGATCGGGCTCGCCGGCTGGCGAGTAGATCCCCTCCTCGACGGGAATCGGGCGTCCCAGCGTGAGCACCTCGGTCCCGCCGCCACTCTGGCCGCGCAGATCGTCGGGTGCCGTGCCCGTGGGAGCCAGCGCGCGCACCTGGTATGGCGTTTGCGCGTAGGACTGGGAGCGCATGCGCGAGCGTTCGCCGCCCCCGCCGCCGCTGCTACGGCGCAGCGCGTTGCCATCCCAGCCGCGCTCCTCGCCACCGTGTTCGACACGCTCGCCGCCGCGCTCGAATGTGCGCGGCGTAATACCAAAGCCCGCGACGCCCCAGGTTGGCACATCCATACCGACCGAGGTTACGCGGCGGGCGCTGACGCGCCCACTTTCCTCGTCGCGGGTGCGCTCCTCGGCCACCACGGTCTGGCCGCGCAGCATGCAGTCGATCGTGTCGGCCACGTCGCGATGCACCACCAGCTCCTGCCAGCTCTGCTGCTCCACCACCACATCAAAGGTTGGCGGAGCTTTGCGCTCCAGGATACTCTTCTGTGTATGGCGGCGGCGCGCCTCCTCATCGCCCAGCGTCACCGTCTGGATGCCACCAACCAAGTCCGAGAGGGTCGGGTTGACCAGCAGGTTGCCCAGAGAATTACCGTGCGCGGTCGCCACCAGTTGCACACCACGCTCAGCAATTGTGCGAGCAGCCGCCGCCTCCAGTTCCGTGCCGATTTCATCAATCACGATCACCTGGGGCATATGGTTTTCTACAGCCTCAATCATCACAGCGTGTTGCTCAGCCGTGCGCGCCACTTGCATGCGGCGGGCACGCCCGATTCCGGGGTGCGGAATATCACCGTCGCCCGCGATTTCATTCGAGGTATCTACCACCACCACGCGTTTATTCGCCTCGTCCGCCAGGACACGCGCTATTTCACGTAACAGGGTGGTTTTGCCCACGCCTGGACGACCAAGAATCAGGATGGATTGGCCTTGCTCAACAATATCACGGAGCATCGCAATACTACCGAGCACCGCTCGACCAATACGGCAGGTTAGGCCGACTACTTTTCCTTTGCGGTTACGCAGCGCGCTGATCCGATGCAAAGTGCGTTCGATGCCAGCGCGGTTGTCGTCGCCAAATTCACCGATGTGCTCGACCACATATTCCAGGTCGGCTTCGGTCACTGGCTGAGTACTTAGGATCACCTCCCCCTCTGGGAACCGGCCCTCGGGCAAACGTCCAAGGTCCATTACGATCTCAAGCAAATCGCTCCGATTCTCCAGCTGATGAGCCGCTGCGTAGATCGCGGGCGGCAAAGCAACGAGCAGAGCTTCCAGATCGTCAGTGATCGCGTGTTGCATAGGCAGTGTTATCACCTCTTATTGTGTGTGAATTGACCGTCCCCAGACCTTTCACACCATACACCATACGCTGTTCCAGAGCAGGGACTCCGCGAGGACTCATAGCGAGCAGGGCTATATGGCGCACGAGCAAAGCCCTGGTCAGGGCGTGCTCGAAACCATTGGAGCGCAGCGCATCGATAACGGAGGACTCGTACTCCCGCACCTGACAGTAAATCGGGCGCACGCTTCCTTCCAGGAGCCGGCGAGCGCCAAACCGGAGGAGCGGACCAACCAGTTCGGCGTTTTCAGGATGAACGATAAGCGAGAGTTGGTGGGGAGCCGAGCCATGTCCCCGGCAGACCCGCAACCAGCCCCCTAAACGCACGCCTACGTCACAAACGAAACTTTCATCACCATGCGCGAGTAGCGATGGCATGGGCCGCAGTGACCCGACGTGTAGTTTAGCACATTCTTCGCTGTTATCCAACATCTCCGCCATCTGCACCCGTTGCGGGGTGACCGCGCGGTAGAGCTGGTGCAGTCCCCACGCGTGGTGGCGATGCCAGCTAAGGAGCGAAGGCGGGCTGGCGTCCCCAGCCAGCGAAGCCTTATCCGGGTCGAAGACATACGTCAGGAGCCGGGCGTAGCGTTGGAAGCCTGCCTTCTGAAAGAGTTCCATCTCCGGCAGATCATCCTCAACCTTCGCGAAAATACGGAGTATGCCATGCGCGGAAGCCGCGCTCAATGTGTATTCGAGCAATGCGCTCAGAATCTCACCATCGGGCACGTCGCGATTGGCCATTGAGGCTAAATAGGCCAGGTCCCAGGTAATGCGCGCGGGACGCTCGCGAACCTGGGCAAAGCCGAGTAGACGCCAGTGATCCTCGCAAATCCAGGTGCGAGAGGCGGGGTTGACGGGGAAGATATTTCTCAGGATAGGCGGGAGCAAGACGCGATCTTCCACCGGCTCCAGCCAGCAGACGAAATTCGCGAATTCGTGCCGCCTGCTGCGAGTACGCCGATCGATGGCGTAGATGATGCCCGGCAGGTCTACGTATAATACCGGTCGTATCATCAGTGCTCCCGCGCTACAGAGGGGGCCGATGGCTCTGGCCTGTGGTGAGGCCAGAGCGCAGATAGATGCGCAGTCCCCTACTTCTTGGCGCTCTGTACTAGACGCAGAAAGTAGTCGTGAAAACGTGCATCTCCTGTCACCTCCGGGTGAAAAGCTGTGCCCAATAAGGAGCCTTGACGAACAGCGACGATTGTTCCATCGTCGAGCGTTGCCAGCACCTTCACCTCTGGCCCCACCTCTTCAACCGAGGGGCCGCGAATGAAGAATGCGTGGAATGGCGCTTCTCCCAGTTCTGGCACAGTGAGATCAGTTTCAAAACTCTCCCGCTGGCTGCCAAAAGCGTTACGACAAACGCGAATATCCATCGAGGCCAGCAGCGGCTGGCCAGCGAGCGCGTTGTCCGTTTCCCGTGCTAATAAGATTAATCCCGCGCAGGTTCCCCAAACGGGAACCCCCCGGCTGATCATCTGCTGTAACGGTTCTTGCAAACCATAGAGCAGCATCAGCTTACCAATTGTGGTACTTTCACCACCCGGTATTATTATACCATCTAGATTGATCAAGTGTTGCGGAAGCTTGATGATTACTCCCTCAATATCGAGATGTAATAGCCCGGCTGCTTTGCTCAGTGCCCTCAGATGGGCCTCAAAATCGCCCTGTAATCCTAAGATGCCAATCCGCAGTCCCTTGTACGGATTACTTCCAGAATTGCTTCTCGATTTACTTTCAGATTTACTTTCAATATACGCTTGAGAAGCGGCCCCGGTTGTAGGTGTATTCATATGAGAAGCGGCCTCGGTTGTAGGTGTATTCATAGTTGACTTACCACCCACGCGGCGCCATCTGCTCTTCGGGTGCCAGCGAACTGGCATTGCGCCCGACCATCGGCTCACCCAGGTTGCGCGAGACTTCGGCAAGGATATGGGGGTCCTGGTAATGCGTGGTGGCGTAAACAATGGCTTTGGCCCGCTTCATGGGGTCGCTGGACTTAAAGATGCCAGAGCCGACAAAGACGCCCTCCGCTCCCAGGCGCATCATCAGAGCCGCGTCAGCCGGTGTGGCGATGCCGCCGGCGGAGAAATTGACCACGGGCAGCCTGCCGCTGCTGGCTACTGCGCACACCAGCTCGTATGGCGCACCCAGTTCTTTTGCCGCTGTCATCAACTCTTCTTCAGGTAAAGATTGAAGCTTGCGAATATCGTCCATAATTGTGCGCATATGGCGTACCGCCTCCACCACATCGCCCGTGCCTGGCTCGCCCTTTGTACGCAGCATGGCCGCGCCCTCGCCCACGCGCCGCAGAGCCTCGCCCAGATTGCGCGCGCCGCACACAAACGGTACACTGAACTGATGTTTATTGACGTGATACCTCTCGTCGGCGGGCGTCAAAACCTCAGATTCGTCAATGCAGTCGATACCCAGCGCCTGCAAAATCTCGGCTTCCACAAAATGGCCGATGCGGCACTTCGCCATCACCGGAATCGTCACCGCCTCTTTAATACGAATGACTAGCTCAGGATCACTCATGCGAGCCACCCCGCCATACGCGCGAATATCAGCCGGCACGCGCTCCAGCGCCATCACAGCGCAGGCTCCCGCCTCCTCAGCAATTTTCGCCTGCTCCGCGTTCACCACATCGCAAATCACGCCCCCCTTGAGCATCTCTGGGAAAGAGCGCTTCACCTGTATCGTTCCAATCTGTTTTTCCATGGTAAATGAGCCTCCACTGGCCAGCGCATCTCCACCGAATCTTCTGGTGAATGTAGCGACACTGCTTGCCCGCGTCGTGACGAGCGGCAGGGCAAGAATACATGGCGAACACGACGCGGGCAAGCAGCGTCGCTACATTCAAGTAGCTCTCTCGTGGTTATGCACCAGGATGATAATAGAATATTTCTTTGTCCTGAGAATATCATTTTGGCTGGCCCTTGCCTACAGCCAAGTCCCCCACCTATCGTCAGCCATCTTCGCTGATTGGCTGTACCCCGGTTGCGTGCTGGAGAAGAGGGCGAGATCTTTCTTCTCTAACATGCAGCGTGACTCAGAGCATTTTATAGAGATATCATTCATGCGTTAATATATGCAAAAGGACATTTTTCCGTGAACCGTTCAAGGAGATAAAGGCGCATATGTTCATGCGAATTTTGAGAGATATCAAGGATAACGCGGATACTATTCTTGATTGGATAGACATTATTGGATGTTTCGGCCTATCGATTGCCATTTTCATCTTCAATGCTTTCGGCGTCCACGATATTACAATAGAAATAGCTGTCCTTCTCATCGTCCTCGGAATCCTGGCAATTAGCAGGCGCTGGGACCACAAGACCAATCAGACCACCAGGCAATCCACTGAAGATGCCTTACGCGAGATACAAACGCTGAATGTTCAGCAGACAGCTTCCCAGCATATGCTTGAGACTCTCAACACGAGTATAAGAGATCTCGATGCTCATCAGCCCGTGCTCCAGCAATCTTTGCAAACCCTTTCAGGCGCAGTAAAAAGCCTGACCAGGAACAAAATCTATCCAGATCAAGAAGGGGCATTTGCATGCTTGCTTGAATATATTAATCATAATCAGGTAAAAGAAGCAACGTTTCTTCAATACAGCGGTAAATGGAGCGAACTTGTGTTAACCTCCCTGGTCTTAAACAAAAAGGCCAGAGCCACTGTTTATATCCAACATGAAGAGACGGCAGGACAATTAAAGAGTGAAAGACAGGTGGATCGTATTACCAGTACCATCCGTAACTCTCTGAGCGATCTCAGTCGCAAGCTCTCAGAACAATCCAATCTCAAAGTCTATAAATTCAAAACTCCGGCTTCTGTGCGAGCAATTAAAATTGACGAGCAAGTTCTTTGCGTTGGCTGGTATACATACGAGAGAGTCTATCGCAAGGATCAGCCAACATTCCCCGACGACCAGACCGCAATCTCAGGCCATGACAGACCTGCGATTGTCGTCTGGAAAGGGACCGAGGAATATGATATTCTCAATCAAATGGTGCTGGTACTGGTTGAAAATTATCGAAATAACGCAGAAGCAGTTCCATTATAGTTTTTTACCCCTCTGAATTATTTGGGGGTGGGGTATTAAGAGAAAATATTCAGGCTCAGCTTCAAGGCGGTATCTACACGCTGAAGCTCTTCGGCGCTGATTGTGCCGCGTTTGCGCAGCAGGCGCGACTTTTCGATGGTCATCAGTTGCTCGCACTTGACATCGGTGAAATCGCTCAGGCCGTTTTCGGAGGTGGGAGCAATGCGCACATGGAGGGGTAACTCGCGTTCCGTGCGGCTCATCGAGGCGACGATTGTCAGAGGATAACTGGGAGAGGCATTTCCCCGGTCGTTCTGGATCACCAGTGCCGGGCGTATGCCCTGTTGTTCAGCGCCGCGACCGGGCGACCAATTCACATCCCAGATTTCGCCGCGTCGCGGACTGGGGGGCGCTGTTTGATGAAAACTACTTTGCTGAGGGCCGGGCACAGATGGCTTCGCCTCACTACTCATGTATTATAATCACCTTACATTATTATTCATTTTTTGGCATATGCCATTACGGCTCTAGAGCTTTGATGGGTGGCTGATTTATTCAGGCTACCATGCCTTCCTGGCCGGCAGCAAAGAAGAAACGGGCATCTTCTAAAGTTTCTGGGAGGGAACCGAGATAGGCGTAGGCTTCGTCTAGGGTTTCGGTGAGGGCTGAGAGTTCACGTTCGCGTTTCTGTAAAATCGCTACTCTTAACTGTTCATAATTGTCCTGGCGCATCAGGTCCATAATAGTCTCCACAACGTCTCCAAGGGAAGATTCAAGTTCAGCTGCCAGTGCCTTCAACTCTTTATGCTGAGTAGAAGGGATCTGTATCGACTTGCGTACAAAACTACCATGCCGATAAAAATCCGGTTGTACGACGGCCATGAAACTGCCTCCTGTTCCTAACACGAACGGCTTTTATCTGATTCAATTGTATATGGTCCTTTCAAAAAAGTCAATCAATCTGATTTTCTGGTCACGAGCCACTGAGCGCCTCATGAAGCGGCCTGAGACGGAATACGCTCTGCCATTTCCATCTCGCACTCACCTCACATCCGCAAAATTTTTATGTTGTGCAAGCAGGCAATGATGGTCAGAGCGAGTTTTATGGAAGCAATTTTTGGAGCAGCCTGCAAGGCTGCTCCAAAAATTGCTTCCATAAAACTCGCTCTGACCATCATTGACAAATTGAGGTAACTCTAGCCATGCTCATAAGAGAGACAGAGCTTGTGCCTACCAAATAATGTACAATAAAGATGCATTTATGATTATTAATAGCCGAAAGGAAATCAGACCATATGACTCATCTCTATCTCATTCGCCATGGAGAGGCCGCCGCTACGACTACGAATCCATTGGAAGATCCACGCCTGACCGCGTTGGGGATAGAGCAGGCTGAACGGCTGCGCGACCGACTGGCGGCCACGGGCGAGATTCGGGCTGATGTGCTAATCTCCAGCACGATGCTGCGCGCTCGCGAGACTGCGGAGATTATCGCGCCAGCGTTGGGCCTGCCTGTTCTCCCCGATGACGATGTGCAGGAGTGGCGCTTTCCCGAGGATGAGACGCTGAAGGTGGATGAGTATGTCGAGTATTTCAAAACCCTGCCGCACGACCAGAAGCCTTTCTTCCAGGTGATTCCTGGCGCGGAAAGCTGGGTGCAGTTTATGCTGCGCGCCAGTATGGCGTTGAACCGGATTACGCTGCAGTACGAGAACAAGACGATTGTACTGGTCTGCCACGGTGGGATGATCGATGCCGCGTTCTATTTCTTTCTACACCTGAGCACGCTCCATCTCGCGCCTGCCTCTTTCGACACTCACAACACCTCGATCACCCACTGGTATCGCACGGTGCATGAGATCCACCCGATGAGCTGGGCACTGGAGTCCTACAACGATATCATGCATCTGCGCGATCTGCACTCATCCACGCGCATCCCCTGGCGCGAACTGGCCGGCCCTGGGTCAGATGAATTATAAGGAGATTTCGATGTTTCCGCCGCAGATGACGACACCGACGCGTTCACCGGGTGTGGACTGATAAGCACCTGCAAGCAGCGCGGCGGTGGCGGTGGCGCCTCCCGGTTCGGCGACGATGCGCAGGTCGTTCCAGAGCGCGCGCTGGGCCGCACGGATGCTGTCGTCGCTGACCAGAACGACGCGTTCGACATATTGCCGGGCCAGCGTAAAGGCAAGTTGGCCGGCGCGCCTGGCCCCCAGCGAATCGACGGCCACGCCGCTAACTTCAACATCGACCGGTTCCCCGGCATCTAGCGCCCGCGCCAGGCTGGGTGCGTTCTCCGGTTCAACGCCGACCACGCGTACAGCGCCGGCAAACCAGGCCGCAAGACCCCCAATCAATCCGCCTCCGCCGACCGCGACCAGGATGGTGTCCAGTTCCGGCGCCTGCTGAGCGAACTCATAACCCAGCGTACCCTGGCCGGCGACCACTTCCGGCTGATCATAGGCATGTACGACCAGCGCACCCGTCTGCACGGCTCGCACCTGGCTGGCCGCCAGCGCCTCCGCGTAACTCGCTCCCACGATGCTGACCTGCGCCCCATAGTTGCGCAGGCGCTCAATTTTGACCGGCGAGCAGACCTCCGGCACAAAGATTTCCGCCCGGTGCCCCAATCTCCGCGCCGCGTAGGCTACCGCGATCCCATGATTTCCGCCCGATGCCGCGATCACGCCCGCCTCCGGCACTGTATTGCTCAAAATACGATTAAAGGCTCCGCGCGGCTTGAACGAGGCCGTATGCTGGAGTTGCTCGAACTTGAGTGTCACCTGCCCATCCAAGCCCCAGATACCTGCCTCCAACTGCATAATCGGTGTTGTACGCACATAACCGGCGATGCGTTTGCTCGCCTTTTCAATTTCAGCCCGCATTGTTGTTCTCCTTTTTGATGCTCTATCTAACAGCACCATTGCTGCTATTAGATTGTTTCATAGAGACTGTAACATTCTTACTGTCTTATTCATACCTGTTTGGGAAAGAAAATGAGATCCAAGAATACTTGTATCTAGCAATTATGCCGTGGCTCAGGAGTGTGCGTCAAACAATGATTTTCATGCTCACTATCAAAAAAATCGATCGATCATAGCTCTTTTATAAACAGAGGGTTTGTTCTTTCCTAGCCTTTTTATCCTATTTCTCAGAGATTGGTGCTCAAGTATGAGCATGTGACAATATACTCATAATGTGTACGCTATACTACGGAACGTAACGAGAGGAAAGTAGAAATACGAGAATGAATGACTTACGCGGGCAACAACTCGGCAACTATCGCCTCCTTCGTGGCCTGGGACAGGGAGGGTTCGCAGATGTCTACCTTGGCGAACATATTCATCTCCAGACGCAAGCTGCTATCAAGGTTCTTCAGACACGAGTAGGAAGCAATGATGTGCAAAGTTTTAGTAGTGAGGCGCGCACGATTGCCAATTTGGAGCATCCAAACATCGTGCGCGTCCTTGACTTCGGAGTGGAAGGCGCTACTCCCTTTCTCGTCATGACCTACGCTCCTCACGGCACACTCCGTCAACGTATCCCCAAAGGAACTCAACTTCCACTCGATCTCGTTGTATCCAAGGTAAAGCAAGTGGTAGGTGCCTTGCAATATGCTCATACCCAACGGGTGATTCACCGAGATATCAAGCCAGAAAATATGTTACTTGGGCGCAATCACGAAGTCTTGCTCAGTGACTTTGGAATTGCTCTCATCGCCCAGAGTTCACGTTACCAACACACAGAGGCCGTGATTGGCACGGCTGCATACATGGCTCCTGAGCAATTACAGGGAAGACCATTGTTGGCAAGCGATCAATATGCCTTAGGATATATAGCCAGCATGTAAACGTAGCCCCACCTCCCTTGCGTGAAAAGCTTCCTGGTATTTCCTCTGATGTCGAGCAAGTGGTACAAAGAGCGCTGGCAAAAAATCCCTCTGCCCGTTTCAACACGGTGCAAGCATTTGCTGATGCCCTGGAACAAGCGAGCACACCTACGCGAGTCAAGGCAAACTCTCCCACATATCTGCGAAATCCATCGTTCCCATCGCTCCCATTGCCCCCAACACAACAGGCATCCACACAATCAACGAAAATACCTGCATTACCGAGTCAGTTGCCCTCTCAACCTATGTTCTACCCATCGCTCCCATTGCCCCCAACACAACAGGCATCCACTTCACCGGTCCGATCTCAATGGACCTCTGTCCCATTACTGCCCCCTCAACGGGTCCAGCCAACCAGGAAATCTTCTGGCGGGAGGAGATTGCGTACCTTTGGGCTGTTCTTAGGTGCCATTTTATTATTAGGAGTGGCATTTACTGTCTTTCACTCTTTCTTCCCTGTTTCCCCATCATCACAACCACGCCAGCAAAGCAACTCGTCAAGTTCTCCATCGGCTTCTCTGCCTACCAGCATACCCACGCCGGGGATCGTTCTCTACAAAGCGAACTGGTCAACAGGCTCGGATCACTGGGTAGGTGCCCCACAATGGAAACCAACTGGTAATGGTGAGTTGGGCAGCGATGGCAGCGGAACCGAGGGTTTCATCACCTGGGCCCCCATTCACCCTTCCACTGCCAACTACGCCGTTGAAGCAACCATTCAGTTCGTCAGAGTCATCGAGCATGGATATCTGAACACAGTGGGAACTAGCGGAGGATTTTATGAGTTTGGGATCATGCTACGAGGAAATGGGGGAGGTGATGGATACGAGGGAGGAGTGGAATATCTCAGTGGCTCAGGTGTACAACCAGTAACAGGAACGGTTATTGCGAATGTTCAGAACGATAACTTAAACAGCGACAATAGTGATCAAGGTTTAGATATGATAGATTCCTCAGTCTTGCAAAGTAACAATTATTCATTAGATAACAATCCACACACGTATCGTGTCGAAGTTACCGGAAATGACATCAAATTTCTCCTTGATGGCACATTACTTCTTGAGACAACCGATAATAGCTACCCAAATGGACAGGTGGGATTGAGGGCAGCTTATGCTGAGCTTAATGTGAGTAGCTTCAAAGTGATTGCTTGTAGCTCAACATCTTGCCCTTAATCCGGCTCTCGCATCAAAGATATCCTACAACGAAGTGCGGCTGTAGTGCGCCGTTCAGCCTGTTTCACCTTCTCTGCACGATTTTTGGAGAGAAATCATATTAAAAGTCGTCGATGTGTGCGGGAGTGGCCGATCTGCGATCGGCCACTCCCGCACACATCGACGACTTTTAAATAGCCCAGGTCTCCTGGAATCTTTACTTGACTATCATAGAAGAATCATGTTATTTTTTGAGAGAAAGAATGGTTTGATTACTCCCTTTCAGAAAAGGAGGTCTGAAGAGAAAATGACATCTCCTCCCATCTGATCATTTTCTTTTTACTATCCAGGCAGTATTCCATCATATGGTTGTATACATGCACCTCAGGACCTTATGAGGAGGCTCAGAAAGGATTCACTATGGTAGTCAATCAAGGACGAAGACGACATCACCTCGTATCCAGCATAGGAATATGCATTGTCCTGATAGTGTTGACACTTCTCAGTGTCACCGCTCCCTTCACCGGAATCGCCAGGGCCGCCAGTAGTGCTACGACTCCTACGCCCACTCCAACGACTCCCCCTGTTGTCCGCCCGGTAGTGAGCATTACCAGTCCGGCCCCGTTCGCAACGTTTAGCGCTGGTACACCAATCCAGATAGTGGCTGCAGCATCGATCAGTTCGGGCAACATTACACATGTTGATTTCCAGGCAGAACCAAACTCTGGCACGAATCCCAACATTGCCCTCGGCTCTGACGCTACAGCCCCCTACAGCGTCACCTGGAGCAATCCACCAACGGGTGTCTTCGTTTTGATCGCGATCGCGTATTCAGACGGACCCTACGCGACCGAGGTTACAGAGAGAATTGCCATCACCCCTGATGGACGTAGTCCGTTCCCAATGGTGAACATTACCAGTCCGAGCAATGGGGCGCAGTTTTTGTCTCCGGCGACCATCCAGGCAAATGCGTCCGTTACCATTGGCTCCGGCACGATCACCAGAGTCGACTTCTCGCTTCAGGGAAATAACATATCCTACCAGGGGACAGCCACTTCGGCTCCCTATAGCGTTACCTGGAGTGATATCTACCCTGGTATCTATACAATCTCTGCGGTGGCGTATGCCAATACCAGTGTTGGTGTGGTTGGCAATACTGTTACCATACAGATCACCGTGAACAATGGACCCCCTCCCGGGGGTTGTCTCGTTAAATACACGGTGACCCAGTTCACAGGTGGTTTCCAGGCGAATCTCAATATCATCAATGCGAGTAGCACGACGATCAATGGGTGGAAACTGGTCTTCACATTCCCTGGCACTCAAAAGGTATTGTATGGCTTCAATGGTATCTTCACGCAAAATGGGAACCAGGTGACGATTACGAACGCTTCCTGGAACAGCACGATTGCGTCGAATGGTATCGTCAATACTGGCTTTAGTGGTTCCTGGAGTAGCAGTAATCCCAGTCCAACCGACTTTGCGCTGAATGGGGTTTCCTGTCGAGTCATTTAAGCTCCTGGAGTGGGATAGCCAAAGAGAGAACAAGGGGAGTCTATGATGTTTGGAGAGAAATCATAGCTCCCCGTACATAATGCGCCCGCCGACAATTGTGGCTGCAACGCCGTTTTCACGCAGTTTCTCGGACTCGATGGCGAGCAGGTCTTCGCGCAGAATTACGGCGTCACCGAGTTTGCCGGGGACGAGCGAGCCTTTATCACGCTCTTCGCCTCCGGCGTAAGCCGCGCCGAGGGTATAGCCCCAGAGGGCCTGCGTAATCGGCAGGGCCTGCTCAGGCATCCAGGCGGCTCGTTCGGGCGTCGCGGGATCGTTGCGCTGGATAGCGGCGTAGAGGATGTTCAGGGGATCAAAGGTCTCGACCGGCGCATCCGAGCCGAGAGCCAGGGGAATGCCCATTTCCTGCATAGTGCGATAGGCATACGCGCGCCTGGCCCGGCGACCCCAATAGCGCTCGGCCATGTCACGATCAGCAACGGCATGAAAAGGCTGAACCGAGGCAACGACTCCCAGGCGGCGCATACGCTCCAGGTCTTCCGGCGCGACCAGTTGGGCGTGCTCAACACGATAGCGCAGGCGGGCCAATACCCACTGCTGGTTGGCATCGCTCAAACGCTGCTGCGCGCGCTCGATTGAGTTGAGTGCGACTTGCACGGCGCGGTCGCCAATAGCGTGAATGGCAATGCTCAGACCCAGTTCGGAGGCCGTGCTGACCGCCTCCATCATGGTCGCCTCTGGAATAGCCAGGATACCGCGATTACCAGGATTGCCCTCAAAGCCCGCCAGCATGGCCGCAGTCTGCGAGCCAAGCGTGCCGTCGGCGAAAATCTTAATGCCCGCCAGGCGCAGCATGTCGTCGCCAAAGCCGGCGCGCAAGCCCAAAGATTGAAGTTCAGGCAGCGCCTGGCGCGGCAGAATCATCTGCACACGCACGCCCAGTTCGTCCTCAGCGCGCAGTTGTTGGAAAAGCTCCAGCGCATCGCTCCCTTCGATATCGTGGATGGTTGTGATGCCCGCGCGCAGCAGATCCGTCAATGAGCGGCGCACCAGGTGATGGGTGAGCACGGGATCGCTTTTATCGATGACGCGATAAACCAGGTTGGTGGCCTCTTCTTCCTGCAAAACGCCGTTTGGCTCACCAGAACTGTCTCGCAAAATGGCCCCATTGGCCGGATCGGGCGTCTGCGCATCAATGCCGGCGCGTTGCAGGGCCAGCGAATTCACCCACAGCAGATGGCCATCCTTGCTCCACAGCGCCACGGGATGTCCAGGGGCGGCCGCGTCCAGAGCAGCCTTGCTCGGAAAGCGCTGGCCCGGCCAGGCATCCTTATACCAGCGCCCGCCTTGAATCCACTGGCCCGGCGGCGTCTGCGCGGCCCGCTGGCGCACCAGTTCCGCCACTGCCTCCTCGCTAGCACACTCCGCAGCATCGATATAATGCGCGCGATACGCCGTCGCCAGCAGATGAATATGCGCGTCGATAAAGCCCGGCAGCATTGTTCTGCCGCGTAGATCTACCAGCTCGGCATCCCGTCCGCCAGAGCGCCGCACCTCGTCATCCTCGCCCACTGCCAGAATACGCCCGCTGCGCGCATCCACCGCCATTGCCCGCGCCCTCGGCTGCCCGGCCTCCATGGTGTAGATATTCCCGTTGAGGTATAATATTGTGCTCATTGACCTACTATTTTCTCTAGAAGAATGCTCCCATTACCATATTAAGAGCCAGTTTTCTCCTGTCTCGAAATGAGATCAGGGCCATTAATAGTCGCGTCCAAACCTTATCAAGCCCCTCCCCCAGAGTTTAAGAGAGTTGAGCGAGAGTGGCGCCACTCTCGCTCAACTCTCTTGTTTAAGTGGGGTGGGTGGGCGGGGCAAAGAACTTTTAAATGGCCCTGAAATGAGATAGACGCTCACGAGTATCAAGATACCCCCGATAATCGTTGTTGGCAAGAGCTGATCGCCGAGCAGCAGGATGGCCAGGACCGCGCCGAGCAGCGGCTGGATGAAGAGGGTAATGGCGGCGCTGGCTCCTTCAAGCTGTTCCAGGCCCTTGAACCAGGCCAGATAGGCGACCGAGGTGGACATCAAGGCGAGCCAGAGCAGGCCCAGCCAGCCCTGCCAGCTGAGCACGGGCCAGCCATGCATGCCAATCTGGAAGCCAGCTATGGGTATCCAGAAAACCGTACTGCCGGCAATCGCGGCGGCGGTTACGAGCAACGGCGAATGCTTGACCAGCAGCGCTTTGCCGCGCACAGTGAAAAAGGCCTCGAAGGTCAGTGCCCCCACGACCAGCAGATCGCCGGTCATGCGCCACGCACCCCCACCAGCCGGGATATTCGGGATCAGGCTGCGCTCGATGATCAAATATACCCCCACCAGGCCCAGCAGCAGCGCCAGCCCGCTCAGCAGGCGAAAACGCTCGCGTAAGAGAATCCAGGAAAGGATGGCGGTAAAAATCGACTCGCTGGCAATCAGCAGAGCCACGTCCGAAGCCGTTGTTAACGCCAGGCCGCCATATTCTAACATCTTGTTGATCACAAAACCGATCAGGGCGAGCAAAGCCAGTTGCAAAAGATCGTGCCGGCCCAAGCGCAGCTGTTTACGCCGCACAAGCAAAAGCGGCAAAAGCGCCAGTGCCGCGATAATCATGCGCAGTGCGTTGAGCATAATCACCGACAGGTCCAGCAAAGCATACTTGGCCGCGACATAGCTACCGGCCCACAGCACATTGGCCATAATCAGAAGAAACCAGGAAAATGTACGCCGCCCAGATCCAGCAGACGCATGAGAAGATGTGTTGTTCAGAAGAGTGTCCTATTCTTCGCAATAAAAGTGGCCCTGAGACATTGATTGATATATCCAAGTGTAACATATCGCCAACCCCCTCCTAATCTAAACAAGAGAGTTGGGCCAGAGCGGCGCCGCGGTGCCGCTCTGGCCGAGGACTACAATAAGAATATCTAGACAACCAAATTTAGGGCGGCGGCATAATCTGTCTGGCAAGCCAGAGGGCTGATCGGAGTCTGCACAATGTTATATCACGTGCCAGAGCAATATCACCAGGACCATCGCTCTCTACAAGCGTTTACCTCTCTCTTGACGCTGGTGGAGGCAGTGGCTACCATTACTGAACAGGGAGAACACGCTTCACGCGGGGAGGCGGAGAACGCGCCGCCAATTACCCTTGCCGCCGCCGGAAAATCCTTCGCGGAAATCGCTCAGCAGGTGCTGGACTGCAAGTACGTTGGCGTCTTCGCGCTTGATCCCCCGAACATGCGCCAACGCCTGCTCGGCACCAGCGGTCTATCGCCAAAGGAAGAGGCCAGACTCCATAGAGATACAGACCAGACTCCTCTCGCGGACTATATTAGTGAACTGGCGATCGTGCAACTACGGAATGATCAAATCGTGACGCTGGATCTACAAAAGCAGCCTTTTGTCACGGCGCGCTCGACTCATGGAGCACGCTTCCGGCTGGTCGCGCCAATGGTACGCCACGGGCAATTGATCGGCCTATTCACTATGGCCAAAACTAAAGCCATTACCAGACTGGCCACCCAGATCATCGAGCGAGTCGGCCTTCTCCAGGAGCGGGCCGAGGCGAAAGCCAGAACGCGGCAACTCCAGGAGAAGACGCGCCACTACGAGGACTGCCTGAGTACGGCCAGTCACGAACTCAGAACGCCCCTGACAACAATTAAGGGCAACCTGCAACTCTCCCAACGCCGCATTGCCACCCTGGCTAAACGCGCGGACCAGCCCTCGGAAACGCTTGAGAGCCTGCAACGCATCAATCAGCCATTAAAAGAAGCGCTACAGAATTTCGGTCGCCTGCAACGCATGGTTAGCGAACTGCTGGATTATTCACGCATCCAGGCTGAAAAATTTATTTTGCGCAAGCAGCCCTGCAATCTGGTGGAAATTGTGTGTATTACCGTTGAAGAGGCCCGGAAAGCCCTGGATGGGCGCGAAATCCGGCTCTCCTTGCCAGACCACCCAGAGGTGACCATAGACGCGGACAGAGACCGTATTGGCGAGGTGATCCATAATTACCTGACCAACGCGCACAAATATTCCTCCATTGAACACTCCATCGAGGTAAATCTATCCACAGCGGGCAAGCTGGCACGCGTTTCAGTCCATGATGAAGGGACTGGCATCACGCCAGAAGAGCAGGAGCACATCTGGGAACGCTTCTACCGCGTGCCCGGCATCGAAGTGGTAGAGCAATCCCTCGCGGACTCTAACCTGGGTCTCGGCCTCTATCTCTGCCAGGAGATTATCGAATTGCATCACGGCCACGTGGGAGATGTGCTTTTCACGCCATAAAGATGATTAAATCATCTTTATGGCGTGAAAAGCACATCTATCTCTTTATATCTCTTCAAGAATTTCTTCAAACTCTAGAGGTAGAGGGCGGCCCGTGGCGCGCAGGACTTTGAAACGGGAATTGCCGGCTACCTCTTCGACTTCTCCGAAGTATGTAGACAGAATGGGTTCGTATTTCAGAAAACGGTTGGCGACAAGATAGAAGCGGCCACGAGGAAGCAGCACTTGAGCGGCTTCGCGGATAAAGCGTTCGGCGATTGTGGTGGTCTGGATACCGCCCAGGTGAAAGGGAGGGTTGGTGGCGACGAGGGTGAACCGCTGGTCGCGCACGGCCTGGATGCCATCACTGGCTAGCACGCGCGCGTTGCTCAGACCGCGCTCCGCGAGCAGCCGGCACGTGGCTGCCACGCTGGTCAGGCTGGCATCAACGAGCGTGGCCTGCCCCTTGCTGGCTCGCTCGGCGATATACGCGCCAATAAAGCCGCTGCCGCAGCCAAGATCCAGCGCACTGTCAGTCACGCGCACCTCCAGGGCCTCCAGCAACAAACTCGTGCCTTCATCCATTTTGCCGCTGGCGAAAGCCGCCAGGTCTGGCGCGACCAGATTACTCGCTGGCTGCTCGCGCTTGAGCGCGTAGATCACTCGCTGGCCCTTGGAGATTGCAAGTGTCTCTAGATTGCCAAAAACCTCCTGCACATGCTTGCCCAGCGAGAGGATGCCACGATCCTTCGCCCCCTCGATATAGAGTCGTCCGTCGCTTTTCAGAGCGTATGCCGCCATTTGCACCCCACACCGCATCCACGCGTTATTCGGCTGATAGAGAATATTCATCACCGCGAGATCCATGGTCGCGGGCGCTTCGTGTAGTGCGTATTCGTGAAACGCGACCTGCCGGCAGGGCGGGCCAGCTTTGCCCATCCTCTGGAGCGCCGCTTGCGCCCGTGCATAAGCCGCGATACTATCCTCAGCCAGCACCAGCTCACCCACCTGCTGCGCCAGAGCTGGCACACAGGGGTCAGCCGCCGAATTCACAACCAGCAGGCGCTCGCCTGGCTTATACTGTACAGTTTCCGCCAATAACGCTTGGGGCATCCTTCTCACCTTTCAACTAACATGATCCCTCGGATCATACCATATCTTGCCAAACCCCTCCCCAGAGTTTAAGAGAGTCGAGCGGAGCGGCGCCGTGGCGCCGCTCCGCTCGACTCTCTTAAACTCTGGGGAGGGGCAAAAAATTTTTGAATGGCCCGGTAAGGAGTAGGCTTCAGTAAAAACCCAATTCGAGTAATTAATAAACAAACTGTTAGAATAAAGCACTTGTCTCACGCCAAACAATGAATTATCTTTCATTTATATGCATGTGATATTCATAGTTTATTCACCATACTATGGTATATTTCTTCTGTGACAAGAAGTGAAAACGGTTCGGGGGGAAAACCTGCGAGCTTACACCTGGGCGGGCGCTAAGTAGTGATGTGGTAAGCAAGCAGCGAAGAACGAACAACAAGGTGTTACTGGGAAAGGGCACTCCGCCAGGGGTGTCCTTTTTATCTGTAAGCGCACCGCCCCACCCCAGAAAAAAGAAACGGCTTTGTGCCGGGCTTGCGCCCGGCACAAAGCCGTTTCTTTTTTCTGGGGTGGGGCGGTGCGCTTACAGAGTAACATGTTCACCTGGTTGGAGGGTACGGAATTTACTGCCGGTATTAATAAAAACAATTGTCTGATCTTGCACATGGACGATAAGGTCTGTCCTGCCATCTCCATTGACATCACGGAATTCGCCGGTGACGGGTACGAGGTTGGCGCCATTGCCGAAGAGCGTAGGGCCGGTATAGATAATCGCGTGACTTGCGTCCCCACCGGGGAATTCGACGATGACTACGTGGCTATTCATATTTTGAAAAATGAAGTGCGAAGGTTTGCTCGCGCTGTCCTGGTGCCCCACTATGGCGTCTACTTGATAGGTACGCGGCATGCCATATGTCGCGTCTTCCTGGTGCTGTTGCCACCAGGAACCAAAGGCATTAAAGCCAAGAACCAGCCCCAATGCCAGTAGCATGCCCAGCGTCAGCGCCAGCCAGGGAGCGCGCTTGCGGCGCGGGCGCGCCAGCTCAGTCACTGGCGACGGAGCAATCGCCTTTGAAGTAATCCCACTGCCAGAGGGCGTGCTGCCACTGGCACGGCGCCTTTGCAGAAAGGCTGTCTGCCCCGGGACATAGTCATCCATTGTATCCTGCTGAACTGGCTGCCGATAACGGCGAACACTAGTATGCGGGCGTGTTACATAGTATTCTTCTTCCTCCGCGATCTCGTAATCGACATCAGCGGGTTGCATTCCCTTACGGATCTGCGGTGCTGCCATGGGGGTTTCCTCCGATTTCGTAATTGCGTTCTAAAATTGAACCTATAATACTCCCTTGAACAAACGTTTGTCAATAGGGGATTTCCCTCCGAAGCCAGGGCCAAGCCCCTCCCCAGGGTTTTAAGAGAGTTGAAGGAAGCGCAGCTGCGGCTGCACTTCCTTCAACTCTCTTAAAACCCTGGGGTGGGGTTTGGCCCTGGCTTCGGAGCATAAAAACGCTGATTTGACACCCTCCACTTTGTGAAGCTATACTTTAGCAAGTATCAGAGGAGAAAGCACCCGTGAACACTTTCGCCTCTTTTGTTTGTCGGAAAGGGTATCTTCATTGTTCATTGATAGTCACGCTCATATTGATACTTCCCGCTTCGATGCCGACCGAGAGGCTGTGATTCAGGCTGCGTTCGCTGGCGGTGTGACGCGCATTATCGATCCAGGCTGCGATCTTGCTTCCAGCCAGGCGGCGTTAGCGCTGGCCAGAACATATCCGGGCGCCATTTTCGCGGGCGTGGGCACGCACCCTCATGACGCGACAACCTATACAGCTGAGGTGGAAGCACAGTATCGTGAGCTGGCCAGGGAGTCTGAGGTGGTGGCTATTGGTGAGTTTGGCCTGGATTATTTTCGCATGCTTTCTCCGCGTGAGACGCAGCGCGAGGTGTTTTGCGCCCATCTGCGCCTGGCTCGTGAGTGCGATCTGCCCTGTATTATCCATGTGCGTGATGCCCACGAGGATGTTATGGAACTGCTGCGCGCCCACGGTCAGGGCCTGCGCGGCGTCTTCCACTGCTTCTCTGGTACGGTAGCCCAGGCCGAGGAGTGCCTGGCCTTTGAGGGCTTCTTACTCTCTTTCGCCGGTCCACTGACCAAACAGGGCAATGAGCTGCCGGAGGTCGCACGCCTCGCTCCACTTTCGCGCATCCTGGTCGAAACCGATAGTCCGTATCTGGTGCCCAAACCCCTGCACGCAAGACGCAATGAGCCCCTTTTCGTCAAACAGACCGCAACAAAGCTGGCCGAGCTTCGCAGCCTGCCGCTGGAGGAGATTGCTCAGGCAACTACCGCGAGCGCGGTGCGCCTCTTTGCTCTTCCAACATAGAGCAGCGGGATTGTTAAGGGCGGCCGCCCTTAACCGGGGTTCGGGGTGTCCCCCGAAAAACCCTTTTTCTTCTCAATTTCGCCGCCGCAGGCGGCGAAATTGAGAGTTGAGGGAGAAGGCTGGGGACGCCCCAGACCCCGGAAGGGAGGACCCTGCACCTCTAAAATAGAGACAAGCAAGAGATTAACCACGACCAGGAGAAACCTTCATGAAACTCTTTAATACGCTGACCCAATCCCTGGAGGAGTTTGTCCCTCTGGAGAATACGGTGCGCATCTACGTCTGCGGGGTAACGCCCTACGATACCACACATCTGGGCCATGCCTTTACATATGTCTCGTTCGACGCGCTGATGCGTTACCTGCTGGCCAGCGGCTACGGGGTGAAATATGTGCAGAATGTGACCGATATCGACGATGACATCATTCGCAAGTCGCGCGAGCTGGGCCTGGCCTGGGACGAATTGGGCAAACGTGAAACAGAGCGCTTCCTCAAGGATATGGATGCTTTGAATGTGCGCCGCCCGGATGTCTACGCTAAAGCCACGGAACAGATTCCACCGATTATTGAGATTGCTTCGGCGTTGATCAAGCAGGGCTATGCCTACGAGAGTCAGGGCTGCGTGTATTTCAGCGTCAAGCAAGATGCGGAATTTGGCGCGATGGCCCGCTCCATCGGTCTGTTTGATTATAACGCCATGCTGAAAATCGCCAATGAGCGCGGCAACTTCCCCGGTGATACACGCAAGCGCGATCCCCTAGACTTTGTGCTCTGGCAAGCCCAGGCCCCCGGAGAGCCGGCCTGGGAGAGTCCCTGGGGACCTGGACGCCCCGGCTGGCATATCGAGTGCAGCGCGATGACGCTGCGCTATCTCGGCCAGCAAATCGATATTCATGGGGGTGGCGCGGACCTGGCTTTCCCACATCATACCTGCGAAATCGCTCAATCCGAGCATTATACCGGCAAAGCGCCGTTCTCGCAGGTCTGGATGCACACCGGTATGGTCTACCAGGCTGGCGAAAAAATGAGCAAATCGCTGGGCAACCTGACCTTGATTAGCAATCTGCTCAAGGATTACAGCGCGGACACAATCCGCGTGACGCTGCTCAATCACCATTATCGCTATCCCTGGGAATGTTTCGCGCCCGATCTGGCCTTCGCCCACGATATGGTCACGCTTTTCCAGCAGGTACGCGAACTGCTCGGAGCGCAAACCGGCGGCAGCGATAGCCTGCTGCATGGGCGCTTCCGGGTCGCGATGGACAGTGACTTGAACACTCCCGAGGCCCTGATTCTGCTCCAGCAGGCCGCCGCATCAGCTCTGCTCAACCACGATCTCGACACAGGCGCCGAAGTGCTGCACCTGACTGGCGTGCTTGGGTTGAAAGTCTAAACAGCCAGGGGAGATTTCTCTTGTTTTTAAGGAGAAATTGAAGCAAATGAGCGGAAAATTTCATTTTCCGCTCATTTGCTTCAATTTCTCCTTAAAAACAAGAGAAGGAGCACGTAGAAAAAAACTTAAAAGAGGTCGTTATGCTCGCCCAATGTAGGAGGAGCTTTATAGAGACGTGCGGGCGTTTCGGAAAAACGCATAGGTGAGCCAACCAGCTTGATCGGGCCAGCAGTGGGGTGCTCGCACTCCCAGACCAGACCGCGCTCCTGAATCTGTGGATTGTTGAATGCCTCACCGACTGGATTAATCGGGCCGCAAGGAATGCCCGTTGTACGCAATGCGGCAAGCCATTCTTCGCTGGTGCGTTGGTGAAAAGCCTCTTGCAGCATGGGTATCAGTTCGGCGCGGTTGACAACACGTAGAGGATTAGTCACGAAACGCGGATCTGTAGCCAGCTCCTCGCGTTCCAGCAAGCGACAGAGGTTTTGATAGAGAATGTCATTGCCGCAAGCGACAACGATGTACCCGTCGCTGCTCTGAAACGCCTGATAGGGCACAATATTCGGATGGCCGTTGCCGTACCGCTCGGACTCTGCGCCTGAGATAAGATAGTTAGAAGAGACATTGCTCAGGAGGGACATGGTGGTTTCGAGCAACGAGAGGTCAATATGCTGTCCCTTCCCTGTACTATCCCGATAACGGAGCGCGGCCAGAATCGCTATTGCGCCAAACAACCCGGCGGAAACATCGCCCACCGGCACCCCTACGCGCATTGGTTCGCCTCCGATTTCGCCCGTTACGGACATAAGGCCTGACTCTGCCTGAGCCACATAATCGTAACCGGCACGGCCGCTATAGGGACCAGTCTGACCATAGCCACTGATCGAACAGTAGATCAGACCAGGATGAGACTCGTGTAAGGTTGCGTAGTCCAGGCCGTAGCGTTTGAGTGTGCCGGGCCGAAAATTCTCTACCAGGACGGTTGCACGCGAGATCAGCCCCAAAAGTTTTTCTTTTCCTTCAAGCGTTGAGTAATCGAGCGTGATACTCTGCTTGTTACGATTAAGGCCAAGATAATAGGCGCTCTCGCCAGCGATATACGGCGGGCCAAAATGGCGCGTATCATCACCCTTTCCGGGCTGCTCGACCTTAATCACCGTTGCTCCTAGATCACCCAGGATCATCGTTGTGTAAGGACCAGACAATACACGTGAGAGATCGACTACAATGACATCAGAGAGAACCGCTTCCATAACACCTCCAAGAGTGATTGATAGATAATCATCAATGATAATATTATAGCCTGTTTTTGTAGTCCCTTTTTCAAGAGGAAACGCGCGCAAAGCCGTTCAACCTGGCCGGTGGCCAGGTTGAACGGCTTTGCGCGCGTTTCCTCTTGAAAAAGGGACTACATCACCCTGACTGAAGGCAAAGGGCAACATCGACAATCATCGATATTTCTATCCTAAGTATTATTTTTCACTGTAAAAACAAAGTACTAAATTTTTGAAAATGCATTGACTTATTCGATATTACAAGATAGCATATATATAAGAAACAGCCTGAATCGACGAAGAACTGAGAAAAATTGTTGAAAGCTCTCATCTCTATAGCACAAGTGTAGACAGGTTGTCAGAAGTATCTTACAAAGCGGAGAAAAAGAAAGGAAAAGCAATGGATTCGATGAATAATCCTCAGACACCCGGCGGATATGCCGGTCAGGCGGGAAGCGGATGGTCAGGCGGTCAGGTTCCTGCTAACACGCCCTCTCAGCCTGGCTGGCCGGCTGGCCAGGGTGGGTCGGCTCAACCCGGCTGGCAGGCGGCATCTGTCTCGCCTGGATCTTCTGCTGCTTCGGGTCGGCAGAGCGCGAATTATAGTGGGGAGCCGTTGCCGGCGACCCCGCTGGGAACCACGCGGATCGGGCCGAAAGTGAGCTGGGCGGCTCTGCCAACCATTTCTATGTGGTTCAGAATCATCGCCTGGTTGGCGGCCATTGGCGGGGGTTTGGGTTTTGTGGGCAGCATCATTGGAGCGCTCGCGGCCTCCTCTGCCGCCAATAGCAGCGCTTACTCCAGCTATTCCAGCAGCTCGCCGAGCGGCCTGGCGACTGGTGGCCTTGTTGCCACAGCCTTTATCTGTCTCGCTATAGGCGCCCTCGGGTTCCTCTACAACCTGGCTACGGCCGAGGTCATCGGGGTCTTTCTCGCGATCGAGAAAAACACGCGCAAGGAATAAGCAGCAGGAGAAGTGGATATGAGCCAGCAAGAGCAGGTCTTCTTCGATGATGGGAATGTGCGAGTCTCAAACACGAGCCTGTTGGTCCGCGCCAGGGGCGCCTTTTATCCCATCGATCATCTGAGTGAAGTCACGTTGGGAAAGATGACTACGAACAGTCCCTGGCGAGGCATGCAGGTTCTCCTGGGCGTGGCGTTCACTATAGTGGGGGGATGGTCGCTGCTGCTGCTT
>WNFN01096349.1_pt2 | contig 25808 bp, 29 predicted proteins | sample 5400161 | NCBI WGS metagenome assembly WNFN01 (sample SAMN13153353, study PRJNA577476) | soil metagenome | isolation source: 80 cm saprolite on Douglas fir-dominated hillslope | place: USA:California | collected 2013-09-17 | reverse complement strand
GATGCGACTCCCGCATCAGCTCACCGAAACGAGTCACATTGCAGGCACGGAGGCTCCGGCCGCCTTCACGCACCCGTTCATTTTCCTCAACCACATGACGGCACCGCTTATAGATTGTCTCAGGAACATCTCTTGAGTGCTGGACCAGTTGATCGACCGAGACGTCGCGCAAAGCCCGAATATGCGGATACCACTCAAGCAGGATGCTCACGCCTTCCTCGCACTCTTCGCGACGCCGGTTGTATTCCCCATTGGCGTGCTGGTGCTTGACCATGGTGTTACAAACCACCATGCGAACTGTATCGGGAATCGGAATGACCTCGAACTCCAGCGACCGGCAGTCGAGCAAGAGAGCGTGTCCTGCCTTACCCATGCAAGATACAAACTGATCCATGATGCCGACATGGGCGCCGATAAAGTCATTTTCGCTACGCTGGCAGAGCCTTGCTACTTCCACTGTCGGCGAGGCAGATCCATTCGAGCTGGTCAGGGCCAGCGCAGTTGCGACTTCGATACCTGCCGAAGAGCTGAGCCCTGCTCCGATCGGGACCTCGCCATCTATGAATAGATTTGCCCCCTGCAACGGATGACCCACTTCTCGCAAAACTACTGCGACTCCCAGCACGTAATCACACCAAGCGCCGGTGCCCGCTTTCGGCAGATCGTCTAAGTCAAATGCGAAGTGCCCAGGAAATTGCTCCGATCGGATAGACAGTTGGCGGTCCTGGCGGGGAGAGATGGCGACGCGAGCGCGAAGGGCAATAGCGCTTGGCATCACAAAACCCTCGTTGTAATCAGTATGTTCCCCGATTAAATTGACGCGGCCGGGCGCGCTGAAGATAGTAGGATGCACGCCAAACAACTCGGCAAACCGTCGGGCTAGCTCGATAGACTCCATTCTCAAATCTCCAACCGTGGCTGAAAGTGCTTGATGAAGTGGCAGGAATGCAAGCGATTACATTCAGGCAAGACCATAACGTCAACTTGCGGCTATGTCAACCGCGGCGTGTGACAGCGCCGCTCTAGCTGCTGCCGGAATAATTTTTGGCGATGACCTGCCTGCCCTGAGGTGTAGCCTTCGATTCGCAGGTCTCCCCATTTGCCAAACATATCTGCAAGTTGAACTAGAAAAGGCGCGTAGCGAAGATGGGCAAACTGCTTGCGGTCGTAAGCTTCGCGATCCACGGCTCTCTGGGCGAACGGATCCCCGTTTCGAGCAAGTTCGCATATTTCTTTTGCGGATCGACTCTCCCGATCGGGTAGTCTACCGGTGACTCAGCCTTCATCCACTGGGCCACTGCTGGCCCAGCGGCAAGCGATTCCCAGCAGCCGTGAAATCCACATAGGCACCGGGGCCCGGACACGTCAATGAGGGGATGCCCGATTTCCGGGTGTGCATTATCCACACCTCGGTAAAGCTTTCCGTCGAGAATAATGCCGCCACTAATGCCGGTTCCCACAGTGACGTAAATCAAACGATTCTTGTTCCGCCCCGCGCCCCATCCAGCTTCCCCAAGAGCGGCGGCATCGGCATCGTTCTCCATCGTAACTTTCACCTGGAACAGCCGGCCAAGATCTTCAACGATATTGCTGCCTTGCCAGCCCGGAAGGAAATTGACGTCGCCAATTTGTCCGGCAAATGGATCGATGGGCCCCTTGCTGCCGATGCCGATTCCGGTGATTTCCATATTCGTGCCGCTCACAACTTGTCGCAGCAAGTCCGCCGCCGTTGTCGTCAACCATGCCCACTGCGATTTTTGTACCGCCGATATCGACAGCCGCTATTACAACATCACCTATCTCCGTCTTCTGCTTCCAACGTTCTTTCGCGCTACTTCCAGAATCGCCGCCTCACGGGCTGCCAAATCCAGGTTCCAAGTAGATCCTTCGAGCTGAATCGGTTTCGCGCCTTCGGAGGAAATGCGCTCAAGAGAGCGCACTGCATGTGTCCCATCCTATTCTTCCCGATGTTCGCCATCGCAAGACACGACCACTTCATAAGTCCGAGGGTCCAATTGAATGCTGCCGTATTCCGTCCCCGCATTTGCGCAGAATCGCAGATTTTCAGCGAATTTTTGCATCGCCTCCCGGGACCGCCAACTCGAGACTGTCATAACCTCGACGTAGGCAACAAACGATCTTTGTAACAACCAGACCGATACCAATCCAGGGGCGGCCGCATAGCTTGGAATTTCGTTACGTCGCACGTGGTCCAAGTAGTCGTTAAGGTTGGATTGCGGGACGATAGAGGATGAGATTTGCAGGATCACATACGCCAACAAGAACTAGTGGCCTGTCGCAGTGAGTTCGTTACTGCGGACGCGGCAGGTGGGGTCGGAGTACTTCCACTGGATGGGCCGGGCGTCGATCTTGGCAAACCAGATCTCGACCTGGTTGAGCCAGGACGAGTAAGTGGGCGTGAAGTGAAACCGGACTCGCGGATGTTGTTGGAGGAAATCGCGGTTTGGAGATGAAAGAGATCGGTCTCCAAATCGAAGGAGTCTCCCAGGCTGTGTGCCGGGTCGATGCTCATGACCAGCGTCCGGTAGTTGAGCGCGGCAAGTTTGATGCCGGTGGCGGCGGCCAGGCAGGTCTTCCCTACCCCGCCCTTGCCCGTGAACATGAGGATTCTCATATCATTATTATTATAATGGCCCGGTATACGAGGGATTTTGTGCCAAACGAGGTGAAGAAATGATGACAAAGGCGATGCCGGGGCTAGCGGTGTCGAGCGAGCCAGATTTGCCGGCCATAGAAGGCAAGATTCAGAGCGCAGATGATCACGCCTGCAATCGTCAGGACTGTTGCAGAGATGTCCGGATAGACCAATTTATCCAGGTAGTGGAGCAGAAATCCTCCCTGGTACGGTTGCACACCCGCCTTGGCTTCGAGCCAGTTCTCCAGCACAGTCAAAGGACACGACCAGGGGAGCAGTTCGGTAAGAATGCCCCAGACAAGTGAAGCGACGTGCAACCAGCGAAGCGCGGGGCGAGAGCGCGTCACAAAGGCGCCGAAGACTACCCACACAATGAACAGCGCATGCAGAAAGAGGACGAAAACGGCAAGCGCAGAATAGATGCCCGAGGCTCCATGCATTCCTAGAATTTATCGCACCACTGCTTGCCATCGAAGGGACATCACGTGACGTTCACAGCCTTCTGGAACCGGGAATAATATGGTTGCGAATGGGCATCCGCAAAATCATCCACGCGGACATGGATGCGTTCTACGCTTCCGTCGAGCAGCGCGATGATCCCCAATTGCGCGGGAAGCCCGTAATTGTCGCCTGGAAAGGCAACCGATCTGTCGTCTGCGCTGCTTCGTATGAGGCTAGGGCTTTCGGTGTGCGCTCGGCCATGCCGGCGGTGCGTGCGCAACGCCTGTGTCCTGATGGAATCTTCGTGCCTCCGGATTTCCCGCGTTACCGAGCCGTATCCAAAAATGTCCATGAGATCTTCAAGCGCCACACAGATCTGATCGAGCCCCTGTCGCTCGATGAAGCGTATCTGGACGTGACGGAAAACAAGACCGGCTTGCCGACGGCGACGCTTGTGGCGCGCACGATCCGGGAGCAAATTCGTCAGGAGTTGAAGCTGACAGCTTCTGCCGGAGTGGCGCCGAACAAGTTCCTGGCAAAACTCGCCTCAGACTGGCGGAAGCCCAATGGACTCTTCGTGATCCAGCCAGAAGAAGTCGATACGTTTCTGCTGCCCTTGCCAGTGGGACGCCTGCCCGGAGTCGGAAAAGTCACCGAAGAGAAACTGGCGAAACTTGGGGTCAAGACTGTCGCAGATCTGCGAAAGCTTGATTCGCCTGGGCTCGAACAGAATTTCGGTCGCTACGGAGTTCGTCTGCACGAGCTTGCCCGCTGCGTCGATGAGAGTGAAGTCGTCCCGGACCGGCCCACACAATCGATCTCTGTCGAGGATACGTTTGAGCAAGACGTGCCGCTCTCCGAAACCGAACCCATGATCCGGCGCCTGGCAGAGAAGCTTTGGTCGGCCTCGCGAAAAGAATCACGGATTGCACGCACGGTCGTTCTCAAACTGAAGACGAGCCAGTTCAAGATTCTTACCCGCAGCCATACGCCGGATTCCCCTCCATCATCCTGCGAGGAATTGACCGATATCGCGCTCAAGCTGCAGGAGCGCGTTGACCTTGGCCCGCGACAACGCTATCGACTGGTGGGCATCGGGCTGAGCAACTTTCGGGAGGCTGAAGAGACCAGCGGACAGCCAGCGCTGTTCGACTGACACTACCTCAGTCAGCGGCAGCTGCGCCCGGCGGTTGCTGCTTCATCATCTCCTCCATTCCTTTCTTCATTTCTTTGGCTGTCGGTTCCGCCTTGTGTGTACCGACCATCCACGCGTAGCCATCCGGATCAACGACAGTGCCGCAGCGATCGCCCCAAAACATGTCCATCACTGGACCTTGTGGTGTGGCGCCGAGCTTAGCTGCTTTTTCGACGACCTTATCCGCGTTCTCCACGTAAATGTAGAGGGTAGCCGGAGAGGCGCCGACGCTCTTGGCGCTTCGCCTCCCCATTTGCTCGCTTTCCGGCCCCAGCATCAGAGTCGTGCCACGCAACGTGAGTTCGGCGTGAACGGGTTTGCCATCAGGCCCATTCATGATCCCCCGTTTAGAAAAGCCAAATGCCTTTTGGTAAAAACTCACCGCGGCCGGAATGTTGGAGACGGTTAGCGCGGCCGAGACGGCGCTGTACTGCTTCCTGTTTAGCGGATCGATCTTCTTCTTTGCCATTTGTGCTCCTTCCGTCGTCTGACATTTTAGCGAAAAGAAATGAATGCCGCACCCGGACCAACGAAAGGCGTGGTCACGCCATGGCAGGCGGCACGAGCTTTAGAACAAGCGTGCGGATCGCCGCGGGCTCGTGCTCACCGGCATCAGCCGAGAGAGCGTACGAGCGTTCGAATCCATTGGGTCCATCCACTCGCAAGTCCCAGTTCTCAGTCGCTCGCGATCCGGCGATAGACACGCGCCATTCGCCTTGTCGACCGAGATTCTGCAGTTCGATCGTGACTCCCATCCCATTGCAATTCTATCGAAGACAAACTGCCCAGCCGCCGACGTTTGCGTTGTTCCTGCTCGCTTGACAGACGCCCACGCTGAAACCCTTCGCAAATTACGCCAAGAAGGGCAGACAATATTCAAGCAACGCATTTCTGGTGCAACGAAGAGAAAGGATCGACCAGGATCGACTGACGGCCCATCAGTCGGCTGTTGAGCGCCATGGCCGAGAATTGCCGTGATCGCATGGCTCTGGCCTCTCCTCCACTGGATGCTCAGCGCTTTCAGCTCCCAGGTTCTAACTGATTTTGCACGAGCAAGAGTTAGAGCTTCAGTAGCCGTTCCGCATTGCCTGCGAGAATCATGCGGCGTTGTACGCTGGTGAGGTCAACCTGATCAAGAAACTGCACCGGGCGATCGTAGCCCATGGTAAAGCAGTAATCGCTGCCGACCATTACGCGCTCCGACCCCACTTGTTTGATTACGAATTCCATAGTCGGCTTGGCAAGTGCTTTAACTCGTCCCGCACTTTCCAGCCTTGGTCGATCCGTCCAACCAGTATGGGGAGCACGCCGCCCGCGTGTGGCAGGCATATCTGAAGTTTGGGATAGCGGTCGAGCACGCCACCGAAAATCAGGTGGCAAGCTGCGACTGCGGTGTCAACGGGATTACCTATCAAGTTGGAGAGGAAGAATGGGCGCAGCCTATCTCCTCCTATTGTTTCTACGGGATGCAGGAAGATCGGGAGATCTAGGGCCTCAATGCGCGCCAAGACAGGCTCGAAGAGCAGATCGTCGAGATCGTGGCCGGCGATGTTGGTACCCAGATAGACGCCGCGCATGCCGGGCAATTTGCTGGCCCGCTCAAGCTCGCTCAGAGAGCGGTCAGGATAGAGCATGGGTAGAGTCAAAAAGGCGACCAGCCGAGTGGGATAGGCTTGGTGTGCTGCAGTTGCCGCGTCATTCCATGCTTTCGCAAGTTTGGCGGAAAGCTCCGCATCGCCCCAATACAACATCGGTGCGGTAAGCGAAATCGCCTGTACTGCCACGCCTTGTCGGTCCATGTCGGCAATGCGCGTCTTTAAGTCGATGAACTTAGCCGGTAGAGGACCGTTGCCACCGGCGGGCGTCTTTATGAACCAACCTTTGTCCGTCGTGTAATATGCGGCGTCGAATCGTTTGCCATCCGTGGCTACCAGATCAAGATAGGCTTCGGGAAAATAGTGAGCGTGAATGTCAATCACTCGAACGTCGGTGGTGCGCGCGGTTTGGTCTTGAGCCGCTGCATCGCCGGTATGGCCTATTGCCACCGTCGCCGCTGTCGCCAGTCCCGCCTGTAGCAGTTGCCTTCTTGACATTCCCTCTTCACTGCCCGATTTGATCTTCACTGTGCTCCTTCTCCCTCTTGGACTCTTTGACTTGCGAGCGGCTCACTTTATGCCGGACAGTCTTTTTCCGCTTGCGACCCGAGCTATTGATTAGTTGAAAACTCGAATGCGTCGTGCTCGCTGGTAGAGACCTCTACTCCCGTGCCAGCCGATTGCACGTCACCGCTTATCACGTGCAGACGGTTGCCGATGATCCCCACGGCCAGTCCATGGCGTGACACAGGCATTGGAGGCATCTCAGTCCATGTGTTACTCGCCGGATCGTAGGCCTCCACGGCACGGAAAGTAGCCATCATATGAGGGTCCTGATATTCGCCTCCGGCAACATAAATACGTCCGCGATAGACCGCCGCCCCGATTGCGCTGCGCGCAATCGGCATACGTGCCCGGGGACCGCTCCACTGATCGGTGGCCGGATCATATTCCTCTACCACGGAGATGTCCGAGGCCAGACCGATGAACGCCGCGCCGACCCGCCCGCCAATCACATAAATCTTTCCGGCGACGACACCAATTGCGGCATGGTTGCGCGGAGTCGGCATCGCGCTTCGCTCGCGCCAAGTGTTAGCGGCTGGATCGTATTCCTCGACTGTACCCACTGACATGTGCGGATGCGTCGGAAACACCGCCGTTTCCTTCGATCCCGGAATGGTGGTAGCTCCGCCGATGACATATATCTTATCGTTTACTACTGCCGCCAAGGCAGAACCCCGTTTGCTTGGCATCGGCGCAAGCGCTTTCCACGTGTCGGTGGCTGGCTCATATTCCCATGCATTATTGATCGGTACCCAGCCCGGCGGCCCGGATTCCGGAAGCACGAAGCCTCCGAAGGCGTAAATCTTGTCGCGGTAGGTAGTGAAGGCGACATGATGCGAAGGAAGCGCCATCGATTTTTTTTTCGCCCATCGATTAGTGGCCGGATCATATTCATTCACCATGCCGACGGGCTTCCACACCGGCGCGAGGCCCGCGAAGACGTAAATCTTGCCGCCCGCGGATGCGCCCGAGATTTCCTCTGCAGGTTCGGGAAACGGTGCCAGTTTCGTCCAACTTCCCTGAGCCCAAGCGGCGGACGCTGCAGAAATGATGCCCACTATCACCGCGACGAACCAGGCTAGCTGTCTTATGAATCGAGGCATTGCATTCCTCCTCCCGAACCGGTGCGGGACCGCGGAAATAGGCATCGGAATGCTGAGATTCCGCCCCATCGGGATGATCGACTATAGGTTGGAAGCGACGATTAACCGATGCCATTCTCTTCGCGCAGCGAGTGCTTACCAGATCACCTTCACGGCAAACTGAACCTGCCTCGAAGTGGTGGCTGTCGTATCCAGCAGACCCGGGGTCAGTCCTCCGGTACTTCCGTCCCCATTAAATACCTGACTGTTGGCTGTCGGCGGATTGAAATTGGTGTGATTGAGAATGTTGAACACTTCCACTCGGAATTGGACGTTAAATTGTTCGGAAATTCGTCTCACGTAGTTGTTCTTAAACAGCGACATGTCCAAGTTGACGAGCCCCGGACCCGCAATGCTGTTGCGCCTACCGTTGCCCAGGAGGTTCGCACACGTGCCGGGGGCCGACGCACCGCTGAAAGGGACGCACAGGGCCGCAATATCTGGAGTGGCAAGGGGTAGAGTAAAGCAATTCAAGTTAAGGTAGTTAAGGCCGCCCTGGACGGGGTTGCACCCGTGCACGATGTCAGGAAAGCTGAACGCGTCGGTGCTGTTCATTCCGAGCGGATCTGGAGCGATCGTGACCGTAAATGGCACGCCTGTGTTTGCCTCGAAGATGCCGCCGTATTCCCAACCACCCGCGATCCAGCCTAAGACTCCAGGAAGGCCTTTCGGGCTCGGAATCTCCCAACTGTAGCTAACGACCACAACGTGCGTCTGGTTGAAGTCCGAAGGGCCTCGTCGAAGTTTCGGGTCGAAAAAGAAGAGACTGGAGAGGCCATTGCGGAATTGATCGCCATCAGTCGAACCCGAAGCGCTATCAATACTCCTACCCCAAGTGTAGGAAGCCTGTCCTGAGAGGCCGTGACTGAATCTCTTTTGGACCTGCAGCTCCAGGGCATGATAGATGGCATCAGAGTTCCATAGCGTTGCGGGCACGCGACCAAAGTTAGGGTTGAGTGTCGCCGATGGCACACTAGGCCACAGGTAGCCCTCCGCCGTCTTGGCAATGGGCAGAACGATCGAGGAATCATCCGTCTGCATAAGGTTATGCAAGGCACGGGAGCCAACGTAGGCGATCATCCCTGTAGTGTTGGAAGCAATGCCGCGTTGGATGTTTAAGTTCCACTGCATAACGTAGTTACGTTTGGGGTGTTGATCGATAAAGGCCGCACGCTGCGCGGTGCCACTGGCCGAGAGGCTTGTGTACGCAGGGCTCGGAGTCAAAGCAAATGGTCCAAACGATCCGGGTGCGACGGCGCCATTTACCGACGCGTAGAAGGGTACCGTGCCGTCAATTGTGTGCCGCAGGTTCGCGGGAAGAATCTGGACATCGAACATTCCGAAGCCGCCGCGGACGGCGGTTTTGGCATTGCCGAAGGGATCCCAGGCGAAGCCGATGCGGGGCTCAAAATTATGCAGCGTAGGATTCGCGAACAAAGGCGAATGCACGATCACGGCAGCGTCGGTCAGATGTTGCAGGCTCGCCAGCTGATTGGAGCGCAGGTGCATATCGTCCTGGAGGTAGGCGCCAAAGATCGTCTCTCGCATCCTTCGCCGCGATACTATGCCGGGCGCATCGCCGATGAGGGTCAAGAGGTCGGGGGGGGTGCTAGCTTTGTCGTTGGTGAGAAAGTCCGCAAGAGAACTGAACTCGAAGTCTCCACCCGGTTGGGAAGGCGTGGATTGATTGTCGATGATTCGCTCCACGTTCCCGCCGAACTTCAAGCTGTGCTTACCTTTGGTCAAGAACACGTTGTCATAAACTTGCCACGAATTCCAGTTATATTCGGCCGGCTGCTGGGTACTCAGTCCTCCTGAAAAAAACGTCAGCCCAGGTACGCCGATAAATCCTACGGTGTCTCCCGGCACGTAGCCGAGACTGGTGTCGGCGGCGAGTGGATTGATGGCCTTGCTGCCCGATGGAGCGGCGGCATACTCACGGTGATAACCCAGACGGAAGGAGTTCATCAAGGAGGATCGGAAGACGTGGTTCTCTTCCAGGCTAACCAACTGGCGTCTGGTCTTAGTGAAGATCAGTTTGTTGTTAAATTCGTCGTTCTGCGACGACGGCGAATTGTCGTACATGTAGCCGCCCGCCAAGTTGTCTTTGTCCGAGAACCTGTGGTCAATCCGGGTCGTGAAGTAGTTTTCCGTGGTAATCGCGGAACCAGAAAAGCTGTAGATGGCGGTGTCCCCGGAGACCGGACCGTTGGGGAGTGGGTAGAAAGCCAGATAGGGCAATACCAAGGGGTCCACTGTGACCGTGCCAGTGCTCAACTGCCCACTGCGGGCGGCAAGCGAAGGCACGTTGTCGACCATGCTCAAACCCAGTGACTGGCGGAGCCCTTCATAGTCCCCGAAAATGAAGGTCTTGTCTTTTTGAATAGGACCTCCCGCCGAGACGCCGAATTGATTTCGCCGGAAAGGCGCGATGGTGGGCGGGTCAAAGTAGTTGCGGGCATCGAGCGCACTGTTGCGCAGGAACTCATAGGCGCTGCCGTGAAAGCGATTGGTGCCTGTGCGCGTGATAGCGCTGATGACGCCGCCCGACGTCCGCCCGTACTCAGCGCCTTGATTACTGGTCAAGACGGAAAACTCGGAGACCGCGTCCACCCCCAGGTTACCGCCCAGGATGCTGCCTGGAGCCTGGTTCGTGTAGTCGTTGATGCTGATCCCGTTTAGAAGATAGTTGTTCTGCTGGGGGCGTCCACCGCTGACCGACAACTCCACCCCATATCCACGGCCCAGGCGGTCGGTGCTGGAAACAGGTGCCATGGCCCGTATGGTGGATACTCCGGGCTGAAGGGTCGCCAGGTCTGTCCATGACCTGGCGTTCAGCGGTAGCTCGACAATAGTCCGAGAATCCGTGGAGGCGCTGATCGCCGACGATTCCAGTTGTAAATCCGGTGGCTGGGCACTGACCTCCAGGGTTTCATTTACGGCGCCTACCCTCATCTCGACATTGGAAACCACCTGAGAACCGACCGTCAGAACAATACCGTTTCGGATCGCGGTTTCGAAGCCCGCCGCCGAGACTTTCTGTTGATAGTTCCCGGGCAGCAGGTTGGGTAAGCTGTAGAGGCCTTGAGCATTGGTTGTGACCGCGGTGGTCACTCCCGTCGCCAGGTTTTGCAGGGACACGGTCGCATTGGCTACCACCGCTCCCGATCGGTCGCTGATGGTCCCGGAAATAGTGCCGCCGACCACTTGTCCATGTACGGGGTGGGAGCAAAGAATGCTCAGCAACAGTGCCACCGCTGCTGCCAAACAACTAAGAACGTTCCGCAGACTGGGCGGAAAAAACATCACAGCCTCCTAGCGGACCGGACAGAATAATGCGGAGTACGGATGGAATGATAGCGCCGAGAGAAGCCGCACCGAAACCTAGACATGTGAAACCGAAACGGCGACAACCTCAGTGAGCCCAGCTATTCGATTCATCGCAGGGGCATACTAAGCGCGGGTGCATATTTAACCCGCTGTGCATATATTGTCAAATAATAATGCGGTATAGAAGCGATTGTTTTTCAATATAGCTGGCTGGGGCCTGACTGCTCCCGGCGATTCGGGAGATTCAAGTCGGACTAGTCCGAACCTTGGCTCGCCCAATTTCTCCACACTGCAAGCGATCTCGTCGCCAGCCTTGAGCCATACCTGCTTATCCTTCGGATAGCCCACAATCACGCCCTCAGGAGTGCCGGTGAAAATGATGTCGCCCGCTTTCAAAGTAATGTGCCGGGAAATGTAACTGACAATCTGATCGGTGATCGGCGGTTGTTTCAGGCTGGCAAACACTTACCCTTTGTTTCTTCGCCGAACGGCAAGAGCGCAATCCCGACTATGAAAGCCAGAGCGGTGAGAGCTACAGGCGTACCCATGGTTTGAAAATGGCGAATGCCCGCACCGACCAGAAACGTGAAACCTGCCGCTGCAAAGCGTCCAATATTCGTGATAAAGGCAAATGCACTGGCGCGGCACTCTGTTCCGTACTGTTCTGGCAGCCAGAATGAGTATACGGCGAAATTGGCTCCGCCCAGTCCGAGCAGGACAGTGCACAGCATGAACCAGCCGACAGCGTCCGTCTGCATGTAAAACACATGGCCGAATGCTATCCAGATCGAGCCGAGCATGATGCCGTAAAAAATCCCCAGAGTGGCCCGACGGCCCAACCATTCGGCAAGCAAGGGCACGATCAGAGCGCCCAGCACTGTCGCTATTCCCAGCAACGCCGTCGAATAAGAGGCAAGTTTTGCGGCATCCATCGCGGTGTGACCCGTTCTCGTAGCGATGTAGGTCATGGCCGTCGGCACGTACACTCCTGCCACCCACAAACCCACCAGGGACACGATCAGGTAGATCGAATTAAAGACGGTGCGTCGGCGATATCGCTGCGAAAAAAGTTCCAAGAACGCATGGCGCATTTTCCATTGCTTGCCAAGTTTTTCCAATTTGGTCGCCCACCGTTGCGGCTCCTGAACATTATTGCGAATAAAACCAACCAGCAGTGCCGGAAGGCCGCCCACGACAAACATGTATCTCCACCCAAAGCGGCTGCCAATGAAGTAGTTGGCGGCGGCAGCCAGAAAAAAGCCGAAGTAGTATCCAGTGTGCATCCAAGCCCCGCCCTTGGTTCGACGCTCTTCGGGCCATTCTTCGGCGACGAGAGCTGCCCCAACTGACCATTCTCCGCCGATGCCCACGCCAGCCAGGAAACGCAGGATCGCGAGGCTCCAAATCCCGGTTGCGAATGCAGACAGCAGGGTGAAGAGTGAAAACCAGCTAATGCTAAACATCATGGTTCGCACGCGCCCGAATCGGTCAGCGATTGGACCCCAAATCAATGCGGTTCCCCAGCCAATCATGAACAGCGCGAAGAGAAGTCCCCCGTAATACCCAACATTGGCAGGGGTAGCCGCGATTCCAGATTTCGGAAGCAGATCGCGCAAGGCAGGAACCAAAACCAGGGAGTAGATGAAAGAATCCATCCCGTCCATGGTCCAACCTGCCCATGCTGCCCAAAAGCTGCGCACTTGATTTCGGTTCAGCCGGGACAGGGTTTGGCGCATGTCGCCTGAGAGGTTCTCTACCACGTTTCCCTTTTCAGCCATTTTGACGAGACTTTCTAGTTTGCACTCAGTCGCGTTAGGATCGATTGCTCAATACCCTTCCTTCGGCAGTTGACGAGGATATCTCAAGGGGCTTCCTTTGTCTTTTCTTCATGAGACTTGCATATTTATGGCAGCTCTGTTGACAGGACTTGTGGTCCTTGTATACGGTGACGCTTCGTGTTATCTCAGAAATCTTTCTAGATGCCCAACTCCAGCAAACTCGCAGTAAGGATTGAACGTGCCGGAGATGTTCTCACCTTTACTCTGGACAATGCTGAGCATGGCAACGAGATTAACGGACCGATGTTCGATTCCATGCTTTCGGAGCTTCAGCGCGAGGCATCTCGCCCCGAGGCGCGGGTGTTACGCATTCGCGCGCAAGGTAAGGTCTTCTGCACTGGCCGCGAGCGCGCAGGCCGTGACGTCGAAACTATACGCCGCGAAGCAGTTCGTCTCATCGAGCTCAAGCGTTCGTTGCGAGCCTCACCCCTAATCAGCATTGCTGAAGTTCAAGGCGATGCTTTTGGCTTCGGATTCGGCCTTGCGATCGTATCTGATTTCGCTCTCGTCTCTGAGCACGCAGCCCTCGGTTTTCCGGAAATGCGTTCCGGCCTCGCTCCCTCCGCCGTCATGGCTTACCTTGGTGAATACGCCCTGCCTCGCTTCGCATTTCCGCTCGTACTCTTCGGCGATCCCATCTCGCCCCAACTCGCGATGCAAGCTGGCCTCATCTCGCAAGTTTGCCCGGCCGACCGTTTGGCCAGCGAGACGGATACCCTCGTCGACCGCATTCTCCGGCTCGACCCGATCGCCACGCGACGGTGCAAGCAGTTTTTTCAGACGGCCCAGCAGAACGCATTCGACCAGAACTGCCGCTTGGCCGCCGAAGCTTTGACCATCGACAGCCTGGCGCGCCTGACGCGGGAGAGATGACCCTGGAGGCAACCGCCAACGCGGGGGCACGGCTCGACCGGCTTCCGATTTCTTCGTTCCACCGGCGTATCATGTGGCTGATTGGCATCGGAATGTTCTTCGATGGTTTCGACATTTATGTGGCTGCGACCGTTCTGGGTGCAACCCTCAGAAGCGGCTTTTCCACGATGGGCCAGAACGCCGAGTTCGTCTCCGTCACGTTTCTGGGAATGATGTTGGGATCATTCCTGACGGGTTTTCTCGGTGACCGATACGGCCGACGTTTCACCTATCAAGCGAACCTGGCAATTTTTGGTCTTGCCTCCATGGCGGCCGCCTTCGCACCTTCGATGACGGCGTTGATCTTGCTCCGATTCGTGATGGGCGCAGGCCTGGGTGCCGAGAACGTCGTGGGCTATGCCACGATGACAGAGTTCGTTCCTCCGCAGGCCCGCGGGAAATGGCTGGGCCTCATCTCCGTTTTCGTGGTCGCTGGCTTACCTGTCACGGCACTGCTCGGAACCCTGATTATTCCCAGATTCGGCTGGCGCATCATGTTCGCGCTCGGGGGATTAGGGGCGCTGGTCGTCTGGCATTTGCGAAAAGCCTTGCCCGAGTCGCCGCGTTGGTTGGAATCGATCGGCCGCCGCGAAGAGGCGGATGCCATTCTGCGAGCCATCGAGGCTGAAGTGTCGCTTCATCACGCTCCCCTTAAGCCGCCTGTGATCTCTTCACAAGCGATTCAGTCGCGTGGCCTGGGAGTGCTCCTCAGCCCTCTTTTGCTTCCGCGCATGATCGTAGGGGCGAGCACGCTGATTGTGGTCAACACGTTAATCTTTGGGTTCATCACGTGGCTGCCTACTTTTTTTGTCCAGGCCGGACGCAGCATCGCATCGTCGCTGGGCTATTCGCTGGTTATGTCGTTAGGCGCGCCGCTTGGGTCCGCGATTGGCGCGTCGACCGCGGATTCGTGGGGACGCAAGCCAACGATTCTAGGTGCCTCTCTTCTTACCATCGTGATAGGCAGCATCTATCCCTTTGTCAGTAATCCCAGGATCTTGCTGGTTGTGGGTTTCCTGCTGGCCATCCCCATCTACGTCCTGGTCACGCTCCTTTTTGCAATTTATATCCCGGAGCTCTTCCCGACTGAGGTTCGCATGCGGGCGTCAGGAATCTGCAACACCTTCGGCCGAGGTGCGACGATTCTTACGCCATTTATTGTCGTCGCACTATTCAGGTCTTATAACGTTGGCGGCGTTCTGGCTTTTATGATCGCGCTTCTGATTGTGCAGATCTTCGTCGTCCTGATTTTCGGAGTTGAGCCCAAAAAGCGGCGGCTCGAAGAGATCGAGTCCGAGGGATCGGTCGCTCCGCAGCCGGTCAAGGCGTGATCCTGCAAATCGTAGTTCACCAGCTAGGATCTGAGAACCTTCAACCCCTTGCATCGAGCGCCTCCTTCACGCGCGTAGGGGTGAAGGGGATTTGCCGCAGACGAGCTCCCGTAGCATCGAAGATGGCGTTGCAGATGGCGGCAGCGGCCACGGTAATCGCCGTCTCTCCTGCTCCTGTCGCTGCAACATCGGAGCGATTGATTAGGACGCATTCTATGACGGGCACTTCAATCCCGAGACGCAGGCTGTGATATGTGCTCCAGTCAATGGAAGTGACCCGGCGATCATCCCACGTCACCTCTTCACCGAGAGCGCGACTCATACCTTGCAGTATGCCGCCCTCGATTTGATTGCGCAGCCCGGCTGGGTTCGAGATCGGACCGCAATCCTGCGCCGCCACAAAACGTTTGGCCCGAATGCGACCGGACGCGGGATCGACTTCGACCTCGGCAATCAGCGCTACGTAGCCGTTGTCGCCCTCATACGCAACGCAAGCGATACCGCGTCCGCTTGCGATCTCGCCGCGACGCTGCTCGGACTTGGGCGACGGCCGTGCATCCCATTTCGCCACCTGCGCCGCGGCTTTCACCACATCGATGAGCCGTGCCTCGCGGAGGTGCCGTAGGCGGTATGCGACGGGATCGGCTTTTGCATGCGCGCTGAGCTCATCCATGAAACATTCGTGCGCAAATGTGTTCTGCAGGCGCAGAGGAGAGCGCAGTGGGCCAGTAAAAAAAGGCGATTTCACGGTGCGAGAGAGGACGCGCTCGCTGCGAATGCTTCCAGCGCCGCCGCACTTACCGCTGATGCAGCCGACTACGTAGGAAGGCACCGCGTTATTGCCATTGCGCAGTTCTCCCGTCGGCTCTGAAGCTGACCGGGGCATTATTGTTTGCGGCTCATAGCCTGCAAGTGCGCCGGTGATCACATTGCCTGGATGGTCGTAATCGGGACGGCCGCCAAGCGACACTGCCCATGGCTCGCAATCCCAAGCGACAATCGCTCCTGTCGCGTCGACGCCGGCGCGCTGGTCAATGACGCACGCTGCTCCGTAGTTTTCGCCCCAAGCCATCTCATCCTCACGCGAGAGTTGCACGCGGACCGGTCTGCGAACTGCTTGCGAGAGAAGTGCCGTGTCAAACGATACGGTATCGGCGCCATTAAGCCCATAGCAGCCCGAGCCGCGCACGAAGATGACGCGTACATCGTCAACCGGCAGTCCCAACAGCGTGGCCAATCCACTTCGCGTCGGGTATACGGACTGCGTGGGCGACCAAACCGTTGCCTTGTCGGCTCGCACGTCTGCCACCGCGCAGGATGCCCCAATCGATCCGTGTGCCTGATAGGGATAGGAATAAGTCGCCTTGAGCACGGTTGCCGCTTGGGCCAACTTTTGATCGACGTCTTGGGAATCCACCATCAGCACGTCACGGGACGGCTGCTTGCGGATGTAATCGTAGAAATCTTGCTGAGCGGGTAGACCGAGACCGGATGTCCAGACGACCTTGAGCTGACCCGCAGCCTCGGCCGCTTGCATCTGTTTTTCCGCCACCACCCCGACGAAGTCTTTGCGCACCACCACCTTTACCAGGCCGGGCACTCCCCCAACTGAACTTTCGTCGACGCTGACTACGGTTGCACCCACGGCAGGCGGCCGAACCACCCGTCCGGGCAACATCCCAGCGACCTGAACGTTGTGGACAAACTCGAAGCGGCCAGTGACGAGGTCTGTGATATCCAGGGACGGAACCGGCTTGCCCAAAATGAACTTCTTACCCGCGACGAGTTCTCGATAGCTCACCCGACGCCCGCCTTTCGCAATGATGAATCCGTCGGAAGCCGTGAGCTGACTGGCAGGCACTCCGAGATGCTGCGCCGCCATTTTGATCAGCGCTTCGCGCGCGGTGGCGGCTGCTTGGGCCAATCCGCTGGTGTTGAAATTCGTGGGTGTCGATTGGCTCCCCGACGTAGTCCCCTGGTCCGGCGTCACCGACGTATCGCATTGGATCAGCCGCACATGGTCGAGAGGTACGCATAGTTCTTCCGCGACTAACTGCGTCTGTGCGGTGTACATGCCCTGACCAAAGTCGCACTTGCCCGTGTACCCGGTCACGATGCCACCGGCACCCACGGCAATCCAGGAATCGAGCCTCACAGGATCGATGTGCGACATGTGCGTGTCAAATCGGCCCTGGCCCGATGCGAGTGGCTCAAGCAGAGGCGCCATGCTGAAGCTCACAACGAGCGCCCCGGACCTCGTCAGAAAATCGCGACGCGACAGTCCCGTGGTCATGCGCGCCTCGTTTTCGCATATCGTTGAATCGCCTTAAACATCCGCGCGTGAACGAAGCATCGACATAGCACGCCAGCCAGTGCCTGCCTGATTTCGTCGTCGGCCGCCTTCGGATTTTTGTCGAGAAAGGCTTTCGCGCTGAGGATCACGCCACTCAGGCAAAAGCCGCACTGCGCCGCTTCCTCGTCGATGAAAGCTTGCTGTATGGGATGCGGCTTCTCGGGTGTGCCCAGCCCTTCCAGGGTCACAATCTCCGCGTGATTCACCCCACCCACCGGTGTGACACAAGAACGCACCGCGCTTCCGTTCATAATGACCGTACACGCTCCACACTGACCGAGCCCGCAACCGAATTTCGGTCCCCGCAGATGCAGTTCGTCGCTGAGAACATAAAGCAGCGGGGTTTCCGGATCGACATTCACCGCGTGGACGCCGCCGTTGACTCTTAGAGAAATCGTACTCATATCCTCGCCCGCCCCTCTCGGCCAGCATAGCATCACAACTGGCTTAGGATGCTGCTATGTGCGGCACGAATACGATGCAAATTATGTGGGCTGCGAAGGCGAGAAAACTCAATCGTGCCCCAACGGGACCTGCGGAAGCGATGAGGTGCGATTCGAAAGCAGCTACAGCCGTTTTTGTGCGAAACTCGGCAACAAATTGTCGCCGCGCCAGGCTTAGGCGACCGTGGCTTGACAGGTTGGCCCTTGGGCCTTGGCAACACGAGTGAGTGTTTCTTTCAACCAGTGTAAGAAATCTCGGCAAGCAGGGGATAGCAGCCGATCTTTTGTTCGTATCAGGTAAAAGTCAAGCCACAGCTCGGGTCCATAGATCGGCTCGGCTACAAGTCTGCCTTGTTTCACTTCATCCATTACCGCGATGCTGGCAACTACGGTCGCCCAATCGGAGTTTCGGACAAGTTCAAGTGTCCCCAGCATACCGTCGATTTCCAGGATTCTGCCTGACCCCGTGGCGCCCGGTCGTACCGCAGCAGCCTCGATGACTTGGCGCAAACTATGTCTTGGCGATGGGAGAATAAGTTTCAGTTTCTGTAGCTCGCTCGACCTGCGGCGTCGAGGGCGCCGACCCTTCTGGTGCGTGTCGCTCCCTCGTGTAACGAGCACGAGACGGTCGCGGAAAAAGTGAGTCGTCTCCAGTCCCAAATGAATTGGAGGTTTAGTGACGATGGCGACCTGTACCTCTCCGGAGACCACCCAGTCGGTGAGCGTGCCGCTGTACGCTTCCGCGAGCCGGACGTCCACATACGGATGCGCGCTTAGATAATCAGGCAACATCCAGGGCAGAACTCCCTTGAACAATGTTGGCGACACGCCTACGTTAATGTCGGTAGCGACATTGCCGGCCATGTCGAGCATTCGTTGCTTGGCCATGCTGACGGTCTTGTTTCAAGACGCTGAATGTAGACGCTGAGGCCTGGCTGGGTACAATGCTCCCGTAGAGCTGCCTTGCTGAAGCTGCCTTCCTCATAGGCGGCCACAAAGCATCGAATCTGTTTCAGATCCAAGGAGTCGATGAGGGGACCGAATGCACGCGACGGCATGACGGATCCCGCCTCTGCTTGGCGGACCCGCTGTTCCGAGGGGGATCGGGGCTCTGCGGCCATTTGGGTACCCATAATAAAACCGTATGAATATTATCTCAAGATATTAGTGGTGGAAATGCCCGGCGTGGGCTAGGATGACCGGCTGAACTGACTAGCGAGGCGCTCCAGGCACGCGTCCGCAGGCGTAGTTGAAAATCGGCAAGCGCCAACCGCAAGCCCAGCGGGGCTTTCAGACAACAGTTTGGTAGCGGGCTCTCGCGTTTATCTGCCTTCAACACTTCTCCGATGAAAGTTGACAGTAGGGAGACATAGCAAATGGATATCAGCTTCATTGGCAAGCCACATGAATGGGATCCTCGCCGTGTCTACAGCCAGACTGGGGCTGACTGGCAATACCGTGTCGACTTTGACCGGCTCCGCCAGGATCGTTTGCTGCGTCTCAAGCAACAGATGAGCGCGCGTGACCTGGGCGCCTTGGTTCTGTTTGCCGGCGCCAATATTCGTTACGTCACGGCGTCCTATCAGGGCAATTGGAAATACAACATCAACATCCGCTATGCCGTAGTACCCCAGGGCGGCGAGCCGGTGTTATTCGAGACAGCAGGATCGGATCTTCACTGCGCCGAAATTGACCTGCCCTGGATGGAAGGCCGCATTAAACCTGCGATCACGTGGCAATGGGCTGAGGGCGCCGTTCCGACTATGGCCGGCCGGATGGCGCAGAGTGTGGTTGAGGTTCTGGAGGCTCACGGGCTTCGCAAAGAGCGAGTAGGCATCGACAACTTCGATTGGCCCTCTTTAAAGGCGTTTGAAGAATGCCGCCTCAACATTACCGACGCCTGGCCGGCAGTGTCCGCCGCACGCGTCATCAAAACACGAGATGAGATCGAGTTATTGAAGCAGGCATCTAGTATTGGCGATGCCGCCATGTGGAGAATCAAGCACGAGTGGCTCAAGCCCGGCGTGAGGGAGCGCGAGATCGAAGCCAAAGTGCACGAGTTCATGCTGGAACGGGGTTGCGAGATTATTTACGACATCATTGTGGCGTCCGGCGGTAATACTAGCCCTTATCGCCGCTGGGCGACAGAGAAGATCATCCGTCAAGGTGATCTGGTGATCGTGGATATCAATGCGGTGGGCCCATCCGGTTACTTCATTGATTTTGTCCGCTGCTTCAAGTGTGCGGGAAAGATGAATCAGCAGGAGATCGACTTGTACCGCGAGGTCTACGATTCCATGTACGCAGGCCTGGAAAAGTTGCGCCCTGGCAACACTACAGCAGATGTGGCTGCTGCTTTCCCGACTTATGACGACGACAAATATGGGACTGTCACGTTGCAGCAGTTCGCTCACAGCATCGGCCTGACACTTTATGAAGGCATGTGGATCTCCCGCGCCTATTCGCTGAAATATCCAGCCGAAATTAAAGAGAATATGTACTTCGCGATTGAAACCTTCGCCGGGCATCAAGGTTTGCCCCAAACTACGCGTCTGGAAGAAAATGTTCTGGTCTCAGGCAAAGGGCCAGTCGTATTCACACTGATGGAACATATGGAAGAAGCGATGGCGAGTTAACCATGCGGCATCCAGTTGTCGCCGTTTCCGACTCAGTCTTTCCGAACTTGAACCCGGCTCGAGAAGTGCTGTAGAGGATTGGTGCGGAGTTGCTTCTGGCGGACGGACCTACGCCCGAGGCCATCATGCAAGTGGCGCGGGATGCCGATGCGGTGCTGGTCACATATGCCAAAGTAACAGCTGAGATGATCGGTCAAATGACGCGTTGCCGAATCATCGCCCGCTTCGGAATCGGCGTTGACAACGTGGACCTTGCGGCGGCCACGAACGCAAGCATCGTCGTCACCCGAGTACCGGATTACTGCATCGACGAAGTCTCCGATCACACAATGGCCTTGCTCCTGGCCTTGGCGCGTAAGATACCGCTCGCTAATTCACGCGTGCACGCCGGCCGCTGGGAGATGCCTGCCGTGGTTCCCATTTATCGCTTGCGAGGAAGTGTCCTGGGGCTCGTTGGATTTGGCAGAGTTCCGCAGTTAGTTGCACCTAAGGCCAAAGCTTTTGGTCTCAGAGTTGTCAGCTACGATCCGTTTGTCTCCGAAGAAATCATGCACCGCGCCGGGGTTGAAAAAGTCGATTTCTCCAAGTTGGTAAAAGTCTCCGACCACATTTCTATCCACACTCCTCTAGTGCCTGAGACCAACCACCTCTTCAACGCCGACGTCTTTTGTAGAATGAAACCCACGGCGCATCTTATTAACACCGCGCGGGGTCCCATCGTGGATGAAGAGGCGCTCGCGCAGGCGCTTGATCAGGGACACCTTGCCGGGGCAGCGCTTGATGTCTTGTCTCAGGAACCGCCCTCTACCTCGCCACTGTTTGGCCGCGACAATGTGATTCTGACGCCGCATATGAGCTTCTATTCCGCAGAATCGTTGATCGACCTGCAAAGGAAGGCGGCCGAGGAAGTTGTACGTGTCCTGACCGGAGGCTTACCTCGTAATCCTGTGAACCCTGAAGCTCAGAAATCGAATCAGGAACGAAGCGCCACACTCAATCGGTAACTTGCATTCCATTTTCAAAAGGGGGCATACATCATGCGTAATCAGAGTAGAAGCGCAATTGCCGCCGTGGTTTTTGTCGCGGCTAGTTTTCTTCTCGCTGATTTTGCCCAGGCTGCGCCTGGTCCGTCGGGGTATCACGTCTTGAAGACTATTCCGATCGGGGGCAAGGGCAGATGGGACTATTGCGTCGTAGACAGTGCTGCCCGCCGCGTGTACGTTTCGCACGGCAATCACGTGGTTGTGCTGGACGCTGACTCCGTGGAGGTCGTCGGCGACATCCCCAATACTCTAGGCGTCCACGGTATCGCACTGGCGACGGACTTAGGCCGCGGCTTTATTAGCGCAGGCCGAGCCAACACCGTCATCATCTTTGATCTGAAGACACTCAAGACCATCGACACGGTCAAGTCGGGGGGCATGAATCCCGATGCGGTGTACTACGACGCGGGATCGAAACGCGTTTTCGCCTTCAACGGTGGAAGCGCCAACGCGGTTGCTATTAACGCCTCTGACGGCAAGGTTGCGGGCACGATCGCGGTGGGCGGGAAGCCTGAGTTTGCCGCAAGTGACGACAAAGGTCACGTGTTTGTGAATGTTGAAGATAAGTCGGAACTTCTTGAGATCGATGCGCAGAAGCTTTCGGTACTTCATCGCCGGTCGCTCGCGGGCTGCAAAGAGCCCTCGGGACTCGCCTTCGATCAGAAGAATCGGCGACTGTTTTCGGTCTGCGGTAACAAGAAAATGATGGTGGTGAACGCGGACACCGGCGCGGTGGTGACAACCCTCCCAATCGGGGAGGACCCCGATGCTGCAGGCTTCGATCCTGATACGCAACTCGTTTTCAGCTCGAACGGCGAATCGGGAGACCTCACCGTGATTCATCAGGACTCTGCAGATAAATACACGGTGCTGGAAAACGTACCTACAAAGAAATATGCTCGTACCATGGCGATCGACTTCAAGACTCACAACATTTTTCTTCCCATCGCCGAGTTCGAGCCGGTGACTCCCAAAGGAGAAGAGGAACCTCCGATGAAGCCCAATACTTTCGGCGTCCTACTGGTTGGGAAGTAACGCTGTACCATCAATACCAGTTTGGCGCTGGTGATGAAGAGCGAGGCGGGTTGCCCATGAAGCAAATCAGCATCGGAATCATTGGGACAGGGTGGTGTGGGGGCATCCGCGCCGAAACCTGCGCATCCAGTCCTTACGTGAGCGCCCTCCACTTGGCTGAGATTGAGCCGGAACGCCTGAGAGAAGTTGCCGCCAAGACTAAGCCAGCCACGGCGACGGCAGACCACGGTGTTCTGCTCCAAAACAACAATATCGACGCCATCATTATCTCCGCGACGCCGGAGACCACGCATTTTCCGATGGCGAAGGAAAGTCTCCTCGCCGGTAAACATGTATTTCTGGAAAAGCCGATGGCGCTTGAGCTTTCCGAAGCCGATGAGTTAATCAATTTGGCGCGGACAAAGGGACTGCTGTTTACCATCGGATATTCGCAGCGTTTTAATCCTAAGTTCGCTTACGTCAAACGCTCGATCGACGACGGAACGATCGGGCAGCCCGTAAGTGCGCTGGTGAGCCGGAATATCACCCGCAATCTCGGTAACAAAATCGGGAGCCGCATAAAACTTTCTCCTGCCGCCATGGAAGCGACCCACGACATCGACTTTGTGCTCTGGTGTTTTGCACCGAGAAAACCCGTCCGTGTATACGCTCAGGAAGTTCGCAAAATCATGCAGGCGACGCACAATGTACCTGATTGCGTATGGATTATCGTTACCCTGGACGACGGATGTATTTTTACTATTGGTGCCGGCTGGGTGCTTCCTCCTGCCTATCCGAATTTCTCTTCCACCTGGATTGAGATGGTTGGCACCGAAGGGGCGATCATAGTGGACGACACTCATCGCGACGTGAGCGTTAACACGATGAAGAGGGGGATCGAATTCCCCATCTCAACTATGCCCGGAGAGAAGGTCGGTCACGTGTATGCTGGCCCGATGGAAGCAGAAACCATTCATTTTCTTGAGTGCGTGGCAAAAGGCCAGCAACCGCTGGTGACGCCGGAGCACGCCAGGATGGTAATGCAGGTCTATGAGGCCGCAGATAAGTCGGCGGAAGACGGACGCCCGGTTGACCTCCACCCTACCGCCAAGGCTTCTGATCGGCCGCGACAGCGGTCAACGGGCTCGATCAAGAAGGCCACGGCTGACCGCACCTGAGCGAATGCCGCATACGACTCGCATCTCTGTTCCGGAACGTACATTTCCGGGAAACACAACCTCCAAGCCAAGCAAAACTCGTTGGCTGGTCCTTCTATTGATCAGCTTGATGTACATGATCACGTACATGGATCGGACGGGCATCTCAATAGCCGCACCTGCAATGGCAAATGAATTTGGACTCAGCCAAACCACGGTCGGCATTGTATTCAGCGTTTTCTTATGGGCCTATGCGATAGGGCAGATTCCGCTAGGATGGCTTGCAGACCGCTTGGGTCCGCGTTTAGTGCTTCTAATTATCGTTCCCTTCTGGTCTTTAATGACTGCGATGACCGCCATGGCCGCTGGCATGGCATCGCTCATCGGTATACGTTTTGTTTTCGGATTGGCGGAATCGGGAGCCTTCCCCGCCGCCACCCGAGCAATGCAACTCTGGTTCCCCAAAGCGGAACGCGGCATCGTACATGGCGTCACGCATAGTTTCAGCCGATTTGCCGTCGCTATCGTGCCCTTCTTTGCAGTCGTTCTACCTGCTATACCGCAATCTTCCCGAAGAACATACCAAGGTTAATCGGTCGGAGTTAGCACAGATACGAGGCCGCCATCCAGACGGCTCAATCAAAGCGATTGATCTCCACCAGCAGCTTGCACCACCGTGGAGAATTATTTTCCGCTCGGCCAATATGTGGTACATCGCGGCCGGGTATTGCTGTTTCTACTACGGCACCTACTTTTTCATGACGTGGTTTCCCACCTACCTTCTGGAATACCGTCACTTATCGCTAAAGACTGTCGGGACGATGGCGTCGCTTCCTCTCGTAGCCGGAATGGTAGGAGACATTGCAGGAGGAACTCTGACTGACGCCGTGTACAGGAAGACGGGCAAGCTCAAGTTCGCCCGCCGAGTCGTGGCTGCACCCGCAATGCTGGCCTCAGGTGCTTGTCTGATTCCCGCAGCTATGGCCCATTCGGCGTGGACAGCAATTCTTTGTTTGACGGCTTCCCTGTTCTTCCTGGAGTTAGTTGTCAGCCCCGCGTGGGCCGTTCCTATGGATGTTGGTGGTGAATACAGCGGCACCGTGTCGGGCGTGATGAACATGGCAGGTAGTTTAGCCGCGTCCATATCTCCAATTGTCTTTGGAGTCCTGGTGCAGAGAGGATTGTGGATCACCCCATTCTTTATCTCTGCCTGCGTCCTTCTCACCGGCGCGTTGATCTGGACATTCCTCATTGATCCTGAAAGGTCCGTGGTTGAAGACATGGTCGCGCTCGGCTCCGCTTAGACTACCCCTCGTTGCGGGTAATCCCTACTTCATTGGCATGGTGTCCTCCTTTGCATTGAGGAGATGAGCGCGAAAGATACGACCTGAGATTCGGGAGCTGCGAAAAGCACTCGCATCTTGCAGGAATGATCCGAACCGCAAGGGCTCACGACACACTGCGCAGATTCAATTGGGCGTGGCCAAGAGCGTAGCAGTGCTTGTCAAAGGTGCACGGCAGGCGGTCCTAGGCGACGGGATCGCCGCCGTTCGGGGCTTGAAACAGCGCCAATACCGCGGGCTTGATTACCTTTCCCATCGCATTGCGCGGAAGAGCATCCAGCAGGAGAAGCCGCGAAGGCAGTTTGTAAGCCGCTAGCAACTCCTTGGCCCAGGTACGAAGGGACGGCAGGTCCAGGGCATCGCCGCCATTCAGCACTACGGCTGCAGCGACGCGCTCGCCCCACTCTGGATCGGGCACGCCAACAATGGCACACTCGGCAACTGCGGGATGTTTGCGCAACGCTTCCTCAATCTCCAGCGCGGATACCTTGTGTCCTCCCGTCTTGAGAATGTCAATATTCGTTCGGCCAAGAATGCGATAGACACCGTTCTCGACGACCGCAGTATCGCCAGTGCGAAACCAGCCATCGCGGAAGGCATTGCGTGTTGCGTCGGGCTGGCCCCAGTATTCTGCAAAAACGCTTGGACCCCGGACTTCGATCTCGCCCGGTGTTCCCGCCGCAACTGGCTTGCCGTTTTCTCCGACAAGCTGAACCTCGACGCTTGGCAGCGGCGTCCCCACGCTGCTCGGTATGCGCTCGCCCCGTAACGGGTTCGACAGCGCCATGCCAATCTCCGTCATGCCGTAGCGCTCC
>WNFN01176478.1_pt1 | contig 25871 bp, 24 predicted proteins | sample 5400161 | NCBI WGS metagenome assembly WNFN01 (sample SAMN13153353, study PRJNA577476) | soil metagenome | isolation source: 80 cm saprolite on Douglas fir-dominated hillslope | place: USA:California | collected 2013-09-17 | reverse complement strand
TGGCGCCCGCTGCCGTGATCTCTGGAGAGCAAGAATGAAAGCATCTATGTTTTATCGAATCGCTGCTGTTCTTCTGCCGCTTTTCGCGGTAGGACATACACTCGGTTTTCGCCAGTCTGATCCCAAATGGGGAGTTGATGCCCTTCTTGTCTCGATGCGGTCAATTCACTTTGACGTGCAGGGGTTCAACCGCACGTATTGGGACCTCTTTGTGGCGGCCGGATTCTCTGTCGGCGTGTTTTATCTATTCGCGGCGATATTGGCATGGCAGCTAGGTGGCCTTCCGGCAGCGACTTTGGCGCTCATGCGCGGCACTGCGTGGGCGTTCGCCCTTTGCTTTGCCGCCCTCACGGTTGTGAGCTGGAGATACCTCTTTATCCTACCCATCGCTTTCTCAATCGTGATTACATTATGTTTGACTGCGGCGGCATGGCTTTCAGCGAAGCAGGTTTTCCATGCCTCCGTTGCGATAGTAAGGTGAGAGGATTCAAACTGCACCACTACCAGGCATGCACACGGTTTGACCCTGCCCGTGGCCTCTGCTAGCTTGGAACGTCTGCCTTGGCGGAGTGTGTGAAGCAATTCTGTTCTGGCGCGCCCTGCATGCGAAGAGGAGAATATGCCCGTTTTTAAGTTCAAGGGCGTGGATTTCATCGAATTTGATTCCCTGCTCACTGATGACGAGCGCCTGGTGCGCGACACCGCGCGCCGTTTTATTGAAGACAACCTGGTGCCTATCATCGAGCAGTGCAATCGCGACGGCCGGTTTCCGCGCGAACTGGTGAAGCCCATGGCCGATCTCGGTTTCTTTGGCGCCAGCCTGAAAGGCTACGGCTGCGCCGGCATGGGCAACGTGGAATACGGCCTGGTCATGCAGGAATTGGAACGCGGCGACAGCGGCGTGCGTTCGTTTGTCAGCGTGCAATCGGCGCTGTGCATGTATCCGATTTACGCCTTCGGCAGCGACGCGCAAAAAGAAAAGTGGCTGCCGGCCATGGCCAAGGGCGAGAAGCTTGGCTGCTTCGGCCTGACCGAGCCCGACTTCGGCTCTAACCCCAGCGGCATGCGCACGCGCGCCGTCAAGGCCGGCAATGAATACGTCCTGAACGGCGAAAAGATGTGGATCACCTCCGGCTCCATCGCCGATATCGCCATCGTCTGGGCCAAGTCTGAAGAACACAACAACCGTATTCGCGGATTCCTGGTGGAAACGAACCGTCCCGGCTTCAAGGCCAACGATGTTCACGGCAAATGGTCATTGCGGGCTTCGGTGACCTCAGGGCTTTCGCTCCAGGACGTACGCATTCCGCTGGAAAATATTCTGCCCGGATCGGACGGTCTGAAATCGCCGCTCTCCTGCCTCAATCAGGCGCGTTACGGCATTGGCTGGGGCGCGATTGGCGCGGCGATGTCGTGCTATGACACGGCGCTGCAATATTCCCAGGTGCGCAAACAGTTCCGCGACCAGCCGATTGCATCTCACCAGCTTGTCCAGGAGAAGCTGGCCTGGATGATCAGCGAGATCACCAAGGCGCAGCTTCTGGCGCTGCAAGTGGGCCGGCTGAAGGACGCAGACAAGGCCGGACACCAGCACATCTCCATGGCCAAGCGAAACAATGTATGGATGGCACTGGAGTGCGCCCGCATGGCGCGAGACATCCTGGGCGCCAACGGCATTGCCGACGATTACCCGGTCATGCGGCACATGATGAATCTGGAATCAGTGAAAACGTACGAAGGCACGCACGATATCCATGCGTTGATCCTGGGTGAGCACGTTACCGGCATCAGCGCATTTTGAGCCGATTTGCGGGCGTGAGCGCAGCGGGAGCCGAGCGGAGGAATCTTTATGGCAACCCATCTTGAGCCGTTTTGCGGGCGTGAGCGCAGCGGGAGCCTGCAGGCGAAATCCTGAGCGCGATTTCCGCGCGAAGGATCTGTTTTTCGTGCTCTGCTATACAGCGAGAGGAGGACATTATGGCAACCCATCTTGTACCCAAGAATGCGGAACCCAAGAACATCGCAAATTTGATGGAGTTCGAACTGGCGCTGGAATTTGCGCGCGTGGTGGAAGACGCCGCGATTGCATCCGCGCACACTATGGGCACGGGCGATCGGCACCGGGCTGACCAGGTGGCCACAGAAGCTATGCGCGCCACCATGGACACAGTCCCCATGCGCGGCACCATCGTGATCGGCGAAGGCGAGCGCGATGAAGCGCCCATGCTTTACATCGGCGAGCAGGTAGGTGCGGGCTGGCATGATGGCCAGAAACTTCCGCAGGTGGATATCGCGGTTGATCCGCTGGAAGGCACGAACCTGTGCGCTACCGGCGCTCCCGGAGCCATCACTGTGCTGGCGGCTTCAGAGAAAGGCGGGCTGCTGAACGCGCCGGATTGCTACATGGAAAAGCTCGTGGTCGGCCCTTCCTGCAAAGACGCCGTTGATCTGGATGCGCCGGTGGCGGAGAACCTGAAAGCCATCGCGCGCAGGCTGAGCCGTGACGTTGCCGATCTGGTAGTCGTCGTTCTGGACCGTCCGCGCCACCTGAAGCTGATTGAAGACATCCGCAAAGCCGGCGCCCGCATTCGCCTCATCACCGATGGCGATCTCTCCGCCGGAATTGCCGCCGCGGTCATCGGTACCGGAGTTCACGCAGTGATGGGAAGCGGCGGCGCGCCGGAAGGTGTGATCACTGCCGCGGCCATGCGCTGCCTGAACGGAGAAATCCTTGCACGCCTCGTCATTGACACGCCTGAACTGGAAGCACGCGTGGAGAAGATGGGCATCAAAGACAAAAAGAAAATCTATACGGCCAAAGACCTGGCCCCGGGAAAACATATCGTCTTTGCCGCTACCGGCGTGACCGATGGCGCGCTGATGAAAGGCGTGCGCTTTTTCGGCGAAGGCACGCGTACGTCGTCGATTGTGATGACGCGCCACAGCGGCAAAGTGCGGTTCGTGGAGAGCATTCACCTGGCCAAGCGCGCGGATGTGAAGGTGCGCTTCGCGTAGGAATTCGCCGCAGATTTACGCAGATTAAGCTGATCTAAAAACGGCAGGCCGTAAATGTGTGAAATAGCACTCATCCATTCCGATTGCTGGATTCGTATGTTTTGGTAGACTGCGCCGCCCAAAACGATTCTTATCTGCGCTTATCTGCGCAAATCTGCGGCAAAACTTTTCCCATGCAACGCGTCAAGCTTTACGACCCTTCGAGAAAACCCGCCGAATGGACCGGCCTGGTTCGCCCCGGGCAATTCGCGGTGTTTCACTCTGACGTAAGCACTGATGTCGAGAAGACGCCTGAAGGCCATTACCTGAAGCCAGGTGAAGACAGTACCTGCCTGGTGTTTGATTCGCTGGGTGAGGCGGAAAGTTACTGCGAAGCGAAAGTCGAAGCGATTTCAAATTTACGCTGCGATATCTACGACCACACCGGCAAGTCCCTACCGCCGATGTTCACCTATGTGAACAAAGCGCACGTCAAAGCGCCGGCAAAGCGCATTTACTGGGGCTGGGCGCTGGTTGCCGCAAGCGTGCCATGCTTCTGGATTGAGTGGCACTGGCACGGGACTCTGGTTGTTCCCCTGGTGGTTGGGATCAACCTGGTCTTTGCCGGGCTGCGCATGGTGTATTGGGGCCAAGCCGGGACGGAAAAGCGTCGCGCGGCAAAAGAAAAGCAGCCTTAGCCGCGAATCAACGCGAATCAAGTCTCTTAAGTTTTTTAGATTCACATAGATTCGCATTCATTCGCGTTCCAAAGGTTTTTATCTGCGCTCATCTGCGCAAATCTGCGGCAAAACGCATTTTCGCAAGCTACTATTTGGGTAGCCGCGGCATGGGCGGCCAGTCCTTGGGCGAGCCCTGATACAGGAATTTCGCTGTCTCGTAGCGCTTGGTTCCATCATGCACCACGTACTGCCGCGCTTTTTCTCCCGCGTTCGACCAGAGGGAAACGCCGGCATAAGCTCCGTCCTTGCGCAGAACGTAGTAAAACATGCTGACGTAGGCCAGCCTGGTCATGTCGTCGTTGTAGTTGCGGGAGATGCGCTTCAACGCGTCCAGTCCCGCTTCTTCCGGTGACATGCCGCGGCGCATGTTTTCAACAATCGTATGCCCGCCCGCCACCTTGATGTTCTCTTCTCCGCTGCCGGTGGCGCCCGCCGCGCCTATGTCCTGGTCGCAATAGCAACCGGCACCGATGATCGGCGAGTCTCCGCAGCGTCCAGGCAGCTTCCACGCCAGCCCGCTGGTGGTGGTCACGCTAGACATCTCCATCTTCTCACTCAACGCAGAGCAATTGATGGTCCCGGTGGGCGGATAGAGGACCTTGTGGATCGCGTCCATGCGGTCTTCAGCAGCAATTCCGAGATCGGCGGCTGCGGCATACATCTTCTGTATGTAGCGCGGCTGGTCTTCCACCGAACTGGTCTGCAATGGCGCCGGCGGTTTCCAGTTGGGATCGGCCAGACCGGGCCCCCACCAGTCCTGGTTTGAGTGAGTCTCTTTCCACAACAACCATATCTTGCGCGAATGTTCAGTGAGCAGATTTTCTTTGGGGAAACCCACGGCCACGGCGAAGCGAGTGGCGCCCTCGCCGACCAGCATGACGTGTCCCGTGTGCTCCATGACCGCGCGCGCAACCGAGGCAACATTCTTGATCTCACGCACGCCGCCCACGGAGCCGGCACGCCGCGTGGGACCGTGCATGCAGCAGGCGTCCAGATCCACCACGCCTTCTTCGTTCGGCAGTCCGCCCAGGCCCACGCTGTCATCGTTGGGATCATTTTCCGGGCCGGAGACAACGGTGATGGCGGCCTCCAGCGTATCTGCGCCGCGGCGCAGCTTTTCATAACCGGCGTCAATGTGGTCATAGCCATTGCGGGAGCAGATCAGGATGTTCTTTGCCGGAGAGGTGCGCGGCACCTTCAGGTTGTCCTTGTTTTGTGATTGCGGCGCGTCAGGGCTTTTTGCCGCCTGGCCGGCGGCCAGGGTAGCTGAGGTGACTGCCAGTCCGGAAAGAAAATCTCTGCGTTTCATGGGGCCTCACTTTTAGGTGATAAGCGAAACGCAGAAGGATATCAGAAGCAGCGGCGAGCTACTAGCTTCTAGCCGCTGCCATCTTCTGAATGTCTGGAAACAGAGGATTAGCTGCGAATGCACGCGAACGAACACAAACAAAAACGTTCGCAAGCGACAAGGAGGCCGAAAACAGTCTTAGATCCACCTCATCAGAAGCGGGCTAGCGCGAAGCCACAGAAGCAAACTGATTCGCGTTCTTTCGCGTTAATTCGCGGCTAAGTCTTCTACCCGTCCTTCACACTGCCATTTTCTCCGCAGTGTTTTGATCGGCACGGAAGCGCAGCAGCGCTGCAACGCGGCCCGCCTTTTCCAGATCAGGGTCGCCATCGATGAAACGTATCTCGGCTCCGTTGCGCAGCGCCAGGTCCACCAGCGAGTCGGACACGTCACTCAGTTCGCGTGTTTCATGGCCGCACACCGCGCAGTTCTTCACCATGCGCGTATCCAGATGGCGGCAGTTGGGGCACTCCACGGCTTCTGCTTTGAGGTCGCGCATCAGCAGGAGGGTCTGGACCTCCTGGCGCTCGAGCGCATTGAGCACGTGTTTCAATCCCACGGCGCCGCGGCCGTTACGCTGCGCTTCACCCATGACCTCTCGCATTAGTTCCATCTGCTCGCTCAACTTCAATTCAGTGAGAATGCGGTTGGCGTGCTGGCGCACTTCATCGGCGGTGGCAGAGACAACGTCAATGGGAAACCTTCCCCGCACTTTCTGCTTGAGCGCGGTGGGCAGGTGCACCTCAATCTCCGGCCACGAATCTTCCTGGCAGCCGATCAGCAACGCATCGAATTTCTCACGGTTGGAGAGTGACAGCAGCGATTCCGCGAACATCTTGAAGTGCTGCATCACCAGGTTCTCAACATGGCGCTCACGATGGCCGGCTTCATAGCCCTGAAAACCGTCACTGCGCGGGACGTGGGGCGATGGGCCAAACTCCAGGTCGGGTTTCTGCGTGATTTCAGTTTCCTGCAATTCAAAAATGCGCGCCTTCTTGCGGTTGACCAGCGCGATGCAGGTGCGCGGCAGCCCGGAATTTGCATCCACAAGCGGCCGCAGGTGGAAACGCGAGTTCACGGTAATCTCCGAGCGGCCGATTCGCGGCGGCACGTCAAGGTCATACCAGATGCCCTGCTCGCGGCAGGCGAAGATTACTTTGCCGCGTGAATGATTGCCATGCAGGCCCTCGGCAATCTGCAGGACTTTCCCCAGGTCTTCACGCAAGGCGGCATGATTGCCGTTGCGCTCGGCCTTGCGCATGGCGTCACGCACCAGGTCCTTGACCAGGATGGCCTCTTCGCGGTGCGACTTGTTCTGCGGCGTGTGCGGCTGAAAATAAAAACTGATGGCGTATCCCGCCGGCGATTCAAATTGCGCAAGGTGGCGAATTTCTTCACGCGTAATCATTTCGCGATCATCTCCTTTTATGGCTGGGCCGCGGATCAGGCGACGCGGGAATGATGGAGCAGGCTTTGCCTGAGCTGGTTCTGCGCCGGCAACTTCTGCTGGATGTGCGTCCGCGCATGGTGGATCGACTCCCGTATCTGGTCCGCCGGACGGCCGGCAAGCCGGCTGATCTCATCGACCGTGAAGCCTTCGAGCGTGTACAGCACAAATGCCTCGCGGTCATGGGCGCGGACCTCGCGCAGCACAATATCGAGCTGCGCCACCATCTCGTCACCCGCCATGATCTCTTCCGGCGTGCGCACGTTGCGGTCGCGAATAATGCTCTCCTCCGGCAGGCTGTCGTCCGGCTGGTGGTATTGCAAAACATTCTCATCGCTGCCGGTCACGTTCTGGATTCCAGCAGGGGCGTCGAGCGAAATGTTGGCGGTGTCAGCGTTCGTCATGATCAGCCGGCGAATGGCCTCCACGGCCAGGCGATGGAACCAGCTTTCCAGCGAAAGCAATTGCGTTTTTCCATCTTCCTGGGAGAGCGCGCTGACAATCACCTCGTCAATAACCTCTTCCCGCGTGATCTGGCCCTCGCGGATGCGCTCCGCGTTCACCTGAAATTCCAGCTCGCGATCGACAAAGTCTTCCAGCTTGGGCAAATTGGCGCTCACCCAGGTTTCAATGCTGCTAAGCGCCGCGCCATCTGTTTTGGGGGCGACCACGTGCGTCACCGGCTTCGCAGGCGGCAGGCCGCCCGCAGCCTTCACCGGAGGCTCTGGGGGCACCAGATGTTCGCGCCCGCCGCGGCGCGTTGACTTTCGCGTCCAATGGCCGCGCAGGAGTTCTTTGTGCTTGGTGACCTGTGACATCAGATCGGCAAATGCCGACTTCACCGCTGCCAGAGCGTTCTCGCCCGACTTTTGCGCAGCCATCTGGCCGGAGGGAAGACGCAGGTTCAATGACGTGATGGCTCTGCGGCTGTTCTCCTGCTCCACGACGGCGTGAAAATTTACCAGGTCAGGCTTGAAAACGTGCAGCCGGCGCTGCAACTTTTGCAATTGATGCTGGAATTCGTGTTCTACATCGGGAGTCTTGCCTGCTTTGTAACTGACGTGAACGTTCATGTGTGCCTCGGCTGGGAGAAGATCCCATAAAGAAGGTCCGCAGGCCCTCATTAATTGCAGATTTTACACCTGCCATTGAGACGCAACCGAAATTTTGTGCGTTGCATGAGAAAAAGTTTTGTATTGTAAATCTTACATTCTTGCTTTCGCGGAGATTTTGTGAACGGAGATGCTGGAATTGCCAGAAGCGCCAAAAGTGCCAAAAGATCGCCGAAATTGAAAATAGGCGAGTTCTAATGAGGTTAGCGCACAGTCATTGGTTTGATTTTCAATTTGGCAATTACCCGATTTTGGCAGTTCTGGCAAATTTTCAATTAGAGGCGGTTAATCATTGAGGCGACGTAGCCGGCGCCAAAACCGTTGTCAATGTTTACTACGCTGACGTTGGAGGCGCAGGAGTTCAGCATTCCCAGCAGCGCCGCCAGCCCGTTGAATGACGCGCCATAGCCCACACTGGTGGGCACAGCGATAACCGGCACCCTCGCCAGTCCCCCAACAACGCTCGGCAAAGCGCCTTCCATTCCCGCGCACACGATGATGACCCGGGCTTTGTCCAGCACTTCCCTGCCTGCCAGCAGGCGATGTATTCCGGCCACGCCAACGTCGTACAGGTGTGCAACTTTATTGCCCATGATTTCGGCAGTGGCCAGCGCTTCTTCAGCCACCGGGATATCGCTGGTCCCGGCCGAGATAATCACGATCGTCCCTTTCCCGTAAGTGGCAGGATCTTGCTTGAGAGTAATGGCGCGCGCCAGTTCGCGGTACTCGGCTTTGCGGACCAGTTTCCTGACCGCGCGAAAATGCTCTGCGGTGGCCTTGGTGGCAAGGACATTCCCGCCTTGAACGGCCATGCGTTTGAAGATTTTCGCCACCTGGGCCGGGGTCTTACCCGGAGAAAATATCACCTCGGGCATGCCGGAGCGCACGCGCCGGTGATGATCGACCTTGGCGAACCCCAGGTCCTCAAAGGGCATGTGACGCAGGCGTGCCACGGCTTCATCCGGCGTGACCGCGCCGCGGCGCACTTCTTGCAGTAATTTGGTGAGGGAGGCGGCGTCCATATTTCTGAAATCCCGAGCGCAGCGAGGGAACCCTATTGTAACCACAATGTGGAGGGAAACATCAGATCGTCGAAATCAGACGCGATTCGAGGTCGATAGGGATCCCTCGTTGCGCTCGGGATTTCAGAAAACTATGAAAACAGCTTGCCTTGAGCCGGATTCACGCGTCGTGCCAGCTCGAAATAAGCCTTTCTGGCCACGCCGGGCAGATGGATCTTGCGGAAGAAGAGTGAACGCAGATAGCTCTTGCTGAGTGAGCCCGCGAGATACGCTTCATACATCTCCGCCCCCAGCATTGATCCGAGATTGCGTACCAGGAACTCGCGCTTTTTGCCGGTAGAAGCAATGCCAGTGGCAATCACGCGCGGCAGATCGGCGCGCAGACGCGCGCGGCCCTCAGATTCCTTGTGCGATAGCAGGAACTCGATCATCTCTCTGTGCTCGCGGGGGCTGAAAGGCGTGTCCGCGGCCCCTGGCGACTGTTTGGCGAGCGAGCGAAAATCCGACCGGCGGGGCGCTGGATAATGCGGCAGCAACACCCGTGCGCCGAACGTGATGAAGGCGCGGTCAATCACGTCAAAGTAAAACTGGTCCTGGTGCGAACTGCCGGCCCACGGCCCATTGGCACAGGCGGCGCCCCGACATTCATTCTGCACAAAGCGCACAGCTTCTTCTGCCGCGTTCGCAATCTGGAAAGTCTTGATCAGCAGAACGTTGTGCTTTGGGGAATAGACGCAGCCTTGCCTCCGCAACTGTTCCAGCACCGGACGGCGCTCGGCGGCGGGGATGGCCTTGCGCGCCAGCAATTTTTCAAACTCCCGGCTGCCTGAGCGCGCGTAAACTTCGGGATAGTCTTCAATCAGCGCGCTGGCGTGGCTGCCCGCCGCGGGTGAATACTGCTCCAGACCCATCGAACGCAGGAAGGTATCCACCAGGTTATAGAACGTGGGCGCAAGATCGGGCTGATTGGGTTCGGTGCGCCATTTGCCGATGTAGATGCGGTAACTCTCGTATTTCTCCAGCGGCGTAGAGTTGAAGACACAGAGCACATCGTCCGCCACCTGCACGGCATTCATGCTATCGCTGAGCTCGCCCGCAGCTTTCCAGTAAAGTTCGTCCACGTTTTGCAGGACGGTGAGAACGCGGTCGTGCGGGCGCATCGTACGCAGCCACTGGGGCAGATGATTGGGCGCGAGATGCGCCTCGCCGAAAAGCGTGAAGACCTGCGCCTCCGGATGGGCGCGGCGAATCTGAGCAATCTGGGCGGCGGCATGGCGGTCACGCGCAGCGATCCTGCGCATGTTGCCTCGCGGCTTCAAATCGATACCGTAGATGGGGCAGCCGAACTTGCGCGCCTGGCGCAGCAGATGGGCAAAAGGCTCCCAGTCGTATCCCCACTCATCGTCATAGTGAATGCCGGCGCGAAGCTCGTCTTCGTTGATTTCGCCGCGCAGCCATTCGTCCAGAACATACTGGTCGCGGGAGAATACCATCTCCAGCGCCAGCACCAGCGAACGACCGTCTCTCTCCTGATCGTGGGCAAGCTGCGCCACCAGAGCAGCGGCAAACTCCTGCGAGGCGGCAAGGGCGTGGTAGTCGCCGACCAAAAGGATATCGGCGGCGGAGTATTGCTGTCTGAGGTCGGCATCTGCGAAGGCGCGCCGGTAGTCGCGGAAAGCTTCGCTGAAGTCGCGGACATATTTCAGGCGGCCGTGCGGATCGGTGGCGCTGATCTCGCGCTTGACTTGCAGCAAGGCAAGCTGCTGCGCCGCTGTGCGCCGCCGTGCCCGAATTGCGAATCCGCTGCCCATTGAAGAACCGCGCTTGACTTGAGCGCAGGCGCCTCCCTATTCTGAAGTTCCTGTTAATCTTTAGGCATTACTCTGTAACCAGAACTTACACCTTTAGATGCCAAAACTGTTACATCCGTCAGCCCATGTACTCACGGTAGCGGCCACCGGAGCGAGTGGCGCGATGTTCACACGCGCTCTGCTGTTGTCTGTCGAGCGCGACGAACGCGTAAAAACTGTGAACTTCATCGCGTCAGACAATGCGCTGCGCGTTTTTGCCGAGGAACTGGGGATCAAAGGCCGCAACAATCTTGTCCAGCAGTTGCTCGGCGCGAAATCAAAGAAGATTCAGCAGCAGAACAATGACGATATCGGCGGCAACGTGGCAAGCGGCTCGTATCCCACGGACGCAATGATCGTGATTCCGTGCAGCATGGGAACTCTGGCCAGAGTTGTTCATGGGCTCGCCGGCAACCTGATTGACCGCGCAGCCGATGTCTGCCTGAAGGAAAAGCGTCCGCTGGTGCTGTGCACGCGGGAAACGCCGCTGAACCACATACACATCCGCAACATGGAGTGGGCGGCGGAGGCTGGCGCCACGATTTATCCGCTGATCCCCACGTTTTATAACCATCCTAAAAGTTTTGACGAGATGGCCCACCAGTTTGCTTGTCGGGTGCTGCAATTTGTAGGGCTGGAGCAGAAGGATGCTTATAGGTGGGGAGAGTGATTGTTCACCGCGGAGACGCGGAGAAAAGTAAACTTGAGCCGCGAATTTGCGCGAATGAACACGAATGAAAAAACGGCTTCAGAAAGTTAGAGCTTTTGCGTTGTCTTGATTCGTGTTTATTTGCGTTGGTTCGCGGCTGAGAATGCTTTTCGAATCACGCTGACGGCCGGTGATTCCAGAGAGTAAGCGCTCAGTTCAGCCTGCGTACCCCAGCGCACATCGGCTGCATCGCCACCGGCGTGCAGTTCGCCGCCGTGCACGGCACAGAGAAAATCGATCAGAACGTAGTGATATTGTGGCGCGCCAGCGTTGTCCCTGCTAGGGATGATGCGGTCGAGCACTTCGAGCACCTCACCGGCTTTGACGATCAGCCCAGTCTCTTCGCGGGCTTCGCGTTCGGCGGCGGCGCGCAGCGTTTCTCCCAGCTCGACCACGCCTCCGGGCAGGGACCATTCTCCCAGCAGCGGCGGACTGCCCCGTTTGACCAGCAAGACACGGTCCTGGTCCACGATGACCGCGCCCACGCCGACAATGGGACGGTCAGGATATTCCCGCGGCGATCTGGGCGGCGCTGGTTCTGATTTCATGGCAGCGAGAAAAAAGATCGCGGCTGGACATCAATCAACTTCCAGCGGCCGCCGATATTGGCGGCGGTGAAGGTCAAGCGCTCATTGCGGCGCGACACCGGCGCGCCATTGCGCGGCTCGACTTCCATCTCTGCGTCAACGCCGATGGTGGCTTTATCCGCCTCAGCCGATGTCTCCACCAGGTTGAGGTGGACGCGAATGGATTCGGTCTGCGAAAAGAAAGACGCAATCTGCTGTTTGAAAATCGGGCCATCTTTCATTCTGCTCAGGTCGAAGAGCGCGAGGAATTGTTTCTGACTATGCCCCTGCAGAGATTCACTCAGTTGCCGGAGCAATACGGAGGCGGTGTGGTCGGTGAAGGCGTTTTCAGCAGGTGCTTGCGGCGGCGCGGCTTGCGCTGTTGAGACGCCGATCGCAACCAAGAGTAAAAATGCGATTTGCAGTTTAGCGCGCACGCTCACCGCCTTCGGGACCGTAGAAAACCACCCAGACTAAAAGGTCGTCAGTGAAATTCTCAAACCGGTGGACCTCGCCTGCGGCTGCGAACAGCGCGTCACCGGGAGCGAATTCCAGGCGCTTGCTCTCGACGAAAAACCAGCCGCGGCCAGAAGCGACTATGTAGAGTTCGTCGCGTGTGTGCGGTTGTTGCAGGTCCGTTCCTTTGGGAGCGTAGATCTCGACCGTCAAAGTGCCGTGGCGGAAGAGTTCGGCGTAGAGCTTGCCGTCGCGGGTCGGGATGGCGTTTTGCGCGTCTGTTAGCTTAATGTTGCGTGCGGTGGAGAATTCCATTTTTTGTGTCGATCTGTTTCCTTCACAAAGCTTACCCAGCGTTCTCACGCTGGGCTACCATTATTTCGCGCCTGCGGCGCTCAGTCTGATCCGCGCAGATCCGCGTTCATCCGCGGTAAGGTTTTCTTGTGCATCAAAATTCAATGCTCTCGCCCCACGTTTCCGCGAACACCGTGCGGGCAGGGCTGAATCTTCCCGCATAGAGTTTATCCGGGCCTTTGAGGCGTCCGATGCCCAAAAGCGCGACCACGCGCACGCGAGCGGGAATCTTCAGCAGCGCTTTCACCTGGTCTTCCATGAAGCCTTCCATAGGCGCGGTGTCATAGCCAAGCGTTTCCGCAGCCCACATCATCGTGGTCAGGGCAATCATGGTATGGCGATTAGCCCATAAATCAAATGTCGGTTCCACGCCACCGGCCTTTCCCGGTGGGCTGCCTAGAAATCCGGTGACCGCCTGGCGTACGCGCTGCTGCTCAGCGGAATCGCTGAAGCCGTGCTCGGCGCTGATGCGAAGCATCTCTTCCAGGTCGCCATCTTTCCAGCCTTGCGGATCGCCGCAGGCGACAATTACGGCACTGGCCTCTTCCACTTTGGCCTGTCCGAAGGCGGCCTGGCGCAGCTTTTTCTTCTGCTCGCGATCGCGCACCACCACAAATCGCCAGGGCTGCAGGTTGTACCCGCTGGGCGCTTCCAGTCCGGCGCGAATGATTTTTTCAAGATCTGCTGAATGAATGGGGACATCTTCAAAGCTGGGCGTGGCGCGGCGTTCCTTGACCGCCTGGCTCAGAGGTTTCTCAGCGGCGATTTTTGCCATGGATGCTCCCGTACAATTAGAGGGCAATTGTTGCACACGGATTCAGAGATAGCCAGAAAGGGCCGCGGACGCGGCATCACATTACTGTGGCACTCGAGCAATACAACAAGAAGCGCCGATTTGACCAGACGCCCGAACCCAAGGGCAAGGTGGAGCGGGGTGAGCAGCATCACTTTGTGGTGCAGAAACACCATGCGTCACGCCTGCACTATGACTTCCGCCTGGAGATGGATGGCGTGCTGAAATCGTGGGCCGTGCCCAAGGGGCCATCGCTCAATCCGGGGGACAAGCGGCTGGCGATGCAGGTGGAAGACCATCCGGTTTCGTACTTCCATTTTGAAGGCAAAATTCCCGAGGGAAATTACGGCGCGGGCACAGTGATGGTGTGGGACACCGGCACCTGGGAGCCTCTTGGCGATCCACACGAAATGCTGCAAAAGGGCGACCTGAAGTTCCGCCTGCACGGAGAAAAACTGAAGGGTGAGTTTGTGCTGGCCAAGATGCGCTCACGCCGGCCCGGGTCAAAGGGCACGGAGTGGCTGCTGATCAAGAAAAAAGATGAGGACATGCAGCCCGGCTTCAACATCGACAAGCTGGATTACTCGGTGTTGACGCAGCGCAGCCTGAGCGAGATCGCCGGCGATAAGGGCTCGGCCGAATGGGAGAGCAATCGCAAGGCGGCGGTTCGCAAGGGAGCGGAGTGGCTGATGAAATCGGGGGATCGGGAGATCGGGAGATCGGGAGATCCGAAAACCCAAGGCCAAAACCTTGACGTAAATGTAATCGGATCCCACCCCCCTTTCCGTAAAAAACCAGGAAAGCTGGCAGGACGTCTGGCGCAGATTCCCAATGCTCGTCGCGGGGCCATGCCTCGCGAAATCCATCCTATGCTGGCCACGCTGGTGGAAGAGCCATTTGACGATCCGCAGTGGCTCTATGAAGTCAAATGGGACGGCTATCGCGCGGTAGCGTTTTTGCACGATGGCAAGGCGCGGCTGGTTTCGCGCAATCAGAATGATCTGACCGGAGAATTTCCCGAGATCGCACAGAAGCTGCAATCTCTGCCGGTGCAAAGCGCAATCCTGGATGGCGAAGTGGTGGCGCTGGACGAAGAGGGGCGGCCCTCCTTCAGCCTGATGCAACAACGCACGGGCATGACGAGCCCGGGCAATCGTGGCGCGCGCAACCGCGCAGTGCCGATCGTCTATTACGCGTTTGACCTGCTCTACCTTGACGGCTACAACTTGATGGCGGCGGACCTCGAACAGCGCAAACAATTGCTGCAACAAATCATTCCCGCCGATAAAGGCTTTGTGCGCTACTCCGATCATTACCTTGAGCATGGGACGGCGCTCTACGCAGTGGCGCGCGATAAGGGACTGGAAGGCATTGTGGCCAAGCTGCGCACCGGCCCGTACGTGCAGAAGCGCTCGCGCGAGTGGCTGAAGATCAAGATCACGCGCCGGCAGGAGTGCGTGATTGCCGGCTATACCGATCCCCGGGGATCGCGCGAGAATTTTGGCTCGGTTGTGCTGGGACTGTACGATCAAAATGGCAAGCTGGTCCACGTGGGCAATGCCGGCAGTGGATTCACTGAAAGGACGCATGCGGCGCTGTGGAAACGGCTGAAGGAACTTGAGACAGATAAGAATCCGTTCGGCGAGAAGATCGAGAGCACTCGGAAGCCGCATTGGGTAAAGCCGGAATTGGTGGCAGAGATTAAATTCTCGGAATGGACACATGAGGGCGAGCGCGGCGGCTTTAAAATGAGAGCGCCGATCTTCCAGGGTTTACGGTTCGACAAAAAGCCCCGCGAATGTGTCTTTGAATTTCCCCGGCGCACGCAGACGGAAGTTCGCAAAGCGGAGAAGGAAGCCGCCAACTAACTTAAGTGTCCCGTTCCATCAAAGCGCATCTGCTGCTGGTGCTGATGACCCTGATCTGGGGCAGCACGTTTGTGCTGATCAAGGAGGCGCTCAAGGATTCGTCACCTCTGGTTTTAAACGCGGTGCGGATGGCGCTGGCTGCTGTGTTGCTGGCGCTCTACTACCGCAAGCATCTGGCCACCATGACCCGGCAATCCCTGATCGCGGGCGTGGTAGTGGGAATTTTTCTCTACCTTGGCTACGCCTTCCAGACCAGCGGGCTGAATCTGACCACGCCGTCGAAGTCGGCGTTTCTCACCGGAACTTCCACAGTGCTGGTGCCGCTGGTGCTGGTCCTGTTCTGGAGAACGCGAATCCATATCTGGCGCGTGGTGGGAATCGCGCTGGCATTTCTTGGGCTCTTTCTGATGACGGTCCCGGCGGGGCGCGCCGGACTGGCTGACTTTGCCAACGTGAACCTGGGCGACATTCTCAGCATTGGCTGCGCTTTCGGCTTCGCGTTTCAGATCATTTTCCTGGGCCGCGCCAGCCAGCGCTTCCCTTTTGAGCAGATCGCGGTCCTGCAGATTGCAACGGCGGCAATCCTTATGGCCCTCACCGCGCCATTGCTGGAACGGCCGCATTTGCAGCCTTCGAACACTGTGATTGTCACGGTTTTGATCACGGGGATTCTGGGAACCGCGGTGGCGTTTACCGTCCAGGCATGGGCGCAGCAGTTTACCCCAGCCACGCACACCGCCCTGATTTTCAATCTGGAGCCGGTTTTTGCCTGGCTGACGTCGTTCATCTATCTCAAAGAGCGGCTTGGAGTTCGGGCGGGTGCCGGCGCCCTGCTGATCCTGGCGGGAGTGCTGGTTTCAGAGCTATTGGGACAAGTGGGCCAGCCGGATCCGGAATCCGCGGGTGAGCTCCGGGCGAGCTCACGCGGATAACGCTACCCTGGGTTTATGCGTCTAAACGAATGCGCTCCAGGACCCCAACCCGATCCCACCTGCCTTCCGCAGCAGTGTTCGATTTATAATCCTGAGAGACACGTTTCGGAGGAAGATTGAGTATGAACTCGCGTTTTGCCGCTTTAGTAGCACGCATACGTGCCCAGCGGATGCTCTCTGCGTTGGCGATACTGTTTACGCTGGCGGTCGGCATCCTGATTGGGACAGTGTTGAGCCGGAGCGGCGTAAAAGGAAATTCAACCCCGTCTGATGCCACGCTGCTGCCGGCCATGCAGAGCCCGCAACAGCTGAGCAACACATTCGGCCAGGTGGCCAAAGCGATTGAACCTGCTGTGGTGAACGTGAGCACGGAATCCAACCCCAAGCCACGCACTCGCGGAAGAAATCGTAATCCGAATCGCGGCCAGCAGCCCAATGGTGGCGACGATCCGTTTCAGGATTTCTTTGACCGCTTCTTCGGCGGGCAGCAGCAGGGACCGGGCGGCGGCGATGACGACCAGGGCGCGAATCCCTTTCAAGGCGGGCCAGGCGGCGGACGCCAGCGTTCGCTGGGTTCGGGCGTGATTCTGAGCGCCAACGGCTATATCGTTACCAACTTCCATGTGGTCGATAAGGCAGACCGAATCCGCGTGAAGCTATTCGATGAACCCGTGGGCACGCTGCACGATGCCAAGGTTGTGGGCGTGGACCGCGAAACCGATCTGGCCGTGATCAAGATTGAGCCTCCCAAGGACCATCAGCTCACGCCGGCGAGGCTGGGCGATTCCGACAAGATGAGCGTCGGCGATTGGGTGCTGGCTGTGGGCAGCCCGTTTGACCTGGAAGCCACGGTCACGGCGGGAATTGTCTCCGCCAAGGGCCGCAACCTTCCCGGCGGACGCCAGTTCCAGTCGTTTATTCAGACTGACGCAGCCATTAATCCCGGCAATTCCGGCGGGCCGCTGGTAAGTATGAACGCCGAGGTGATTGGCATCAACACCGCTATTTACACGCAATCGTTCGGATACCAGGGCGTAGGTTTCGCCATGCCCTCTAACGTGGTGCGCGACGTTTATGAGCAACTGACTACGGGCGACCATCGTGTGGCGCGCGGCTCCATTGGCGTGGAATTCAGCGCCGTGCCGAACCCCGCAGTCTTGCGCATGTACGGCGTAAAGAATGGTGTGACCATATCCAACGTGCGTCCTGACAGCCCGGCAGCCAAAGCCGGCCTGCAGGGTGAAGACACCATCACCGCTGTCAACGGCAAGCCCATCAAAAGTGGCGACGAGCTGGTAAACCTGATCTCGGCCACCAAGCCCGGCAACAAGATCAATCTGACCTTCGTCCGCAACGGCCAGCAGAAAGAAGCCAGCGTGGCGGTGGCTGATCGCGCGAAGCTGTTCGTCGATCGCAACGCTGATCAAGCTCCCGAGGATGCTCCGGAAGAGAGCAAGCCGCAGCCGACCAAGCTGGGAGTCACGGTGAAGCCGGTTTCGCCGGAGATGGCCGAGCGCATGGGCACTCCTGAAGGCAAAGGCGTGCAGGTGGTTGACGTTAAACCTGACTCCTTCGCAGACGATCTGCAGCTCCAGCCTGGCATGATCATTCTGAAGGTCAACAAGCAGTCGGTAAACAGCGAAGAGGAGTTCCGCAAGATCACCTCGCAGCTTAAGAGCGGCCAGGATGTGGTGTTCCTGGTCCATACGGGGCGCGGCGCAAACGGCGGAAACGCCTTTATTTCCGGCACGCTTCCGTAATAAGCAGCCAGTTTCGCCGGGGCATCACTTGCTTCACGATGCTCCGGCGAATGCGTTTTATAGCGAGTTATAACAGCAGGGTTTCTCCCGCAAGGCGTGCGTCGGCCTGGGCCGGGGGAACTTAAATATACGGAAGGGCTTGATTCTATTGGCCTTCCGTAATCCAGAGCGGGATAACAAACTGCTGGCGCAGCAGCATCCAAACATGGGATGATGTTCCGGCATTTTGGGCAGGGCCGGAATTGCACCAAAAGCGTTTTTCCCTTGGAGTAATTTTTTGCGTTTGGCTTTAAGAAAACTCGTGATCGTAAGCACCATTCTGGTGCTCTGCGCCGGCTATGCTCCGGCCAAGCCACCCAAAGCACCGGCTACAAAGCATGGTCATCGCCACGGCAAGCGCAAAGCCTCATGGAAGAAGAAAGGCCAGCAGGCCATCAAACCAGAGCGGACCACGGAGATCCAGCAGGCCCTGATCCGGGAGAAGTACCTCGCCGGCCAACCCAGCGGCGTATGGGATTCCCGCACCCAGGCGGCGCTAGTGAAGTACCAGGCCGACCACGGCTGGCAAACCAAAGTGGTACCCGATTCCCGCGCACTGATCAAACTCGGCCTAGGCCCAAATTATTCATCCGAGCTACTTAACAGCCCAGCCAAGTCCAGTCCCAGCGGTATTGCCAGAGCAGCTGCCTCTCACGACGCTAGCGCCGCAAGCGATAAGCAGTAAACAAGTCCGTCAGCCTCTACGCCAACCCCCATCCTGTGGGGTCTGCCGCTCACAGGACAGAATCACATTGTGGCAGTCCATTCCCAGCGCACGGGGGCCTATTGCGTACCGTTGGGTTAAGCTGCCATCCCCGGGCGCTTCGGCTTCGAGATCTCCATCACGGTCTTCGATAGCCTTTCTGGTTTATCCCTCAACGCCAGGTCCGCCTGCGCGACGATTCCAATGCAGTGGCCCTCGCCATCCACGACCGGAATCCGGCGAAGCTGATGTTCCTGCATGGCGTGCTCACATCGTTCTACGTTCTCGCCGTCTCGGCAAGTGACGGGATTTTGCGTGATGAATTTCTCGATGCGGGTATGTTTGGGGTCCAAACCGTCCGCGACAACGGAACAGCACAAATCGCGATCGGTGATGATGCCGATCAATTGCCGCGATTGTTGATCGAGCACCACGGGCAGCGACCCAATATTGTTGTCTCTCATCATACTTGCGGCGTGCTGGGTAGTATCGCCCGGAACGCAACAGACCGGGTTAGAACTCATGATTTCTCTGACTTTCATCAGACTGACCTCCTCGTGTCTTCTTATCTATCCTGCAATTTTGATTTTGTCGATGATCTGCCGGCTGCCGGCGTATGACCGCGCAATATGCACCGCAATATCATGTTGCTGCGTGCTGTTCACAGTCCCGGTAAGAACAACGGAATTCTCGTCGGCCGTGGCGGTCAGGTTCGTATTGGCCAATGCGGGCTCATTGCTGAATCGATCCTGTATTTGCCGCTGAATTTCTGTGGCCGACATCGGATGTCTCTCCGGTGCGGCGGTGTCTGGCGGGAAATCCTGCGGCTGTCTTTGAGTTGGGCCTGGCGGCTGCCCTTGCGGGAACGTTGGCGGCGATTGACCGTGCTGTGTTGCCCAGGCTGAAGCAGCAAGGAAGACGAGCACAACGCACACGTAAATGATGCGTTTCATAAACACCTCAGAGACTGCTGGAGATTTACTTAATTTGATGCTGGCGAGCCTTGGCCTGAAGTCCGGCGTGCTCACGTTTATCTCCTTGAGAATGAAGTCGTAACGAAGTTTTGAGAGCTGATGCGGGCGAATCCAGTGATGAATCGCGCCAAAGCTATCTCAGGGGCGCGCCGGCACATCAAACCGGTTTGTGTTCCCGCGCGTAATCGCGGGAAAGGAAGGTGCACAGTGATTGAACGGAAGCTTACCATCGCAGAAATCATCCTCATCGCAGGCACTCGCGTAGCGCTCGGCGTGGGAATCGGGCTGCTGCTTTCCGGCCGGCTAAGCCGCGATCAAAAGAAAGCTGCTGGTCTGGCTCTGGCTTTGGTTGGAGGTCTCACCACGATTCCGCTGGCAATCGGCGTGATCGGCAAGAGGAATGTAGTTGGGTCTGAGTTCAGGTCAGCCGCTTAAGTGTGGCGTGTAATCGATGAAAGATACCGTTCCGGCTTGGGCGCGGGGCATCAAAAACCCTGCGCACCGGTTTTACAAGTGAGGCGGTTGGAGGGCGGCATCACGGTTGAAGAAATTTCCCCGTAAACCGCCCTCCCAACCTAAGAAAACCCTCTAGCCAACTTTAAGTTCAGTGGTTTTGCCAACGAGCACGTAAACGCGTTCTTTGAACAACGTACGGCCGTCAGAATCGCGCAACTCAATGTCGTGGTTACCAGGTCGAAGGGCAAACTTCTTGGCCTTCTCGACCTTATCGGCAAATCCACCGTCCACATAGACCGAGGCATCCTTAGACTCCGTCTTGATCTTCACGTAGCCGAAGTTTTCCGCCATGTAGTCCGGCGCATATGCGTACGGATACGGATAGTCAAAGAACGGGTCAAAAACACGGATTGGCTCAACAATCACCACGCGCTGCCTTGGCTGCGTCGCAGGTGCAGCCTGTGCCGTTGACCTTGGGGCTGGCGCCATTTGTGCCGAAGGCTTTTGCTTCGGCGGCGGCGGGGGCTGCTGCGCAGCTGCTATCGAAGCTGAACTCAGAAGAAGCCCCCCTATAATCATGGACGTTAATGTCTTCGTAAACCGACACATAATTCCCCCTTTCTGTCTTAGCCAGGAATTGAGTTCTGGTTGACTTTTACAGTAATTGTCCTTTTATAATGTGATGCCCCAAGGACGGGAATCGATGCTCCCGTAAGCCATTGCGTGCAAAGGATTTAATGGGCAAAGAGAGCTAAGGCCATCGGGCCTTGTCGGGCATCGGAGGCGGGGCTTAAGGTTTCAGAAGTGACTTTCCAAAGTCAACAGGAATGGCGAAGTTCGATCCGCCGAATTCACGCACCATAGCAAAGTTAATTCCTATAACTTTGCCCTCGTGATTGAAAAGCGGACCGCCAGAGCCGCCCGAACTGGTCTGGGCGTCATAGACAATCTTGTCCGGTAGCACATCGCCGATATGTCCCTGGGTTATGACAGGCCTGATCAGGTTGCGGCGGGCGAGTTCTTCCATCACCTGCTTTGGATCACCCTTGGTCGCAGTGGCGATGGACTGAAGGGTCTCCGCGCCGGCCCGAGCCAGAATTGCACCGAGAGCAGTAGGATACCCCAGCAGCACGACGGGACCGCCGCTGACGGTCGAACGGCGGCCGTCGGCCAGGGCTATTTGCTTGATTCCCAGTTCAGAAACATTTCCTTTCACCACAGCAACGTCCGCGGCAGAAGAAATCTTTTCGGTGTTGATGGCGATGCCGCGCGGAACGCCAGGGAAATAAGCGGCCATCTCTGCAACCACCGGCTCAAGGCCTTGATCCAGCATTTCCTTCAGATCATCATTCTGCCACCAAGGCTCGGCCACGTGATGATTGGTGAGGATTTGTCCGCTGGCGGAGACGAGAAATCCCGTGCCAAAAACATCCAGGTGTACCTCCGGACCGCTGCCGGTAAGGCTCAAGAGTGGGTTGTTGTGTTCGTCGGTGGTTGGCTCGCCACTGCTGGTCAAGCCAGCGTAGTGCAGTCTCAATCCGCTGGCGCGGTCGCGGAAGGCAAGCACAACGTGGATGAGGCAGACGCTCGGCTCATAGGACTGGATAATTGTCTGCGCAACCTTGCCTTCGGTTTCCAGCTTCTGGAGGCGAGTTTGCACCGCGGTTAATTGATTTTGCAGATCAGAAACGTTTTCCGTTTTACTGATGGCAATTTGCGACCTCAGGTCTTCGCTCTTCTTCTGAAGTTGAACTCTTTGTCGATCGCTCACCGGCGATGGACTGCGTGCCCCGTCTTCCACAGCGCGACGCGAGCGCTCCATTAACTGCTGCTGCGTCAGCACGCCAGTTTGTAATCGAGTGATCGCTGCATAGACCCGGGTGTTCTGGTCCTGAGTGCGGCGGTAGAGTAAGAAAAAGACCACGGCGGCAACGATAAGCACGGCAATAGTCGCCAACCGGCCGACCCGAAGCGTCCGGCGTCCTTCATTGACCGCGGTCACCACCTGCTGGGTGGTGCTTCGATTTTCCTCAGCCAGGCGCAACCGTTCGCGAAACTCGTCCGCGAGGTATTTGTTCTGAAGCTGGGAGCGAATCGCCAGCATGACGACGCGTATGTTGTGAGTGTGCCTGGAACCCTTGATTTCGGAAAGAAGATCACAGCAATCGAGCTGGGGCGGATCAGCGCCTAAAACCACTACGTCGGGATCAAAGGCAAGAACGGCCTTCATTCCTCCGCGGTAATCGGTGGAGACTTCAAATCCCGCATCGGTCAATACCGTGACGATGTGTTGCCTGAGATTATCGTCAGACTCCACCACCAATAATTTCCCTGCTTTGTTGTCCATAAGCCGCTTCTTAGGATGGCGCCAGACTGTCGCAGGATTCAGTGTATTCACCAGCCTCCCGAACCGGGGCGAGTCATCACTTGGAGATCGAGACTTGGAGATCGAGGTTTAGCGTTACCAGGGAAGAGAAAATTGGTGCCGAAGAAGGGACTCGAACCCCCACACCCTTGCGAGTACATGGACCTGAACCATGCGCGTCTGCCAATTCCGCCACTTCGGCATTTAATGATGCGCCAGACCAACCCGGCGCTGCGACGGGAAATACACATCTATTTTAAAGGGTTTGCTGAATGTGTCAAACCTGCTCCCCTCGGGAAGCCTACTCGTCTTTGAGTTCCTTGTCGGAGATCGATCTCAAGAGCGTGGCGGAGAAACTTGACCTGGGGCGATCCCGTGGCAGAGTTCCTGCATCAGAGCTGTTGTTCCCCAAAAACGTAAGGGGCCCCCATGCGCGTCAGCAAGATCCGCACATCTTTTATCGCTGCTCTGTTTTTCCTAATCATCACCAGCTTCGCCGCCACCGGGCAGGCGCAAACCATCTCTCCACCACCTACGGCTGCGGGTTATCCGTTCTGGAAGACCTTTGACGCGGGGAAGATCACGCGCGGCAATGACGGCGCGGTCTGGTTCGCCGGAAACCGCGGCCTGATTGGACGGCTGTCACTGACCGGAGCACTCAAAAACTACACAGTTGAACCGCTGGACGCCCCCAACGGCGGCGCCTCGCTGTGGTCAATTTACTGGGGGACGGACAACAACGTGTGGTACGGGACGTTTTCCGGGATCGTGGGCAAACTGAATCCGGCGACCGGGGCGGTCACGCGCTACCAGTTGCCCGAGGGCCCGGTATTCGACCTGACGCGCGGGCCCGACGGCAACATGTGGGCGACGGCGGGCGCTTCGGTGTACCGCATCTCCACGGCGGGGGCCTTTACGGCGTTCTCACTCGGCGGGCGGGATACGGGATCGATGTTGCGTCCCGGACCTGACGGCAACATGTGGATCATGGAAACCTTCGGCCGCCGCATTTTTCACATGAACACCGCCGGCCAGATCCTGAACATCTTTACCCTGACCGACCCGCACACGCCGAGTTGCGGCCTGACGTGCGCAGGCATCACTGCCGGGCCTGACGGCAACATGTGGTTCACCCAGAACACTAGCTTTCCGCAGATTGGGCGCATCACCATGTCCGGGCAGACCACGTACTTTCCCATCCAGGGCCAGGGCGCAATGGATATTGCGTGGGTGCACGATGGCGGCATCTGGTTTACTGATTCTGACGACCGGCGAATGGCGCGCATCAGCCCGGCGACGGGCGTGATCACCTATTTCGAGCCGGTGGGCCAGGGCCAGTTTTCCGTGCTGCGCGCCCTCTCTTCCGCTTCCGACGGCAATCTGTATTTCACCGGCGTGAGGACTGACCCGGTAGCCGGGTACCTGCCTGTGGTGGGCAAGATTCCGCTCGCGGTGCCCGAGCACGCTGTGGGGACCAATATCTATCCGACGCATGGCGCGTTGTTTTCCGGTTCGGTGGCAAGCTTTGCCGACTTCGAGACGATTAATGGCGGCTTCTTCAACGCGACGATCCATTGGGGCGATGGCACGTCGTCAAAAGGCACGGTGACCCGCGTGCTTACCGGCAACCCGAATGAGTTCAAGGTGCGCGGCAGCCATACGTACGCGAACAAAGGGAAGTTCACCGTAACCATCAACGTCAGCGAACCCGGAGACCAGTACAGTTTCCGCATGCAAGCTGTCGCGAGTGTGCAGTAGTAAGAATTCTTGTTCTGCTGATAAAAATTCAAACGAAAACGCTTCAGAAAAAAATCAGGGGGCCGTCTCCGGCCCCCTTCAAATCACTAGTTCGGCGGTCCCTACTGCACAGCGTTCCCGTCGGCATCGATCTTATGGATCTCGCCCAGGTTCAGCTCTTTGATGCCGGCTTCCACCTTGCTCATGTCGCCGACCACCACCCAGACCAGATGTTCCGGCAGGATGAACTTTTTGGCCGTGGCATTGGCGGAGTCCGGCGTGAGCGCCATGGCCCGCTCGGTGAAGGTGTTGAAGTAGTCTTCCGGCAGGCTGTACTGGAGGATCTGGCTATACGCGCCGGCGAGTTGCTGCACGGTTTCAAACTGCCCTGGCAGGGCCAGCGTGGAGTTGCTCTGCTCGTCTTTGAGCTCTTTTTCTGAGATGGGCTTGGCGCCGCTCATGTTCTTGTATTCCTTGACCATCTCAGACAGCGACTCCTTGGTCTTGTCAGTCTGCACGGGTGACAGGCTCAGGTAGGGCCGCTGTCCGCGCGCGGCGGCAAGAAAGCTGAACACACCGTACGACCAGTGTTTGTCTTCGCGCAGGTTCATGTTGATGCGCGAGCTGAAATTGCCGCCGAAGATGTCATTCACCAGCTGCAGTGGAATGGCATCAGGATCATTGCGCGGCGGGCCCAGTTGCGCGCCAAAGATCAGGCTCTGGCCGGACCCAGGACGGTCGATGAGATAGACCGTATTCTTTTCCGGCTGCGCCACGCTGGTGACGTTCTTTTTGGGGACGGCGCCGGCCTTCCATCCGGCAAAGAGTTTTTCCAGCTTGGGCGTGATTTCAGCCAGCGTGGTGTCGCCGACGATCAGCAGCGTGGCATTGTTTGGCTTGAACCATGTGTCATGCCACCTAGCCAGATCTTCACTCGTCAGCTTGCTCACACTCGCTTCAGTGCCGGTGCCGGTGAAAGGCAGCGCGTAGGGATGTCCTTTGCCATAGAGCAGCTGCGGGACCACGCGCAGCGCCATGGTCTGTGGCTGGACTTTTTCACGCTTGATGGCGGCGATACGGTCCTGCTGAAGACGGGTAAACTCCTTCTGCGGGAATGCCGGATGCAGGACCAGGTCAGCGTAAATATCGAGCGCCTTGTCCATGGTGAGCTTGAGCGTGTTGAGGTTGACCAGCGCCCAGTCAAGGTTGGCGCCGGCGTTGAAGTTGGCGCTGAGCGACTCCAGTTCTTCGCCGATCTTGAGCGAGTCGCGCGTGGGCGTGCCTTCTTCCAGCATGCGCTGGGCCAGGCTGGCGGTGCCGGGGGCGTTGGCAGGGTCGGCGGCATATCCGCTATCCACCAGCAGCTGGAAGTTCACCACCGGCGCTGTGTGTCGTTCGGCCAGAACAATGTTCAGCCCGTTGGAGAGCTTGGCCTTCTGCATAGGCGGAAGCTTGAGTGACATCGGATCGCCGGTCGCCGGCTCTTTGGAACGATCAAGCTTCGCGTCGGCCTTCAGGTTGGTGGGATATGGATGCACTTCCAGTACGTAGTCGCCGTCAGTAAGCCAGTCATTCGCGGCCTTCTTCACTGAAGCAGGCGTGGCTGCCTGGATTTGTTTCAGATATTCCTTGTAGCAATCGGGATT
>WNFN01239152.1_pt1 | contig 25972 bp, 27 predicted proteins | sample 5400161 | NCBI WGS metagenome assembly WNFN01 (sample SAMN13153353, study PRJNA577476) | soil metagenome | isolation source: 80 cm saprolite on Douglas fir-dominated hillslope | place: USA:California | collected 2013-09-17 | reverse complement strand
GCGGCCACGGAACTCGGACGCACCGGGGCGACGCTGAACGCGTTCGTCCGGCCGAACGGGTCGCTGGTGACGGAATGCTTCTTCGAATACGGAACCGTCAAAACCGAACTCACCCAGTCGGCTCCCTGCGCGCAGGTGGTCGGCGAAGGCTCCGAACCATCCGAGCCGGTACACGTGACCGCTCACATCAGCGGTCTCGAAGAAAGCACGCTCTACTACTTCCGGATCGCTGTGCGCAACGGCGTCGGGCTCGAACAGGGCGGCCGGGGGAGCTTCCGCTCGCTGCCGAGCGAACCGGCGGTCGAGACCGAAACGGCCACCTTCGTGGAACGGACGGCTGCGACGCTGCGGGGATTCGTGACCGCGAACGACGTTCCTGTCACGGGCTGCTTCTTCGAATACGGCCCTCCGGTCGTCTCGGGTCTACTCGAAAAATCGATCGCCTGCGAAACGCTGCCGGGCGGCGCGGGCGAGACGAAGGAAGCGGTCTCCGCGCGTCTCGAAGGCCTGCCCGAAAGCACGACCTACGAGTACCGGCTCGTCGCGACCAACAGCTTCGGCACGAGCGAAGCGGGCGCGAGGCGCTTCATGACCAACCCGTCCGGCCCGAAGGTGATCCTGCACCTGGCGAAGGAAATCACTCCGCACTCGGCCGAACTGACCGCGCAGGTCGACCCCGAAGGTGCGCCCGTCACCGAATGCTACTTCGAATATGGCACCACGCCGGCGATGGGTGGCCTGGCTCCCTGTAACGCGCTGCCCGGCGAAGGTGAAAAATACGTGAAAGTCACCGGGTCCGTGAGCGGGCTGACGCCAGACACCCACTACATCATGCGAATCGTGGCGGTCAACGAATTCGCCACTGTGCGAAACCCGACCGAACGCAAGGGCTTCACGACCGGCACCGGATTCGAACCGCCCGTCGTCACGACCGTCAAACCGCCCAAGGGCCGCTCCGGGGGAGGAACGAACGTGGTCATCAAGGGCTCGAGCTTCGAAGGCGTGACGGCCGTCTTCTTCGGAGACACCGAAGCGACGATCAACTCCGTGACGCCGTTCGAGATCCAGGCCACATCGCCGCCCGGCGTAGGCGCCGTCGACATCACGGTGCAGACCGCCAACGGGACGAGCAAAATCGTGCCCAAGGACCAGTTCGTCTACCGCAACCCGGAAATCGAAACGATCAGCCCGGGCGAAGGCCCGGCGAGCGGTGGCACCGAAGTGACGGTGAGCGGCAACGGCTTCGAACTGGGGCACGGCACGACGTTCATGTTCGGCAAAACTCCGGCGAGCGACGTCGAATGCAGCTCGAGCCAGTCGTGCGTCGTGATCGTGCCCGCGTCGAGCAAGGGCGCGAGGCCGGTCCGGGTGAAAGCGATCGTGAACGCCAGGAAGAGCGCCCAGGCGATCTTCTACGGCTACACCGCCGGCTGAGAAGCAGCAAGGCCCCCAGAGCGCTGCCCGAGCACCTGCTGCTCGGGCAGCTCGCCCCCGAGCCGGCTCGGCGCGAAGCGCCCTGATGCAGAGGCTCGAGCGGCGGGCCAACTAGAATCCCGCCATGGCCTCACAACGGCAGATCCTCGTCGGCAAGGTTCCGATCGGTGGCGGAGCCCCCGTCGCCGTGCAGACGATGACGAAGACCGAGACGGCCAACATCGGTCCGACGATGGAGCAGATCCGCACCGTCGCAGAGGCCGGAGCGGACATCGTGCGGGTGGCCGTGCCGCGCGAGCAGGACGCGGAGGCGCTGAAGACGATCGTCGCCGAATCGCCGATCCCGATCATCGCGGACATCCACTTCAACCACACGCTGGCGCTGAAGGCGATCGAAGCCGGCGCCCACTGCGTGCGTCTGAATCCCGGCAACATCGGCGGCCCCGAGAAGGTCGCCGAGGTCACCGCCCTGGCCGAGCGCCACGGCACGCCGCTGCGGGTCGGCGTCAACTCGGGCTCGTTGCCCAAGCACCTGCGGGAGCTCGAGTACGAGAACCCCGTGGAGGCCCTCGTCACGGCGGCGATCGAGACGGTCGAGCTGATGGAGCGCCTGGACTTCAGGAACTTCAAGGTCTCGATGAAGTCGACCTCGGTGCCCAACACGATCGCCGCCAATCGCATGCTCTCCGAGCGCATCCCGTATCCGCTGCACCTCGGCGTCACCGAGGCGGGCACGAAGTGGTCCGGCTCGCTGAAGTCGGCCGTGGGCCTCGGCACGCTGCTGGCCGACGGCATCGGCGACACGATCCGCATCTCGCTGTCGACGTTCCACGCCGAGGAAGAGGTGAAGGTCGCCTGGGAGATCCTCAAGGCGTTGAAGCTGCGCGAGAAGGGACCGGTGCTGATCGCCTGCCCGACCTGCGGGCGGCTGCAGTTCGACATGGACACGGTCGTGGCCGAAGTCGAGAAGCGCCTGGAAGCCTACGAGGACCCGATCGAGGTCTCCGTGCTGGGATGCGCCGTGAACGGCATCGGCGAGGCCCGTCACGCCGACTTCGGCATCACGGGCGCCAAGGACATGGGGATGATCTACTCCAAGGGCGAGCCGCTGAAGAAGGTTCCCACCGCACAGCTCGTCGACGAGCTCTTCAAGGAGATCGACCGCTACTACGCGGCCGGCAAGACCGTCAACCTCGATCAGGTCGCCGCCGCCGAGGCGCGGCAGTGGCTGGCCGAGAACGAGGACGACACCCAGATGACCCCTGAGCGGATCGCCGCCTTGGAGGCCGCCGCGGCCGAGAACGACGAAGCCGCCGCGCGGGTGCTCGACGAGATGGTCGCGACCGCGGAGCCTGCCGTCGCGCTCGAAGGCGCGAACGGCTCACGTGTCGAGCTCGACGAGGCCGCCTCCCCGGTCGCCGGCCGGCGCTTCTCACGCGGCTGAGGCGGGAGCGCATGCCGCGCGCGGGGCCGCTCCCGGGGGAGCGCGCCCGGCGCGCGGAGTCCTCGGGTGCGTCGCTAGCCGGCTACGGAGAAGCGCTCGGCGATCCGGCCCCAGTCGACGACGTTCCACCACGCATCGATGTAATCGGGACGGCGGTTCTGGTACTTCAGGTAGTAGGAGTGCTCCCACACGTCGACGCCGAGCAGCGGCGTCTTGCCGTCCGAGATCGGGCTGTCCTGGTTGGCGGAGCCGACGATCGCCAGACCGGAGCCGTCGTGGATCAGCCACGACCAGCCGGAACCGAACTGGTTGACGCCCGTTTCCTTGAGCTTCGCCTGGAAGTCCGAGAACGAGCCGAAGGTCGAGTTGATCGCGTCGGCCAGGGCGCCGCTCGGCTCACCGCCGCCGTCCGGGCTCATCGACTCCCAGAAGAGGCTGTGGTTGAAGTGGCCGCCGCCGTTGTTTTTCACGGCGCCCTTCTTGTCGCCGAGGCTGTCGAGGTTCTGCAGCACCTCCTCGATCGGCTTGTCGGCCCACTCCGTGCCGTCGAGGGCAGCGTTCGCTTTGTCCACGTAGGCCTGGTGGTGCTTGTCGTGATGGAATTCCATCGTCGCCTTGTCGATGTGCGGCTCGAGCGCGTCGTAGGCGTACGGAAGCGGTGGGACTGTGTATGCCATGGGGCTCCCTTTCGCGGAGTTCTGGATCGGCGTTACCTGGGCGCTGTTCTATCAGAGCCCGGGATCCCCGCAGCGACGTCCCGGCGGCCCCGCCGCGGCTCTAGAATCACTCCGGTAACCGGACGGCGCCCACCCTGGCGCGCCGCGTGAGAGAGGGGATCCGGGATGAGGAAGGGATCGATCGGTGCACGCGCACCGCGCGGAGGCGTGCGAGCGAAGCGGCCTCGGGCGATCGCCACGGCGCTCGCGCTTGCGCTGGCGCTGGCAGCACTGCTGGCGCTCGCCGGCAACGCCGCCGCGAAGAACAGCACGGTGTGGCTCTGCAAGCCGGGCAAGAAGCCCGACCCCTGCCAGACGAGCCGCGAAGCGACCGTCGTCAGCTACGAAGGCTCGGTGCGAAAGGAAACCGTCGTCAAACCGGCCAAGGCGAAGCCGGCAATCGACTGCTTCTACGTCTACCCGACCGTCTCCGAACAGGAAGGTCCGAATGCGACGCTGGCGATCGAACCGCAGGAGACGCAGATCGCCATCGACCAGGCCTCCCGCTTCTCGCAGCACTGCAAGGTCTACGCGCCGATGTACCCCCAGCTGACGTTGAAGGCGATCAAACAAACCGTGACCCCGGCCGAGGCCCTGAAGGCCTACTCCGGTGTCTCCGCGGCGTTCATGGAGTACCTCCAGAAGTTCAACAAGGGCCGTCCGTTCGTCCTGATCGGACACTCCCAGGGTGCGCTGATGCTCGAGAACCTGATCAAACAGCAGATCGACAGCGAACCGGCCCTGCGGGCGAAACTGGTCTCGGCGATCCTGCTGGGCGGCAACGTGCTGGTACCGGAAGGACAGCTCGAGGGAGTGACCTTCCAGAATGTCCCGGCCTGCACGTCGGCGACCGACACGGGTTGCGTGATCGCCTACTCCTCGTTCCTCTCCGAACCGCCGGAGAACTCATTCTTCGGCCGGCCCGGCAGCGCGCTGCTGGAAGGCGGAACGGTGCCGCCCGGCTCGCAGGTGCTGTGCGTCAACCCGACGCTGCTGGAGCAGAACGGTGGGTCGGGCAGCCTGCTGACGTACGCTCCGACGACGCCGTTCCCGGGCACGATCGGAGAAGCCCTGCCGGTGCCGAGTGCATCCACACCGTGGGTCGAGGCGCCGGGTCTCTACACGGCCCAGTGCCGCAACGAAAACGGCGCCAGCTGGCTGCAGGTCACGCTGTCCGGTGCGATCAGCCCGGAAACCGGGAAAGAACTCGGTGAACGCGACGAACTCGCGCTCGAACTCGCAGGCCCCGAATGGGGGCTGCACCTCTACGACGTGAACATCGCACTCGGCAACCTCGTCAACACCGTCGCGGTGCAGATCCAGGCATACGGGTTCCACGGCTGAGAGCGCCGGATCCCGGCCGCGACGGCATTCCCCAGGCCGCCCCGAACGAACGGGCGGCCCGGGGGATGGTCCGGGCACGCCGATCTGTATACCCTCGACGCTCCCCGCTGCCGCCGCGCCGAGGGGACTCCCGCCCGCCATGACGCGACTGAGCGAATACCTGCTGCCCACCGAGAAGGAGGCCCCGGCCGACGCCGAGGCGATCTCACACAAGCTGATGGTCAGGGCAGGCCTGATCCGCCAGATGGGAGCCGGCATCTGGACCTGGCTGCCCGCGGGCTGGCGCGTCCACCAGCGGGCCGCGAACATCATCCGGGAGGAGATCGACGCAATCGGCGGCCAGGAGATGCTGATGCCGGTGCTGGAGCCCGCCGATGTGTGGCGCAAGACCGGACGCTATGACATCGACGCGCTGTTCAAGCTCGAGGACCGCAAGGGGTCCGAGCTCGTGCTGGCGATGACACACGAGGAGGCTGTGACCTTCCACGTCGCTCAGATCGTCCGCTCCTACCGAGACCTGCCGCTGATCCTCTACCACCTCCAGGTCAAGGAGCGCGACGAGGCTCGTCCGCGTGCCGGCGTGCTCCGCACGCGGGAGTTCATCATGAAGGACTCCTACACATTCGATCGCGACGCCGCCGGGCTCGAGGAGCGTTACCAGCTTCACGCCGGCGCCTACGATCGGATCATGCAGCGTGCCGGGCTGCGGTATTACCGTGTGGAGGCCGATGTCGGCATGATGGGCGGCTCCGGCGCGCACGAGTACATGGCCCCTTGCGCAGCCGGGGAGAACGACGTGGTGCTGGCAGGCGACTACGCCGCGAACCTCGAGGTCGCGAGCGCAAGACCGGTGCCGGTGACCTTGCCCGAGGCCCCCGACGCGCCCGAAACCGTCGCAACACCCGGCCTGACCACGGTCCGCGACGTGGCGGCGGAGCTCGGCGTGGACGAGGGCGCGCTGCTCAAGGCCTACCCGGTCATCGTCTCCGCGGAGGGGCGCGATCGGCTGGTGCTCGTGCTCGTCCGCGGCGACCATCAGGTCAACGAGATCAAGCTCGCCCTCGCCCTGGGTGCGGCGAGTCGTCCTGCCCAGACGGCGGAGATCGAGGCGCTGCTCGGGCCGCCCGGCTACATCGGCCCGGTCGTGGTTCCCGGCGAGGTCGAGATCCTGCTCGATCGGGCCGTCGCCTGCGGGCCGCCCGGGGGCTACGTCGCGGGAGCCAACAGCGAGGGCGAGCACCTGCGCGGCGTGGTGCCGGTCACGATCGAGCCGGCGATCGAGGTGGGCAACATCTTCAAGCTCGGCACCCGCTACTCCGAAGCGCTCGGCGCCTCATACCTCGACGAGCAGGGCCGCGAGCAGCCGATCTGGATGGGCTCCTACGGGATCGGGCCGGCGCGCATCGTGGCCGCCTCCGTCGAGCAGACGGCCGACGACCACGGCATCTCCTGGCCGCGCTCGCTGGCGCCCTTCGACGTGCATCTTGTGACGCTCGGCAAGCCCGGAACGCCCGAGCGCGAGGCCGCCGACCGCGTCTACGAGACGCTCCAGGGGAGCGACCTCGAGGTCCTCTACGACGATCGCGACCTCGGACCAGGGGAGAAGTTCGCCGACGCCGAGCTGCTCGGCTGCCCGCTGCGGCTGACGATCGGGCGCCGCTCGCTGGAGTCGGGCGAGATCGAGGTGCAGATCCGCCGCGGCCGAGAGCAGGCGCCGCCGCTGCCACTCGAGGCCGAGCCGGAGGCGCTGCTCGGCGCTCTGCACGAGCTGTGGCGGAGCCTCCCGTAGAGCCCCGGGCACCGCGCCATGGCGGCCCTCGCCAGGCTGACGGGCGCAGGGAGCGGCCGCGTTGGCGCCCTCCGAAGCTGACCTTCGCGCGCCTCTCCGGTCTCGACCGCTCGGGACCTCCCCCTCCGCAGACCGAAGCGGGCGCGCCCCTGAACCCGTTGACGATCCCCAACGCGATCGGCTTCCTCCGCCTCGCCCTGATCCCGGTCTTCCTGATCGTCGCCCTGTCGAGCGGTGACGGGCAGGATCCGCTTGCCGCGACGCTCTTCGCCGTGATCGGCTGGGGAGACTACGCCGACGGCATCGCCGCACGGGTAACTCGCCAGTACAGCCGCCTGGGCGCGCTCATGGACCCCATCACCGATCGGCTCTTGGTCGTGAGCGGCGTGATCGTCGACTGGCGAGCCACGGCGTCGACCTGCGCATCAACTGGCCCGGACGGCTCGCCGTCGCGCCCGTGCTGGGAGCGCTCTTCTTCCCGATGACCGGGCTGCTGCGGCTCGGCGAAGTGTTGCTGTACGTGGGGCTGGCGCTCGCGATCCTCGCGACCGTGCTCTACGCCCGCAGCGGCCGCCGCCAACTCGCGGAGCGGCGAGCAGGGGAGAGAGGAAGAGAAAGAAAAGAAAAGGGCCGTGAGGATTCGCACGGCAACGCCTGAGCCTGTACTTCTCTTTCCTCCTCTCTCCCTGTCTCTCTCGAAGACGCGAAAGACTTCTTTCTCTTCCCTCTCTCTCTCGGAAAGGACGGAAGAGTCCCGAACGACTTCTCGTTCTTCCCTTCCCCTCTCTCGGAAAAAGACGGGCAACCACCCGGAAAGCGACTCTAAGCCTCAGCCTGACCCTGTGGTCTATACTGGCGCCTCCGGCCGCCCGCCGCCTCCCGCCGGGAGACGTGGCCCGGCCACCCGCGCGCGAGGGGAGAAAGAGCACATGGACGAGACTTTTCCCGACCTCGGAACGCTGAGCGACGTCGAATTGAAAGACGTCATCCGGCAGCTCACCGAGGAGGAGACCGAGATCTCCTACAGGCGACGCATCCTGCACGGCAAGATCGACATCCTTCGCGCGGAGCTCGTCAATCGCCTGCGCAAGCAGCACGACGGCGGCGATCTCGCGATCAGCGGCGAGGACGTGCAGAAGCTGACCGACATCCTCTCCCATCGCCAACCCGAGGGCGCGGAGTGAGGGATCGCTCGTGTCGGCGGCGGCAATAGCGACGCGGCGTTCACGACGCCGTAGGCGGGCCTAGGTCTGCGATGGCCATGCACTGCACAGAGTGCGGCTTCCTCAACAGCGAGGGCGCCAACTACTGCCAGCGCTGCGGCGCCCTGCTCGAGCGACCCTCCGAGGGCGCGGGCGACCCGGTCACGGCGACCTACCGGATCGACGAGACCGGCGAGCTCGTTCCGGTCGAGATCGGCGAGGTCACGGCGACCGGCCCTGCGCTCGTGATCCGCGCCGGGGGCGGGCGCGAGGGGGAGAGCTTCCCGGTCGACGGCGAGCGCATGTCGATCGGCCGCCGCCCCGATGCCGAGGTGTTCCTCGACGACGTCACCGTCTCACGAGACCATGCATTGCTGATCCGCCGCGGCGACGGCTGGCATCTCGACGACCTCGGTTCCCTCAACGGGACCTACGTCAATCGCCAGCGCATCGAGTCCCAGCAGCTCGACGAGGGCGATGAGCTGCAGATCGGCAAGTACAAGCTGACCTTCCACGAGCGCTGATGGCGACCCGGGCGACACCCAGCGAGGCCGAGCAGCTCGAAGTCGAGCTCGGCGCACAAGCGCCCGCGGCGTCATCGGAGGTGGATCCGTCCAAGCGGCAGAAGTCGCTGACGATCGGCGCCGTCTGCAAGGCCCAAGCCCAGGAGTTCCCGGACATCTCGATCTCGAAGATCCGTTACCTGGAGGACCAGAAGCTGCTCACGCCCCGACGAACCCCGGGCGGCTACCGCCTCTACACGCCCGGCGACCTCGCCCGCCTGCGCACGATCCTGCGCATGCAACGCGATGAGTTCCTGCCGCTACGCGTGATCCGCCAGGAGCTGGCCGCCGGCCGCTCCGGGGACTCTGCGCCCGTCCCCGCGCGCTCGGGCCGCGAGACGCCGCGCACGTGGCGGCCGAGCGTGAGCGTGCGTGAAGCGACCGGCGCGCTCTACTCGATCGACGACGTCCTGGAGGACACCAAGGCCGAGGGCAAGCTGGTCAAGGAGCTCGAAGAGTACGGCGTCGTCAAGGGCGAGCTGCGCGGTGGGGTGCGCTACTTCGATGAGACGGAGCGGGAGATCATCGCGGCCGTCGCCGAGCTCGCCCGCTATGGCGTCGGCGGCCGCAACCTCAGGGTGTTCCGCTCCTCCGCCGACCGCGAGGCCAACCTGCTGCAGCAGATCCTTGCCCCGGCGCTGCGCTCGCGCAACCCCGAGCGACGCAAAGAGGCGGTCGACGCACTGGAGAATCTCGCCGCCGTGGCGACCCACCTCAAGCACCTGCTGCTGATCAGGGACCTGCGCAAGATCGTCCGGTGAGCGGGGGCGCCCCCACCGATCTCGCCGATCTGCGGGCGCTGATCCGTGACATCCCGGACTTCCCGAGCCCGGGGATCGTGTTCAAGGACCTGACGCCGCTCCTCGCCGACGCCGGCGCGCTGCGCGAGGCCGTGCAGCGTTTGGCCGATCTCGCAAGGCCGCTGCACGTCGACTGCGTCGTCGCCGCCGAGGCGCGTGGCTTCCTGCTCGGGCCCGCCCTCGCGCTCGAGTTGGGCGCCGGCTTCGTGTTGGCCCGCAAGCCGGGCAAGCTGCCCTACGAGACCGTCAGCGCCTCCTACCTGCTCGAGTACGGCTCATCGGAGCTCGAGATACACACCGACGCACTCGCGAAGGGTGCACGCGTGCTGGTTCACGACGACCTGCTGGCCACCGGCGGCACCGCGCGGGCGCTCTGCGACCTCGTCGAGCAGCTCGGCGGCGTAGTCGCCGGCTGCAGCTTCCTGATCGAGCTCGCCTTCCTGAAGGGACGCGAGCAGCTCGCGGGGCGAGAGGTCCATGCGCTGATCCCCTACGGAGACCAGGGGACGGCCTAGGATTGCCGCGATGCCTACCGCCCGCGTGTCCCGCACGATCGCCGCGCCGCCCGCGCAGCTCTGGCGGATCCTCAGCGATCCCTACCACCTGCCCCGCTGGTGGCCCCGCGTGACACGCGTCGAGGACGTCGTCGACGGAACCTTCACGGAGGTCATGAAGACCCGGAAGGGCAAGACCGTGCGCGCCGACTTCGACCTCGTCAGCGCCGATGAGCGCAGCGGCACGGTGGTCTGGGAGCAGCGACTCGAGGGCACCCCTTTCGCGGGGGTGCTGTCCTCCTCGGAGACCGAGGTGCGCGTTTCGCGCCCAGGCGGCGCCTCGCTCGGCGGCCTCGACGACCCTGCCGACTCCGTCAGCGAGGTCACGATCGAGATGCGCCAGGAGTTGAGCGGCCAGAGCGTCCCGACGCTCGGCGGCCGCCGGCCGCTGCTCCCGAGCATGGGCCGCAGGATGGTCCGCCGGGCGGCCACCCGCACGATCGAGGAGGCCCTCGATGGACTGGAGCGGATCAGTGTTTGAGCCGGTGCCCGCGCAGCCCCCGAAGATGCGCTGGTGGGGCTGGGGCGAGGACGATCATGCCGGAGGACTTCCCCCGCAGGCCCAGGCCTTCCTCGACGAGCACCTCGGCACGGCCGCCGCGCCGCGGCCGCCCGTGGACCTGGAGCAGGTGCGGATCGAGCCGTCCTCGCTGCCGCAGGATGCTCGCGCAGAGCTCGCCGGGATCCTCGGCGGCGGCCAGGTACGCGATGACCGCTACGAACGCGTGCTGCACGCCGCCGGCAAGGGCTACCCGGACCTCGTACGGATGCGGGCGGGTACCCCGGAGGGCGCCCCGGACGCGGTCCTGCACCCCGCCTCCCACGAGCAGATCCGCGCCGTGCTCGAGCTGTGCTCGGCGCAATCGCTGGCCGTCGTGCCCTTCGGGGGCGGCACGAGCGTCGTCGGCGGCGTGGCGCCGTTGCGCGGCACCCACCAGGCGGTGCTCGCGCTGGACATGGCCGGCGTGGCGGGCATCTCCTCGCTCGACGCCGAGTCCGCCACGGTCACCGTCGGCGCGGGCATGCGCGCACCGGCCCTCGAGCGGGAGCTGGCCGCGCACGGGCTGACCCTTGGCCACTACCCGCAGTCATACGAGTACGTCTCGCTCGGAGGCTGCGCCGCGACGCGCTCGGCCGGGCAGGCCTCGACCGGCTACGGAGCGATCGACAAGATGGTGCTGGGGCTCCGCCTCGCCGCCCCCGCCGCCGAGATCGTGCTGGCGCCGGTGCCGGCGAGCGCCGCAGGACCCGGCCTGCGCCAGCTGCTGGTTGGATCGGAGGGGACCCTCGGCGTGATCAGCGAGGTCTCCCTTCGCGTCCGTCCGGCGCCGCGAAGCGAGGTGTACGAGGGGGTCTTCTTCGAGAACTTCGACGCCGGTCGCGAGGCCTTTCGCACGCTCGCCCGTGAGCACGCTCTGCCCGACGTGGCGCGTCTCTCCGACGAGGCGGAGACGCGCATGTCGATGGCCCTGGCGGGAGAGGGTGGGCTGAAGGGCAGGCTCGGCCGCCGCTACCTCGGGCTGCGGGGCTACGGCTCCGGGTGCGTCGCGATCGTCGGCTTCGAGGGCGGCGAGTCCGAGGTCGCCGCGCGACGGCGCCGCGCGCTGCATCTGATGCGCCGCCGCGGGGGCTTGCCCGTCGGCACCTCACCCGGGAGGGCCTGGCGGCACGGCCGCTTCGCGGCGCCATACCTGCGCGATGAGCTACTCGGCCTCGGGGTGATGGTGGAGACGCTCGAGACGGCCACGCAGTGGTCGAACGTCGCTGGCCTGCACCTCGGTGTAACACGGGCGATCGAGCGGTCGCTGGCGTCCCAGGGCACGCCCGGGCTCGTCATGTGCCACATCTCCCACGTCTACGAGACCGGCGCCTCGTTGTACTTCACCTTCCTGGCCCGCCAGCTCGAGGGCCGCGAGGTCGAGCAGTGGCGGCTGGCCAAGCAGGCCGCCTCAGAGGCGATCAGCTCCGGCGGCGGCACGATCACCCACCATCACGCAGTCGGCCGCGACCACGCGCCGTGGATGGACCGTGAGATCGGCGCCGGGGGCCTCGCGGTGCTGCGCGCCGTGAAGTCCGAGCTCGATCCCATGGGCGTGATGAACCCCGGCAAGCTCCTCGAGGGGACGGCCGTCGCCGCCACGCTGTGAGCCGTCGCCGGGCCGTTCAGGCCGTCGGGCTGAGTTTGCCGCGCAGGACGACCTGGCCGGGCTGCTGGGGCCGGGTGCTGGTCTCGCGGGTGAGCAGGATTTCTCGGTAGCTGCCGGCGTTGCCGGGAAGCAGCGCAGCGCCCGCGAGCCTGTGGTCTTTGCCGACGGGCGGGCTCTTGCTCAGTGCCAGCGCACTGCTCGGCGAGTTGTAGAGCCACACCGCGTAGAAGAAGTGATTGGTCGACGGGATGTGTTCCGCTTGGATGTAGAAGGCGCGCTTGGTGCCTTCGGCGAGGATCACGACGGTGCCCTTGCTGGTGCTGCCGGGGGGCGCCTGCAGCGTGATGCGGCCTTCTTCCTTCGGGCCCGCTTTGGATTTCGAAGCGGCCGTCGTACGCGCCGAGCCTGTGCCGGTCTTCTTCTTCGAGGAGCCGCCGGAGACGATCAGGATCACCGCCACGGCCACCGCCACAGCGAGCACGGCCAGCAGGATCGCCCCGCCGCGGCGGGAGCTCGGAGCGGGGGAGACGGAACTGCCCGACCCAGCGTCCACGGCCTCCGAGAGCGGGTGGGGCTCCGGCGACGCTCCGCCGGCGCCCGCATCGCCCGTGAGCGGCGGAATCTCCGGCAGCCCATCCTCGTCGATCCCGGCGAGCTCGGCGGCGATCGCGTCCGCCCAGGCGTTCGCCTGCGGCGAGCGCATCAGCAGCGTGCGGGTTCGCAAACGCTCGCCGACATCGGCTTGCTGGCCGAGCAGGTAATCGCCGACCTCGAGGCGGCCCTCGGCGTCGAGCCCGCGTGCCTGGCTCGGCGCGAGCATCGCGAGCGCCGCGTGCGCTCGGTCGTGCACGGCGCGCTCCGGGATCGCCAGCATGCCCGCGACCTCGGCGTAGGTCTTGCGCCGGCGCAGCAGCAGCGACAGCGCCGCGCGCTGGTCCGCTGGAAGCTCTTCGAGTCGGCTCATGGTGGAGGGCCCTCCTCGCGGGCAGGTGTCGGCACCACGGCCCGCGGTGGGGACCGTAGGCTATCGTGGCGGCGCGATGGGAATGCCGGGTGGCGTCGAGGAGCTGAGGGAGGCCGTGACGGGCTTCGATCGGCTCTACGGGCTGGAGCTGCTGTCGATCTCCGACAGCGAGGTGACGGGGCGCGTCGCCGTCCGTGACGAGGTCAAGCAACCCGCGGGACTCGTGCACGGTGGCGTCTACGCCGCGGTCGCCGAGTCGCTCGCGTCGCTCGCGACCTTCCTCGCCGTCGCCGAGCAGGGCGAGACCGCGGTAGGCCTGTCCAACAGCACGAGCTTTCTGCGGCCGGTGACGGAGGGAACCATCCACGCACGCGGGCTACGCCTGCACCGGGGCCGGACCACGTGGGTGTGGGACGTGACATTCACCGATGATCGCGACCGCATCTGCGCCGTCACGCGGATGACGATCGCCGTGCGGCCGCTTCCCTGATGAGCGAGGCCCGCTAGCCCAGCGGCCGCGCGGTCGCGGGAAGCTGCGGCGGCAGCGGCTTGGAGCCGAAGCCCGTGTCGGGCTGACGCGCCGGCAGCGTCCGCCCTGGGCTGTCGGGCCGGTTGATCGCAACGATCGTCTCTGCTGCCGCCCTCGCGAGAACGGTGTCCTTGGCGACGATGTCGACGATCACTCCGCCCGTGGGAATCGCGATCGTGCGACCCGCTTCGGCCACCTGCACGTGCACCCCGCGCACGGCCGCATCCCGGCTCGGCGTCTCCCCGCCGGGCACGAAGCCGTTGTCGGGGGAGGTCACGACGCGCAGCGGCGGCGTGCAGGTTCCCTGGCCGCCCTGCAGGCAGTTGCCGTACTGCACCGTGAACGCACCCGAGGGGTCGCGGGTGGCTTCGGTGATGGACAGTGTCCTGAAGTGGTCGCCGAGCCAGTAGACGGGGAACCCGGCGGTGACCATCTCCTCCAGGATGTTATGAGGCACCGGCTTGTTCTGAAGCGTGTTCCCGCAACCCGCCAGCAGCAGCGCGCAGAGCCCCGGCAGGGCGAGCAGTGCGAGCGATCGGCGGGCCCGACCGCGCACGACTGTCGCCGTGCTCGCGCCGGCGCGCCGCGCGGGTCGGCGAGCGAGGCGCATCATCCCCCGTAGCGGCTCGTGATCGGCATGCGCCGGTCGCGGCCGAAGGCGCGCGTGCTGATCTTGATGCCGGGCGGCGCCTGGCGGCGCTTGTACTCGGCGAGGTCGACGAGCCGGATCACGCGGTCGACGTCCTGCTCGGGCAGGCCTCGGGAGATCAGCTGCTCACGGCTCTGATCCAGCTCCACGTAGCCCTCGAGGATCGTGTCGAGCACGCCATACACCGGCAGCGAGTCCTGGTCACGCTGGTCGGGGCGCAGCTCCGCCGAGGGCGCTCGGGCGATGATTGAGGGCGGGATCGGCGCGCTCGCACGCTCGGGCCCGGCCGGCGCCTGCACCGCGCCCGCGGGCGAGTTGCGCCAGTCGCAGAGCCGGTAGACGAGGGTCTTCGGGACGTCCTTGATGACCGCGAAGCCGCCCGCCAAGTCGCCGTAGAGCGTGGTGTAGCCGACCGACATCTCCGACTTGTTACCGGTAGCAAGCACCAGCCAGCCGAACTTGTTGGAGAGCGCCATCAGCAGGTTGCCGCGGATGCGCGCCTGAAGGTTCTCCTCGGCGATGTCGGCCGGGCGTCCCGTGAAGGGCTCGGCGAGGAGCTCCTGATATGAGCTCATCACCTCTTCGATCGGCAGCTCGAAGACGTCGAGGCCGAGCGCGGCGGCGAGATCCCGTGCGTCCTGTTGGGTGCTCTGCGAGGAGTACGGGGACGGCATGATCGTGGCACTGACCCGCTCCGCGCCGAGGGCGTCGGCCGCGACGCAGGCGACGAGCGCCGAGTCGATCCCGCCGGAGAGCCCCAGCACGACGTGACCGAAGCCGTTCTTCTCCACGTAATCACGCAGGCCGAGAGACAGAGCCGCGTAGACCTCCGCCTCGACGGGCTCGAGCAGCTCGGCGATGCCCGTCGCCGGGGTCCGCTCCACGGCCTCCCGGCGGTCCGGTCCGGCCGGGAGCGCGGGCAGCCTGCGCACGGCGCCGGGATTGCGGCGGGCGGCGGGACGGTGGCTCGCGTCGCGCAGGCGCGCAGCGCCGGCCGCAGCAAGGTCGACATCGCAGATCACGAGCGCCTCGCGGAACTGGGGACCCCGTGCGATCGTTGTGCCGGTGTGGTCGATCACCACCGAGTGACCGTCGAAGACCAGCTCGTCCTGGCCTCCCACCAGCCCGCAGAAGGCAACACAGGCGATGTTCTCGCGGGCCCTCTGCGCGAGCATCCGTTCCCGCTCGACGCCCTTGCCGGCGTGGTATGGCGAAGCCGAGATGTTGACCAGGAGCGTCGCGCCCGCGAGCGCCTCCTCGCTGGCCGGAGGTCCCGGCTCCCAGATGTCCTCGCAGATGCTGATCCCGGCCAGCTGCCCATCGAGCTCGACGACCGCGCCGCCGGGGCCGGCCTGGAAGTAGCGCTGCTCGTCGAAGACGCCGTAGTTGGGCAGGTACACCTTGCGGTAGATCGCCTGCACCGCGCCGCCCGCGAGAAGCGCGGCGGCGTTGTAGACGTCCTCGGCCCGCTCCGGGAAGCCGACGATCGCCGTGAGCCCCTCGGTCTGCTCGGCCAGTCGCCCGAGCTCACGACGCGCATCGGCGAGGAAGTGCTCCTTGAGCAGCAGATCCTCGGGCGGGTAGCCGGTCAGCGACAGCTCGGGGAACAGTGCGAGCTGCGCGCCCGCCTCGCGCGCGGCGGCCATGCCGTCGGCGATCCGCCGCGAGTTGCCCGCGATGTCGCCCACGATGGCGTTGATCTGGCAGAGGGCGAGGCGCACTCAGCCTGCGCTGGCGGGCTTCGGCGCCGCGGCCCCGCGCCTGCGGGGGGCCGGCGCGCGCTTGCCGGCCGCGGCTTTGCGCTTGCCGCGAGCGCCCGCCGGGCCGAGCCCCGCGGCACGGTACAAAGCGGCGATCCCCCATTTCAAGTCCTCACCGATCGCGTCGAGATCGGGCAGCGCGTCGTAGTCGCCCAGCAGGCCGAAGCCGAGGTGGCCGTTGTAGCTCATCACCGCGATGCCGAGCGCCTGGCGGGCCGCCAGCGGAACGACCGGGTAGAGCCTCTCGAGCTCGCGGCCGAGCAGGAACAAGGGGAACTGCGGGCCGGGCACGTTCGTAACGACGAGGTTGAAGAACTGCTGGCGTGCCTGCAGGCGCGCCGCCTGGCTGAGGATCGTCGGGGGCGCAAAGCCGGCGAGGTTGGTGAGCCCCTGGGCGCCGACAGCCTGGCCCGAGCTCTTCAGATCCTCCATCGCCGCAGCGACCGAGTTCAGGGCCTCGGCCGGCGAGCGGACGCCGACCGGTAGCGGCGCCCACATCGCCGCGACCTGGTTGCCGAGCGCGCCCCGGTCGGACTTGGGGCGCACCGACACGGGCACCATCGCCTTCAGCACGAGCCCGTCTGTCTCGACTCCCTGGCGACGCAGATAGCGCCCGAGCGCGAGCGTCACGGACGTCAGCACGGCATCGTTGAGCGTGCCGCCGAGGGAATCCTTGATCCCTTTGAAGCGCCCCAGGTCGGCGTCGATGAAGGTGTAGCGGCGGTGAGGGCCGATCTCGACGTTGAAGGGGCTCGGCGGTGCCGGCGAGCGGACGCCGGCGATCGTCGTGGCACCGATGTTGACGAGGCCGTCGCGGACCTGCGAGACGGCCTTCCGTGGGGCGCGCAGCAGGGCGCGCGCGCCGCGCATCATCTCGTTGGGGACGGTGGAGCGCTCGATCAACGCCTCGCCGAGCAGCTTCGCGGGGCCCGGCAGCGGCTTCGCGCTCCACGGCGAGGCCGGCGCGGTCGGCGCGGGTTCGCGGGCGGTGTCGAACAGCACTGTGGTGATGTCCACCCCGGAGATGCCGTCGACCAGCGCGTGGTGGGTCTTGGCGATCAGCGCGAAACGGTTGCCGGACAGGCTTTGCACGAGCCAGATCTCCCACAGCGGCTTGGAGCGGTCGAGCCGCTGCGAGAACAGCCGCCCGGCGAGCCTCTTCAGCTCGGTCTCATCGGCGGGCTTCGGCAAGGCCGTGTGGCGGATGTGGTAGTAGGGGTTGAAGTGGGGGTCGTCGGCCCAGATCGGGCGGCCCTGACCGAGCGGCACGTGTGCAAGCCGCTGGCGGTAGCGGGGCACGAGATGCAGGCGCGCCTGGACGTGCTCGACGAGCTCGCGATGGGTCGGCGCGCTGCCCTCGAAGACCATCACCGACGCGACGTGCATGTGCGCCGCGGAGTGATCCTCGAGGTGCAGGAACGTCGAGTCGAGGGCGCTCAGGCGGTCGGGATTCGCCACCACCCGATTGTTGCTGATTCGGGCTCCGCGCGCGGCCACCGCCGCGGCAAGCAGCCCGATACGGATGTGAGGACGGCGGTCGCTGCTGCGCACGCGGACCGTCGACTCGTCGGGGCAGAGCACCTCGACGATCACGCAGACGTCGCCGATCTCGCACTCTTCGCCGTGATCTTCTTCGATCGCCTCCATCTGTTCGGCCACGACCTTGCCGAGCTTGCTCTGATCCATCGTCATCGAGGCCTCCTGGTCTGTGGCCGGTGAGGGCCGGTGGTTTCGGGTCGCGCCGCAGCGTGGGGGCGTAGGCTCGGTTCCTCGTCACGGAGCGTATTGAGGGAAACCGACGTGAACCGTCATCTGGCGAGCGCCGCCAACGAGTTCGAGGCCGACATGATCATCGCCAGGGTGGCCGAAGCGGGCATCCATGCCTGGGCGAGCGACAGCGGGTCCTTGGGGCGTGGCGGCGGCGGCGGCCCACGCGACGTGTACGTCGACGAGGCGGACCTGGCCAGGGCGCGCGCGGCGATCGCGAACGCCGAGTCGGTCAGCGAAGCCGAACTGACTGCTCTCAGCGAACAGTCCCCATCCCCGCCGGAGTGAGCGCTCCAGCCCGCGGATCGCGCCGCGGAGGCAACCGGGCGCCCGACAAATGTTTGCCGGGCGGTCCTTTGCCAGCCCGTCCGCGGTTCGTTGGTCGGTCGAAAACCCCTGCAAATCGGCGCACTCGTGGCTTATGCCACTTCCTCCTATGTGTGACGGCGGTCACACAGATGGACGAATTGACCACCTAGCCTCCGAACAACCGTTCGATTCACTCGCCGAGTCGCCTCCGTGGATGGGGGCGACCGGGGGAACCACCGCCGGCGCCGCGATCAGCGTGAGCCGGAAGGGGCGAATCCTGCGCTGATGCGCAGGTAACGCTCGGCCCACACGCGTCCATTCGCGTGGGGTCGTCCGTGAGCCCGACAGCTAACCCCGGAGGCGAACAACAAGGAGGTTCCAAACCACATGTACGCCCCTGCGACGCCCGTTCAGCCTGCGCCCGTATTGGCGCCGGTAGGCGTCGTCTCTGCGGCGCCGGCGTTTCTCGCCGCGCCGCTCGCAACAACCCTGAAGGTCCGCCGCGAGCAGCTGAACGTGCTCGAGAGCCATTCCAGCACGGTGGCCGGAGCGCTGCTCGAAAACCCCCACGCCGGTGAGGCCGGGCGCGTGATCGCGCTGCAGGCGCTGATCGGTCGTGGCTGGAGGACGATCGCCACGGCTCACACCGCGAAGCGCGGACGCTTTCGCATCAGCTTCCGGCCTCATCGCCTCGGTAGCCGGCTGCTCCGGCTGCGCTTCCGCGGCGACGCGACGGCGAGCTCCGCGCGCCGGCGCCTGGGCAGGCTCAACGTCTACCGCCTCGCCGGCGCCTCCTGGTACGGCGGCGGTGGAGGTCTTGCGTGTGGCGGGGAGCTGAACAGCTCGACGCTCGGCGTGGCGAACAAGACGCTCCCCTGCGGGACGCTCGTGACGCTGCGCTACGCCGGACATTCCGTGCGGGTCCCGGTGATCGACCGCGGGCCGTACGTGGCCGGCCGCGAATTCGACCTCACCGAAGCGACCAAGCGTAAGCTCGGATTCGGCGACACCGGAGAGGTCTGGAGTACCGGCTGACGCTCCAGGCACGGCGCTGGGCGCCTTCGTGCAGGGGTTGGGTTTCCGCCAGACGGTCCGTTCAATCCCCTGGATGTCGCCCGGCGTGAAATCAGCTCGTACCCAGGTGTGGCTCGACAGCCTCGGCGAGTGGTCCTGGCCCGGCCAGCACCACAGCGGGGTGGCCACCGTCGAGGTCGGACCTCCTGCCTGGGTACCGGCGTACCCCGCAGCGAGGCCGCGGGCAGACGCCCCGGCGCTGCCGGCGCGCTGGCAGCGGGGCCGCCGGCTTCTGATCGGCGTCCTGCTGAGCGCCCTGGCGGCGGTCTGCGCCGCGCTCGCCCTGCAAGGGCAGCTCGGGATCGGCCACGGCTCCGTCAACCGGCGCGCCGCCGTCCGCGCGACCCCGCCCACGGCGCTGCAGCCGCTGCCCATGCTGGAACGCGTCGGCGCAGATCACACCGGCAGCACGATCGCCCGGGCCTCCTACCACTCCATGGCGCTGCACCACCAGGGATCCTTCTACGTCTACGAGCCGCCCGGCCTGCGCGCCGCGGGCGCCGCGTCCACGCAGCGCTACCCGGTCCTCTACCTGCTGCACGGCAACAGCCAGTCGGCGAAGGCGTTCCTGCAGATCGGGCTGCAGGGCGAGCTCGACACGCTGATCGCCCGCCACGCGATCCCGCCGCTGATCGCCGTGATGATCCAGGGTGGCCCGGGCGAGAACAACTGGCGCAACCTCGGCGACCTCTACTACGAAAGCTACGTGCTCGAAGTGCAGGAGCTGATCGACCGCATGCTTCCGACGGTCGCTGCGCGCCAGGGACGCGCGATCGCAGGCCTGTCGATGGGTGGCTACGGCGCGATGGAGCTGACCCTCAACAACCCCTCCCGCTTCGGCGTCGTGGAGAGCTGGCTCGGCTTCTTCAACGGTCTTGAAGGCCAGCTGCGCCTCGACCGGCCGGCGATCTCGAAGCTGGGCCTGCGCGCGTTTCTCTACGGGGGCCGTGAGGACACGATCGCCGACCCCAGCGAGAACGCGCCCTTCGCCGCGCAGCTGCGCGCCGCGGGCGCCAATGCGACGAGCGCCGTGTACCCCGGCGAACACAACCTCGAAACGATCCACGACCACCTGCCCTCGATGCTGACGTTCGCGGGACGCGCGCTCGCCGCCGGCGCGGCGGGCGGACATGCGTAGAGCGCGGGCCGGCAAGGCCTCGGCGCGGGGCGCCTCGGCGCTCGGTTCCTTCGCCGCCGGAGCACTCGCGGGCGGCGCGGTCGCGATCGGCGCGATGGCGATCGGGCGATTGGCGATCGGGCGGCTCGCGATCGGCCGCCTTGCGCTGAAGCGCGCGCGTGGCGGCGAGGTCGTGCTCGATTCGCTCGAGGTGGGCAGGCTGAAGGTCGGAGAGCTCGCCGTCGAGTGGCGCGACGGGCCCGTACAGCCGCCTGGAGGGCGCGGCGGAGAAAACTGGCCACGCGGCCAGTAGTATCCGGGGAGTACCCGCAAGACAGATCAGGGGGAGGTCACGATGGCGTCCGTGGAGAGCGACATCCGCAAGGTCGAAGTGGCCGATGAGGAGCTGTGGCGGGACGGCCCGCCGCATGCGGTCTTCAAGGAGATGCGGGGGCAGTGCCCGGTGCACTGGACGCAGCAGATCCCCGAATTTCCCACCGAGGACGGCTTCTGGTCGGTGACGACGGCCGATGACGTCCACGCCGTCAGCCGTGACTTCCGGACCTATTCCTCCGAACTGGGCGGCATCACCGCCGCCGGGGTGTTCCCGCTGGAGCTGACGCGGGCGATGTTCATCGGCATGGACCCGCCCAAGCACGACCGCGTCAAGGCTCTGTTCCAGGTCGGCTTCACTCCGAAGCGGATCGCCGAACACGAGGAGCGCATCAGGGAGATCACGCGCGAGGTGCTGGCACGGCTGGAAGGCCCGCCTGCCCGCGAGACGTGCGACCTCGTGAACGACGTCGCCCAGCCGGTGGTGGCGCGGGTGATCGGCAGCTTCATGGGCATCACTCCCGAGGAAGACGCGATCTGGGCCGAGCTGATGAACGCGACGCTCGGCGGCGGCGACGAAGACCTCAACCCGGACGGGCTCGACGCGATCATGGGCAAGCTCGTACCGGAGATCTTCGAGCGCTGCGGCAAGCTGATCTCCGAGCGCCGCGAGCACCCGACCGACGATTTGACGAGCCTGCTCGTGCATTCGGAGGTGGAAGGGCAGAAGCTCGAGGAACACGAGATCGTGATGGGCTTCTTCCTGCTGATGGCCGCCGGGAACGACTCGACGAAGGCGACCTACTGCAGCGGCATGCGCGCGATCATGGAAGACCCCGAGCAGCGCCGGCTGCTACTGGAGGACCCCTCGCTCGTGCCGGATGCGGTCGAGGAGGCGCTGAGGATGTTCCCGGCGTTCGCACACTTCCGCCGCACTGCCAGCTGCGACACGGAGCTTCACGGTCAGCCGATCAAGCAGGGCGAGAAGGTCGTGATGTGGTACGTCTCCTCGAACCGCGACGAGACGCGCTACGAGGACCCCGATCGCTTCGATCTGCGCCGCAAAGCCGAGCACCAGGCGTTCGGCGCCGGTGGCCGGCACTTCTGCCTCGGCACGGCGCTGGCCCGGCTCGAGCTGCGGATCCTGATCGAGGAGACGCTGGCGCGCTACCCGGACCTCGAGATCGACGGCGGCGTGGGTGGGCCTTCATACGTCGAATCGCCGTTCATCAACCAACTGAAGACACTCCCGGTCCGGCTCAACGGCTGAGCACGACCGCCCCGCAGATCCTTGACATCAATGCGAACATGTGTTCGCATGGGACCGAGGCCGTGGAGACCCGCCGCCGAGCTGGAACAGGCGCTCGAGAGGGGGGACCTGCGCTACGCCGTAGCGCTCGCCGATGAACTCCGCGTCGCACGCGGCCGCCCGATCGAGCTGGCCACGGCCGCCCGCTTCCTGCCCCTGATCGCCGCTGCGAGCCCAGGCGAGTACGACGCCTACGCGCTGCGCTGGCTGGCGCGATGGGTCGCGGAGACGGGTACAGCGACGATCGAGCAGGCCGCCGAGCTCGCCGCCTCGCTGGCCGACCTGCCGGTGGAGCCGCGGATGCTCGACGCGATCACGGCGACGATTTAGGGAACCAGCCCACCCCGACCTATTCTGAGCAGTCATGTGCGGGCGTTACACGAACACGGCCGGCCCGGAAGAACTGAACGACCGCTTCCGTGTGCCGATCGACAGCGTGGAGGGAACCGGTCGCTTCAACGTCGCTCCGACCGAGCAGGTGCTCGCGATCGCCGCCCCGAAGGGGGAGCCGCAGGCGGAGCTGATGCGGTGGGGCCTCGTGCCGTCGTGGGCGACCGAGATCAAGCCCCCGCTGATGATCAACGCGCGGATCGAGACGATCACGACCAAGCCCGCCTACCGCCGCCTGATCCCGCGGGGGGAACGGCGCGCCCTGCAGATCGCCGACGGCTACTACGAGTGGCTGAAACCGGAGCACCGCTCGCAGCCGCGCCAGCCGTTCTACTTCCAGGTCGACGGTGGCGTGCCGTTCGCCTTCGCCGCGGTTTGGACCCCCGCGAAGGTCGACGGCGAGTGGCTGCACAGCATCTCGCTGCTGACCTGTGATTCGGCGCCCAACCGTGTCGCCGCGGCGATTCACGACCGCATGCCGGTGATCCTCGCCGACGAGGATGCCCAGCGCGCCTGGCTCGACCCTGCGCTCGACGCAGAGGCGGCACTCGCGCTGTGTGGCGCGCTTCCGGCCGAGCGGATGACGGCACACCCGGCCAACCCAGCCGTCAACAACGTTCACACCGCCGTCGAAGGGCCGGAGCTGCTGGTTGCGCCTGGCTGACCCCTAACCGATAACCTGCCTATGTAGCTACTACGATTTGGTCTATGACGCTACATAGTCAGGGATACGAGGTAGGTGTGCGTGACCTCCATGATCGTTTGAGCGAGCACCTCGAGCGCGTCGCCGGGGGCACCGAGATCGTCGTCACGCGCCGAGGCCGCCCGATCGCGCGACTGTCTGCCGTCGACGGTGAGGATCCGCTCGAGGATCTGGTCAAGCGAGGCCTCGTGACTCCGCCAGGGCGCGTGCGCAGCCCCCGGCGGGCGCGTGTGAAAGCGCGCGGCCCGGTCTCTGACCTCGTCGCCGAGCAGCGCCGCTGATCCTGTACTTCGACACCTCGGCGCTCGTAAAGCTCGTCGTCGTCGAGCCGGGTTCTGAACTCGTGGCCGAGTTGTGGCGCACAAAGCTCCGGGCGGCCTCCTGCATCCTGAGTTATCCCGAGGGTCGCGCGGCATTGGCCGCCGCGCACCGTGCCCGGCGTTTGAGCGCCGCAGCGTTCCAGCGGGCCCGCGAGGAGTTCGATGACATGCAGAGGGAGTTGTGGCTGGTGGGGGTCGATGGTGCACTCGCGCGGCAGGCCGGGGCACTCGCCGAGGAGCTCGAGCTGCGCGGACATGACGCCGTGCACCTCGCGAGCGCGCTGGCGCTCGGCCCCGACACCACGCTAGTCACCTGGGATGAGGATCTCAGGCGTGCCGCCGCACGGAGCGGATGCGCGGTCGCTCCTGCGAGCTGACCGCATCACGCCCCCGCCAGCCAGCGCCGGGGATTGTCGACGAAGATCGTGTTGAAGACCTCGTCGTCCATCACGCCCATCTCGCGCAGGGCCGGCACGACCTCCTCGAAGACGAGCGTCGTCGACCAGTTGCGGATCGCGCCCTGGGCCTCGAACGCCTCAGCCGCCTCAGCCGGGAACCAGTCGATGCTTGCGCAGAAGTCCTGGGAGATCGTCAGCTGCGCGGCGTGTCCGCGGCGCAGCAGCTCGGCGGCGGTCGCGTTGCGCTTGTCGATCGGCAGGTACATCTCGAGGCCGTAGCGGTCGAGGCCGGCATAGACGCCTGCGGCGAGCAGCGACTCGATGTAGGCGATGTCCTCGCTGTCGCCGCAATGGGCGATCTGCACCCGCGAGAGATCCACGCCCTCCTCCTTGAAGATCTCGACCTGCCGGGGGCCCGTGGCGACGGCGGGCATCGAGTGGGCCATGATCGGCGCGCCGGTCTGCACGCTCGCGCGCGCTACCGCACGGTGGATCTTCTCGACGTTCTCCGTGACCCCCGCCTCGTCGGCCGCGCACTTCAGGAACGCGGCGCGGATCCCCGTCCCCTGGATCCCCTGTTCGATGTCCTCCACGAAGTGGTCGGCGATCACGTCGATGTCACGGTTCTCGAAGTAATGGGGGAGATGGTCGTAGCTGTAGATCCCCGTGCAGGCGATGATCCTCACGCCGGTCTCGTCCGCCACGCGCTTCATGAAGCGCACGTCCCGCCCGCCGAACATCGCGGTCGGGTCGACGATCGTACGGACGCCATGCTCGCTCGCCGCCCTCGCCGCCAGGAGGGCCGCGTCGAGCTCCAGCTGCTCGTCGTAGCGCCCCGGCCACTGCGCGAAGACGCCCTCGTCGCGGAACCGCAGGTGCTCGTGGGCGAGCACGATCCCCAGCTCCTGGGCATCCACGGGACCCTGCACCGTCTGCACGTCGGCCATCTACTCCTCCTCCTCTGGAACTCTCTCGTCGGTGTCCTGCCCGGCATTCCGCGCGGCTCAGCGCAGCGGCGCCCCCCACTTGGTCTCATCGCGAAGCTGCTTCTTCAGCAGCTTGCCGCCGGGATTGCGCGGCAGCGGCCCGCTGCGCGTCGCCACGTACTGTGGCACCTTGAAGTCGGCCAGGTTCTCACGGCAGTGGGCGATCACAGCCGCGATGTCGAGCTCGGCGCCGGCCGCCGGCACGATCACCGCTCCGACCTTCTCGCCCATCATCTCGTCGGGCACCGCGACGACCGCTGCCTCGCCGACCCCCGGCGCTCCTGCGAGCGCGTTTTCGACCTCGATCGAGTAGACATTCTCGCCGCCGCGGTTGATCATGTCCTTCTTGCGGTCGACGATGTAGAGCAGGCCGTCATCCGCGACCCGCGCGAGATCGCCGGTGTGCAGCCAGCCGTCCACGAACGTCTCGGCGGTCGCCTCGGGCTTGTTCCAGTAGCCCTGCACGACGTTCGGCCCGCGCACCAGCAGCTCGCCGACGCCGGTCTCCTCGTCGCGTTCGTCGATCGCGAGGTCGACCACCGGCATCGCGAAGCCGACCGAGTCGGCGTGCTGTTCAGCCTCCTCATCGGGCAGGAACGACGTCAGCGAGGAGGTCTCGGTGAGCCCGAAGCCGTTGCCCACGCGCGCATGCGGGAAGGCCTCCTTGATGCGGTGCACCAGGCTCTCGGCGATTGGCGCGCCGCCGTAGGAGATCCACCGCACGCGGCTGACGTCGAGCTCGGCGAAGCGCGGATGGTTGAGCACCGCGTGGTAGATCGCCGGCACCGACACGAGCTGGTTGACCCCGTGATCGCCAACCGCCTCGAAGAAGCCATCGAAGTCGAGCGGCCCCGACAGGATCTCGACGCGGCCGCCAAGCTCGAGCAGCGGGATCAGCTGACTGTTGCAGCCGGTGACGTGGAACAGCGGCACCGAGACGAGCGTCGAGATCTCGGGTCCTTCGGAGCGGTCGATCGGGTTGCAGCGCAGCGCGCTCTCGCTGTTGGTCAGGAAGTTGCCGTGCGATGTCATCGCGCCCTTGGGGAAGCCGGTCGTGCCGCTCGTGTAGAAGATCGCCGCCAGGTCGTCGTGGGAGAGCCGCTCCGGCTCGGGTGCATGGCCGCCCGGGAGCGCCACGCCCGTCTCGAACGTGAACTTCGCGCCGGAGTCCTCGACGACGTAGGCGACCTCGTCCTCGGTGAAACGCGTGTTGACCGGGACGACCACCGCGCCGAGCATCTGCGCGCCGAAGAACGCGAGCACCCAGTCGATGCCGTTGCCAAGGCGGATCGCGACGCGGTCGCCTCGCGCTACGCCCTCCGAGCGCAGCCCGCCGGCGACGTGGCCGGCGCGCTCCCAGAGCTCGCCGTA
>WNFN01012210.1_pt1 | contig 25987 bp, 19 predicted proteins | sample 5400161 | NCBI WGS metagenome assembly WNFN01 (sample SAMN13153353, study PRJNA577476) | soil metagenome | isolation source: 80 cm saprolite on Douglas fir-dominated hillslope | place: USA:California | collected 2013-09-17 | reverse complement strand
GTGTCGACGCCGAACTTCTGGGCTATTTTGATCGTGGCGTGGGTGCCGGCCCGGTGAATGAGATCCTCGAAGCCCGGGTCGGACGAAATCGCCGCCGCCTGCGGCACGGTGAGCTTGCCGCTGTTCTCACCAGCGATGTTGACCGGGAAGAAGCTTGGCGGGCAGTTGGTGGTCTGCAACGACAGCTCAGCCCGGGTCTGCGGCGTCGAGTCGGGAGGCACGCACATCGGCTCGATCCCGTTGATGATGCTGTTCGATACGTTCATCCACTCTGACACGGCGGTGGCCAGCACGTACGGCTTGAACGACGACCCGACCTGCTCCCGGTTCTGCGTGGCCATGTTGAGCTGGCAGAAAATCTTGGCGCAGTGGTTCGCGCTGTAGCTCGGCCCGCCGTACATGGCCAGGATGGCCCCGGTCCCCGGCTGCTCGAGCACGGCGCCGACGTGCGCGTACCACGGCAGCGGCGTGCCGTCGGCCTTCAACTGGGCCAGGTTCTCGTTCACCGCCTGGTAGAGCGCCCTCATCTTCTGCAGGCTGATCGTGGTGACGATCTTCAGGCCGCGGCTGTCGATCTGCGTCGGGGTATAGCCGTAAGTGTTCTCGAGCTCACTTTGCACGGCCGACATGATGTAGCCCTTGAATCCGGTCCAGCTGGCCTCCAGCGGATTCACCGCCGACACCTTCGGGAACGTCTGCGCGTCCGCCTGCTGCTGGGTCAGCGCGCCGTCCCGGACCATGTTGGTGAGCACGTAACGCCAGCGCGCGACCAGCGCCGTATAGCCGTCGCCGGCGTGCGGGTCGGGGCTGAAGAGGCCCGGCTGGTTGACCAGGGCCGCGAGCATCGCGGCCTGCGCGACGGTGAGCTTCGCGGCTGGCTCATTGAAATAGATCTGCGCCGCCGCGGCCACGCCGTAGGCGTTGTTCCCGAACGCGACCGTGTTCAGGTACTGGGTCATGATCCAGTCTTTGGACTTCTGGTGCGAGAGCTTGATCGAGACGAAGATCTCCTTGAGCTTGGTGCTGACCGACCGCGAGGTGCCGACCGTCGTGTAGTAGTTCTTCACGAATTGCTCGGTGAGCGTGGACCCGCCCTGCAGGCCGCCGCTGCTGGAGAGGTCGTGGTATGCGGAGCGCAGGATGCCGGTGATCGAGATGCCGCCCTCGTGGTAGAAGTTCCGGTCCTCCGCCGCGACGATGGCGTCCTTCATCACGGTTGGGATCTGGTCAACGGCCAGCATCTGCCGGTCGATGCCGTTGGCGCTGAACGTGCCCACCTGGGTCTTGCCGTCGCTGAAGTAGACATTCGATGACTGCTGCAGCGCCACCTCGGACACCGCGGTGGGAATCTGGGTCTTCTGGTACTCGTACACGACGGCGGCGGCGAGAAGGAGGATCATCCCCGCAATCCCCCCGGCCACGACCGCCAGGGCCTTCCTCCAGGTCCAGTGCCGCCACCAGTCGCCCTTGCGGCGCGGGCGCGGCCCGCCGTCCCAGCCGTCACCGGGGCCGCCGCCGTCCGGAGAGCGGCCGGTCCCCAGCTCTCGAAGGGCCGTGGCCCTGCGCGTGCCGCCGGGACCGCGATAGCCGGCGGTATCGGCGCTGCTGCCGCCGCCGTAACCGCTGCCATAGCCATCGGAGGCGCCGTTGTAACCGCCGCCGCCCCTGGAGCCATTCGCGCCGGCGCCGTAACCGCCGGCGCCACCCCATGCCGGCCGGGATGCCGGGTCCGGCCCGCCGCGCAGCCCGAGCCTCGCCCTCAGCTGCGTGGCCGCCCGCGTGCCCCGCTGCGAAAAGCCCAGCCGAGACCCCGGGTCCGGGCCGGGCCGCCGTCCCTCGCCGTCCAGCCAGTCCTGGCCGTTCCGGTTCCCGGCGCCGTTGCTGGCGCGCGCGCCGCCCGCATCCCGTGCGCCATTCCCGAGGCCGAGCCTTGACCTGAGGTCGCTGCCGATCTGAGCACCTCGGCCGCGCGTGCCGCGGCCGGGCCGACGCCGGCCATACGGCCCGCCGCGGGGATCTTCCGAGCCTGCGAGGTCCCGGCCGTCGGCGCCGTCAGGGCCGCGGCTGCCCGGGCCGCGGCCGGCTGCCCGGCGGCTGCCCGGCCCGTAGCCGTCGTCGGGGCCGTACCCATCGCGGCGGCTGTATCCGTCGGGAGCGCCGTTGCCAGCCGGACGGTCGTAACCTGCCGGACGGCCATTGCCGGCCCGATACCCGTTCGGGCGCCCGTTGCCGCCGGGTCCGCCATAACCGCCATCGCGGCCGTACGGGTCCTCGCGGCCTAGGCTGCTCCGACTGCCACGCCGACTGCCACCGGCCGGCTCGTGCCAGTCCGGCTCCGGCCGGTATGGCCCCGGGGTATCTGGGTTACTCACGCATCCTCGCTGGTCGGGGGATAGGGGTCACGCGCAGCGGTCCCGCCGAGCCTTCAAGGTACCCGGTGGCACCTGCCGTCCCGGCACTTATCGCGAGTCACACCCTGGCCGTCCCGCCTCGTCGCAGAAGTCGACCTGAATCTGCGACCTGCCTCAGTCACCGGCACGGACGCGCCGACTGCGCCGGGTCTGCGGTTCGCCTGTGCCGAGAACATAGGACGACGCGAGGTGGTTCCAGGCACAACTCTGACAGACCTCGACCACGTAGACCTGGAACTCCGCGTATTCCGCGGCCATTTCGGCCAACTCTGGGGCCTGCTTCACCCGCCCCTCGTAGCGACCGAGCTCATCGCCGTAGACATACGTAACGTGCGTGAGCTTGGCCTTTCTGCAGATAGGACAGGCCGTGTCGGTTGGCTCCCCGTGGAACTTGGCGGCGCGGAGCAGGTACGGATGAGCGTCGCAGACGTCGGTGACCGTGGTGCGCCCGGAGAACACGGAGGCGAGCGTGGCCCGCCGCGCGAGCCCGTAGTCCACGATCGATCGCCTCATGCCCGACAGGTTACGACGGAACCGCGCTTACGCGGAGCCCTGGTCGGGCGCTCGGCCCAATTGGGCCTGCCACGACGGCCGGCTGGCCGGCCCGGCGGATGGCAGCGGAGGGCTCCGGGGGTCGGCCCCCGGGGCTAGCAGAGGCCAGGACCGGCCAGGCGGACTTGCGCCGCGATCACGGAGCGCATATCTTTGCGATGTATCGGCTCGATACATCGATCCGAGACACCGCGCTCATAAGCGTCCTGGTGTGGATGCTAGATCACAGCGCAGCCGAGGGAGGGACGGGCCAGTGAACGAGCTGGAGGGGCGCGGCGCCGTCTGGACTGAGGAGCGAGGGACGAGCGACGAGGGAAGACGGTGCCTCGAGGCGCCCCGTAGGCGAGCGCCCCGTAGGCGAGCGGGAAACACGGCATGAGCAATCAGCGATCGGGCGTGCTCGAGCTGGCCGTGCTCGGGTTGCTGCATGAGACCCCGATGCACGGTTACGAGCTGCGCAAGCGGCTCAACTCGGTACTCGGCGCGTTCCGCGCGTTCGGGTACGGGTCTTTGTACCCGTGCCTGAAGGAACTGCTCCGCCAGGGCCTGATCGCCGAGGAGGTCCCGGCGGCGCCGGCCAAGCCGCTGGCCGGCCGCAGGTCGAAGATCGTGTACCGGCTGACCGCCGAGGGCAAGGAGCGGCTGCAGAACCTGCTGGGCCAGGCGGGCCCGGCGGCCTGGGAGGACGACGGGTTCGGCGTCCACTTCGCGTTCTTCGGCCTGACGCGCGCGGACGTCAGGATGCGGATCCTCGAGGGCAGGCGCAGCAGGCTTGAAGAGCGCCTGGATGGCTTCCGCGGGGCAATGTCCAGGACCCGGGAGCGGCTGGACAGCTACACGCTTGAACTGCAGCGGCACGGACTGGAGTCGGTCGAACGGGAAGTCCGCTGGCTCAATGAACTAATCGCCTCGGAGCGGCAGTCGGGCCCGGAGCCCGGACGGCGCGCCGGAGATCACATGGAAAGCGGCCGAGGCGGCACGGCCGGCTGAGGCCGACACTCGCTAGTGCCGCAGGGCGGGAGATAAGGAGTAATCCGAATGGGTTCGGTACGGGTAGCCATCGTCGGAGTCGGGAACTGCGCCAGTTCCCTCGTCCAGGGCGTGGAGTACTACAAGGATGCCGACCCGGGCAGCCGGGTGCCGGGCCTGATGCATGTGCAGTTCGGCCCGTATCACGTGCGGGACGTGGAATTCGTGGCCGCGTTCGACGTGGACGCCAAGAAGGTCGGGCGGGACATCGCCGAGGCCATCGTCGCGAGCGAGAACAACACCATCAAGATCTGCGACGTGCCTCCCACGGGTGTGACGGTTCAGCGCGGGCCCACCCTGGACGGGCTGGGCGAGTACTACCTGCAGGTCATCACCGAGTCAGACGAGCGACCGGTCGACGTCGCGCAGGTGCTCCGGGATTCCGGGGCCGACGTGCTGGTGTCCTACCTCCCCGTGGGCTCGGAGGAGGCCGACCGCCACTACGCGCAGGCGGCCATCGACGCGGGCGTGGCGTTCGTCAACGCCCTCCCGGTGTTCATCGCCTCGGACCCGCAGTGGGCGCGCAAGTTCGCGGAGGCCGGCGTTCCGATCATCGGGGATGACATCAAGTCGCAGGTGGGAGCGACCATCACGCACCGCGTGCTGGCGAAGCTGTTCGAGGACCGAGGGGTGGAACTGCTCCGCACCTACCAGCTCAACGTCGGCGGCAACATGGACTTCATGAACATGCTGGAGCGCAGCAGGCTCCAGTCGAAGAAGATCTCCAAGACGCAGTCGGTCACCTCACAGATCCCGCACGAGATGGAACGCGCGGCCGTGCACATCGGCCCGTCCGATCATGTGCCCTGGCTTGACGACCGGAAGCTGGCGTTCGTCCGGCTCGAAGGGAAGGCGTTCGGCGACGTTCCGCTGAACCTGGAGTACCGGCTCGAGGTCTGGGACTCGCCGAACTCGGCCGGCGTGATCATCGACGCCGTCCGGGCCGCCAAGATCGCCCGTGACCGCGGGATCGGCGGCCCGATTCTCTCCGCCGCGTCGTACTTCATGAAGTCGCCGCCAGAGCAGTACGGCGACGACGTCGCCCGCGACCTGGTGGACAAGTTCATCCGCGGTGAGGTTGACCGCTGAGCCGAGCGGCCCGCCATGATGGCCCGCTGTGGCCATCCCTCGGTCCAGCAAGCCAGACCTGCGGCTGGCCCGGCGGCACCGTAGGCTGGGTGGGTGCCTCTCCAGGCGGGTCGCCGCACCGGGCTTGGCTGCGGCCGGGACAGGGTGCCGGCTGGATGAGCTGATGGCGCAGTGATGAGCTGGATAACCCGGTCGGCCTTCGTCTCGGATCTGCGGGTCGTGCTGGCCGGGCGAGACTTCCGGCGGCTGCTGTCGACCCGGCTGATCTCGCAGACCGGCGACGGCGTCTTCACCGCCGGGGTCGGCACGTACGTATTCTTCAACGCGACCACGTTCACGAGCCCGGCGAAGGGAGCGGCGGCCTTGACCGTCGTGTACCTGCCGTACTCGCTGATCGGCCCGTTCGCGGGCGTATTCATCGACCGGTGGTCACGGCGCCAGATCCTGGCCCTGTCGGCCCTGTTCCGTTCCGTCTTCGTGGCGCTGACCGCGGCGATCATGGCCTCGGGCGGCAGCGGCCCGCCGCTCTACATCGCGGTCCTGCTGGTGCTGGGCGTGAACCGGTTCTTCCTGGCCTCGCTGTCGGCGGCGCTGCCGCATGTGGTCGACGACGACAAGCTGGTGATGGCCAACTCGGTGTCACCGACCGCGGGCGGCATGATGGCCGCGATCGGGGGCATCGTTGCCCTCGGCCTGAACGCGGCCACCGGTGACACCGAGCGCGGCGCCGCCATCACCCTGCTGGTCGCCGGCGGCTGCTACGCGACCGCCAGCCTGGTCGCCATGACCATGCGCCGGGATCTGCTCGGCCCGAACCTCGAGCCGGGAGCACCGCCCGGGCGGTTGCTCAGCGAGCTCGCCTCGGTCGTGGCCGACCTGGCCGCGGGCGCGCGTTATCTCCTCAGGCGCCGCGGCCCGGCCAGCGCGCTCGGCGCCACCGGCGCCGGCAGCTTCCTGTTCGGGATCTTGTCCCTCATGTCCATCCTGCTATACCGGAACTACTTCTACCCGTCCAGCGCCTCTGTGGCCGAGGGTCACTACGCGGTGCTGGCCGCGGTCTCGGCGGTCGGCTACGGCTGCGCCGCACTGGTGATCCCGCCGGCCGCCAGGCGGCTGTCCAAGCCGACCTGCGTCACGCTGCTGCTTGCGCTCGGCGCGGTGGTGACCGGCGCGCTGGGCGAGACCTTTGACCAGATCGCGTTCCTGGCCATCGGCTTCTGCCTGTACCTGGCCCGGCAGGGCGTGGCCATCTGCGCGACCACGATCCTGCAGGAGGAGGCGGACGACGCCTATCGCGGGCGGCTGTTCGCCTTCTACGACGTGATGTTCAACGTCACGTACGTGGCCGGGGCCGACCTGAGCGCCGTCTTCATGCCGCACAGCGGCAAGTCGCCGCCGATCATCGCCCTGGTGGCCGTCGGGTACGCGGTCGCGGCCGCGGGCTACTGGATCATCAGCCGTCAGCCTGCGGCGGGCGGCGAGCCCGGGACGTCGAGTCCCCCGTCCACGGCCCAGGCCAGCAGCTCATGAGTGGCCCGCTCCGGTCCCAGCGGGCCGTGCTCCAGGCGCAGCTCCAGCAGGTACGCGTACGCCTTGCCGACCAGCGGTCCCGGCTTGATGCCGAGGATCGCCATGATCTCGTTGCCGCCCAGGTCCGGCCTGATGCTCGCCAGCTCCTCGCGCTCGGCCAGCGCGGCGATCCTCTCCTCCAGGCTGTCGTAGGCGCGGGCCAGCCGCTGCGCCTTAGCGGCGTTCCGGGTCGTGCAGTCCGCCCGGGTCAGCGCGTGCAGCCGGGTCAGCAGCGGGCCCGCGTCCCTGACGTAGCGACGCACCGCTGAGTCCGTCCACTCGCCGGTGCCGTAGCCGTGAAACCGCAGGTGCAGCTCGACCAGGCGGGCCACATCGGCCGCCACGTCCTTCGGGAAGCGCAGGGCGGTCAGCCGGGCCCGGGCCAGCTTGGCGCCGACGACCTCATGATGGTGAAACGCCACCCTGCCGCCGGACAGCCGGGTTCGGGTCTTCGGCTTCCCTATGTCGTGGAGCAGCGCGGCGAGCCGCAGCACGAGGTCCGGTTCCAGGTCATACCGGGGTTCGAGGTCGATGGCCTGGTCCAGGACGGTCAGCGAATGGAGGTACACATCCTTGTGCCGGTAGTGCTCATCTCGCTCGAGGCGCAGCTTGGGGACCTCGGGCAGCACCTGGCCGGCCACGCCGGTGTCCACGAGCAGCGCGATGCCGCGCCGCGGTCCCCCGGCCAGCGGCGCCAGCATGAGCTTGGACAGCTCGGCGGAAATCCGCTCGGCCGACACGATGGCCAGCCGCGGCGCCAGCTCGGTCATGGCCGCGCGCAGCTCGGGGGCCACGGTGAAGCCCAGCTGCGCCGCGAACCTGGCGGCCCGCATGATCCGCAGCGGATCGTCGCCGAGTGAGTCCTCCGGCCGGCCCGGTGTGCGGAGCACCTTCCCTTTCACGTCGCGCAACCCGGAGAACGGGTCCACGAGCTCGTACCCCGGCAGCCGCGCCGCCATCGCGTTAACGGTGAAGTCGCGACGGGACAGGTCATCGGTGAGCGATTGGCCGTATTGGACCTCAGGCTTGCGTGACTTCCGCGCGTACTGCTCACTCCGGTAAGTCGTGATCTCGAGGACCTCGCGGCCCTTGCGCATCCCGACCGTGCCGAATTTGATGCCGATCGTCCACACCGCGTCCGCCCAGCCGCTGACGATCTCCAGCACGCGGGCGGGCGTAGCGTCGGTGGCCAGGTCCAGGTCACCGCGCGGGCGACCCAGGAAGAAATCCCTGACCGGACCGCCGACGAGCGCGAGCTCGTGGCCTTGGCTGGCGAACCGGGCGCCCAGCTCGCCGGCGGCCGGGGACATCTCGGAAAGCATGCCGGCCACCGCCTTTCGCTGCTTCGGGCCCAGCTCTGGTGAGTCCAGTGACGAGGAATCCAGCACGGGCATTGAGGGTAGGTGCTGAGCGTAAGATTTGGGAAACCCGGCGGACGAGCCGACGGGCGCGGCGCTGCCTGGACTGAGGAGCGAGGGACGAGCGACGAGGGAAGGCAGTGCCACAAAGGCGCCCCGGCGGCGAGCGGAAGACAGAGCGCCAAGGGAGCCGATGCAGGCGACTCCGCCCAACCTCGCTCACCCCAGCCGGCCGGCCGCAATAGCATTTCCGACATGCTCCGCCCGCTGCTGACCAGGACCACCGCCGCGGCCATCCGCGCTTCCGGCCTGGCCCGGCGCGGTCCGGCCCGGCGCGTCGTGACCCTGGCCGTTCTGGCCCCGTGGGCTCTGGCCCTCTCCAGTCTGAACCTGAGCGGCGCGGCGGCCAGCGTGGCAGGGACGCGGCAGGCCGGCGGGGCGGTGCCGGTCCTCCTGGCCATCACCTCGGTCAGCCCCGACTACGCCACGCCGGGCCAGCCCGTGACCGTTTCCGGGACCCTGACGAATATCTCGGGCGACACGATGACGGGCCTGTCGGTCCAGCTCCGCTCGTCGGGCGGCGCGTTCGACAACAGGACGCAGCTGCAGCATTACGCGGACGGCACGGATCCCTTCGCGGACTCGCCCATGTCCGGCGCGGTCACGGCCCTGACGAAGCCGCTCGCGCCGCGGGCCACGGCCGGCTGGTCGGTCACGCTGCCCGGCAGCCAGCTGCCGATGACCGGCTTCGGCGTCTACCCGCTCGCCGCCGAGGCCGACAGCTCAAACCAGACCCAGCTCGCCGTGAGCCGCACCTTCCTGCCGTTCTGGCCCGGCAAGCAGGGCCTGGACCCCCAGCGGCAGGACGTGGCGTGGATCTGGCCGCTGATCGACCAGCCCCGCCAGGCGATGTGCGCCGGGCTACTGAACAATGGCCTGGCGGCCAGCTTCGGCCAGGGCGGCCGGCTATCCGGGTTGCTGGAGGCCGGCCACCAGTACTCCGCTAGCGCGCATCTGACGTGGGCGATCGACCCGGCCCTGCTCGCCAACGCGGCCACCATGACCAAGCCGTACCACGCCGGGGGCGTCGCGGGCTGCCGCAGCTTGCGCGAGGGCTCGCCACAGCCCGCCCCAGAGCCCGCGAGCCGGGCGGCGAAAGCCTGGCTCGCGCAGCTCAAGTCGGCGACCGCAGGGCAGCAGGTGTTCGTGACGCCGTACGGCGACGCTGACCTCGCGGCCTTGCTCCGGTACAACCTGAACGCCGACCTGGATCAGGCGTTCAAGGCTGGCCGCCTGGTCGCCGGCCAGGCCCTGGGCAGCAGCCTCAGCGCCCCGGCGGCGGGGACCCCCGCCAGCCCGAACGGGATCGCGTGGCCCGCCAACGGGAGCCTCAACCACGCGGACCTGGTCAGCCTCGCCGCGAGCTACGGCATCACCACGGTCGTGCTCGACAGCACGGCGATGCCACCGTCGCCGCAGCGGAATTACACGCCCAGCGCGCAGGCGACCGCGCCGGACGGCACGGGTTCCGGCATGAAGGTCCTGCTCTCGGACGACAGGATCACGTCGGTCATCGGATTGGCCAACTCCGCGTCCGACTCGCAGGCGACGAAATTCTCCGTCCAGCAGCGTTACCTGGCCGAGACCGCGATGATCGCCGCGGAGCGGCCTAACCTGGCCCGGTCGATCGTCGTCGCTCCGCCTCGCCGCTGGGATCCCCCCGCTGGCCTGGCGGGGGACCTGCTCGCGGAGACGGTCAGCGCTCCGTGGCTGCGGCCGGTCAGCCTGGGCCAGCTGGCGGCCGCCGGACATCCGACGGGGCAGGTCAGCCGGCAGGCCCTCCAGAGAAGGGTCAGCGGTGCCCAGCTGGGACGATCTCTGGTGGATCAGGTGCGCCAGCTGGATCAGCAGGTACGGCTGCTGAGCAACGTCCAGTCGACCCCGCCCCCCGGCCTTGACCGCGCGATGTTCGCCATCGAGTCCTCCGCGTGGCGCGGCGGCGGTCAGGCTGGGCAGCGGGCTCTGGCGCAGCAGGTGTCCGGGTACCTGGCCAGCCAGGAGGCCAGGCTGAAGATCTTCGTCACCCCGCGGGAGCAGCTGACCGGCAGGACCGGCACGGTGCCCGTGTCCATCTCCAACCGGCTGGGCTATGACGTCAACGTCCGGCTGCAGGCAGACCCCGGAGGTGGGGTCACGGTCCGGAGGCAGCCCGGTGTGATGACAGTTCCGGCCGGGGAGCAGGTGCTCATCAAGCTGAGCGTGACGGCCACCTCGGTCGGCTCGACCACGCTCACGCTCAGCCTGCGCACGCCCGAAGGCACTCCGATCCCCGGTGCGCGCGCCAGCACGACCATCCAGGCCACGCACTACGGCACCCTGGCGTTCGTGATCATCGTCGCCGTGCTGGGGGCATTCATGATCACCTCAGGCGCCAGGGCATTCCGGCGTCGTGGCCGGAGAGGGCGCGACTCCGCGGCCGGCGCCGGTCAGGCACAAGCGTCCCGCGGGCCGCGCGAGGCTGCGCCGGTACCGGCGGATGCGAGTCGTGCACCGCACGACGCGTCCGCGGACCAGCCCGATTGGCGTGATGAGCCGGGCGAAACCGATACCGTCGTGTCTGACCGGTCAACCACGGGCCGGTCAACCACGGGCCGGTCAACCACGGGCCGGTCAACCACGGGCCCATTCACCACCCGGCCACGCTAGCGGCCCCCGATCTACCGGAAGCGGAGGAGACAGATGACTACGCCTGGGCGCCGGGCTGGACCGACCGCCGCTGACGGCGACCTTGGTCCACGCACGGGCTCGCATCCAGGCGACGGCATTCCTGCCGCGGAGGCCGACTACGGCCTCGATCCGGACCGCGCGCGGCCGGAGCCCGGGCGGCGGAGCCCGGGCCGGACCCGGCCGCGCCACGCCGCCGATACCGCCCGAGATGACGAGCGGACGGCGGGAGCCGCCCTGAACGCCAGGATCGCGCGCACCATCCAGAACGCGAAGTCCGCCCGGGATGCCGGGACCGGCTGGGCCGCTACCGGAGCCGGCACCGCCACCGGAGCCGGCCCGGGCCGCGGCGGCGGCGCGATCGCCGACCCCGGCCGCGCCGCCGACCCCAGCGCGCCCGGCGACCCCAGCAGGGCCGGCGACCCCAGCAGGGCCGGCGACGCCCCTGGTCCGGCAAGTTCCAGCCTGCTGCGCTCCAGCGGGGCCATGGCGGTGGGCACCCTCGCCTCGCGGGTCACCGGCTTCGTGCGCTCCGCCATCCTGATCTACGCGATCGGCACCCACGATCTCGGCAACGCCTACAACGTCGCCAACACGCTGCCCAACATCGTCTACAACCTCGCCCTCGGCGGCATCCTCAGCAGCGTCGTGGTGCCGCTGCTCGTCAACGCGGCCAAGCGGGACCGCGACCGCGGCGAGGCCTACGACCAGCGCATCTTCACGCTCGGCGTGCTGGCCCTCGGTGCCATCACCGTGGTCGCTACGGCCGCCGCCGTGCCGATCGCCAAGGTGTACGCGGGCAACATCGGCGACGCCGCCACATACCACCTGACGGTGATCTTCGCCTACTTCTTCATCCCGCAGATCTTTTTCTACGGGGTCAGCTCGCTGGCCGGGGCCATCCTGAACGCGCGCGGTAGCTTCGCGGCGCCGATGCTGACGCCGGTCATCAACAATCTGGTCGTGATCCTGGTCGGCCTGGCGTTCATCGCGACCGCCGGCCTGAACCAGACCCCGGCGAGCATCTCGACGGGCGAGGTCCAGCTGCTGGGCATCGGCACCACGCTCGGCATCGTCTTGCAGACCGTCGCGCTGATCCCCTCGCTGCGCAAGGTCAGGTTCCGCTGGCGCCCCCGGTACGACTTCCGGCACGCCGAGGTCTCCGAGATCGGCCGGATGAGCAGCTGGATGTTCGGCTACGTGATCACCACGCAGATCGCGTTCCTGGTCACCACGCGGGTCGCCAACTCGGCGGGCGCCCGGGTGTCCCAGCAGGCTGCGGGCGCCGGGTTCGCCGCCTACAGCAATGCGTACATGCTCTTCCAGCTGCCCTACGCGATCGTCGGCATCTCGGTGATCACCGCCATGCTGCCCAGGATGAGCGCGCACGCGTCCGAGGGCAGGTACCGGCTCGTCTCGGCCGACTTCTCCACCGCCACGCGGCTCGCCTCGGTCGTCGTGGTGCCCGCCGCGCTGACCCTGGCCGTGCTCGGGGCGCCGCTCGCCGAGGGGGTGTTCGGGTACGGCAGCACGTCGGCGGCCAGCGCCCGCTACCTCGGCGAGATCTTCGCGGTGTTCTCGCTGGGCCTGCTCCCGTTCACGCTGTTCCAGTTGCTGCTGCGGGTCTTCTACGCGATGCACGATAGTCGCACGCCCGCGCTCATCGGCCTGGTCACGATGGCGATCAACATCACGGCCAACCTCATCGCGCTGGCCATCCTGCCGCCGGGGCATGTCGTCGCGGGCCTGGGCGCTGGTTTCGGGATCGCGAGCGTGGCCGGGACCGCGGTGGCGTGGCGGGTGCTCGGCAGGCGCACCGGGGGCCTCGATGGCTACGCGATCCGCGCCAGCCTGGTGCGGATGCACGCGTCGGCGATCCCGGGCGTGATCTTCGCCATTGGCGTGTCGGTCATGATAGGCGCCGTCATCCCGGGCGGACGGATCGCCGCCCTCCTCACCGTGGCGGTCGGCGGCAGCGGGGCGATGCTGCTCTATGTCCTGTTCGCCAAGGCCTTCGGCGTCCGCGAGCTCACCGACCTGACCAGCACCGTCCGCGCGAGGCTGCGCTGAGCTGGCCCGGGGGACAGTGCTAGTCCAGGGGGCAACCCCCTGGAACCCCCCGCGAAACCCCCGCCCCCGGGCAAGCTCCGGGAGTGCCTGCCCTAGGGGGGACGACCCCCCTTCAACCCCCCGCCCCGGAGCAAGCTCCGGGAGCAGAGGCCAGTGTTTCTTGGTGGTAACGGTTTGCAATGGTAGGTTGCGCGGGGACTGCCGGGGGGCGGTCCGCGGCCTAGCATGTTGTACAGCATGATGGTCTTGTCTCATCCGGTTCGTCACCTACGGGGCCAGGAGGGAGGCGCGGGAGCCGCTCCGCTCGTCGCAGGCATGTGAGTACGTTTACATCTGAGCCGGGAACGCGGCTCGGCGGCCGGTACCGGCTAGAGGACCGGGTCGCCGCAGCTGCTGGCTGGGCTGCCTGGAAGGCCATCGACGAGACGCTGGCCCGACCGGTCACCGTGCTCACGTTCGCCCCGGGCTTCCCGCGACTTCACGAGGTGGTGACCGCCGCACGCGCGGCCAGCCGACTCAACGACTCTCGGTTCGCGCAGGTATTCGACGTCGAGGACGACTGGGATCACGCCTACATCGTTATGGAGTGGGCCTCCGGGGACTCCCTCGATGACATGCTCGCGGCTGGCCCGCCCGACGCGGCGCGCGGCGCGCGGATCATCGCCGAGGCGGCCGCGGCGATCTCGGTGGCGCACGCGGCCGGCCTCGCCCACCTGTGCCTGGCTCCGGATTCCCTGCGCTGGACCCTCGGGGGCGGCGTTAAGATCACGGGTCTCGGCATCAACGCAGCGCTGACCGGCGCCACCGCGGAGGACCCGGCGCTCGCCGATACCCGCAGGCTGGGAATGCTCCTCTACGCGGCGCTGACCGGGCACTGGCCCGGCGCTGACTCCCCCACCCTGCCGCCGGCGCCGGTCGCGGACGGGCTTCCCTGCAGTCCCCGGCAGGTCCGGGCGGGCGTGCCTGCCGTGCTCGACGAGATCACCTGCCAGGTCCTGCTGCTGCGGAACCGGGACGACGGCGTCGCGCTGACCACGCCGGCCCAGCTCTCCGCAGCGCTCTTGGCTGCCCTCCCGCCGGTGCCGATACCTCAGTTGCCCCCGTCGCCGCGCTCGCGAGCCGACACGCACCGGCAGGGGCCGCGACCCCGCCGCACGGCGGAGTACCGGTCACCGGACGAGCGCGCGCCCGAGTACCGGACACCGGACGGCCGGGAGCCCGACTACTGGTCACCCGACGGCCAGCGCCCGCGCGGCCGTTCCGGGGCACGCAGATCGACGCCGGACCCGCGGCCGGGCACGTCACGAGCCCTCGTCATCGCGGTCCTGGCCGTAGTCGTGGCGGCCGGACTCGGGTGGGCCGCCTATCACTCGCTGCGCGGCGGCGGCCACGCCTCGCGCGGCTCCGCTAGCCACCCTCCTGGGGCCCGACAGACCGGCACGCGGGCGGTGGTGCTCAATCCGGTGAACGCCGCGGGGTTCGACGAGAACGGCCAGGACGCGCGCCTGGCGATCGACGGCAACCCCTCGACCCCCTGGGTCACGAGCTGGTACAAGGGCAGCCCGTACTTCGGCGGCCTCAAGAGCGGATCCGGCCTGATCCTCGACATGGGCCATCCGGTCAGGCTGAGCTCGGTGCAGGTCACGTTCGGGTCAACTCCCGGCGCCAACGTCGAACTCAAGATCGGTAACAGCAACGCCCAGGGCCCACCGGGCATTGACCCGGACCCGGTGGGCCAGGCCACGGCCGATGCCATGACGACGTTGGCCAGCCGGACCAACGTGAGCGACACCGTGACGTTCTCGGTCAACAGCACGGCCACCGGCCGGTACGTGCTGATCTGGTTCACCAAGCTGCCGCCGTGGACCGGTCATGCCAACAAGTACCAGGCGGAGATCTTCAACGTGGTGGTTAACGGGTCGAGCTGAACCCTGGCGCCGGGCAGGCACGACGGGAGGACGGCCACGGAGCAGCGCGAGGCGGGCGGCACCGGAGCTGGGCGGGCCGGCCCGGAGCCGTCCGACGCCGAGCTGGTCCGGCGGCACGTGGCTGGTGACCCGGACGCGTTCGGGCAGCTGTTCCTGCGCCACCGCGATCGGCTCTGGGCGGTGGCTATCCGCACCCTGTCAGACTCCGAGGAGGCCGCCGACGCCCTGCAGGACGCGATGATCTCGGCGTTCCGGCGGGCCGGGAGCTTCCGCGGCGACTCGGCCGTCACCACATGGCTGCACCGCATCGTCGTCAACGCCTGCCTCGACCGGCTGCGGCGCAGGGCCGCGCGGCCGATGGCCGACGGAACGGACGAGCGCGTCCTGGACCATCTCGCCGTCGGTCAGGCCACGCCCGACCCGTCCGCGGCCAGCGACACCTCGCTCGACGTGATGTCGGCGTTGCGCACGCTGCCGCCGGACCAGCAGGCGGCGCTCGTCCTCGTGGACATGCTGGGCTACCCGGTGGCGGACGCCGCCGACATCCTCGGAGTGTCGCAAGGCACGGTGAAGAGCCGCTGCTCCAGGGGACGTGCCCGGCTGCTGCCGCGGCTGGCGCACCTGCGCCGGGGAACCGCCCCCCGCCCGCGCGACCCTGCTGGCCCGGGGGGACACTCCACTTTGCCGGGGACACCCCGGACCCCATGGCCCGGAACCGCCGGCGATGTCCCGGAGCCTGCGCCGGGGAACCGATCGCCGGCCGGAGACGTCCTACCTGCGCGGGAAGGGGGTGATGACCCGTGATGACGCGTCACATCGGCGCTGAGACCCTGGCCAGGTTCCGCCAGGGAGACCTGAGCCCGCGCCGGAATGCTCGGATCCGCGCTCACCTGGGTGGATGTGCGCGCTGCAGCGATCTGAACGAGGATCTCGCGGGCGTCACGACACTTCTCGCCGGCGCGCAGCCGCCGCCGATACCCGAGCATCTCGCGGCCAGGATCCAGACCGCGCTGGCCACCGAGGCGGCCAGGCGGGTAGCGCTGACGGCGGGGGCCGCCGAAACCCCGGCGGGGGGCACCAGGACCGAAGCAGAACGCACCGGGGCAGAACGCACCGGGGCAGAACGGGCGGGGGCTGAGCCGGCGGGGATCGCCGGACGGGGGGTGCGCGAGCCGGCACCGGGCGGGCGGACGCCGCGGCACGAGCGGCCCGGGCGGGGTCGACGGCGCCTGCCCGGGCTCGCCTCCCCGGTTGCGCTCCGCGCTATGGCCGCGGCCGCGGCCGCCGTGGTCGTCGCAGGCGGCGCCTACGAGATCGCTCAGCACGTCGGAGGCTCGTCGTCGTCCCAGGAGGCGTCGCCCTCCGGGGCGGCCGCGCCTAGGACAGCACAAGGCCACAGAGCCAGCAGCGGGAGCTCTTCAGCCAGCGTGCCTGCCGCCGCGCCGAACCTGCGGTACCAGCACGACAGGCATGAGGACAGCGTTACCCCGATCACGACCTCCACGGACTTCACTGCGGCGAATCTCAGGAGTCAGGTCAGCCGCGAGCTCACCCGGTACGGCCCGGCCATGACTGGGTCGCCGAGCGGCGGGCGCAGCCCGGCTGCGGGGCCGGCCCGGCAGCCGGCGACCGTCGGGAGCCTCCCTCTCTCCACCCTGGAGGGGTGCGTCAACCGGATCGCGGCGGGTGAGCTTGTGCTGCTCGTTGACGTTGCCCGTTACCAGGGCGCACCCGCAACGGTGATCGTCACCGAGGTGTCGGCAGCCAGCCCGGAGCAGGTATGGGTGGTCGGGACCGGGTGCTCGGGATCGCGTAGTGACGTGCTGGCCCAGGTGACGGTGGCTCCCGCGGGCTAACCCCGGGAGGGCTGAGCCGCGGTTGTCTCCCGCTCGCCCATGCGGGAATCTTCGGGCCCCTGGATCTGTTTACGACGCTGCATCATTCACAGAAGGGCAACGCCTCAAGTGACCGACGTTCGGGATGTCATCGTCATCGGTTCCGGGCCGGCCGGCTACACCGCGGCGCTGTATGCGGCGCGGGCGCGGCTGCACCCGCTGGTCTTCGAGGGCTCGGTGACATCCGGCGGCGCGCTGATGAAGACCACGGACGTCGAGAACTACCCTGGCTTCCCCGACGGAGTGCTCGGCCCTGACCTGATGGACGCGATCCGCAAGCAGGCCGAGCGGTTCGGTGCCGAGCTGGTCGCGGAGGACGTCACCGAGGTCGACCTGACCGCGAGCCCCAAGGTCATCAAGGTAGGCGGCGACGCGTACCTGACCAAGACCGTGATCATCGCCACCGGGTCCGGCTACCGCGAGCTCGGCGTGCCCGGGGAGGACATGCTGGCCGGACACGGTGTCTCCTGGTGCGCGACCTGTGACGGCTTCTTCTTCCGGGATTGCGACATCGCGGTCGTGGGCGGTGGCGACTCGGCGATGGAGGAGGCTACGTTCCTGACCCGCTTTGCGCGCTCGGTGACCGTGATTCACCGGCGCGAGTCGCTGCGCGCGTCGAAGATCATGCAGGACCGCGCGTTCGCCAACCCGAAGATCCGCTTCGCCTGGGACAGCGAGGTGGTCGAGGTGGTCGGCGAGGATCGGGTCAGCGGCGTGCGGATCCGCAACGTCAGGACCGGTGCGGAGAGCACGCTGGCCGTGACCGGCGTCTTCGTCGCGATCGGCCATGACCCGCGCAGCGAGCTGTTCGCCGGGAAGCTCGCCACCGACCCGGAGGGGTACCTGCTCGTCGAGCAGCCGAGCACCCGGACCGGCATCGAGGGCGTGTTCGCGGCGGGCGACGTGGTGGACCGGACCTACCGGCAGGCGGTCACCGCCGCCGGCACCGGCTGCGCGGCGGCGCTGGACGCGGAGAGATGGCTGGCGGACCACGAATCCTGAGCCAGAACTTGTCGTCGGCAGCCTGCTCCGCGAGCGAACCGGCGATATGCCGCAGCCAGCCATGCTCCAGCCAGAAGATCAGATCTCACAACCAATCAATGAGGAACGGAAGGAAGTCCGTAACCGTGGGCGCAACCAAGACCGTAACCGACGCGACCTTTGAGGCCGACGTCCTGAAGAGCGACAAGCCTGTCGTCGTGGACTACTGGGCGGAGTGGTGCGGCCCGTGCCGTCAGGTCGCGCCGGTTCTCGAGCAGATCGCCAGCGAGCACGCCGACAAGATCGACGTGGTCAAGCTGAACGTCGACGAGAATCCCGTGACCTCCCAGCGGTACGGGATCCTGAACATCCCGACGCTGAGCGTGTTCAAGGGCGGTGAGGTCGTCAAGGAGATCGTCGGCGCCCGGCCGAAGTCGGCCCTGCTCCGCGAGCTCGCCGACTTCATCTGACTGATCGCGCCCGGCTGCGGGCCCAGGTGGACCCGCAGCCGCGCCAGGCGGCTGGCGACCCTGTCGCCGCTACGCCTCACCACCCCGCGCCTGGCCGCGCATCCATGGAAGCGGCAGGACCAGGATTGCCGGGCTGATGACCAGGCCAGGGGGCACAAGTCGAAATTGGTTTTGATTGGGCTCCGGCCCCTCCGATCGTCTGTCCGGCCGCGCGCTAGCGCCGCGTTCGGGAATCTGGCCGTCCAGCCTTGGGGGCGCGCGTGCCCTACGCGAGGCGCAACGCTCGTTCCGGGGTCATCGAGCCGAGCAGGCGCTCCAGCGCCACCTCGACGTCCTCCCGCCAGGACATGGCCGTCTTGAGCTCAAGCCGCAGCCGCGGATAGCGGGCGTGATGGCGGACGGTCTTGAACCCGACAGCAAGCAGGTAGTCGGCAGGAACCATGCAGGATGGCCCGCTCCATCTCAGGTCGCCGAACGCCTCGATTGCCTTCACGCTCCGCCGGGTCATGTCCTTGGCCACGCCCTGCACGAGCATCCGGCCCAGGCCTCCGCCCGCGAACTCGTCGAGGATGTGCGCGGTCATGAGCAGGACGGCATCGGCGCTCACCGGGCTCGTCGGGAAGGCGACGGACCGCGGGACGTACTGCGGAGGCGAGTACAGCACGTAACCCGCGGCAGCGCCGTCGACATAGACGATCTTCCCGCAGCTTCCCCATTCCAGCAGGACCGAGGAGACCCAGGACTCCTTCTCGAGTCTTGGATCGCCCTCCTCGTGCGCCCTGGCGTAGCCCACCGGATCCAGTTCCCAGAAGACGCAGCGGCGGCACCTGGACGGGAGGTCGCCGATATTGTCGAGCGTGATGCTAGCGAGGCGGCGCGACACCCTGGCACCCCTGAGTTCGTGACAGCTGCTCTGATGCCGGCCAGAGGGGCGGACGTACTCCCCTGCTCCTCCTGCCCGCTTCCCCCATATCGTACCCATTGTGCAAGCGGCCGGATGACAGAGCCAGCCCCAGGGGAGACGCCCCCCCTTCAGCCCCCCGCCGCGAGGCAAGCTTCGCGGACAATCACACCCTCACCGGCGCCCGCGCGCAAGAGCTTCGGCAGCGACAACCACGCGGGCATCCATCCGGCTGTCCTGCACGCGCTCGGCGAGGCGAACCAGGGCGATGCCACGGCCTACGGCGATGATCCCTGGACCGCGCGAGTGACCGCGCAGCTTGCCGAGCTGTTCGGCGCCAGCGACGTCTTCCTCGTCTTCAACGGAACAGCGGCCAACGTTCTCGGCATCAGCCTCATGCTGCGCCCGTACGAGGCCGTCATCTGCGCCGAAGGCGCCCACCTTAACGTGGACGAGTGCGGGGCCGCCGAGCGGATCGTGGGTTGCAAACTGCTGCCGGTTCCCGCGCCGGACGGCAAGCTGACGCCGGAACTCGTGGCGAGCCGCCTGGGCGGGCGCGGAGACGAACACCGGGCCCAGCCGCGGGCCGTGGCCATCACGCAGGTGACCGAGGTGGGTACCTGCTACACGCTGGGGGAGCTGCGGCGGCTGGGGGAGTTCTGCCGCGCCAGCGGGCTGCTCGTCTACGTGGACGGCGCGCGCCTGGCCAATGCGGCGGCGTTCCTGGGCTGCTCGCTGGCCGACCTGGCCGCCAGCGCCGACGTGCTGAGCTTCGGCGGGACGAAGAACGGGGCCGTGGGCGCCGAGGCGCTGATCGTGATGAACGCCTCGCTCGCCGCCGCGGCTGCCTTCCAGCGCAAGCAGCAGATGCAGCTCGCATCGAAGATGCGCTACCTGGCGGCACAGTTCAGCGCGCTGCTCGAGGACCAGCTCTGGCTGCGCAATGCCCAGCACGCCAACGCGATGGCGCGGCGGCTCGCGGACGGCGTCAGCGGCGTTCCGGGCGTGCGGCTGCATCAGCCGGTCGAGTCGAACGGCGTCTTCGCGGTCCTGGATCCCGCGCTCATCGAGCCGCTTCAGCGCGACTGGAACTTCAGCGTCTGGGACGCGCGAGACCACGTCGTCCGGTGGATGGCTGCCTTTGACACCACCGAGGACGACGTCGACGCGTTCTTCTCCGGGATCTGCGCCGTCGCCGGCGCCCTCACCACCTGAGCAGCTTGGTTCCACGGGGAACCTTACGGTGAAACACCGCGAGCGACCCGGAGGGCGCGGCGCCGTCTGGACTGAGGAGCGAGGAACGAGCGGTGAGGAAAGACAGCGCCTCAAATGCGCCCGGAGGCGAGCGAGCCGGGAGCACACTGCACGCCTCGACGAGATGGCCGCCGTGACCATGACCCTGAAGACTGTCTGGCGCAGCGCGTAGTCTCACGGGGAGCCCTGCCTCGATCTGTGCGATTTGGGGAGCTGTCACGTGGACCACGGGGAACGCTCGGCGCCTGACGACTTTAACCTCGGCCTTCTGGCCGGGCTGCTGATCGGCGAAGGGCACTTCGGCGGAGACGGTCGCCAGCCTCAGGTAACGCTGCGGATGCATGTCCGACATGAAGCGATCTTCCGGTGGCTGGAGCGGACCTTTCCCGGGGGAAAGGTCTACGGGCCGTATCATCACGACGGTCGGCACTACTACCAATGGATGGCGCGTGGAGCCTACCTTCGGGACTGCCTCCTGCCATTGCTTGAGAGCGTGCTATCCCCCGACATCGACGAGCACAGCTTCGAGAGGTTCTGTCGGATGCGGGACTCATATGCGTCACGTCTGGTTAGGTCACGCCGCAGTTTGTCAGCTACACCCGACTGCTCACCCGTTACCGACAGTGAAGGATCGGCGTAACGCGCCTGGCTCAGGGTGTTTCACCGTAAGGTTCCCCGTGGAACCAGCTCCGCAGAAGCAGGCCCGCAGCGTTTCGCTCACGCGGATCGGGGCTGTGCGCCCCGCGGCTGCACCAAGCCAGGGGTCATCGTCTTGACGATGCGCTCCAGGTCGTCCAGCGAGGCGAACTCGACGACGATCTTCCCCTTGCGCTGGCCGAGCTCGACCTTGACCCGGGTCTCGAAGGCGTCCGAGAGCCGGTCCGCCAGGTCCTTCAGTGCGGGAGCCACGGGCTTCGGCCTCGCCTGAGCCTGCCGTGGTGCCTTCGCTTCCTGCGCGCCGAGGGCGACGATCTCTTCTACCGCCCGCACCGATAGCCCCTCGGCCACGATCCGATGGGCCAGGCGCTCCTGCGCTTCCAGGTCCTCCACGCCCAGCAGGGCCTTCGCGTGCCCGGCGCTCAGGACGCCCGCGGCTACTCGCTTCTGAACACCGGCCGGCAGGCCGAGCAGCCGGATGGTGTTCGAGATGTGCGGCCGGGACCTGCCTACCTTGCGGGCCAGCTCCTCGTGCGTGGCCGAGAAGTCTTCGAGAAGCTGCTGGTAGGCGGCGGCCTCCTCGAGCGGGTTCAGCTGCTCTCGGTGCAGGTTCTCGATCAGCGCGTTCCTGAGCATGTCATCGTCTGGCGTCTCCCGCACGATGGCCGGGATCTGCGACAGGCCAGCCCGCTCGCAGGCTCGCCACCGCCGCTCGCCCATGACGATCTCGTAGTGCCCGGGCATGACCTTGCGGACGACGACGGGCTGCAGGAGACCCACCGCCCCGATCGAGGCCGCGAGCTCCTCAAGCGTGTCCTCGTCGAACACCTGCCGTGGCTGGCGCGGATTGGGCGTTATAGCGCCGACCGGTATCTCGTCGAAATAGGCACCGAAGCTCCCCTGCTGGCCTTCTCCGGAAACGCCATACGGCTGACCTGAATCCACCGCCGCGGTCGAGGACACCGTCGGAATGAGCGCCCCGAGTCCCTTGCCCAGTCCGCGCTTCTGCTGAGGCATTGCCTCTCCTCGCTATCCGCTCACGCCTGGCGCCCGTAGACGCCCGCCCGTTCCGCTCAAGTCTCCCAGCCGTCGGCTCCCCAAGAAGTGAGCCGTCCAGCCGCCGCGGCCGCCGCGGCCGCCGCTGGAGCCATCCTGCCAGCTGATGAACTCAAAGCCGAACCCATCCGGTAAGGCTCGGCGCGTCCTGGACCGCGAACTGGAATTGAATACCCAGACAGAGGAAATGATTCAAACTAGCATTTGATGCGGTCGAAGCCGGGCAGCACCTTTGGGACCGCACCCGCCCGGGTTCGGTTCAGGCCAGCGCGGCGCTGCGGTGAGCCATCTCCCTGGCCGCCTCCAGGTAGGCCTGCGCCCCCGAGGATCCGGGATCGTAGGTCATCACGGACTGGCCGTAGCTCGGAGCCTCGGACACCCGGACACTGCGCGGGATGATCGACGTCAGGACGATCTCGCCGAAGTGCCCCCGGACCTCCTCGGCCACCTGCGATGCCAGCCGCGTGCGCGCGTCAAACATCGTCAGCAGGATGGTCGAGACCGTGAGCCCCGGATTGAGGTGGCTCCTGACCAGGTCCACCGTGCGCAGCAGCTGCTCGAGCCCCTCGAGCGCGTAGTACTCGCACTGGATCGGTATCAGCACCTCCGGCGCGGCCACGAGAGCGTTCACCGTCAGCAGCCCGAGTGACGGAGGGCAGTCGATGAAGATGTAGTCCAGCCCGGAGGAGTCGAACCCGGCCAGAGCCCGGACCAGACGCGACTCCCGGGCCACGAGCGGGACCAGCTCGATCTCCGCTCCTGCGAGATCAATCGTCGCCGGAGCGCAATACAGCTCCGGGATGCCCGCCGCCGGCCGGACCACGCCCGCTAGCGGCTGCCCGTCCACGAGGACGTTGTAGATGGAGACGATGCCCGAGTGGTGATCGACATCAAGAGCTGTCGAGGCGTTGCCCTGCGGGTCCAGGTCGATGACGAGCACCCGGGACCCGTGCAGCGACAGGCTCGCCGCGAGGTTGACCGCGGTCGTCGTCTTCCCCACGCCGCCCTTCTGGTTCGCGATGGTAATGATCCTGCACGCCCTCGGGCGCGGCCAGGCCGGGCTGCCAGATCGCGCTGCCAGGGCCGCGCGGGCCGCGCTGGCGATCGGCGTATCTGAGACCGGCTCGACGACGACGGGTATCACCACGTCGGTCTCACCATCGCCCCGGCCCAGGTCGGCGCCGGGCCAGCCCGCCACCTCCGGATCCAGGCCACCCGGCCGCGCAGACTCCATGCCGGGCACGGGCGCCGACGCGGCCGGCCACCCGAGGCCATCGGGGTCCTCGGCCGCGACATCGCCTGGCTCGCCGCTATCGGCCGACGGCCACGAGCCCGCCGCGAACGCGGGATCCAGTCCGGTCGGTCCGGTCGGTCCGGTCGGCTCGGCCCTCGACGGACCTTCAGCGCTGGATGCAGCGCCTTCCTCGCCCGGCTGGCCCGGCCATCCCAGGCCGTGAGCGGCGGCCGTCATCGAAATCTCCTCCCGGCGTCCATGCCGTCCGTTACGTCTACGGGTTATCCCTCGCGCCGACGGCCCGCCTGCTGGCCCGGAGAGACACTCTGCCCCTCCGGCGGATACCCCCGGACCCCATCGCCGGAATCCCCGCCGGGAGGGGCGGTGAACCGGACGACTGTCGGCGGCGGACTGACCTTACCGCTCCCAGCTTGCACGACCGTCACGTCCCGCGCACCTAGCCTCTGCAGCACGGGCCGCGCCCGCGCGATTTCCTGCTCTGCGCCGGCTCCCTTCATGGCCAGAACGAGGCCGCCGGGCCGGACCAGTGCCAGCGCCAGGCTGGCCAGCCGCGCCAGGGGAGCGACCGCCCGGGCGGTGACCACATCCGCGACCAGCTGCCCGGCGGCGTCCTCGGCCCGACCCCGGTAGACCACCACGTTGCGGAGGTCCAGCATCCGCACGCACTCCTCCAGGAACATGATGCGCCGGGCCATCGGCTCGAGCAGGACGATCTCCGAGTCGGGCAGCAGCATCGCCAGCACGATCCCCGGCAGCCCGGCGCCCGACCCGAGGTCGATCACCGAGCGGCCGGCCGTCGGATGCGGAACCAGTTCGGCGACCGCCGCGCAATTCATCAGGTGCCTGTCCCACAGGCGGGCGGTTTCGCGCGGGCCGATCAGGCCTTGCTCCGCGCCCGGGCCAGCCAGCAGCTCCGCATAGCGCTCGGCCAGGCCCAGAGCCGATCCGAACACCGGCCGGGCCTCCGGCGGCGCCGATGGGGCGCGCCCAGCGGCCACCGGGGGCCGGCCGGAGGCCACCGATCGTGGACCGGGTGATTCAGCCCGCAGGAAGAACGACCACCCGACGGTCCGGTTCCTCGCCCTCGGACTCGCTGCGCAGCCCGGCGGCGGCCACCGCGTCATGGACGATCTTGCGCTCGAACGGGTTCATCGGCCACAGCCTCTTCGGCTCGCCCGTCCGCTTGACCTCATCGGCAGCATCCCGGCCAGTCTCCGCCAGCTCGCTGCGCCGACGCAGCCGGTATCCGCCGACATCGATCATGATTCTCGTGCGGGCGCCCGTCTGCCGGTGCACCGCGAGCCGGGTCAGCTCCTGGAGTGCCTCGAGCACCTCTCCCCGCGTCCCGACCAGCTCATCCAGGGTCGCGCCGACCACGGAGACCACGGCCCGGTCCCCCTCCACGTCCATGTCGATGTCCCCGTCCAAGTCGGCGACATCGAGCAGGCCCTCAATGTAGTCCGCGGCGACCTCGCCCTCGAGCTCCAGATCCGCGATGTCCGGCGGCCCGGGCTCCGCCTCGCCGGGCTCCTCGCCCGAACCCCGATCAAGGACCTCGGCGGGCTCGTCCGCATCGGCCTCCACGCCGGCATCAGCCTCCACGCCAGCGTCGTCAGCCACCGCGCCGTTGCCGGCGACGCCCTCGCCAGCCGCGGGGCCAGCATCAGCCTCCACTGCGTCTGCCTCCTCTGGCGCGAGCCCGGCCCGGGCCTCGTCCGCCCCGGACACCTCCGGCTCGGTGACGGCGCTATCCGATTGGCTCACGACCCGGGCCTCCTACATTCGGGTTGACCTCTGCTGACAGCAGCCGAGCCGTGACGCTGCGGGATCGCCTCACCGCTTGCCAGACCGCTTGCTGCGTGACTGCCGCTGCCGTTGCTGCCTGACGAGCTTAACCTCGGGCTCCGGCGGCTGGGGCTCGGGCTCGGCGCGACTCTTGCCCAGCCTGCGCAGCACCCCGCCGCCGTTGGTCGGCGGCGGCACGCCCGGCGGCGCTGAGGCGGCCGCCGAGGACCCGGCCGCCCGGCGCCCGGCGGCCCGGGACTGTCCGCCGTTCATGTTTCTCCGGCTCGCGCCGTTCGAGCTGCCCTGATCCCGCGAGCTTCCCGTCTGGGCAGAATCGGCCGGGCTGGCTATCGCGCGCTTGCGCGGGGCGGTCACCGCGCGCCCGGGCGCACCCGGCGCGATCGCCGGTGCAGCCGCGGTCGCCGCAGCGGCGCCGGCGGCGGCCGGGCTGGGATACCTCCGGAGCAGCACGTACTGCTGCCCCAGCGTCCACAGGTTCGTGGTCACCCAGTACAGGACCAGCCCGAACGGCCAGTACAGGCCGGACAGCGCGAAGAAGGGCATGATGTACATCATGTATTTCTGCGACTGGCCCATCGGGTTGTCCGGGGTCGCCGCAGGCATCATCCCGCGCTTCATGCTCTGCCGGACGGTCAGGTAGGTCGTGACCATGCTGATCAGGACCGTCACCAGGATGACGGCCTTCGCCTCCACCGGGACATGAAGCGTTCCCGTGAACAGGAACTTGTCCGCGATGGTGGCGCCGAGGATCTTGGCCTGCTGGGCGCTTGCCACCATCTGGTGCGTCAGCCCGTACTGAATCGGGTGCCCCGGCTTCCACGTGGCGATCGCCCTCAGCACGTTGAACAGCGCGAAGAACATCGGCAGCTGCAGGACGACGGGAAGGCACCCCATCAGCGGGTTGACGCCCGCCTGCTGGTAGAGCTTCATCGTCTCCTGCTGCAGCGTCTGCTTGTCGTTCTTGTACTTCTTGCGCAGCGCC